>Ga0308173_10000686_pt1 | contig 15162 bp, 14 predicted proteins | sample PhyPR1_FD_203716 | JGI IMG/M metagenome (GOLD analysis project Ga0308173, IMG submission 203716) | Soil microbial communities from UC Gill Tract Community Farm, Albany, California, United States - DLSLS.P.R1 | ecosystem: Environmental > Terrestrial > Soil > Agricultural land | place: USA...
AATCTCCAGCGAGATTGCGGAACAGCTATCGCAGAAGTTCGGTATCCCTGCACAGATCGTCGAGCAAATGACTGCGCGCACCGCGCCGGGGCTGGTTGCTTCGGTCCTGGACCGCTCGGCGCTTGCCGACGGCGCGCGCTCCGTGTACGCGGTCATCATGTCGCCGGACGCGAATGCGTTCGTGGCGGAGCAGTTGCGAAACGTCATTACCACGACAGCCGGCCTCAAGCATCCCGAAACATCCGGCCATTTGCTGGCCTCGCGCGCCACCGGCCAGCGCATCGACGCATTGACCGATGCCGTCTCGGCCGAAACCGGCGTTCCGGTGCAGGCGACATCCGCGCTCGCGGGCATTCTGTCGGCCGTTCTGTTCGGCATTCTCAAGCATCACTTCCTGCTCTCGCAGGCAAATCTGTCCAACCTGTCGAGCTTGCTGCGCGATCAGATCGGCGAGATGCGTGCGTCGCTTTCGCATGGCGTCGCAAGTGCTATCGGCCTCGGCAACGTGGATGGCTTCGTGAGCAGCATCGGCGCGCGGCTCGACGCCGTGGGCTCCGCGCTGGATATCGTCGAAGCAGCGCCACTTGGGGCACCGGCCATGCCGGGCCACGCTCCGGCCACGCCGCCGCCCCCGCCCCCGCTGCCGCCCGCTGCGGCTGCCGCGCCCATGCGCGCCCCAGTGCGCAAGCCTGCGCCAGCGCGGTTCAACAAGGCAATCTGGCTGTTATTCGCGGTGCTCGCCGCGATCCTCGCGCTCGTGGACTACCGCGGCTTCGCACATGACGAGGCCGTCGATCTGAACAGCACTGCGGAAACCAGGCCCGTCGCAGCCGTCGCGCCGCCGGCTGCACTGGAAGCAGCGCCACTCCCTGCGTCCGACAACACCGCCTCGGCCACGGCCGCGACCTCGCATGCAAGCCCCGAGGCGAGTGTATCGACTGCCGCCGCCAAGGATGCGCAACTGGTTTTCAGCGTCAACGAAGCCGGCGTGCCTTCGGTACAGGCGACGGTCGGCACGGAAGCCGAGAAGCAGCAACTGGTCCAGGCGCTCGATCACCGCTTCGGCAAAGGTTATAACGCGGACGTCTCGGTCGCTCCCGAGACGCGCCCGGCCACGTGGCTTGCGCGACTGAAGAACCTGACGCCGCTGATGGCCGTACCCGGCGCGGAGGCGAAGGTAAACGGCTCGAAGGTGGAGTTGAGCGGTGCGGCGGCCGACACCCGGCTGGGCTGGACCGAGCGGCTGAAGAGCTCGCTCGGCGGCATGTTCCAGGTGAGTTCGTTCGACGTGGACAGCGCCGTCGCCAGCGCAACGCAGACGTTTCGCGGCGCGATGAAGACGCTGCTCGCCACCGACGCCTCCTGCTCCGGAGAGAAGCTCACGAAGGTGCTGGACCTGCAAGTGGTGAACTTCGGCCGCTCGAGCGCCACAGTCCCGGAAGGCGCATACGCGACGCTTGGAGAAACCGCGCAGTTGCTGAAGAATTGCGCAGCGAAGGGCTCAATGGTAAAGCTCGAAGTGGCCGGTTATTCGGATGGCGTGGGCGCACCGCCCGCTAAGCTGGAGATGTCCAAAGAGCGTGCAGGAGCCGTGCGCGACTTCCTCGTGGCGAACGGCGTGCCGCCACAGTCGCTGACGGCGACGGGCTACGGCGACGGGAACCCGGTCGCTGACAACGCGACTGCGAGCGGTCGTTTCGCAAACCGTCGCATTCAGTTCGTCGTCAGATAAGTTTTCCGGGGCCCGACTGACACATCCCATGCCGTCGCGTTTCCACGCGACGGCATTTTTCGTTTGTGCGGTCGCTAAACCGGGGCTTCAGCCCGGCTTTGCGAAGTCGTTCTCAACCCATCGCTCGGCGCTCGCCTTGGTGAGCTTGAACGCGGGCGAAACCCGTGCTTGCGCGAGTTGAGTCCCCAACGAATCGAATGCCTTCAGGTCGGCATAGGGATCGTCGTCATCCGGGACGATGTCGAGCGTGACCGTAATATCGTCCCCGCGCAAATCAATCACGACGCTTTTGTGCAGCATCGCGTGGCGCTGCTGTTCATGACGGCGCAGCACTTCCGACGCGGTCTTCACCAGCGTGCGAAACGCGGCGGAATCCAGCGGCTTTGGGTTCTTCTTGTCGCGGCCCATGGTCCACGGGCCGACCAGCGCGGGCTCGGCCTCGCCGGTCTGGATCATCTCGACGGCCCAGCCGTCGTCATCTTCGTTCTTGATTACGCGCGCGGTCCAGCCGTCGTCGCGCCAGAGGCGAGCTTCGTGGAGGGCGTCGTCGGTTGAGGGGATGTCGGAGTCGTTCATATTGTTGCAGTGCCGTTGCTGTACCGTGGAGCAGTGCAACGAATTCTACCTTGCTGCGGCGCGTGGCATCCCGCGTGCTATGGGTTTTGGCCGAACGGACTACGCAGCACCGCACCCGTCGGCGTCATGTTCAAACGCTGCCGGCCGTGCTAATTTGAAAGCCCCGGGAGACGCCCGGACGCTATTTGCCAACAAGCATCAAACTTCATCAAGGAGCAACCACATGCTTGCATTCATCGGTACTTTGATCGTCGGCCTGGTCGTCGGACTGATCGCGCGCGCCATCAAGCCAGGCGACGACAGCATGGGCTGGATCATGACCATCGTGCTGGGCATTGCTGGATCGCTGATCGCAGGCTATGTCGGCCGCGCGCTCGGCTGGTATCAGCCGGGACAGCCGGCGGGCTGGATCGCTTCGGTCATCGGCGCGATCATCCTGCTCGTCATTTACGGGATGGTTCGCAGCCGCCGCGTCTAGTACCGCGTTCCACCGAGTGACCGGCGCCTCGCTTTTCTCTTGAGCGAGGCGTCGTCTTATTTACCAGCCATCGGAATCCAATCTGTTCGCCGTTTCGCGTGACACAGCTTGATTCGCCGCGCGAGAAGCAGACGGCTGCCGCGTCAAGACATCAGGGAAGCGGCAAGCCTGTGTCGCGCTTGATTTCGCGCAGGGAAAGCATCGATTCCACGGCGGTGACGCCCGGCAAAGTACGCAACACGTCGCGCATGAAGACGCCGTATTCGTCGAGATCGCGCGCGACGATCTGCAGCAAAAAATCCGCTGTGCCGGACACGTTGTGGCACGAGACTATCCGCTCGATGCCTTGAATCTCGCGCTCGAAGCGGTCGGACAGAACGCGGTCATGGACGCTGAAGCGCACCTGTGCAAACGCCACGACGCCGAGTTCCAGCCGCTTGCGCGACAACAACGCACGATATCCGTCGATAAAACCCTCACTTTCCAGCCGCTTCAGGCGTCGCGCGCACGGTGTCTCGCTCAGGCCGACGCGTTCGGCCAGCTTCGCGACGGGCATCCGCCCGTCCCGCTGAATCGCTGCGAGAATTTCGCGGTCGATGCGGTCGAGTACGGTCATGCAGCTTTCCTCCTCTAATCCGGCACATATTAGCGGAAAGCACGCTTTCGCTGCGGCGCGTGGCTCAAACACGCCAAAAAACCGCGCCGCTGCGATGGCACCATGAACGTCATCGACAAGGAGTTCAATCATGGTATCGACCCACCTGCTCTGGATATTCATCGGCGCGCTCGCCGTGGTTTATGCGCTGCCCGGCCCCGACATGGCGCTCATGCTTCAGACGAGCGCCACGCGCGGTTTGCGGCACGGCTTCGCGGTCGCGGCCGGACTTGCCACGGCGCGCGCGGCGCACGTCACGCTGTCGGCGCTCGGGGTCGCGGCGTTATTGCGCAGCGCGCCCTGGCTGTATGACGGCGTGCGCATCGCGGGCGGTCTTTATCTGGCTTACGTGGCGGTCCAGATTTTTCGCTCGCCGGCGTTCGGCCTCGACGCCGACCCGCAACGCGGCTCCGCGTCGACGCTCCGATCGGCATTTGCGAAGGGCGCGCTCAGCAACATCCTCAATCCGAAGGCGCTGCTGTTCTGCTCCGTGCTATTGCCGCAGTTCGTGCATCCGGACGCCGGCGCAGTGTGGTCGCAAGTGGTCGAGCTGGGCGTGGTGCTGATCGCGCTGGGCATGATCTTCGATGCCGCGATCGCGGTCGGCGCGATGCGCATTTCGCGCTGGCTGCGGCGTCATCCCAAGGCGCAGACACTTCAGCGCTGGACGTTTTCCGCCGCGCTGCTCGCGTTCGCGTTGCGGCTTTCGCTGGAATGAACGCCGCTTTACGGGCCGTGCGCGTTCTGCGCGTTGAGCGGCAGTATTGTCCTCGCCAGTCGAGGCGGCGATGCGTGCCCATTGCGCACACCGCGCGTATTTTTTTTCGCGGATTTTGGCCGGTTATGGTGGGCGCTGACCTTCCTCGACGTCCCTCGCATCCGACGGCAACATGAGCACACTCGAAGCCCTTCACGCAATCGTCAACGACGACCAGGCGCCGCAAATCATCCGCGATCATGTAGTCGATGCGCTGCAATTCGCGCTGCGCAACCATCCGGGCTACTTCACGCGCAAGGAGATTCAATGGCTCGCGAAGTGGGACGACGCGCGCATTCCCATCACGGCTGCCAAGATTCTGAGCGAGATGAAGGCCGCGTAACCTGACGGTTCAGTACGTGCTCGCGGCGCGGGCGCGGCGCTCGAAGTCCACGGAGATCGCCTGCGCCGGTTCGGACAAGCTCTCCACGAAGCTGACCACATCGGCGTCTTTTACGAAGCTGGCGGCTGAGCGCGCCGCAAGAATCGCGGAGCTGTCCTGCGGCCGCGCGACGAGAAAACCCTGCACGTAGTCGACGCCGATCTCCTGCAACGCGCGCAACGTGTCGATGTCCTCGACCCACTCCGCCACGCTGCGCATCCCGAGGTTGCGTGCGAGCGCGACGATCGCCTCGACAATCGCGATATCCGCCGGATGCTCGCACATCGAGCGCACGAATTCACCGTCGATCTTGAGCGCGTCGGCTGAAAGCGCCTTCAGATATTTGAACGACGTGTAGCCCGCGCCGAAATCGTCGAGCGCGATCTTGCCGCCCATTTCATGCACCCGCGCGATGAAACGCTGCGTGTTTTCCAGATCGTGCAGGGCGACGCTTTCGGTGATTTCGAGGCAAAGGTAATGCACGACCGACTGATGCCGCGCGAACAGCGCGAAGATGTCCTCCATGAACTGCTCGTCGTTGAGCGAGCCGCCAGAGAGGTTCACGCAAATGAACTGCGTGTTACTCAATTCATGCAGGTGCGTTTCAATCCATTGCAGCAGCGTCGAAATCACCCAGCGGTCGATGGCCGCGATATTGCCCGACTCCTCCGCAGCGACAATGACCTTGCCCGCGGGCAGCGTCGCGCCGTCGGGGGCGCGCATGCGCAACAGGACTTCGAAATTGAGCGATTCGTGCGGCGCCCTGAGCGACATGATCGGCTGCATCACGAGGAAAAGGCCCGACGGCAGGCGATTGCGGCCGAGCGTCTCGACGAGCTTCAGTTCCTCGGCGCGCTCCTCGAATGCCGCCGCGCCCTTGCGATACGTGACGAGATGCGTATGCGCGACTTTCTTGGCTTCGCGGCAGGCACGGTCGGCGTGCGAGAGCGCGTCCTGCACGCGCACGCCCTGCGAACATTCCACGAGGCCGATCGACGCCTTCACCTGGAACGCGCGATTGCCGACCTGATACGGCGCGTCGCTCAGAATGGAGAGCAGTTCGCGGCATTGCGCGATGGCGTCTTCAATCGACGTATCGTTCATCACGCAGACGAACTCGTCGCCCCCGATGCGCCCGACCGGATAAGTCCGCGCAAAATGCGCCCGCGTGCGCGCCGCAACCTGGCGCAGCACCTCGTCGCCGCTGCGATGCCCGAAGAGATCGTTGACGAGCTTGAAGCGGTCGAGATCGACGTAAGCGAGCGCCCACGGCAGCGTTTCCTCGCTTTGCGCAGAGATCGCTTTCTCGACGCCCCGACGATTCAGCGAGCCGGTCAGCGGATCGTGCTCGGCAAGAAAGCGCAGGCGCTCGACTGCGCGCGAGCGTTCGGTCGTGTCCTGCAACGATCCTTCGATCCATCCGTTGGAACGGATGGCCTTCAGCAAATAACGCCGTTCGCCTGTACCGCGTTCCAGCGAGCCGCTCATTTCGAGTTCGCCGTCGCTGCCCTTCGACGCCAGCCCCTGCAACGCGCCCCATGCGCCCGGCTCGAAATAGTCGTGCCAGTGACGCAGCTTGTAGTCGGACTTTTGCAGATCGAGCATGGCGCGCAACGCGGGATTCGCGCGCACGAAGTGGCCGTTTTCATCGAGCGTGAAAAGGCCGATTGGCGTGACTTCGTAAGTGTTGCGCAGCTCCATCTGGGCCTGCCGGCGGAAATCGCGCTCGGCGCGCATCTGCTCCGCGATGGCGAATGCCGCCATCATGCTCGACGATAGCGCGGCCATGACCGTGTTCACGCCGCCCAGCAGCACCTTGAGGCCGAATGCGGCGCCGAGCACTTCGGAGAACGTGGCGAACAGCACGATGGCGAGCGACGCCACGTACCAAAGAACGGTGCGCGAACGCGCCATCCACACGAGGCGCACCAGAAAGAACACCAGCACGCAGATGCCGAAAGCGGCAATGACCCACAGTGTGGGAATGAAAAGCGAGTACGGCAAGGCGAGTGCCGCGACGAGCAGCACGATGCCGACGTATTGAATGACCCGCAGCAGCCATCGATACCCGACCAGCCGCAACTCACGACGGAACAACTGCGCGAAGAGCGCCGCGGTCAGCAGGTAATACGCGGCGAACGTAATCTGCCGCAACGGAGTCATGAACTCCGAGGGCAGCACGCGGCCGAGCCACTGCATGTCCCAGCCCATCGCGTTTGCGCACAGCCGCAGATTGCCGACCAGCCATACCGCGAAAATGACGTAAGTCCATTCGCGATTGATGATTGCCGTCACGAACACGAACACGGCAAGGGTCAACAGCCCGCCCGCAATCAGCCCGGAGCTTTCCTGAAAGTCGAGCGCGGAATTGCGCAGTCCTTGCCAGTTCCACGCAAGCGCGTTGATTTGCGCCGGGCCGGTGTACGTGCCGCGGCACAGAATGGACACCGGCCCGCTGATGCGCCCCGCCTGAATGAAGAAGCCCGCCTTGACCGGAAGCAACTCGCCGCCGACCGATTCACGGTCCGCGCGGCCGAGAGGACGCAGCGTCGCGGCGTCCCAGCAGGCAAGCGTTTGCGCGTGGCGCGACGGCAATTCCACCGCGGTCGACGATTGCGCGCTCATGCTCGGCGCGGTAAACGTGAACCAGATGGGCTTCTCGGAGAGATGCGTGCTGTAACGCCCGACGGGCGCCACGCCGCGCAGCGCTTCGAGCGCCTCCGCCGGACGCAGCGATTCGCCGTGATCGGTGACGACGCGCAGTTGAAGCGGGACAGCGCCGCGCGACTGGAATTGCGGCGGCAGAAAATAGAGCGTGGCGATGGTGCCAAGCGCTATCAGGATCGGCACGGCGTAAACGGCGACCGCGTACAGCGCGTCGTCGATCCACGAGCCCGTTCGTTTGAATTTCGATAAGGAAGCTGGAATAACCGACGCCATACCTGGACAACCCCCGTTACGCCGCCGGCGCATTGCGCCAGCATCGGCGAACAGCGGGGCGGGAATGAACCCGCCGCCGCTGCCTTTGGCCAACCGGACCGCGCCGGGGTCCGGCTTATTCGCTAGTTACCATCTTTGGTGCATGCATTGAAACGGCCCTGCCATTAACGGCCATAAGCCATCAACGGCGCCTCTGGGCATCGTACCGGTTCCCAGTCAAAAGATAAATCTACAGACTGCAAATCGATGTCCGGATGGTGCGTGTTCACCATATAGTTGAACAATGGATGCCGTGCTTCCTCCCAACGCTGCCGCGCAACACCTACTTCCTTGGCCAGAACGCGATGCGGCAGACCGCCGACATGCGACATCGGCAGGAATTCATTCACGCCAAATATGTCGCTGAAGAGCATCGCCTCGTACTCCCGGTCAAGCGGCGCACGCGCGGTAATCACCATCCAGTCGATTTCATGCAACTCGCAAAACATCCACAGCGCCTTGCACAGCGCCACCTTCACCACGCGCCCGACCATTCCACCCGCAACGCCGAGCCGCGTTGCTTCCGCGAGCCGGGCCCCCGCGAGACCATCCGGCAGGGTGATCGACTGCTCGACCGCAAGCGGTCCATACGCGTTCGTCTGAATGCGCATGGTGCCGAGCGGTGCCCCGTCCAGTTTCGACTCCGCGAGCAGCACGACCGTTCCGGGATCGCGATCCGAATTCTCGATCGACATCTTTTCGGCGAATTCCGGAAGATGCCGGCCATAGGCAGAACGCCGGATGCTCACGGCTTTTTGCAAACCCGGTTCATCGCGGACAATACGAATAGTAAACGGCATGCGCTCGGTTTTCTGAAGCGCGGGCACGACCGAAAGAGCGGGTCGAAGCGGTGTTTCGATTTGGCAGGTGTGGTTAGCGACCTCGTAATTGGCAAGGCTCGGACGTTCCATTTAAAACCCCATTTTTCTTGGCGATTAGGAAATGCCGTGATGAGGGCGGATAGGTAGGTAGGACCCTCAAACGGCGTATCGAGCCTCTCACGAAGGCAGAAAACGGGGTGCGCGCTTGCCACTGTTCCAGAGCAACTTTCGGGCTATAAGAGTGGAGGAAAACTTCTAGGCATTCAGCAAATCATCAGTAGGCGCTGCATTATGAAAATGCAGATACCGTAGGACGACCGGCGTGCACGATAACGGTGAATAAAACGAGGGCAGGCGGCACGGGCTGCGCGAGAGGCAATTCGAAGAATAGCGGCCAGCGCATAAGTCCGACATATTTATTAAGCAGCCGCAACAGTCACGAACACTGAGACGCAAACGTTTGCTATTTTGATAATCGACGAAACGACCGGCGTTGCAAAACGAAATATCGCGGAAGCGGTCGACGACCGTATCCGCGCTTCGCACGTCACTTGCTGACGCCGCGATCAGTCTTCTTCGTCCAGCCACGGAATGTCGACGTCCGTGATGAACGCGACCATCGCGAGCGGCCGCCCTTCCTGCCGTCCGATATTGCCGTCCGCGCGCTGCCATTCGCAGCGAAATACGGTGCCCGGCGTATCGGCGAGCAGCGTGACGGTGCGGATTTCGTCGGGATCGTTCTCCTCGACCGGGCCGTCGAGCGAGACGAGCAACTGCTGCGGCCACATGCCGTCGGCGGGATCGTAGATCTTGTCGCCGTCGTGAATGACGACGTGCGCCTCGACGCCGATCGTCGCCGATGCCTCGATGATCATCTTGCCAAGCGCGCGCAGCACCGCCGTGGCGCGGCTCGAGTTGGCCTGACGGATTGCGAGATCGCCGCGCGTCAGCGCCTGCTCGAGTTTGGGATTGGTTTTCTGTTGCGCCATCGATGTCTCTCTTGAAGTTCAATGCAGCTTTCGACGAGCCGCGCCGGGCTTAAGTTGCAGCGCGATCGTATCACCGCATCAACAAAGATAGGTCGCGCCGCGCGGACCGGCAAATCCGGCGCGTCCGCGCGAGGCCCGCCGGACGCCCCTCGCTCAAGTTCGCACACGCCCGGCCGATAACGAGATCATCCTCATCTCACGCTCGTCTGCTGCCGTGCCGCCGCCCATCGAACCGAGTGCCTTTTTCGTCGACCGCCCGTCCGCGCCCGCTTTCCGCGCGGCGCGCCGGCGCGTCGCGACGTGCTGATGCGACGCGCCGCAGTCGTCGACGGCATCGCGCTCTCGACGCATCTTCAGCCAATCTACAGCCTTCCCCACCAACGCGAGATCGGCTACGAGGCGCTGTTGCGCGGCCACAGGGAAGGAAGCGGCGCCGGCGAACTGATCGGCCCGTTCGACCTTTTCGGCCGCGCGATCATCGCGGGTACGCTGACGGAACTGGATCGCATCAGCCATCTGACGCATCTGCGCAACGCGGCCCCGATCCTGCCGTGCGCGCAATGGCTCTTCGTGAACATGAACCCGCTGACCTTCACGCATCCCGGCTACGCGAAGGAGTTCGCGGCGCTCACGCGGGATGTCGGTCTCACGCCGGAGCGCCTCGTGATCGAAGTGCTGGAGTCCGGCGGGGCGGACGTCGAGCGCATTGCCAGTGCGACGCGCGCGTTCCGGACGCAGGGCTTTCTCGTCGCCGTAGACGATTTCGGCGCGGGCCACTCCAACATCGACCGGCTGCTCACGCTGCGCCCGGACATCGTCAAGCTCGACCGCAGCCTCGTACGCGCCCAGAGCGTGCAGAAGCACGCGCATCTGCGCGATTCGCTGATGCCGAAGCTCGTGGATCTGCTGCATCAGTCGGGCATGTTCGCGGTCGCGGAAGGCATCGAAACGACGGAGGATTTATTGCTGGCCGCGCGGGCCAACGTCGATTTCGTGCAGGGCTATCTGTTCGGCCAGCCGTGCGAGAAGATCGCGCCGTGCGGCGCGGCGACGGCCCTGATCGAAGAAGCCTTCGAAACGCTCAGCCAGACGCGCCGCAGCGAGCGTCTGACCAACGACCTGCTCCTGATGCCCTATCGCGCGGGACTGTCGCAGGCGGCGCGGCGTCTCGCCGGCGGTGCGGGCACCGAGACGGCGTGCGCCGAATTGCTCGCGCTGCCGTGCACGCTCAGTTGCTTCTTCCTCGACGAAGCCGGCCGCGAGTCCATGCCCGCGCTGCCGGGCGCGGGCGCAAAGCGCCGCAGCGAACGGTTCGCGCCCATCGCGGACCCGTCGACCGGGCGCTGGGACAATCGCCCGTATTTCGTCGATGCCTGCGCGCAGCCGCAGCAGATCGTCACGAGCGCGCCGTATCTGTCGGTGAAGGGCACGTCCCTTTGCGTGACGCTGACCATCGCCACGCGACGGGGCAACAGAACGCTGATCGCGGGCTTGGACCTCGACTGGCGCCGGCTTTCCGATAGCGCGAGCGCCCCGCTTCTCTAGCAACCGTGCGCCGCTAATCCTGGCCGATTGCCTTGGCGAGCGCCTGAGCGCCCGTGCGCAACGCCGCCAGATTGCCCGGCTCGAAGGTCCAGTGCCCCGCCCCGCTCACGACGGCCAGTTCCGCGCCGGGCCAGTGCGCCGCGAGCGCGACGGCCTGATCGGCCGGGCAGACCATGTCGAAGCGGCCATGAACGATGCGGCACGGCAGATGCGCGATGCGCTCGATACGCGGGAGAAGCGGCGTAGGCGGCAGTTCATGCGCCATGTAGTGACGCTCGAGCAGCGCCATCGACACCGCCGCCGAGTTGGCTTCGGCGCTCGGGCGCCTGGCTTCGTCGGCGGGTTCGGCGGCCGGCTTGTTGACCACCGAGAGCGTCGTCTCGTACTGCGTCCAGGCACGCGCGAGGCGCGCGCCGGCTTCGTCGAAGCGCGCAAGCGGCGCCTCGGTCAGCGTCAGGATTTCCTGTCCGCTCCCGGGGCGCCTGCCGCACGCGGCTTCGATTGCATCCAGAAACGCGCGATGCGCCTCCGGGAACACACGGCGCACGTCCCACAGAAACCAGTCGATGTCCTCGCGGCGCGCGAGAAAGACGCCGCGCAGCAGGAAGCCCGTGCACCGCTCCGGATGCGCGACGCCATACGCAAGCCCGAGCGTCGTGCCCCAGCTGCCGCCGAAAATCGCCCAGCGTTCGATGCCGAGCGCCATCCGGAGCTTCTCCATGTCGCCGACGAGCGCATGGATGCCGTTGTGCTCGAGCTTGCCGAAAGGCCTCGACTTGCCGCAGCCGCGCTGATCGAAGAACACGACGCGCCACGCCTGCGCGTCCAGCGCGTCGGTCCATTTCACGTTCATCGCGCCGCCGGGGCCGCCGTGGACGACGAGCATCGCGGGCGCATCGCGCGGGCCCTGGGCGCGCCAGTAGATCGAGTGTCCGTCGCCTACGTCGAGCATGCCTTCGTCGAAATTCACCGGCACATCATCCATCGCGCGTTCCTTCGTGAAGTGGTTCAATCGGCTCCATTGTTGCATCGGTGCGACGACAGCGCATGAAACCGTCCGGAAGAACGATGCGCTATGCTTTCGCCTTCGCGCCCTTCATCCCTCATCACCTTCCAACGCCCGATGCGCCGCACCCTCGTCAAGTGGCTCTTCGCCACCTATCTGCTCGGCAGCGGTACGCTCTGGTCGATCCTGATCCTGCCGTTCTTTCCGTTCGTCGGCCGCAACGGACGCTATTGGCTCGCGAAGCTCTGGTGCCGCGCGATGGTCGCGATGATGCGCGTCATCACCGGCGTTTCGAGCTCAATCGAAGGGCTGGAGCATCTGCCCGACGGACCGTTCATCATCCTGAGCCGGCACGAATCCACGTGGGAGACGCTCGCCTTCATGGCGCTCTTTCCGCGCCGCATCAGCTTCGTGTTCAAGCGCGAACTGACGAAGATTCCGTTTTTCGGATGGGTGCTGCGCGGCCTCGACATGGTGAGCCTTGATCGCGGCTCGATCCGGCAGGCGCATCAGGCGGTCACGCGCGAATGCGCGGCGCGGCTCAAGAAGGGCGATGTCGTTGTGATCTTTCCCGAAGGCACGCGCGTCGCGCACGATGCGCCGCTCAAGCTCGCTTCCGGCGGCGTGCGGCTGGCGTGCGCGGCCAAAGTGCCGGTCGTGCCGGTGGTGCATGACGCCGGAAAGGTGTGGCCCGCGAAGGGGTGGCCGGACCGCGGCGGACATATCCGCGTGATCGTCACGCCGCCGCTGCCTGTCGACTGCGCGATTCCGCAGGAACTGAACCGGCTCGCGCAGATGCAGATGGACGAAGCGCTGGCCGAACTTCGGTGAACCGCGACTAGTACAGCGGCCGCTTCTTCGCGGCGCACAGCCGGTTCACGGCCGCGAGCAGGGTCTCCGTCTCCACCGGCTTGCGCAGATAGCCGTCATAACTGACGAACGCCGGCGGGTTTGGATGCCCCGAAATCATCAGGAAAGGAATGTGCGCCAGCGCCGCGTCGTTCTTCATCGTCTGACAGAGCAGCGCGCCGCCGAGTCCCGGCATCATCCAGTCGGACACGACGATGTCGACCGCCTGCTCGCCCAGGATCGATAACGCAACGTTCCCGTCGAACGCGCATAAGACGTTGCAATCCTCACCTTGCATGCAGAGGGACCAGGCTTCGATGGTGGCGGGGTCGTCGTCGACGAGAAGTACGGTCTTCATGTTGCGAACGGTGCGGGCACGGGTTGGAAGCGGGACGCAAGGAATGGGCGGCAACGTGATTCGTGACCGTGAACGTTTGTTTTCATTGCCGCCAGCACGCCTCCCGCCCTTTCGTCATAGTATTTTGTTCCCGCGAAACTTGCGCGGTAAATGGTGCCCGAGCAAACAGCGGGCCGCGCGCGGGCATCGGTCATTTGCTCGCGGCGCGCGAGCGGCCCGCCTCGCGTATCGCATCGACGAGCGATTCCTCGACCGGCGTGCGCGCCGCGTCGTTGCGGCGGATCAGGCCGATGGGCTCGTCCGTGCCGGCAAAGGGCATCGGCAGCGCGACGAGCAGCCCGAGCGCGATATCGTGCTCGACCGCGCCTGCGGGCACGAACCACACGGCGTCGTTGTGAAGCGCGAGCGAGCGCCCGAGCGACACCGACAGCGTTTCGACGAGCGCGGTGAGTGCATGCGCGCCGAACGCGGTCAGCATGCTTTCGGCCGATTGCCGGATGACCGTCCCGAACGGCGGCACAATGATCGCGAAGCGCGCCAGCATCGCGGGTGTCAGCGGCGTTTCGAACGCGAGCGGATGATCGCGCCGCACGACGACGGCAAGCGGCTCGCGATAAATCTGCTCGAACGAAAGCCCGTGCATCGCCTCCGGCTCCGACAGCCTACCCACGACGAAATCGACTTCGCCCGCCTTCAGGCGTTCGATGAGCGGCGCGTTGGAGTCCGTCCAGACGCTCAGCGACACCGCGGGCCACTGTTGCCGGAAAGCGGCGAACGCAGGCGGCAGCAACGCGTCGGCGACGGTCGGCAGCACGCCGATAGACAACGCACCCGGCACGTCGCCACGCTCGCGCAGCAACATGTCGACGCCCTCCCGCAGCGACGCCACGCACGCGCTCGCATGCGGCGCGAAGAGCCGGCCCTCGCGCGTGGGCACCGCGCCGCGCCGCCCACGCTCGAAGAGGCGCACGCCTAGAATGGATTCCAGTTCGCCTATCGTCTTGGAGACGGCCGGCTGCGTGATCGAGAGACTGTCTGCCGCGCGCTGCACGCTGCCTAGCTGCGTGACGGCCAGGAAACACTGCAGGTGGCGGAACTTGACGCGCGTGTTGGTGAAGTCCGTATCCATGAGAAGCCGTTATGGTTCGACGCACAAAACATCATTTTCCATAACTCGGTGCGTTCGATAAAGTAGCCGCCAGAAATATCCTATTTGAACGTCACAACATCAGGAGACAGTGACATGACGTCCTCCATCCTCACGCCGCGCGACTGGGAGTCGCATCCGCCGTATCTTTCGCCGGGCTACCGGTCGTCCGTGTCGCGCAGCCCGTCGCTGCCGCTGATTCCGCTGAAGGAGAACCTGCGCAACCGCCGCGTGCCGGTGTACGGCGCGGACGATCTCGGCGCGCTCGATAGCGACCTGACCCGCAACGCCGCGAAGAACGGCGAGCCGCTCGGCGAGCGCATCATCGTGACGGGCCGCGTGCTCGACGAAGGCGGCCGCCCGGTGCGCAACACGCTGGTGGAAGTGTGGCAGGCGAACGCGGCCGGGCGTTATGTCCACAAGGCCGATCAGCACGATGCCCCGCTCGACCCGAACTTCCTCGGCGCGGGCCGCTGCCTGACGGACGACGAAGGCCGCTATCGCTTCATGACCGTCAAGCCGGGCGCCTATCCGTGGGGCAATCACCCGAACGCGTGGCGCCCGAATCATATTCACTTCTCGCTCTTCGGCGAATACTTCGGCTCGCGTCTCGTCACGCAGATGTACTTCCCCGGCGATCCGCTGCTCGACCTCGATCCGATCTATCAGGGCATTCCCGAGCAGGCTCGCAAGCGGCTCGTCTCGGCCTTCTCGATCGACACGACGCAGGAAAACTACGCGCTCGGCTACGAATTCAATATCGTGCTGCGCGGCCCGGACCAAACGCCGACGGAGTAAAACGAACATGACCACGCTGAAACAGACCCCTTCGCAGACCGTCGGACCGTACTTCGCTTACGGCCTGGTCCCCGAGCAATACAACTTCGA
>Ga0308173_10000687_pt1 | contig 15157 bp, 9 predicted proteins | sample PhyPR1_FD_203716 | JGI IMG/M metagenome (GOLD analysis project Ga0308173, IMG submission 203716) | Soil microbial communities from UC Gill Tract Community Farm, Albany, California, United States - DLSLS.P.R1 | ecosystem: Environmental > Terrestrial > Soil > Agricultural land | place: USA...
TGGGTCAGTCAGGATGAGAGTCGTTTGCGTTTCGTCGGATTTCTCAAGAACAAGGTCCTTTGATGCGCGGCGAATGGCCTGAGAGCCACGCCGGAGAGTTGCAATCAGCCGAATGGGGCTAGCCGGAAGAGCGGCAGCATCGACAGAGCACTGGATTTCAAGTCGCCGGTCCTTGCGAAGAACGTCCACCGATTTCGCGAAGACATCACTGATGAAGACCTGAGGCACGGCGCGCAAAGTGACTGATCCGGTTATGCCTCCCGGAAGCAGGTAGTCGATGGAACCCGGGCCTTTGGGAGAACCTTCCGGCGGAATGCTTTTCCAGCGGGAATCGACAGCGACCACGAGCACGTTCTTTTTCGGGTTCACCAAGTCTGTAATTTCGTACTGGAACGGGAGGAATCCACCTAGATGTTCCGGCAAGGCATGGCCGTTGAGTTCGGGGGAGGCAGCGATCAACACGCCGTCGAAATGCAAAAACAGGCGAAGTCCTTTGACATCGGCCGGCAACGCAAACTGACGGCGATAGCTCCAGACACGCTCCCAGGCAGTCGGGTCCCACTTCTGCCAGGAGAGCGGAGCGACACAGTGCGGCAGAGTGATCGGGTTTCCATTAAAGAACCAGTCCTGGTCCAGGTTAAGCGTGCGGCGGGCAGGTCCGCGGGTTGCGGCAGGCGCGGGTAGTGACAAGGCGGCAGTTGCGGAGGTGATGCTGCGGAGAAAATCGCGGCGGGAATTGTGAGGTGGTCGAGTTGCCATTAGTAGAGGATTTCAGCGAGCTGGACGTGCCCTCCGGCGCGGCCCAGGAGAGCTGCTCTACTATTGTCGTCGGTTTAAATTATCAGCTTTGATCCCCATCGCCTCGATTGCTTGATCCTCAGATCGGTAGTCGAAAGCCGATCCCGGCAGATCAGGCGGATGCGCACGCTCCCAATTGATGGTGCGTTCCATTGCGATGCCGCTGCCCACCGGTTCGATGAATCCGAGCTCGTTCCTTATCCGTTCGCTGCTCATGACCCAGTCCTGCTGGCCGTTATAAGGAACTTTGAGATGGGCGGGCGTAAGCTCTTTTGAAATAGGGACAACGGGACCAGTCCACCCGGCCTGTTGTCCGATTCTTCGTACCCAATCCACTTCCGTTAAAAACGGCTCTTCGGCCACATTGTAAATGCGCCCGGCCGCTTTCTCCGATACAGCTGCGAGTGCAATCGCACCCGCAACGTTTTCGACATAGCCGCGCGGTCCACGCCATTGCGCCACGTCGTCCTGAATCAAAATTACGCGACGCCCGTCGTCCATTCGCTTCAGATAAGGAAAGAGGCGATGCAGCGGATCGCCGGGGCCATAGATCATCGGGAGGCGCAGAACCGTTCCCGGCAGCTTGGGATCGCTCATAATCGTGCGCTCGACGGGTATTTTGTCGTATTCTTCATCGAGCCAACCGAACACGTTCCGTAATTGTTGCAGCAATTCGGGGCCGTAGGTATTGCGCGCGGTGCGAAGCTCGGAATCCTCGGTCAGCGGGACGGGTTGAAGTGGGCCTGATTCGAATCCGTGCGAAATCCCACAGGCGCGATATACGTCTCCGCTGCTCAGGGCAACGATTCGCTGAGTCAATCCTCTAAACGTACTCACAAGAGCCTTCGCCTGGCGTTCACTGCTCAGGATAAGATCAATGACAACCTCTGGAGCCAGGCGGCGGAAATCATGAACGTGCGAGGCGATGTCGTTCCGGTCGCCCAACAGATGCTTTACGCCCGCGGGCAAAGCAGCGCTAGCCCGCCCCCGGTGAAAGATAGTGATTTCGTGCCCCTGTTGCGCGAGTTCGCGCACGAGATGCGGTCCGATGAAGCCGGTTGCGCCGATCAGGAGAATCCTGGACAAGCGGTACCAGTTTATGCCTTTAGAGATGCCAGTGATCCATATCTCTGAGACTGACGCAGCCAATGATTTCGCCTCAGTGCTGGCTCGTGTGCGTGCTGGTGCAGAGGTCATTATGGAATCAGACAAATATCCAGTAGCCGTATTGCGTGCGGCCATCGAGCAGCCGGTACGCTTGCTTTCAGAGTCCCTCAGGTTCGCGAGGGAGCACGGCTCGACGGCCATTCTGGACGGCGCTTTCGGTCGTGACCTGGAAGAGATTGTCAGCAGTCACCCTGAGCCCCTACATCCGCCTTCGTGGGACTAATCCTCGATTCGAGCGTTTCCATTGCCGCCGAGCGCCGCGGCGAAAACAGTAGGACAACTAATTGAGCGAACGCTACGCGCGACAGAGGAGAGAAGGTTTCGAATAGGCTAACAGAACGACCCAACCCGCGTCCTGAAGCCCAAGATGGAGAGCCGCATCCATCCAAAGATGGAGAATATACGGCTCGAATTGTATCTTCAGATGTACGCCGGACATCAAAACCGGGTAACCTTGCAGGATTGAAGCCCATATGGCGCTACTGAGTCATTATTTGCGGAAGCATTGGCGGATTGTATTTCTGGCGCTGCTGCTAGCGACGGTGAACCAGATCTTCTCTCTGCTTGATCCGCTGATCTTTCGCTATGTTATCGACGGATACGCGACGAAATTCCACCAATACACGACTTCCCAGTTCATCCAGGGCGTTAGCCTGCTCTTAGCGGCAGCGGTTGGCGTGGCTTTCGTTTCGCGCGTAGCGAAGAATTTTCAAGACTATTACGTGAATGTCGTAACGCAGCGCACTGGGGCTGAGTTGTATGCCGATGGTGTGGAGCGATCTCTCTCCCTGCCATACGCAATCTTTGAAGACCAGCGTAGTGGAGAGACCCTTGGCAAACTGCAGAAGGTCCGGACCGATGTCGAGCGTTTCATTACCGCATTCGTGAATATTCTGTTCACCGCAACGGTAGGGGTGGTTTTCGTTACGGTCTACGCCCTTCGTGTGGACTGGGTTATTGCGCCGGCCTTCCTGCTAACCGTCCCCTTACTGGGCGTCATGAGCTCCGTATTGAGCCGCAAGGTCAAGGTGATTCAGAAAACAATTGTTGCCGAGACTACCGCGCTGGCGGGCGCCACCACGGAATCGCTCCGGAATATCGAGCTTGTGAAGACGCTGGGTTTGGCTCGCCAGGAGATCAATCGCCTGAATATGACGACCGATAAAATCCTGAAGCTGGAGCTAAAGAAGGTTCGCTATCTGCGCAGCCTTAGCTTCCTGCAGGGTACCGCGGTGAACCTGCTGCGGACCAGCATCCTGTTTCTGATGCTGTATTTGATCTTTACGCAGCGCATCACGGTCGGTGAATTCTTCTCGCTGTTTATTTACTCGTTCTTTATCTTCGGGCCACTGCAAGAACTGGGCAATATCATCAACATTTATCGGGAAACGGAAGCATCTCTGAACACGCTCGAAGAGATCCTGCAGATTGCTCCTGAGGCAAAGCCTGCAAACGCAGTTCCGCTCGGAAACATAGGATCACTCGAGTTCGATTGCGTCACATTTCAACATCGGACCGCCAACCGGCCCGCTCTGTTCGAAGCCTCGTTCCAAATTTCGCGGGGCGAGACCGTGGCCTTCGTGGGTCCATCCGGGGCGGGGAAAACAACGCTGGTGAAATTGCTGGTCGGCCTCTATCAGCCGCAAGAGGGTGCAATCCGCTACAACGGGCTGGATGCGGCGCAAATCGACCCCGACGAACTGCGATCCCAAATCGGATTCGTCACGCAAGATACTCAGTTGTTTTCCGGTACCATCCGAGAAAATCTTCTGTTCGTGCGCCCCGATGCGACCGATGCCGAGTGCCTGGATGTGCTGCATCGCGCGGCCGCGGATTCCTTGCTGGCACGGGCGGACAAAGGCCTTGATACCTTAATCGGCGAAGGCGGCGTCAAGGTATCCGGCGGGGAAAAGCAGCGGCTGTCTATCGCTCGGGCTTTGCTGCGAAGACCGCGCTTGCTGGTCTTCGACGAGGCTACTTCGTCGCTCGACTCAATCACCGAGGAAGAAATTACCCGCACGATTCGCGACGTGGGACAGCGGTCCGATGTGATGACGATTCTTATTGCTCACCGGCTCTCAACCGTCATGCACGCTGAGCGGATCTATGTCCTGGAGCGAGGCCGGATTGTAGAGCAGGGTACTCATTCGGAGCTTGTTGCCGACACCGGGCTCTATTATGCGCTTTGGCGGCAGCAGATCGGCGAAGGAACGGCGGAGGTAGCGTCGCTGGTCGCCGAGTAAGGCCGCTTGCTCATCACAGGCTATCCAGGAAAGCGATCAGATCTTCCTTTTCCTGTTCACTAAAACCGATAGTGAAGCGAGCATCATAAAAATCGAGCACGTCGCGCAGCGATTTCGCCGAACCATTATGGAAATAAGGTGCGCGGCTGGCAAGTCCACGAAGGCTGGGGCCCTTGAACCTCCCGATATCCTTCCACTGGCCCGTGATCAAGGCTCGTCCCGGATCAGTAGTCCTCTTTATTTCGTAAGTTGTCTTGTTTTGCAGAGTGATGACAGGCAGATAACTGACATCGAGGGGACCTTGCGGATCGCTAACGCCAACGTTGAGAGGTGCGGAGACGGAGTGGTTCCCCACGTTTGGCGAGTCATGACAAGTTCCGCAGGTGCCTGGAATTGAAGCGAGATTCAGGTCATCATTAAGTCCGGCGACGCCGGTAATATTGATGGGCTTGGAATTGAACAGAGTTTGGCCGCGGAGAATGCTCGCACGGCGCTCCCGCTGCGCATCTCTGTCGTGCCATGACCGGTTTGCCCAGGCATCGAAGAGATTGAAAATGGTCGGCGTAAACGGAATTCCCTTCGGATTGCCGCCCAGAGGATCGTTGACTCCGACGAAGAAAGCGGGCATCGTTTCACGGCCCAGCGGTACCGGCCCGCCCGTGGCGCCACCGCCGTCCAATGCGCCAGCCCGATAATCGTACGCTTGCGCGGTTGCCAAGGCCATCTCAAAATCGACAATGGCTTGTTGCTGTTGCGGCGTTAAGGGCGTAGTACCTTGCGCGTGGCCGCTAACGGCATCGAGAGCTTGATGGGCCAAATCCGCTTGTAAATCGCCTGGGTTCGTTCCGAAAGTAATCTTCTGGGTGCCTGTCTGGGGCGAGGATTCGCGCCCGTCCCACATAATAGTGCTCATAAAGCGCAGATTCGTGGACGGCAGCGGACGCCGGTACACCGATAGGGTGGAGGAGTCATCACAGCCATAGGGATTCGCCACGTTTACTACGTTGAACTCCGCTGTATCCGGCACGGCGAGAGCGATCCGGATCAGCCCCCTGTCGGTCAGCAGGCGGTAAGCGCGGCGGCGTCCTTGGACGGTCGAGGTGTCAATCCCGTGATCGCAGGTTGAGCCGTCATTGGTTCTAAAAATCGGATCCAGGCCTTGGGTGAGATCGAAACGAATTCGGACTTCGTCCGCGGAAATGCTCCAGCCTTGGGCCGGCCGGTGGCACGTTCCGCAACTGCGTCCGTTGCCGCCGAGCGCTTGGAAAAAAGGCCCGCTTAGATCGATTGGGCCATTATGGGTGTTATACGTTTCCAGCAAACCGGTTGCGTTAGGGAACGGGAATCGATTGGGCAGCGATTGCGCGTTTGCCATCGAAAGGCCTAGCAGGCCTCCGATCACAGGCAACAGGGTGTAAGTCATCTTCCGTAGCATTTCGGTCTCCTCAGGCCCCGATGCCCGCCCTCCGACGGCAGGCATGCCAGTCCTTTACATGACTAATCGGAAACGGGAGGGGAAAGACGACAGAATTGCTGAAGATTCCGTCTACCGGCCGGAAAATTCCGGGTCATTCGCCAGTCGCAGGGCGGCGCGGAGATCGGGCTGAGCCGCATCAACGGTTTTTTGAAGATTTAGCACGGCTGAGTGAAGTGCGGCGTATGCTTCTTTACGGTTCCCCTCGGCCAGAAGGGCGCGGCCAGCGGCTAGCCAGGCGCGGCCGAGCGTACTCGAAAAGACCGCGGGCGGCGTGGTCCGGCGTAAAAGATCCAAAGCTCGGCCGGCGTCGGCCCATGCAGCATGCGCCTGGCCGGACTGCAGCTTAATTTCAGATCTTCGAATGAGAAAGATGGGCAGATAGTCTCTTCCTTGACCGCGATTCTTGACCAGGGCATCCGCTATCGCGACCGCCTGATCGGCAAACTGGAGCGCGCTCTGCCTGTTTCCAAGTGCCTGCGCGTTGAGCGCACGCTGCATAGCAAGAGACCCGAATGCGATATGGCCGCTGGGAAGGTTTCGACGCAAGCGAGGCTCCAATTCGGAGAGCATCCGGACGGCGTTTTCGAGATCACCCTTATTCCGGTAGATGGAGGCCCGCAGCAGCAGCGATTGGCCGACCGGGGCATCGTCCCCTGCCTGCCGCGCCTTTGCATACCCCTGTTCGGCATAATCGGCGGCTTCGTCAAATCGCCCCAAGTCATGCAGCGCGCGGGCGTAATTAACAAGCGGCTGCGCCTGCACGGTCTGATTGCTCTCCCGGTCCCGGCTTATAGCAATGCAACGCCGAAGCACCTTTTCGGCTTCGAGAGGCCGTCCGGCGAGAATCAGGTTAACGCCCCAATTATTCAGAACTGTCCCGGCCATCTGGGTGTCATCGCGTCCAAGAGCCGCCAGCCGTTTTGCCGCCCGTTCGAATGCCGCGTCGGCTTCCGCATGAAGCGCGGCTTCGCTGTACGCGCCTGCCAGCGTTATCTGCGTGTCGAGTTGCAGCAACTCCGAGTCGTAGGGCGATTGCTCCAGAAGATGCTGCGCGGTTTGCGCTCGTGCAATTCCGGTTAACGGATCGCCGCGGTTTTGCGCGATTTCGCTGCCGCGCAACAAGCAGGTCACCCGATCCGCTGCAAATATTGGTTCATCCGGAAGCGCGTGCATGCCCTCCTGAAACAGGTTCTCGGCCCGCTGCGGTTCGCCCTCCCGCGAAAGCGTTTGCCCGAGACCGCATGAGGCCCTGGCGCGAGCGGAACGGTCCGGCAGCCTCTTACTGGCGCGATAGGCGTCTTCGAGTAGCGGGCGAGCCTTAGCGTATTCGTCTTGCACCTTGTACTGGCTGCCTATCGAAATCAGCAGCTCAAGGCGACTGAGGTCCTCCCCTGATTGCCGCCGCACGATCTGCTCGGCGCGCGCCAGCAACGTATCGACGGTGAAGGGCTTGCCTGACGGAGCGGCGTCGGAGAGCAGAAAGGAATTCAGGTCATTGATGGTTTCGGCTCGCGAGAGCTGGCGCAGAGCGAAATCACGCTGCACGCGTGCCGCCCGGGCCTGCGCCGTTGTGCCGAGGACGCCCGCTACAGAGGCTACAAAAGCTAGCCCCGCCAGGGCCACCGCGACACGGTTCCGGCGGACGAATTTGGCGGTCCGGTAAGCGAGGGTATCGGGGTGCGCGCTGATGGGCTGATGCTTCAAGTAGCGCTGCAGGTCATCCGCGAAGGCGTTGGCGGACGCATAGCGTTCCTGAGGGTTCTTTTTTAGCGCCTTGGCGACGATGGTGTCGAGATCGCCGCGAAGCGCTCGCTCGAGTTTGCCGGGCGTCGTACGGCGGGCCGCGGCCGCGACTTCCCGATCTGAGCTACCCGTATTGACGACTTGAGACGGGGCAGGCGACTCGCTGTCGACGATGGCCTTAATCAGGCCTGCCGGAGACTGTGCGCCGGACCCAGCCGGATGGCTGCCTGTCAGCAGCACAAACAGCAACACGCCCAGGGCATAAACATCTGTCGCGACCGTCACGACGCCACCGGTCAATTGCTCCGGGGCGGCATAAGCCGGCGTGAGCACCGCGCCTCCCTCATGCGTGAGCATCGTCGCTGGTTCGGTCTTTCCCTCTCCTTCCAGCAGCTTGGCAATACCGAAATCCAGCAACTTGACCTCGCCGTCGTTCCTGACAAGTACGTTTGGCGGCTTGATATCGCGATGCACAACCAGGTTCGCGTGCGCGTGGGAAACTGCCGCAAGCACGTCGATGATCAGGCGCAGGCGAGTTTCTACATCTAGCAGATGACGATCGCAGTACCGGTCAATGTGTTCGCCATCTACATACTCGAGGACCAGGTAGGGCTGCCCGTTGGCGAAGACCCCCGCGTCGAGGAGCTCCGCGATATTAGGATGAGCCAGACGGCCAAGAATGCTGCCTTCACGTTTGAATCTGTGCTCGCTCGTTCTGCCGGTCAGCGCAAAGCTCAGAAACTTGACCGCGGCGCGGCGTTCGAACCGCCCATCGACACGTTCGGCAAGCCAGACACTCCCCATTCCACCCTCGCCGATACGCGAGATCAGCCGGTATGCGCCAACCGTTTGACCCGTAAACGCAGAATGCCCCGGCGGCAAATCCGGATTTTGTTCCAGAAAGCGTTCCTCTGTGGCCATCCCGTGCTCATCGAGCAGTGCTTTCAGGAGGACTGCAAGCTTCGGATCGCGCTGGTGCAAAGAAGCAACGAAAATGGCGCGTTCGCTGTGCGGCATCTCGAGCGCCTCATCGAGATACGGGCTGACCGCTTGCCAGGATTCAGGATTGAGTGCCGGCACCTGTTAACTCACGGTGAAGAAAGATGCGGGCTTTTTCCCAGTGCCGCTGCACCGTGCGTTCCGATACACCGCGCATAGCCGCGATCTCGGCGAACGAAAAGCCACAAAAGAACTTCAGATCAACCACTTCGACCAGTAATGGCTCCAGGCCGGCAAGCTCGTCCAAGGCATCGCTGATCCGCGCCAGTTCACTGCCGCTGACGCTGTCTTTCGGTTCCATCCCCATTGCAGTGATTTCGAATTGACCACCGCGCTTCTGAGCCTGCCGGTTCCGCGCATGATCGATAATTAAACCCCGCATCACACGGGCCGCATAGGTCATGAATCGCGCGCGGTCTGGAAAGCAAGGGCCGCTTCGCCCGGCGATGTCCAGGTAGGCCTCATGCAGCAACGTTGTAATACCCAGGCTCGCATCAAATCCGCGGCGCGCAAGTTCGCGGCGGGCCAGCGCATGCAGCTCAGAGTACAACGCGGAAAAGAGGGCGTCGGCCGCGGATCTGTCCCCTCCTTCAGCGGCGCTGATGAGGGAAGAGAGGGCGGGCTCCATAGCGGACGTTCGGGGTAGAGCATCTCTCATTTCAAGCGGGAGTGTCAAGATGCGGAATTGCGCAACATCAGGCGATGGCTTCTATTCCCCGATCTTCCGCTCGGCTTCCGCATCCAGAAGATAGAGAATTACCCGGAAGGGCATTCCCGCAAGCTCGGGTTTATCTTCAATATCGGGCCGCACATCCAGCAGAGCGCGCTCCATCAAGTACGTTGTCAGCAGCGTCTCCTGGTTTGCTTCGGAACGCGGCATGAAACGCGCGCTCTTCGCTGCCTTCCAGTAGCCGCGCAAAAATGCCGCGCTCACATGCGAGTACCAGAATCGCCCCCATATGCGCATGGTATGGCGGCTGCCGCTGGCTTCTCCTTCGGCCGAAGTCACGCGCCGGAGCGCGGCTTGCACCGAGTACCCCAGGGAAACCAGCATGCTGGTCACATCGCGAATCGGGCTACGCTTGATCCGCCGCTCGCTGATGTGTTGGTGCGGATCGCCCTCGAAATCGAAAAGGACAATGTCCTGCTGTTCTGTTATCAGAACATGGCCCAAGTGCAGCCGCCCATGAAAGCGCGTCCGCTCGGAATAAATGCGCTGGGCAAAAACGGCTCGAAGCTTGGCCACGATTGCGTTTTCCCGCTCCAGGACTTTGGCCGCAAGCAGGCGAACGTCAGGGCTCATTTCCGAATATCGCTGACGGATGAACTCGAGACGGCGCCCCAGCAGCCCGATATAGCCGTGAAACAGGCCCTGGCGGTAAAAATCGTTAAACGGCTCAGGCGCAAAGGCCGGGTCGGAGGTTTGGCTTCCCAGCACCAGGTGCAGCTCGGCGATCCGCTGCCCCATTCTCTCGGCCAGAGAGAGATATGGGCCGATGATCTCCTTAGCGATTTGCGGAGGGTCGGCTAGAGCAAAGCTCAATTTGTAGATATTTGTGGGGGCCGAATTCTGCAAGTCTACGTTCGAGACCTTCGCATCTTTGACGTGTTCGAACAAGCCGTCCAGATGTCTTCGAGTGTGGTGCCATGCTGTGCCATCATTCGGAACAAAACCATGGAGCACGCCGATCACAGTCACGTCGCCGGAGTGTTCGTGGTATTCGAGCGAACCTGCAAAGGGCGCGGCATGCGCGAATGGCTGCGGCAGGCGCTCCGTTAACAATTGGCCCATTTCCACTCCGGGATGAATACCGGGTTCCACCTGTCTAAGAAGTTTGAATACGAATCGATCTCCGAACTTGATTGAAGTATTGATTTCGGATGCCGTTAGCAGCGTTGGTTCCAGATTCGGGTGGGTTGCGCCCCAAAGATTCCGAAATTCGCGGTTCCGGGAGGCGATGAGCGTGCCTCTTTCGCCAGTGAAACGCCGCCGCCGCGCGAACGCTTCGAGTAATGCGGTACAAAACTCCGGGCTCTGTATGGCCGTGTACAGCAGGCCCTGAGCGCCATTTGCGGCACGGACATCGGCAATCAGCGCATCCGGATGCTCGGCCCGCATGCTGCTGGCCTCCTGCCCCGTTGCGAAACCCATCGGCACCACAAAGGTCTCCGGATCGCCGGCGGTGTATTCGATATGCACCAGCCCCAGCCGGTACCGGTCATGCATAACGGATACCGATTCCGTAAGTTCGATAGAGCGGAATCGTCTGTCCTTCGATGGAAACCAGCGTCGCGATTGCAGAAACCGGGGAAGAAGCGAGGCAATGCTCGCCCGAACGGCCGGATCCCAGATGTCATCCAGTGAGGCGAGCGCAAGCACCGGAACCTGTAGTTGCCCGGTCTCGACCGAGGGGGCCGCAAGTTTAACCGGGACTTCCCGCTGTTCCAGCGTGAACCAGAAAAATGAATTGGGGCCGAGCGTCACCGGATAATAGCTTTCGCCCACAGGCGGAAAATCCGTCTGGCCGAAGGCTTCCACCAGCGTGTAACCGCGGAATTTGTGCAGATCGAGCTGGACGGCTTGCGCAAAGCGGGACAAGTTCGCGACGACCAGAATGGTCTCCGCCTCGTAGCGCCGGAAGTAAGCCAGAACGTGCTGGTTCGAGGGCTGGAGAAATTCGATTGTGCCGCGGCCGAAGGCCTTGTACCGCTTACGCAGCGCGATAAGACGTTTAGTCCAGTTGAGCAGGGAATTGGGGTTGTCTTCCTGCGATTCCACGTTGATGGCTTCATAGTGGTAGGCGGGATCGATATTGACCGGAAGATACAGCTTCTGCGGATTCGCCGCGGAGAAGCCGGCGTTCCGATCCGGGCCCCACTGCATCGGCGTTCGAACTCCGTTCCGGTCGCCCAGGTAGACGTTATCTCCCATCCCGATCTCGTCGCCGTAATAGATGATCGGCGTGCCCGGCATGGAGAACAGCAACGCATTCAGCACTTCAATCCGAGCCCGGTCATTGCCGAGAAGGGGCGCGAGCCGGCGGCGGATGCCCAAATTGATGCGCGCGCGCTGATCCGCGGCATACCAACGATACATGTAATCCCGTTCTTCATCGGTGACCATCTCCAGCGTCAGCTCGTCGTGATTGCGGAGGAACATTGCCCATTGGCAGTTCTCGGGAATCGCCGGAGTCCGCTTCAGGATCTCGACAATGGGCAGCCGGTCTTCCAGCCGCAGAGCCATGAACAGCCGCGGCATAAGCGGAAAGTGGAAATTCATATGGCACTCGTCGCCGTTGCCGAAATACGCGACAGCATCTTCGGGCCACATGTTCGCCTCCGACAACAGCATCCGGTTCGGGAACCGGGCATCCACGTGCTGGCGAAGTTCCTTTAAGAAGGCGTGCGTTTCGGGCAGATTCTCGGAGCTTGTATCCTCGCGCTCATACAGATATGGAATTGCATCGAGCCGGAATCCATCCACGCCCATTGCAGCCCAAAAATCGAGCGTGTGCATCACGGCGCGCCGCACCAGCGGGCTATCGAAATTCAGGTCGGGTTGATGCGAGTAGAAGCGATGCCAGTAATACGCCTTTGCGACCGGATCCCAGGTCCAGTTCGAAGTTTCGAAATCCTTGAAGATAATTCGGGTGCCGGAGTATTTGTCCGGCGTGTCGCTCCATACGTAGAAATCGCGCCAGCGCGATCCAGGTTCGGAGCGGCGCGATCGCTGAAACCATTCGTGCTGGTCGGACGTGTGATTGATAACCAGCTCGGTGATGACGCGCAGCCCGCGGCGATGGGCCTCACGCAGAAAAATCTGGAAATCGCGCAAGGTGCCGAAGGCCGGGTGCACACTTCGGAAATCTGAAATGTCGTAGCCGTCGTCCTTCCCGGGCGATGGGAAAAAGGGAAGCAGCCAAATGGCCGTGATGCCCAGATCTTCTAAATAGTCGAGCTTCTCGGCCAGGCCGCGGAAGTCTCCGGTGCCGTCGGCATTGCTGTCGTAAAAGGCGCGGACGTGTGCTTCGTAAATGATCGCATCTTTATACCAAAGCGGGTCGCCGTCCACCCCGGTGCCAATGTGCGAATGTTGCATGCAGTTTTTGTGCTAGTTAGACGTCTGAAAAAAACCCGGACGCGCACGCCTGTCTGACATCAATTCCGGAATCTCCGTTTCCGTGGCATGCGATGGTTAAGCTAGTCCTATCATCATCCATGAGACGCTGCGGCATCGCTCTTCTTTTGGCCTCGCTACCCATCGCGGCGGCAGATCTGCGTCTTGGAATTATCGGGACAGACACTTCCCATGCAATTGCATTTACCACCGTGCTGAATGATGCAAATTCACCCGAACACGTTGCGGGCGCACGGGTAGTTGCCGCTTACAAGGGCGGCAGTCCGGAGGTTGAAGAGAGTGCAAAGCGTGTTGACCGGTACGCGAAAGAGCTGCGAGACAAGTGGGGAGTGCAGTTTGTTCAATCCATCGCGGAACTCTGCCCGGCTGTGGATGGCATTTTGCTCGAAAGCCTGGATGCGCGGCAGCACCTGGCTCAGTTCCGTGAGGCGGCAAAGTGCGGGAAGCCGGTCTTCGTCGATAAGCCGCTGGCTTCTTCGTTTTCCGGCGCTATGGAGATAGCGCGGCTTGCGAAGCGGGAACATATTCCGTGGTTCAGTTCTTCCACTCTGCGTTATAGCTCGATCGCGGAGCTGAAGAGCGCGGACATGACCGGCGCAATAGTCTGGGCGCCCGGTCCCACCGAACCGCACCAGCAGCTAGACCTCTCCTGGTACGGAATTCACGGAATCGAAATGCTCTACACGCTTCTTGGAACAGGATGCGTGGAAGTGACCCGCATCTCTTCTCCCGATTCAGATGTGATAACCGGTCGCTGGAGCGATGGCCGGCTTGGAACCGTTCATCTCCAACGCCCGTACGGGAAATACGGAGGGGTCGTGTTTCTGAAGGGCGATAAGCTGGATGCCCGGCCGGACATTCCGTTCAGCTATGTTCCTCTGGTCCGGCAGATCGTCGCATTCATGCAGACTAAAGCGCCGCCGGTATCGAATGACATCACGCTTGAAATGTTTGCGTTCATGGATGCAGCTCAAAAGAGCGTCGCTCAGGGCGGCAAAGCCGTGCGACTCACGAGCAGCTCTCTCGAGCCGTAGTTCCTCGGCGTGGCGCGCATCGTCCTCAACACCTTCGGATCCTTTGGCGATTTGCATCCGTATCTGGCGATCGCGATCGAGCTCCGCCGGCGCGGGCACCGGCCGCTGATCGGCACTTCGGAGGTCTATCGCGCGAAGGTGCAGGCCGAAGGCATTGAGTTCGCGCCGGTCCGGCCCAACGTGGGCGATCTGCTCGAACGGCCCGATTTGCTTGAGAAGCTCTGGCATCCGGAGCGCGGAACCGAATACCTGATTCGCGATTACCTGATGCCCCAGGTGGAGGAAAGCTATCAGGACCTCCTGGCCGCGAGTAACGGAGCGGATCTGCTGCTGACTCACTTCGCCGCTTACGCGGGCGCAACCGTAGCTGAGGTCCTGAAGATGCCCTGGCTCTCAATCGCGCTGCAGCCGTCTATTTTTCTATCGGCTGACGATCCTCCGGTGCTCCCGCCGCTCTGGCTCCGCCACCTGTACCCCCTCGGGCGGCCGGTAACCGTCGCGCTATTTGCGATGGGCAAACTGCGGGTACGGCGCTGGGCGCGGCCTCTGTTCCAACTTCGCCGCCGGCTCCGGTTATCCACCGCGGCAAATCCCGTCTTTGAAGGCCAGTATTCTCCTTTCGGAACGCTGGCGCTTTTTTCGCAATCGTTCGCAAAACCGCAGACCGATTGGCCCTCGAACGTTACCGTTTGCGGGTTCGTTTTTTACGATCGCCGTGGCGAAGGATTCGACGGGCAGGATGCGAACAACCATCTTGAACAGTTTCTTCGCGAGGGCCCCGCACCGGTCGTATTCACACTCGGCTCATCGGCCGTAATGCATCCCGGGGATTTCTACCGCGAGAGTCTTCGAGCGGCTCAATTTCTGGGCATCCGCGCCGTTCTGCTCGCCGGCATCAAAGAACGCGATCATCTGCCCGGAAATTTGCCCGCATCGATTTTGGTTGCCGAGTATGCTCCCTATTCGCAGATTCTGCCGCATGCCGCGCTCACGGTTCACCAGGGCGGCATCGGTACGACGGCTCAGGCGCTGCGGGCTGGACACCCGACGATCGTGGTCCCCTGGTCGCACGACCAGCCGGATAACGCCGAGCGGCTGCGCAAACTAGGCGTCTCCCGCACCATCCCGAGGTCGCGCTACCGGGCCAAACTGGTTGCACACGAAATAGAGAACCTGCTCAACGATGCGCGCGTTAAACAACGCGCCGCTGAACTCGGCTCGAAGATTGCGGCGGAAGACGGCCTCGACAGAGCGTGCGATGCAATTGAATCCGTGCTTCGCACTTGAGCGGCTCGCGCCCTACCCGCCTGTTCCGCGCTGCCGGATGACACCTGCCGGAAGATCCCCACTCTTCACTACCCGAATGTAGTGATCGGTAAATCGAAGGGCCGGGTGCAACTGCACGTAAGGCATGTGACATCCGATGCAATCTCCCGTTTGGCGCGCGCCCACGTGCGCGGCCTGGCTGTCATGACACGAATGGCACTTCTCGTTATAAAACGCCGGTTTGTTGCGCATCGCGTCCCGGTGGGCGGGGTGACAGGTTGTGCAGGCCAGC
>Ga0308173_10000688_pt1 | contig 15151 bp, 14 predicted proteins | sample PhyPR1_FD_203716 | JGI IMG/M metagenome (GOLD analysis project Ga0308173, IMG submission 203716) | Soil microbial communities from UC Gill Tract Community Farm, Albany, California, United States - DLSLS.P.R1 | ecosystem: Environmental > Terrestrial > Soil > Agricultural land | place: USA...
GCAGGCGTAGCGGCCCTCGCCGTAGACCACCATCGACGACGCCACCACCAGCCGGTGCACCCCGGCCTCGTGCATCGCGGCGAGCAGCACCGCGGTGCCGAGGTCGTTGTGCGAGGCGTAGGCCGGCAGGTCCGCGACCGTCACACCCGCCCCGACCATCGCCGACTGGTGGCACACGACGTCGACGCCCTCCAGCAGCGGCCGCAGCGCCGCCGCGTCGCGTACGTCGACCAGGTGGGTGCGCTCGGCCGTGGTCCCGGGCGCGTGCGCCTCGGGGATCAGCAGGTCGACCCGCACCACCTCGTCGTCCCGCGCCTCGAGCCGGTCGGCGACCGCTCCGCCGACGAAGCCCGCGGAGCCGGTGAGCAGCACCTTCACGGCAGCTCGTAGGACAGGTCGAGGCCGTCGGCCCAGGACGCGCAGGCGCAGCCCTCCCCCGGTGCCGGCAGCGCGCCGACCACGCCCGCGAGCAGGTCCTTCAGCCGGTCGATGTTGCGCGCGAACGTCGCGAACACCTCCTCCTGGCCGACCCCCTCGCCGGAGCCGACTCCTGCGTCCATGTCGGTCACCAGCGCGAGCGGGGCGTAGCAGAGCAGCAGCTCCCGGGCCAGCACGGCCTCCGGGTGCCCGGTCATGTTGATCAGCGTCCAGCCCTGGTCGGCGTAGTGCCGGGACTCGGCGCGGGTGCTGAACCGCGGCCCCTCGATAACCACCATCGTGCCGCCCTGGCGCACCCCGTCGGCGGCCGCGAGCGCCTGCGACAGGGCGGGGCAGTACGGGTCGGCGAACGGCACGTGCACCGCACCGCGCTCCACGTAGGACTGCACCCGGCCGGAGGTGCGGTCCACGAGCTGGTCGGGCACCACGAGGTCACCGGGGGCCACCTCGTCCCGCAGCCCGCCGACCGCGCACGGCGCGAGGACCTGCCGGACCCCCAGGGACCGCAGCGCCCAGAGGTTCGCGCGGTAGTTGATCAGGTGCGGCGGGAACTCGTGGCCCTTCCCGTGCCGCGGCAGGAACGCGACCGGCGTGCCGGCGACGTCGCCGACCGCGACCGGGGCGGTCGGGTCGCCGTAGGGGGTGGGCACCTCTACCTCGCGGACGTCGCCGAGGAACTCGTAGAAGCCGCTGCCGCCGATGACGGCCACGCGCGCGTGCGGGGCTGGCATGACCGGCAGTCTTGCACCCCGCCCGGATCTACACTCCCGGCATGCCTGGAGCCCTCCGCGCGGCCGCCGCCCTGCTGGTGCTGGGCGTGGCGGCCGCCGGGTGCAGCGGTGCCGGCCCCGGCGGCGGTGGCAGTGGCGGGAGCGGCCCGCCGAGCGGCTGCGACATGGTGCCCGCCGGCAAGGTGGTGGGCCTGCTCGGCTCCGACGGGGAGACCACTGCGCACGGGACCCTGGCGCGGCTGCGCGCCGCGCATGCGCGGGCCGAGTGCCGGTCCGTCGTACCCGGGCACCCGGAGCGTTCCGTGACCATCACCGCGGAGTACCACCCCCGGCCGTACACGCTGCCGAGGCGGTCGTGCAGCGCGGGCTGGGTGTACGCCGGGACGCCGGAGAAGTACACGCCGGCCTGCCAGGAGACCGTCGACGGGCACGGCCGGACCGAGCTCGTGGTCCGCTGGCAGCCCTACCTCATGCACGTGGTGATCGGCCGGTCCGACCGGGACTGGGGCGGGGACCCGGAGCAGGCGCTGGCGATGAGCCGGATCGTCGCGCAGCGGCTCGGCGTCAGCGAGGCTGCCGGCGACGGCTGAGCCGGTCGTTGGCGCCGAACCGGTACGCCGCGAGCGCGCCGCCGAGCGCCCCGAACAGGTGCCCCTGCCAGGAGATGCCCGGCTGCCCCGGCAGCACGCCGTACAGGATGCCGCCGTAGAGGAACAGCAGGATCGCGCCGAGCGCCACCTGCGAGGCGTCGCGCGCGAAGATGCCGCGCAGCAGGAGGTAGACCAGCCACCCGAAGGCCAGCACGGACGCGCCCAGGTGCAGCGAGTGCGGCTGCCCGGTGACCCAGGTCCCGACACCCCCGACCACCCAGACCACGGCCGTCACCGCCGCCCAGCGGGCCACCCCGGCCAGCAGGATCAGGAAGCCGAACACCAGCAGCGGCACGGTGTTCGCCGCCAGGTGCGCCCAGCCGTGGTGCAGCAGCGGCGCGAACACGATCCCGTCGAGGCCGTCGACCTCACGTGGGCGGATGCCGTAGCCGTCCAGGCGGTTGCGGTCCAGGGTGTCGACCAGCTCGACGAGGTACAGCAGCGCGACGAAGCCCACGATCACCTGCGCGGCGACCAGCGGCCTGGACCGGCCGGGGCGCCGGGTCGTCGTGCTCATGCCTCAACGGTAGCGAGCGACCGCCGACCCGCAGCTCACAGCGCCAGGCCGTCCTCGTCGCGGAGCGCCCGGCCCGCGGACCGGCGTGCGAACTCGGCGGCGGTGGCGATGCCGGTGACCAGGACGCCGGCGAACAGCGTCAGCGGGGCGTACCCGAAGCTGCCGAGCACCAGACCGCCGGCCGCCCCGGCGGCGGCGCCGGTCAGCCCCATGACCAGGTCCGCGGCCCCCTGCACGTCGGTGCGGGCGGCGAGCGGCGCGGACTCCGAGAGCAGCGTCGAGGCGGAGATGGTGCACAGCGACCAGCCCAGCCCGAGCAGGAACAGCCCCGCGCCGATGCGGTACGACGGGCCGGCCGGTGCCGTGCCGGCCAGCACCAGCGCCGCGAACAGCACCACCGCGCCGGCCGACAGCACCGCGGGCCGGCCGAACCGGTCGGTGGCCGCCCCGACCAGGGGTGCGAAGGCGAACATACCGAGGATGTGCACGCTGATCACGACCCCGATCACCTCCAGGTCGGCGCCGCCGTGGTGCATGTGCAACGGCGTCATCGCCATCACGGCGACCATCACGCCGTGCGCGAGGGCCAGTGCCACGACCCCCGAGGCGACGCCGGGGCGGGTGCGGACCGCCTCGACCACCCGCGGCCAGGACCGGCTGACCCGGGTGCTGACTCCGCGCGACAGCGCCGCCTCGCGGGCGACCAGCAGCGGGTCGGGGCGCAGCCGGACCGCCACCACCAGGGCCGCGAGCAGCATCCCGACGGCGCCGAACACGAACGGCCCGGTGAGGCTGGGCAGGCCGAGCGCCCGCCCGGCCCGGCCGGCGGGACCGGTGAGGTTGGGGCCGGCGACCGCGCCGATCGTGGTGGCCCAGACGACCACCGACAGGGCGCGGGCCCGGTGCTCCGGACGGGCGAGGTCGGTGGCGGCGTAGCGGGACTGGTTGTTCGCGGCCGTGGCCGAGCCGAGCAGGGTGGCGCCGACCAGCAGCAGCGGGAAGGACCGCACCACCCCGGCGAACACGCAGAGCACCGCGCCACCGGCCCCCAGTAGGTAGCCCGTGCACAGTCCGCGCCGCCGGCCGCTGCGGCTCATCAGGTGGGCGAGCAGGAACGACGCGACCGCGGTGCCGAGCACCTGCATGGTCTGCGCCAGCCCGGCGAGCCGCTCGCTGCCGGAGACGTCCTCGGCGAGCAGCGCCGCGACCGCGATGCCGATGCTCATGCCGAGCCCGCCGAGGGCCTGTGAGACCACGAGCGTGCGGACGGTGTGCCGCTGCACCTCGCCGACCCGGTGGTCGGGCCAGCGCACCCCGCCGTACAGTCCGCGGGCGAAGCCGGAGGCTCCCCCGCCGACCCAGCCGGCCACCCGCCGGCCCGCCTCGCTCACGCGGGCCTCACCGGCTGCTCGCCGGGCACCATCGTGGCCGCACCGCGGCTCAGCGCTCGGAGGCGGGCAGCTCGAGCCGTGACCACACCGCGTGCCAGACGTGCTTCGGCGACTCGCCGGCGGCGAGCGCCTCGGAGACGGTCCGGCCGCCGAGGTCCGGGATCGTCTGCTGGTCGGCCCAGCTGCGGGCGTACGCCCGGCCGAGGGCCTGCTCCATCCGCGCCCAGAACTCCGTGTGCCGCATGGCGTCGAGGGTACGTCAGCGCACCCTCACGACACGTCGTGCAAATGGTGCTCGACGTCGTGCAGGTGGTAGCGGGCCAGGGTCTCGATGGTGAACACCGAGCCGTTGCTGCGCCGCCCGGGCCGCTCCCACCGGGCGCCCTCGACCGAGGCGTACGCGCGCGAGACGGCGGCCGCGGCCTCGACGAGCTCGTCGGCGACCCGGGCGGGGTCCTCGGTGGCGTACCCGCCCGCGACGGCGGCGGCGTCCTGGTCCCAGTTCTCGAACAGCGGGTCGTCGACCGCCAGCATCATCCGGAGCCGCTCGCCGAAGACGCGGTGCACGTCGCGGACGTGGCAGGCGTACTCCAGCGGCGACCACACACCGGGCTCGGGCCGGCGGCCCGCGTCCGGGTGCTCGAGCACGCCGCGCCACGCGCTGGCGTTGGAGTAGAAGCGGTTCTTCACCTCCTCGCGTCGCACGGTGCGGGAGTCGAAGCCGCACTCCGGGCACGGACGCTCCAGCACCCAGGTCCAGTCCTTCGTGTCGGGCTCGATGGTCGGGTCCCCCGCGGACGTGGTCGGCTCATCGGTCACGGCTCCGAGTATGGCGGGGGTCACGCTCTGCGGACGCGGCCCGCGGCGGGCGTGTCGGGGCTGCCAGAATGAGGTCATGGCCAGCCCCGTCGCCAACGTGACCATCCGGCCCGCCATCGAGGCCGACCTCGCCGACATCGCCGCGATCTACAACCACGAGATCGCCAACAGCACCGCGACCTTCGACCTGGAGCCACCGACCCTCGCCTACTGGCAGCAGCGGCTGGCCGGCAAGCACGAGGGCGACCACCTGCTGGTGGCCGTGGACACCGACGAGGACGTGGTGGGCTACGCCTACTCCTGGTCCTACCGGCCCCGGCCCGCCTACAACCTCACCCGGGAGACCTCGATCTACCTCGACCCGTCGGTGCGCGGCAAGGGCATCGGCCGGCTGCTCTACCCGGCGCTGCTCGACACCATGGCCGCCTCCGGGGTGCACACCGCGGTGGCCCTGGTGGCGCTGCCCAACCCGGGCAGCGTCGCGCTGCACAAGGCGTGCGGCTTCGAGCACGTCGGCACCATGCGCGAGGTGGGCTACAAGTTCGACCAGTGGGTCGACGTGGAGTGGTACCAGAAGCTGCTCGGCTGACTGCCGCGGTCCCGGTGCGAGGTCAGACCAGCAGCAGCTTGTCCAGCCGCCGGGACGCGAGCGCCAGTCCAAGCAGGCCGACGGTGAGCAGGTAGGCCACGGACACCAGCGAGTCGGCGGACAGCGCGCCCGTGGCCAGCTCCCGGGTCAGCGTCACCCCGCGGTAGAGCGGCGTCGCCTCCACCACCCAGCGCAGCACGCCGGGGTAGGCGGTGACCGGGAAGAACGTCGCGGAGAACAGGAACATCGGCACGATCCCGAGCTGGATGTACTCGAAGTCCTGCCAGGACTTCATGAACGTCGTGAGCGCCATGCCCATCCCGGCGAAGGCGAACCCGATCAGCCAGGTGGCCGGCCAGGCCAGCACCGCCCACCAGGACGACACGAGCCCCATCGCCGCCATCACGGCGACGAACCCCGCGGCGTACACGGCCGAGCGCATCAGCGACCAGGCCAGCTCGCCGCGAGCGATGTCGATGGTGCGCATGGGTGTCGCCAGCACGCCCTCGTAGACCTTGTCGTAGCGCAGCTTGAAGAAGATGCCGAACGTCGAGTCCAGGATCGCGCCGTTCATCGCCGAGGCGGCCAGCATGGCGGGCGCGACGAACGCGGCGTAGGAGACGAAGCGGCCGTTGAACTCGAACCCGTCGATCATCTGGCCGACGCCGATGCCGATGGAGAACAGGTAGAGCACGGGCTCCACGAAGCCGGTCAGGAACACCAGCCAGCTCGACTTGTAGACCGTGAAGTTGCGCCGCACGATCTCCCAGCCGGTGGTGCGCGGCGCGGCCACGGCGCGCGCGGCGGCAGCGGTCACGAGAGCCATCAGGACATGCCTCGAACAGGTGTCGCGACAACGGGCGTGGCATCCGCGCCCGGTCCGGCAAGGCGGAGGTGCGAGAGCGCAGCGTGCTGCGCCGAGCGCCGACAACGCCGCCGGTCGGGATGTGGGGCCGCGCACGTCGCGGCAGATGTGAGAGACATGTCCTAGACCTCCATCCGCTTGGTGAGACGCCAGGCGGCCAGCCACCAGCCGATGCCGCTGAGCACCAGCAGGTACGCAAGGTGGACCAGGGCCAGGCCGGGCTGCACGTGGCCGAGCACGAGCATCCGGGTCAGGTCCACGCCGTGCCACAGCGGGGTGAGCCGGGCGACCCACTCCAGCACCGGCGAGAGGTTGCTGATCGGGAAGAACGCACCGGAGAACAGGAACAGCGGGATCACCAGCAGCCGGTAGATCACCGCGAACCCGGACTCGCTCCGGATCGTTGCGGAGTAGGCGAAGAACGGGCCCGCGAAGCTCAGCCCGACCAGCACCAGCACGGGCCAGGCCAGCAGCACCCCCGGCACCGAGGCGAACACCCCGAACGGCGCCATCACGAGCAGGAAGACCGCCGACGTGCTGGCCACCCGGAAGACCACGAACGCGAGGTGGGCGGCGACCACGTCGACGACGTCCAGCGGCGAGGCGACCTGCGCGTAGTAGGAACGGTGCCACTTGATGTTGCCCATCACCGGCCAGGTGGTCTCGCCGGTGGCGGTCTGCATCGCCTGCGCCGCCACCAGGCCCGGCGCCACGAACGCCAGGTAGGTCGGGGCTCCGTCCAGGTTGGTGCCGCCACGGACGAAGCCGCCGAGCAACACCCCCATCGCCAGCACGTAGAGCAGCGGCATCACGAAGGAGGTGACGACCGAGCCCTTCCAGGTGCGCAGGTACACCGCGGTCCAGTAGGGCCGCAGCCGGGCGACCATCTCCCACCGTGGGAGCGGGGACACGAGCGCCATCAGTCGACCAGCGTCCGGCCGGTGAGGCGCAGGAACACGTCCTCGAGGGTGGAGCGGCGCACCAGCACCGCGACCGGGTCGAGGCCGCGCTCGTGCACCCGGGCCAGGGTCTCCTCGCCGTCCGCGGTGTAGAGCAGCAGCCGGTCGGGCAGCACCTCCACCCGGTCGGCGAGGTCGGCCACCTGCTCGGCGAGCCCCTCGTGCTGCCCCACCCCGAGCCGCAGCTCGGCCACCTCGCGCGTCGAGTGCTCGCGGATCAGCGCCAGCGGCGAGCCCTCGGCGACGATCGCCCCGCCGTCCATGACCACCAGCCGGTCGCACAGCTGCTCGGCCTCGTCCATGTAGTGGGTGGTGAGCACCAGCGTGACGCCGCGCTGCTTGAGCCGGAACAGCCGGTCCCACAGCAGGTGCCGGGCCTGCGGGTCCAGCCCGGTGGTGGGCTCGTCGAGGAGCAGCAGGTCGGGGTCGTTGATCAGCGACCGGGCGATGGTGAGCCGGCGCTTCATGCCGCCGGAGAGGTCGACCACCTTGGCCTTCGCCTTGTCGGTCAGCTGCACGAAGTCGAGCAGCTCGTCGGCGCGGCGCCCGGCCTCCGCCTTGCGGATCCCGAAGTACGACGCGTAGACGACGAGGTTCTCGCGGACGTTGAGCTCGAGGTCGAGGGTGTCCTCCTGCGGGCACACGCCGAGCCGGGAGCGGATCGCCGAGCCGTCCGTGGTCGGGTCGAGGCCGAGGATGGTGAGTTCGCCGCCGGTCGGCGCCGAGGCCGCGGCGACCATCCGCATCGTCGAGGACTTGCCGGCACCGTTGGGACCGAGGAACCCGAAGGACTCGCCGGGGCGGACGTCGAGGTCGATCCCGCGGACCGCCTCGAAGTCGCCGTACGCCTTGCGCAGCCCGCGCGCCCTGACCATCGCGGTCGCGCGGTCGTCTGGCGGCGTGTCGGGCTGCGCGTCGGGCTGGGGAACGGTCCCCGAGACAGGAGTGGAAGGCACGACACTGGACCCTACGGAAGGGCACCGACAGGGTCATCCGGTTATCGGCTCGACAGCGCCGCCAGGATGGTCCGCATGAGCGCAGACCTGACCGACCATCAGCCGCGGCCCGTCGTCCTCGTCACCGGGGTCGGGCGCACCGTCGGCATCGGCGCGGGCATCGCCTGGCGGCTGGCCGAGGACGGCTGGGACGTGGCCACCACGCACTGGACCGCATACGACGACCGGATGCCCTGGGGCCGGCACGCCGACGACCCCGCGACCGTCGCCGCCGGCCTGGCGGAGCGAGGGGCCCGCACCGTCGCGGTCGAGGCCGACCTCACCGACGTACGCTCCCCCGGCCAGGTCTTCGACGCGGTGGCCGCGGAGCTCGGCCCGGTGACCGCGCTGGTGATGTGCCACGCCGAGTCGGTGGACTCCGGGCTGCTGGACACCACCGTCGAGAGCTTCGACCGGCACTACGCGGTCAACGTGCGCGCGAGCTGGCTGCTGCTCAAGGAGTACGCCGAGCGGTTCCCCGCCGAGCGCACCGGCCAGGGCCGGGTCGTCGCCCTGACCAGCGACCACGTCGTGCACAACCTGCCGTACGGCGCGACCAAGGGCGCGCTCGACCGGCTCGTCCTCGCGGCCGCCCGCGAGCTCCAGGACCTGCGGCTGACCGCGAACGTGGTCAACCCCGGACCCGTCGACACCGGCTGGATGGGTGACGACCTGCGCGCGCGGATCCTGGACGAGACGCCGCTGGGCCGCGGCGGCACGCCGCGGGACACCGCCGCCCTGGTGTCCTTCCTGCTCTCCGCCGACGGCGGCTGGGTCAACGGCCAGCTGCTGCACTCCGACGGCGGCCTGCACGCCTGAGCCGCCGCCGAACCGGGACTGTCGGTGCCGTCGGGCAGGATGGTGGGGTGCCCAGGCAGACCCCTCCGACGGACGTCCTCGCGTCCTTCAGCGAGCCCACGCGCACCTGGTTCCAGGCGGCGTTCGCGGCGCCGACGCCGGCGCAGGTCGGGGCCTGGAAGGCCATCTCCGCCGGCCGCAACGCCCTGGTCGTCGCGCCGACCGGGTCCGGCAAGACGCTCTCGGCGTTCCTATGGTCCGTCGACCGGCTCGCCACCACCCCGCGGCCGGACAAGAAGCAGCGCTGCCGGGTCCTCTACGTCTCCCCGCTCAAGGCGCTCGCGGTCGACGTCGAGCGCAACCTGCGCGCCCCGCTGACCGGCATCCGGCACACCTCCGACCGGCTCGGCGTCCCGGCCCCGGACATCACCGTCGGGCTGCGCTCCGGCGACACCAGCGCCGCCGACCGCCGCCGGCTCGGGACCACGCCGCCGGACATCCTGATCACCACGCCCGAGTCGCTGTTCCTGATGCTCACCTCCCAGGCCCGCGAGTCGCTGCGCGGGATCGAGACGGTGATCGTCGACGAGGTGCACGCGGTCGCCGGCACCAAGCGCGGCGCGCACCTCGCGCTGTCCCTGGAGCGGCTCGACGAGCTCCTGGAGCAGCCGGCGCAGCGGATCGGGCTGTCCGCGACCGTGCGGCCGGTCGAGGAGGTGGCCCGCTTCCTCGGCGGCTCCCGGCCGGTCGACGTGGTCGCCCCCGGCTCGACCAAGCAGTGGGACCTCAAGGTCGTGGTCCCGGTCGAGGACATGACCGAGCTCGCCCTGGCCGCGGCCGTCGACGAGGTGCCGGAGGGCTCGGCGGCCGGCAGCGCCGAGCGCCGCGGCTCGATCTGGCCGCACGTCGAGGAGCGGGTCGTCGACCTCGTCGAGCAGCACCGCTCGACGATCGTCTTCGCGAACTCCCGGCGGCTGGCCGAGCGGCTCACCGCCCGGTTCAACGAGATCGCCACCGATCGGGCCGAGGCCCGTGCCGCGGCACCGGCCGGGGCCCGGGCACCGGCGGCCCTGATGGGCGCCAGCGGGCAGTCCGAGGGCGCCGCGACGGTGATCGCCCGCGCCCACCACGGGTCGGTGTCCAAGGAGCAGCGGACGCTGATCGAGGACGACCTCAAGCGCGGCCGGCTGCCCTGCGTGGTCGCCACCTCCAGCCTCGAGCTCGGCATCGACATGGGCGCGGTGGACCTGGTCGTGCAGATCGAGTCGCCGCCGTCGGTGGCCTCCGCGCTGCAGCGGGTCGGCCGCGCGGGCCACCAGGTCGGCGAGGTCTCCCGTGGGGTGCTGCTGCCCAAGCACCGCGGCGACCTGGTGCAGACCGCGGTCGCCGTGGAACGGATGCGCTCGGGCGCCATCGAGGCCCTGCACGTGCCCACCAACCCGCTCGACGTGCTCGCCCAGCAGGTCGTCGCCGCCACCGCCGTCGACGAGTGGGACGTCGACACGCTGTTCACGGTGATCCGCCGATCCGCCCCGTTCGCGACGCTGCCCCGCTCGGCGTACGACGCGACGCTGGACCTGCTCAGCGGCCGCTACCCCTCCGACGAGTTCCGGGAGCTGCGCCCGCGCATCGTCTGGGACCGGGTCGCCGGCACCCTCACTTCCCGGCCCGGCGCGCAGCGGCTCGCGGTCACCAGCGGCGGCACCATCCCCGACCGCGGGCTGTTCGGGGTCTTCCTCGTCGGCGAGAAGGCCTCCCGGGTCGGCGAGCTCGACGAGGAGATGGTCTACGAGTCGCGCGTCGGCGACGTGTTCGCGCTCGGTGCGACCTCCTGGCGCATCGAGGACATCACCCACGACCGGGTGCTGGTCTCCCCCGCTCCCGGCCAGCCCGGCCGGCTGCCGTTCTGGAAGGGCGACCAGCTCGGCCGTCCCGCCGAGCTCGGGGCCGCCATCGGCGCGTTCACCCGCGAGCTCTCGGCCCTGAGCAGCGAGGAGGCCAAGCGGCGGTGCACCGACGCCGGCCTGGACGAGTGGGCCGCCGACAACCTGGTCGCGTTCCTCGACGAGCAGCGGGAGGCCACCGCGACGCTGCCCAGCGACCGCACCGTGCTGGTGGAGCGGTTCCGCGACGAGCTCGGCGACTGGCGGATCGTGGTGCACTCGCCCTACGGCGCGCAGGTGCACGCGCCGTGGGCGCTGGCGATCGGGGTGCGGCTGCGGGAGCGCTACGGCATCGACGCGCAGGCGCTGCCCGGCGACGACGGCATCGTGCTCCGGGTGCCGGAGACCGACCAGGAGCCGCCGGGCGCGGACGTGGTCGTGTTCGAGCCGGACGAGATCGAGGACATCGTCACCTCCGAGGTGGGCGGGTCGGCGCTGTTCGCGTCCCGCTTCCGGGAGTGCGCGGCGCGGGCGCTGCTGCTGCCCCGCCGCGATCCGGGCCGCCGCTCCCCGCTGTGGCAGCAGCGGCAGCGCAGCGCGCAGCTGCTCGAGGTCGCCGTCAAGTACCCGTCCTTCCCGATCGTCCTGGAGGCGGTCCGCGAGTGCCTGCAGGACGTCTACGACGTGCCGGCGCTGCTGGGGATGATGCGGGACCTCGCCTCGCGGAAGATCCGGGTGGTCGAGGTCTCCACCCAGCAGCCGTCGCCGTTCGCCCGGTCGCTGCTGTTCGGGTACGTCGCGGCGTTCATGTACGAAGGCGACTCCCCCGTCGCCGAGCGGCGCGCGGCCGCGCTGAGCCTCGACCAGGGGCTGCTCGCCGAGCTGCTGGGCCGGGCCGAGCTGCGCGAGCTGCTCGACCCCGACGTCCTCGCCGAGCTCGAGCGCGAGCTGCAGCGGCTGACCCCGGACCGGCAGGCCCGCGACGCCGAGGGGGTCGCCGACCTGCTCCGGCTGCTCGGCCCGCTCTCCACCGACGAGGTCCGCGCCCGGTCGGTCGACGGCGCCGACGCCGCCGGCTGGCTCGCCCTGCTCGCCGACGCCCGGCGGGTCGCCGAGGTGCGGGTCGGCGGACAGGAGCGTTGGACGGCCGTCGAGGACGTCGGCCGGCTGCGCGACGGCCTCGGTGTCCCGGTGCCGCCCGGCACCCCGGAGGTGTTCGCCGAGCCCGTCGAGGACCCGCTCGCCGACCTGGTGGCCCGCTTCGCCCGCACGCACGGGCCGTTCACGGCCGGCGACGTGGCCGAGCGCCTGGGCCTCGGGGTCGCGGTCGCGCAGCAGACGCTGGCCCGGCTCGGTGCCCAGGGCCGGGTCCTCGAGGGCGAGTTCCGGCCGGCCGGCGCCGGCGCCGAGTGGTGCGACGCCGAGGTGCTGCGCCGGCTGCGCCGCCGCTCCCTGGCCGCGCTGCGCAAGGAGGTCGAGCCGGTCGAGCCGGCGACGCTGGGCCGGTTCCTCCCGGTCTGGCAGAACGTCGTCGCGGCCGGGTCCAACGGGCGCGGGCTGCGCGGCGTCGACGGCGTGCTCACCGTCGTCGACCAGCTCGCCGGCTGCGCGGTGCCCGCCAGCGCCCTCGAGCCGCTCGTGCTCGGCAGCCGGGTCGTCGACTACGTCCCCGCCATGCTCGACGAGCTCACCGCCAGCGGCGAGGTGCTGTGGGCCGGCCACGGCACCCTGCCGGGCACCGACGGCTGGGTGTCGCTGCACCTCGCCGACACCGCGCACCTGACGCTGCCCGACCACGGCGAGCTCGACGCGACCCCGCTGCACGACGCCGTCCTCGAGGCGCTCTCCGGCGGTGGTGCCTACTTCTTCCGCCAGCTCTCGAACACGGTCGGCTCGACCGACGACAAGGCCCTCGAGGCGGCGCTGTGGGACCTGGTCTGGGCGGGGCGGCTGGGCAACGACACGCTCGCTCCGGTGCGCGCCCTGACCTCCGGTGGCCGCACCGCCCACCGGTCCCGCCGGCCGGCGCCCCGGACCCGCACCTCGACCCGCCCCCGGCGCCCGGACCTGCCGTCGCGGACCGGCCCGCCCACGATGGTGGGCCGCTGGGCCCTGCTCCCGGAGCTGGAGACCGACCCGACCCGGCGGGCGCACGCCTCGGCCGAAGGGCTGCTCGAGCGGCACGGGGTGGTGACCCGCGGCGCTGTCAGCAGCGAGCGGGTCCCCGGCGGCTTCGCCGGCGTCTACAAGGTGCTGTCGGCGTTCGAGGACTCCGGGCGCTGCCGGCGCGGGTACTTCGTCGCGTCACTCGGCGCCGCCCAGTTCGGCGGCCCCGGCGCGGTCGACCGGCTGCGGTCCTTCTCGCGCGAGGTCGGGGACGCCCCGCGCGACAAGGCCACCGCCGTCGCGCTGGCCGCGACCGACCCCGCGAACCCCTACGGCGCGGCGCTGCCCTGGCCCGAGCGGGTCGCGTCCGAGGAGACCGCCGGGACCGGGCACCGCCCGGGCCGCAAGGCCGGCGCGCTCGTCGTGCTCGTCGACGGCGAGCTGGGGGTGTACGTCGAGCGGGGCGGCCGCACGCTGCTCACCTTCACCGACGACGTCGACGCCCTCTCCCCGGCGATGCACGCTCTCGCGACCGCCGTACGCCAGGGGGCGTTGGGCCGGCTCACCGTCGAGCGCGCCGACGGGGAGACCATCCTCGGCACCGGGGAGCGGTCCTCGGCGCTACGCCGGGCGCTGGAGGACGCCGGCTTCGTGGCCACCCCCCGGGGGCTGAGGCTGCGTGGCTGAGCGCGACGTGGGCGACCGACGCCGCAGCCTGCGCCGTGACCTGCGCGCCGACTGCAGCCGCTGCTTCGGGCTCTGCTGCGTGGCCCCGGCGTTCGCCCGGTCGGCCGACTTCGCGTTCGACAAGCCGGCCGGCGAGCCGTGCCGGCACCTCGGCGACGGGTTCGGCTGCACCGTCCACGACCGGCTCCGCGACGTCGGGATGCCCGGCTGCACGACCTACGACTGCTTCGGCGCCGGCCAGCAGGTCGCCCAGGTCACGTTCGGTGGCCGCGACTGGCGCGAGCACCCCGGGACCGCGGGCCCGATGTTCCGCGCCCTCGGCGTGATGCGGGCGCTGCACGAGATGCTCTGGCTGCTGGCCGAGGCCCGGGACCTGCCCGCCGCGGCGCCGCTGCACGCCGACCTGGACGCGGCGCACGACGCCACCGTGCCGCTCGCCGACGGGTCGGCCGAGGCATTGGACCGGCTCGACGTGGACGCCCACCGGCGCGGGGTCGCGGACCTGCTGCGCCGGGTGAGCAGCCTCGTCCGGGCCGGGCTCGACGGGCCGGACCACCGAGGCGCCGACCTGGCCGGGCGAGCGCTGCGCGGGGCGGACCTGCGCGGCGCGGACCTGCGCGGCGCCCTGCTGGTGGGGGCGGACCTCAGCGGTGCCGACCTGCGGCTCGCCGACGTCACCGGAGCGGACCTGCGCGGCGCCGACCTGTCCGGCACGGACCTCACCGAGACGCTGTTCCTCAGCCAGCAGCAGGCGAACGCCGCGCGTGGGGACGCCGGCACCCGGCTGCCCCCGACGCTGGACCGGCCGTCGCGCTGGGCCGCTCCCCACGCCTCCGACCGGGCGGGACGCTGATGCCCGAGGGAGACACCGTCTGGCGCACCGCGCTGCACCTCCACCAGGCGCTGAGCGGCCACGTGCTCACCGAGACCGACTTCCGGGTGCCGGCACTGGCGACGCTGGACCTCGCCGGCGAGACCGTCGACGAGACGGTGTCCCGTGGCAAGCACCTGCTGACCCGCATCGGCGACCGCACCCTGCACACGCACCTGAAGATGGAGGGCTCCTGGCACCTGTACCGTCCCGGCACCGCCTGGCGACGGCCCGCCCACGAGGCCCGGGTCGTGCTGCGCACCGAGGGCTGGACCGCCGTCGGGTTCGCGCTCGGGATCGTCGAGGTCGTCGCGCGAGACGCCGAGGACACCGTCGTCGGACACCTCGGCCCCGACCTGCTCGGGCCGGACTGGGACGAGGACGAGGCGCTCCGCCGCCTGCTCGCCGCCCCGGAGCGACCCGTGGCCGAGGCGATCCTGGACCAGCGCAACCTGGCGGGGATCGGCAACCTGTACAAGAGCGAGCTGTGCTTCCTTGCCGGGGTGCACCCGCTGCTGCCCGTCGGCGGGGTGACGGACCTGCCCCGGCTGGTGCGACGGGCCCGCTCGGCCCTGGACGCGAACAAGCAGCGCGTCGCGCAGACGTTCACCGGCGACACCCGGCGCGGCCAGCAGACCTGGGTCTTCCGGCGCGACCGGCAGCCGTGCCGTCGCTGCGGCACCCGGATCCTCGTGGACATGACGGGCCCGGAGTCCCAGGAGCGGGCGACGTACTGGTGCCCGTCCTGCCAGCCCGAGCCCGGGTGATCCCGAGACGTCAGCCGTCGTGCGGGCCGGTGACGGGTCGGCCGGCCCGGGACGTTCGGGTCGCCGACCCGAGCTCGTGGCGGGC
>Ga0308173_10000689_pt1 | contig 15145 bp, 11 predicted proteins | sample PhyPR1_FD_203716 | JGI IMG/M metagenome (GOLD analysis project Ga0308173, IMG submission 203716) | Soil microbial communities from UC Gill Tract Community Farm, Albany, California, United States - DLSLS.P.R1 | ecosystem: Environmental > Terrestrial > Soil > Agricultural land | place: USA...
GCGCGGCCGGCGGCAGCTGCACGGTGGGCGTGGCGCCGACGGCCAGCGGCCCGGCCCGGGTCCCCGAGGCGTACGCCGAGGCCCGCCGCTGCCTCGACACACTGCTCACGCTGGGCCGCACCGGCGAGGTGAGCGACCCCGCGGGCCTCGGCCTGGCCCGGCTGCTGCTCGGCCAGAACGGTCCCGACGAGCTGGCCGCCTTCGTCGACAGCCAGGTCGGCCCGGTGCTCGCCTACGACGAGAAGCGTGGCACCGAGCTGGTCGGCACCCTCGAGGCGTGGTTCGCCAGCGGCGCCCGGCCCGCCGAGACCGCCAAGCGGCTGCACGTGCACCCCAACACCGTCAGCCAGCGGCTGGACCGGATCGGCACGCTGCTCGGCGACGACTGGCGGGACCCGGCCCGCGGGCTCGACGTGCAGCTGGCGTTGCGGCTCTACCGCCTCCGCGCCTAGGGCGGGTCCCGTCCCCAGACCGGCTGCCCGGCCGGCCGTCCCCAGCGCGCCGGTCTCCGCCTGCAGCAGCTCCGATCCTCGGGAACCCTCGACGCATGAGTGGGACGGCAGTGCTCGGCCGGAAGCGGGGGAGCCGCTGGACCAAGGTGGGTCACGGCCTCTACGTCCCGGCCGGCGACGACGGTCCGCCCCTCGCTGCCTGGCACCTGGTGCTGCCCTCCTCGGGAGCCTTCGGGCATCTGACCGCGGCAGCGTTGCACGGCCTGTGGCTGCCACCCCTCCCGGACGGGACGCCGACGTTCGTCGCGGTGCGTGACGGTGGCACCGCGCCGCGACGAGCCGGGCTCCGGGTGGTCCGGCACACCTGCGCCATTCCGAGCGTGCCTGTCCGCGGCCGGTCCTGAGGAAACCGTGCGAGATCGGTCGTCCGAAGTGCCGGGCAACGTCCGTCTGCGCACGGTTTCCACCTGCGGGCACGCAGAGCACATAGGGACGCCGACTTCATGTGTGGTGAGCACATAGTCCGCGTGGTCGCCGCACCCTACCGTCGTGACCCATGAGTGAGACCACCGTCACGCCCACCGGCCCCCTGGCCGGGCGGACCGCCCTCGTGACCGGCGGCGCCAGCGGGATCGGCCGGGCCGTCGCGGCCCGGCTCGCCGCAAACGGCGCCCGCATCCTCGTGCTCGACCGTGACGAGGCCGGCGCCAAGGAGGTGGCCGCGGAGCTCGGCGGCTCGCACCTGGTCGCCGACCTGTCCGACGGCGCCTCGATCGACGCGCTCGGCCTGGGCCGCGACGTGCACGCCGACATCCTGGTCAACAACGCCGGCGTGCAGCACGTGGCGCCGGTCGAGGACTTCGACCCGGAGCGGTTCGGCTTCATCCAGCGGCTGATGCTCGAGGCGCCGTTCCGGCTGGCGCGCGGGCTGCTCCCGGGCATGTACGAGCGCGGCTGGGGCCGGCTCGTGCACGTCTCCTCCGTGCACGGCCACCGCGCGTCGCCGTACAAGGCGGCCTACGTCGCGGCCAAGCACGGTCTCGAAGGTCTCTCCAAGGTCATCGCCTTGGAGGCGGCGGGCAAGGGCGTCACCAGCAACACGGTGTGCCCCGGCTACGTCCGCACCCCCCTGGTCGAGGGACAGATCACCGACCAGGCGCGCACCCACGGAATCGACGAGGACGAGGTCCTCGACGAGGTCCTGCTCGCCAGGACGCCGGTGAAGCGGCTCGTCGAGCCCACGGAGGTGGCCGACCTCGTCGGCTTCCTGTGCGGGCCCGGCACCGACTCGGTCACCGGCAGCTCATTTCTCATGGATGGCGGCTGGACCGCCGCGTGAAAGGAAACGTCACCATGTCCACGCAAGCCCACGCAGCCTCCACGGCCGGCACACCGGGTGCGGCGCCGACCAACGGCATCGTCAAGGTCGTCTTCGCCAGCCTGATCGGCACCGCCACCGAGTGGTACGACTTCTTCCTCTACGGGTCGGCGGCCGCCCTGGTCTTCGGCACGCTGTTCTTCCCGTCCTCGGACCCGGTCACCGGGACCCTGCTGGCCTTCGGCACCTACGCCCTCGGCTTCGCGGCCCGCCCGCTCGGCGGCGTGGTCTTCGGGCACTTCGGTGACCGCGTCGGCCGCAAGAAGATGCTGGTCTTCTCGCTGATGATGATGGGTCTGGCGACCATCGCGATCGGCGTGCTGCCGACGTACGCCTCCATCGGCGTCGCGGCCCCGATCCTGCTGCTGGTCTGCCGGCTCGTCCAGGGCTTCGCGGTCGGCGGCGAGTGGGGCGGTGCGGTGCTGATGGCCGCCGAGCACGGGCGCGACGACCAGCGCGGCTTCTGGTCCTCGTGGCCGCAGGCCGGCGTGGCGCTGGGCAACCTGCTCGCCACCGCTGTGCTGTTCGTGCTCTCCGCGGTGCAGAGCGACGCCGCGTTCAACAGCTGGGGCTGGCGCATCCCGTTCCTGCTGTCGGCCGTCCTGGTCTTCGTGGGCCTCTGGGTCCGCTTGACCATCGAGGAGTCCCCGGTCTTCAAGGAGGCGCAGGCCGAGATCGCGGAGAAGAAGTCCGAGGACACGCACGTCCCGATCCTCGAGGTCTTCAAGAAGTACCCGCGCGAGGTGCTCGTCGCGATGGGCATGCGGATCGCCGAGAACACGTCGTACTACATCTTCACGGTCATCGTGATCACCTACATCGTGGACTTCGCCAAGCAGGACAAGGGCCCCGTGCTCCAGGCCCTGCTGATCGGCTCGGTGGTGCACTTCGTGTGGATCCCGGTCGTGGGCGCTCTCTCCGACCGCGTCGGCCGTCGTCCGCTGTACCTGGTCGGCGCCGTCGGCGTCGCGGTCTGGTCGTTCGTGTTCTTCGGCCTGCTCGACTCGGGCAGCGAGGGCAAGATCATCCTCGCGATCGTGGTCGGCCTGATGCTGCACGCGCTGATGTACTCCCCGCAGGCGGCGTTCTTCTCCGAGCTGTTCGGTACGTCGGTCCGCTACACCGGCGCCTCGGTCGGCTACCAGCTCGCGTCGATCTTCGCCGGCGCGATCGCCCCGCTCGTCGCGGTGGCGCTGCTCAAGACCGGCGACGGCAGCAACACCCAGGCGGTCTCGGTCTACGTGACGATCGCCGCCGTGATCACCGTCGTCGCGGTGCTGTTCGCCAAGGAGACCCGCGCCAGCTCGCTGCGCCACGACCGGGTCGTCCGCGGAGCGCACGCGGACGTCTGAGGGACACGTCCAGGAGGTCAGTGCGGCAGCCGGTGCCGCCACGGCCGCGGCCCGCCCAGGGCCGCGGCCCGGCGCTCCAGCCGCAACCTGCGGACCGGCTCGTCGTCGTAGGGGGGCAGCGGCCCGGTGACCAGCTGCAGCAGGTGGTCGGCCAGCCCGTCGTTGCGCACCAGCGCGGGACCGTGCAGGTAGCTGCCGACCACCCGGCCCTGCACGGCACCCTCCGTGGCGCCGTCGCCGTTGCCCACTCCGCGCACCAGCCGCGCCAGCGGCCGGGCGGCCGGGCCGAGCAGGGCGTCCCCCTGGTGGTTCTCGAAGCCGGTGAGGAACCCGTGCTCGCTCTCGGCCAGCACCTCGCCCACGGCACGGCGTCCCACGATGCGTCCGCAGCGGGCGTCGAGCAGCCCTAGCCCGGGGCGACGGCGGCCGTCCGGACCGGCGAACTCGCGGCTCAGGAGCTGGAACCCGGCGCACACCCCGAAGCAGGCCGCGCCCGCCTCGACGGCACCCTCCAGCGGACGCCCGTCGACCAGGTGCTCCCAGGCCAGCAGCATGGCGGCGTCCTCGCCGCCGCCGACCAGGTAGATGTCGCCGGTGCGCGGCAGCGGGTCGTGCAGGCTCGTCTCGAGGACGTGGCACTCCAGGCCGCGGGCGGTCGCCCGGTGCACCAGGGCCGTCGCGTTGCCGCGGTCGCCGTAGGTCCCCAGCAGGTCCGGGTAGACAAGCACCACCGTGAGCGCGGAGTCAGCGGGCATGACCGAGCACCCGTCGGGCTTCCTGGAAGGCGGTGTAGTTGGCGACCACGTTCACCTCGCCGGGCGGGAGCATCGCGACGGCCGCCGCCGCGTCGGGAGCGACCGCGACGTCGGTGAGCTCGTCCATCTCGAGCCGGACCAGCATGTCGGTGGCCCGCCGCCCGGTCACGACGAGCGTGCGTCCGGCCAGGTCGGCGAACGGTACGTCGTACAGCCAGGAGGGGTCGCGGCCGTCCACGCCGTCGGAGTTGAACGCCAGCACCACGGGACTCGGTGTGGCGGCGACCATGCGCAGCGCCTCGGCCCAGCTCGCGGGGTTCTTCGCAAGGATCAGGCGGGCGCGGTGGGAGGCGGTGACGAAGACGTCGTAGCGACCGCTCACCGTGCCGATGCCGCGCATGGCCGCCACCGCGACGTCGGCCGCCACGCCCTGCCGGGCCGCCGCCGCGACCGCGATCGCGGCGTTGGACCGGTTCACGTCGCCGGGCAGGGCGAGCCCCAGCCGGACCCGCGCGGACGGGCCCACGAGCTCGTCGCCCTCCACCCACCAGTGCGGCTTCGGCTTGCGCAGCCCGCACCGGCAGCTCCAGTCGCCGTCCTCGTGCCGGCACTCGCCGCCGCACCGGGGGCAGACCACGGCGTCCTGGATCCAGCGAGCACCGGTCGACACCCAGGTCTGGTCGCGCGCCGCCAGCGCGGCGAGCACCACGCCCGGGTCGTCCGCGTTGGCCACGACGTGCGCGGCACCGGCGACGGCGTCACGCCAGGCGTGCGCGACGTGGGCGACCTCGTGGTGGCGGTGCAGCTGGTCGCGCGACAGGTTCAGCAGCACCGGAGTGGCGTCCGGTGCCTCGCGCAGCATCCACGGCAGCCAGCCCTCGTCGGTCTCCAGGACGACCTGCCGGGCGCCGTCGCCGGCCAGCGTGCGCGCCAGGCCGGCCCGCGTGTTGGCGCCGTCGACGTTGGTGACGACGGGCTCGAGAGTGCGGAGGGCGGCCGTCACGAGCGCGGTCGTGGTGGTCTTGCCGTTCGTGCCGCTGACCAGCGTCAGGCTCCGTCCCGCGCTCAGCTCGCGGACGGCCGTGGGCGCGAGCGCCAGCAGCACGCGGCCGCCGATCACGCCGCCGGCGCCCAGGCCGGCGGCCCGGGAGGCCGCCTCGGCGAGGTGGCTGAGCCGGGCCGCCGCCCGCACCCGCCGCGACGGTCGCGTGCGCGTCGGACGGGGGGCCCGGAGCGCCGGTGCCCCCGCCCGGTCATGACGGACCCAGTTGGTCACGCCACCAGTGAACCGCTGTTTCATGACGGCCGCCTGAACAATCCGGGCTGGTTACCCTGGAACGCGATGTCACGTGTCTGGTATGTCAGCTATGGGTCAAACATGTCCGCCGAGCGGCTCGCCTGCTACATCGAGGGCGGCCGTCCGCCCGGCGGCTCCCGCGCCAACCCGGGTGCCCGCGACCGCACCCTGCCGGCGCGCAGCATCCCGGTCGACCTGCCCGGGCGGCTGTACTTCGCGGGCGAGTCCCCGCAGTGGGGCGGCGGCGTCGCGTTCTACGACCACGAGGCCGACGGCGACGTGCCCGGCACCGCCGCGCGCGGCTACCTGGTCACCGCCGGCCAGCTCGCGGACATCGCGGCGCAGGAGATGTACCGCGTCCCGCAGGACGGCGACCCGCTCGAGGAGATCGTGCTCGGTCCGCTCGACGGCGGCCGGCACGAGGTGGGCCCCGGTCGCTACGAGACCCTGGTCGAGGTGGGCCGCCACGACGAGGTGCCGCTGCTCACCTTCACCTCGCCGCACGGGCACGCGCACGTCGAGCACACACAGCCCTCGGAGGCGTACCTCGACACCCTGCGGACCGGCCTGCGGGAGTCCCGCGGCTGGGACGAGGAGCAGGTCGCGACGTACCTCGACCTTCGGGGGGTAGTGGCCCGCTGACCCGCTCACTAGGGTGCCGGGCATGGAGTCCTACGCCGCTGGTGAGACCACCCCCGCGCTGCTCGAGGAGACGATCGGCGCCAACCTGGAGCGGATCGTCGCGCAGCACGGTGACCGCGAGGCGCTGGTGGAGCTGGCCAGCGGCCGCCGCTGGACCTACGCGACCTTCGACGCCGACGTCAACGCGCTGGCCCGGGGCCTGATCGCCGCCGGCATCGCGAAGGGCGACCGGGTCGGGATCTGGGCGCCGAACTGCGCCGAGTGGACCATCGTGCAGTACGCCACCGCGAAGGTCGGCGCGATCATCGTCAACGTCAACCCGGCCTACCGCACCCACGAGCTGGCCTACGCGCTCAACCAGTCCGGGCTGCGGATGCTGATCAGCGCCGAGTCGTTCAAGACCAGTGACTACCGCGCGATGGTGGAGCAGGTGCGGCACGACACCCTCGCGCTGGAGCGGGTGGTCTACCTCGGCACCGACGAATGGACCGACCTGGTGGCCGGCGGCACCGACCTGCCGGAGGGGGCGCTGGCGGAGCGGATGAGCACGCTGGAGCCCGGGGACCCGATCAACATCCAGTACACCTCCGGCACGACCGGCTACCCGAAGGGCGCGACGCTCTCGCACCGCAACATCCTCAACAACGGCTTCTTCGTCACCGACACGATCAACTTCACCCATGAGGACCGGCTGGCGATCCCGGTGCCCTTCTACCACTGCTTCGGCATGGTGATGGGCAACCTCGGCTGCACGACGCACGGCGCCGCGATGGTGATCCCCGGTCCCGGCTTCGACCCAACCGCGACCCTGAAGGCGGTGCAGGACGAGAGGTGCACCGGCGTGTACGGCGTGCCGACGATGTTCATCGCGATGCAGAACCACCCCGACTTCGCGACGTACGACCTGTCCTCGCTGCGCACCGGCATCATGGCCGGCTCGATCTGCCCGGTCGAGGTGATGAGGCGCTGCGTGAACGAGATGCACATGGCGGAGGCCTCGATCGCCTACGGCATGACCGAGACCTCGCCGGTGTCCTGCCAGACGCTGAGCGACGACGACCTGGAGCGGCGCACCGAGACCATCGGCAAGGTGCACCCGCACGTCGAGATCAAGATCATCGACCCGGCGACGGGCGCGACCGTCGAGCGCGGGGAGACCGGCGAGTTCTGCACCCGCGGCTACTCGGTGATGATCGGCTACTGGGACGACCAGGAGAAGACCGACGAGGCCATCGACGCCGACGGCTGGATGCACACCGGGGACCTCGCGGTGATGCGGGAGGACGGCTACTGCAACATCGTCGGCCGGATCAAGGACATGGTGATCCGCGGCGGGGAGAACATCTACCCCCGTGAGATCGAGGAGTTCCTCTACACCCACCCCGACGTCGAGGACGTGCAGGTGGTCGGCGTCCCCGACGAGCGCTACGGCGAGGAGCTGTGCGCGTGGGTGCGGATGAAGGCCGGCGCCACCCCGCTCGACGCCGCCGCGGTGCGGGCGTTCGCGGACGGCAAGCTGACCCACTACAAGATCCCGCGCTACGTCATGGTGGTCGACGAGTTCCCGATGACCGTGACTGGCAAGATTCGCAAGGTCCAGATGCGCGAGGAGAGTGCCGACAAGCTCGGGCTGTCCTGACCACCACGAGACGGGGGCACCCATGAGCGACGAGCTCGACCGGCTGGCCGACGACTACTACGACTTCCGGCTGCGCACCGCGCCCACCTGGGCGCACATGATCGGCGAGTACCGCTACGCCGACCGCTTCGACGACATCGGCCGCGCCGGCGAGGACGCGGCGATCCGGGACGCCCGAGCCATCGCGGCTCGGGCGGAGGCGGTCGACGAGCAGGGGCTCGACGACAGCGGGCGCATCACCCGGTCGATGCTCGCGTGGGAGGCCTCGGCGCGCGCCGACCTGCTGGAGACCCGCACCGCGGAGCTCGCGGCGAACCCGATCTTCGGGGTGCAGGCCAGCCTGGGCGTCTACATGCCCAAGCTCGCGGTCCCGGACGCCGACGTCGCCGAGGCGATGGTGGCCAAGTTCGAGGGCGTCGCCCGCTACTTCGACGACATCGCCGAGCGGCACCGCGAGGGGGTCGCCTCCGGCCGCACCCCCGCCGACTTCGCGGTCCGGCAGACGGTGGCGCAGCTCGACGCGTGGCTGGCGAAGCCGATCCAGGACGACCCGATGCTCACCGTGCAGGACCCGCCCGCCGGCGTGGACGCCGCCCGCTGGCACGAGCGGCTGCTGGCCGTCGTGCAGAAGCAGGTGCGGCCCGCGGCCGAGCGCTACCGCGACGTGCTCCGCGACGAGGTCGCGCCGAAGGCCCGCCCCGACGAGCGGTGCGGGCTCACGCACCTGCCGGACGGGGACGCGGCCTACGCGAAGCTGGCCGCGTTCTTCACCACCGTCGACACCAGCCCGCAGGAGATCCACGAGATCGGCCTGCGCCAGGTGGCGGCCCTTGAGGAGGAGTACGCCGCGCTCGGCCCGCAGGTCGTGGGGACCTCCGACGTGCCCGCGATCTTCGCCGCGCTGCGCGACGACCCCGCCCTGCACCACACGAGCGGCGAGGACATCGTCGCGGACTCCAAGGCCGCGATGGCCAAGGCCCGGGCGGCGATGGGGGACTGGTTCGGCCGGCTGCCCAAGTCCGACTGCGACGTCGAGGCGACCACCAGCGGCGCGATCGCCTACTACTTCGCGCCGCCGAAGGACGGCTCCCGCGGCGGCGTCTTCTTCATGAACGTCTCCGACCCCGAGGGCTGGGGCCGCTACGAGATCGAGAACACCAGCTACCACGAGGGCATCCCCGGGCACCACCTGCAGCTGGCCATCGCGGCCGAGCTCGACGACGTGCCGGAGTTCCGCAAGCGCGCGTTCATCGCGGCGTACGGCGAGGGCTGGGGGCTCTACACCGAGCGGCTCGCCGACGAGATGGGGCTGTACTCCACCCCGCTGGACCGGGTCGGGATGCTGTCGGCGGACTCGATGCGGGCCTGCCGCCTGGTCGTCGACACCGGCATGCACGCGCTCGGCTGGAGCCGGCAGCGGGCGGTCGACTACATGCTCGCGAACTCGCCGATGCGGGCCGGGCACGTCGGGGCCGAGATCGACCGGTACGCCGTGACCCCCGGCCAGGCGCTGTCCTACATGATCGGCCGGCTGGAGATCCAGCGGATCCGGCGCGACGCCGAGGCCCGGCAGGGCGACGCCTTCGACATCAAGGCGTTCCACGACGCGGTGCTCGACTCGGGGCCGATGCCGCTCGGGCTGCTCGACCGGGTGGTGGCCTCGCGCCTCAGCTGACCTCGACCAGGGTGCGGGCGTCGCTGTCGCCGTAGGTCACCACGCCGAGGTAGCTCTTGTCCGGGTCGAGCTCCGACCAGGACGCCGAGTAGCGGAACCGCTGCCCGGGGGCGAAGCCGACCGCGTCGGTGCTGAGGTCGAGCGGGCTGCCGCCGTGGTCCGGGACCACCCAGGTCTGCAGCTCGCCGGTGGCCTCCGCGCCGTCCGCCGCGGAGCGGGCGTTGACGTACACCGTGTAGCCGCCGGCCCGCGGCCGGGTCAGGGTCACCTCGGCGTCCGGCGAGTCCCCGGTGGAGGAGCCGACCAGGCTGCTGCCGCGGTACACGTAGAGGTCCACGTCGTCACCGGCGGCGTCGCTGGTGGCCGCGAAGCGCGCGACCGTCGTGCCGGCGGGGACGGTGACCGGGTGGGCCGCGGTGGACGTGCCGGTCTCGGTGCGGCTCGGGTCGAAGCTGCCGGGGGTGAGCGAGAGCGGGGTCGTCTGCGCGGCGACGAGCCCGGTGCTGTGCAGCTTGACGGTGCGGCCGTTGCCGGACCGGCCGCGCACGGCGACGGTGCCGCTCGGCGCGCTGCCCACGACCTGGCTGGGGGCCGCGACCACCGTCGGCCGGACGGAGACGGGGATCCGCACCCGGTGCCGGTCGCCGCGCCACACCAGCCAGCCGGTGACGTCCCGGTCGACGGTGGCGGAGGGGCGCGCGGTGATCCGCAGCCGCACCGTGCGGCTCTGCCCCGGCCGGAGCCGGACGGTCGCGGGGAAGGCCTGCACGTCGACGTCGGTGAGCCCGCGCTTGCGCACCGAGTACGACTCGCTCCGCCCGGTGACGTTGGTGATCCGCCGGGTGAGCGTGGTCGGGCCGACCAGGTCGCCGACGGCCAGGGAGGAGGCGTTCACCTCGCTGGCGTCGCGCGCACCGGACAGCACCTGCTGCCAGGCCCGCACGGAGGTGTCGAACACCAGGCCCGGGTCGAGGAACAGCCGGGGCGCGACGTGCCCGGCGCCCTCGACGAGGGGGTCGTGCCGGCCGCGGAGGTCGTAGGCCGTGGTCATCATCGCCGAGCGGATCCGCGCCGATGACCAGCCGGGGTGCACGCCGGCGACGAGCGCCGCGAGGCCCGCGACGTGCGGCGCGCTGGTCGACGTGCCGGAGGCCAGGTCCCACGACCGGCCGGAGTCCGAGGGCGGCGCCACGGCGCCGAGCACGCTCACCCCGGGGGCGGTGAGGTCGGGCTTGAGCACGTCGCCACCGGCGCCGAGCGCGGGCCCGCGTCCGGAGAAGCCGGCCGCCGACGGGACCGCGACGTGGGTGCTGCCGCGCGGGTCGAGCGAGCCGGTGGCCCGGTCCCCGGCCCGCCGCAGGTACGCCTTCAGCGCTCGCGCCTCGGCCACGTCGAGGTGCACGGTGGGTACGGCGTGCACGTCGGCGTCCGTGCTCTGGGAGCGGGTGTTGACCAGGACCATGCCCGCCCCGCCGGCGGCGGCCACGGTCGCGGACTTGTCCACGCGGGCGCCGTCACCGCGGTCGCAGACCACGACCTTGCCCTCGGCCTTGGTCGCGTCCAGGCTGCCCGCCTCGCACAGCCGCGCGGCGTCGGGGTCCGCCCCGGCGGCCGCGACCTGGGTGCCCAGCACCAGCCCGGTCGCGCGGACCGGCTGGTCGGAGACCATCGCCCCGACCAGGGAGCGGCCGTCACCGAGCCGGACCGCGCCCTGGAAGGCGTGGTGGGTGCTCGCGCCGACCGTGGTGACCCAGGGCGCCACGTGCGCGACCGAGCCCGCGGCCCGGCCGTCGTTGCCGGCGGAGGTGGCGACGAACACACCGGCCGCCGCGGCGCCGAGGAACGCGCGCTCCACCGAGTCGTCGAGCCGGTCGCTGCCGGAGACCGAGTAGTTGAGGACGTCCACACCGTCGCCGACCGCCTGGTCCACCGCGGCCACCGTGTCGGCCGTCGTGCAGCCGTCCTGGGTCGGGTCGGGCGCGGTCCAGCAGGCCTTGTAGACCGCGAGCCGGGCGGCGGGTGCCATGCCCGAGGTGGTGCCGAACCGCTGGCCGTCGACCTCCACCCGGACCCCGTGGTCGCCCGCGGCCGTCGAGGCGACGTGCGAGCCGTGGCCGGTGCCGTCGCGGGGCGAGAGGTACTCCGCCGACGCGACGTTCTCCTCACCGAAGCCCTTCACGAACCACCGGGCCGAGACGACCTTGTCGTTGCAGTTCTCGCCCGTCCACTCCTGGGCGGCCTCGCACGCCCCGTGGAAGCCGGGCAGGTGCTCGGCGGTCCCGGGGGTGCGCTGCGGCAGCCCCGTGAAGCTCGGGTTGTCCGGCCAGATGCCCGTGTCGACGACCCCGATCACGACGTTGCGGCCGGCGTTCTCCGGGCCGCCGTGCGCGGCCCACACCCCGTCCGGCCCGTCGAGGCCGAGCAGGCTGCGGGAGCTGCTGCCCACGCCGGGGGTGGCCCGCAGGAGTGCCGGGGTCCGGTCGACGTGCTGCTTGGTGCTGCGCTCGACCAGCCGGACCCCGGGCGTCGTGCGCAGCCGCGTCACCTGCTCGCTGGTCAGGGTGGCCGCGAAACCGTTGAGGGCGGTCGTGTAGCGGTAGAGCACCGCGGGGTCGCCGACGGCGTGCAGCACCTGGTCCTGCGCGGCGGTCAGCCGGTCGACGTACGACGTGACGGCGGGGCGGGTCCGGTCGAAGCGGTGCCCGTCGTCGGGGCGGGTGCCCGGGTGCAGTGCGGCCGGGGGAGCGTCCAGCGTGACGACGTAGACGCCCGGCGCGGTCGCCCGGAAGGGGTCCGGGCCGGTGTCGGCCGCCCGGGCTCCGGTGCCGGGCGCGACGGCCAGCAGCACGGCGCCGACGGCGACCGTGGCGGCAGCGCTCAGCACGCGTGATCCGGGGGACACCGCGCCATGGTCGCAGGGGCTCGACCCGGCTTCAACCGAAACGTGAGTCTTCAGGGCCCAACCCGGGCCCAACTAGGCTGAGCGACATGTCCGCGCCCACCCCGCTCGTCGTCGGCTTCGACCTCGACATGACGCTGATCGACACCCGGCCCGGCTTCGCGGCCACGCTCCAGGTGCTCGCCGAGGAGACCGGGGTGGCGCTGGACGTGCACGGGATGAGCCAGCGGCTCGGGCCGCCGCTGAGCCACCTGCTCGCCCCGCACTACCCGGCCGGCGAGGTCGACGGGCTCGTGGACCGGTTCCGCGCGCACTACCCGGACCACGCGATCGCCCCGACGCCGGTGCTCCACGGGGCGCACGAGGCCCTGGCGGCCGTCCGGGCCCACGGCGGCACGAGCGTCCTGGTGACCGGCAAGTTCACCCCCAACGCCGCGCTGCACGTCGAGGCCCTCGAGCTCGGGGTCGACCACCTGGTCGGCGAGGTGTGGGGCGTCGGCAAGGCCGCGGTGCTCACCGAGCACGGTGCGACCGTGTACGTCGGCGACCACGTCCACGACGTCGAGGGTGCCCGCGCCGCCGGGGCGCTGAGCGTCTCGGTGCTGACCGGGGGCTGCACCGAGCAGGAGCTGCGGGAGGCCGGCACCGACGTGGTGCTGGCCGACCTGACGGAGTTCCCGGCCTGGCTCGACGCGCACCTGCTGGGGCTGCGGCTCGCCGCGCTCGAGGAGCGGCTGCGCGAGCTCGGGTCGGTGCTGGTCGCCTACAGCGGCGGTGCGGACAGCGCGTTCCTGCTGGCCGCCGCGGTGCGCGCCCTCGGGCCCGAGCGGGTGGCCGCCGCGACCGCCTACTCCGACTCCCTGCCGCAGGCCGAGCGCTCGCCCGCCCGGGCCTTCGCCGGGAGCCTCGGCGTCCGGGTGCTCACGCCCGAGACCCACGAGATGGAGCGCGAGGGCTACCGCGCCAACGCCGGTGACCGCTGCTACTTCTGCAAGGCCGAGCTGCTCGACGTCCTCGGCCCGCTGGCCGAGGAGGAGGGGCTCGCGGTGGTCGCCACCGGCACGAACGCCGACGACGCGGTGGCCGGGTTCCGGCCCGGCATCCGGGCCGCCGCCGAACGCGGGGCGGCCACCCCGCTGCGCGACGCCGGCCTCACCAAGGCCCAGGTCCGCGCCGCGTCGCGGGCGTGGGAGCTGCCGACCTGGGACAAGCCGGCCGCCGCCTGCCTGTCCAGCCGGGTCGCGTTCGGCGTCGAGGTCAGCCCGTTCCGGCTGGCCCGGGTCGAGCGCGCGGAGACCGCCGCCCGGGTCGCGCTGGACGCCGCCGGGATCGACGTACGCGACCTGCGGGTGCGTGACCGCGGCGACCGGGCGGTGCTCGAGGTGGACGCCGACCGGGTCGCGGCGGTGCTGGCCGCGCCGACGGTGCTGCAGTCCGTCCTGGACGCCGGCTTCGAGCACGCCGAGGTCGACCCCAAGGGCTTCCGGTCGGGCTCGATGAACGAGCTGCTGCCCGACCCGGAGCGGTTCCGCTAGGCCGGGTCGGGAAAGGTTGCGTGCGGACGCGTACGCAGAGTTGACCGACATCGGCTAAGTCGATGGAACGCGGACGCGAGGCCCCCGTAGGCTGCACTCCCGATCCACCCGCGAGAAGAAGGGTCCGACCGTGCCGACTGGCAAGGTGAAGTGGTACGACGCCGACAAGGGCTTCGGGTTCCTGTCCAAGGACGACGGCGGCGACGTCTACGTGCGCGCCGACGCGCTGCCGGCCGGGACGAGCACGCTCAAGCCCGGGACCCGGGTGGAGTTCGGCCTGGTGCAGGGCCGCAAGGGTGACCAGGCCCTGCAGGTGCGGGTGCTGGAGCCGGTCGCGTCGGTCGCGAAGGCGGTCTCGAAGGCGCAGCGCAAGAAGCCGGCCGACATGGTGAACATCATCGAGGACCTCTACGGCCTGCTCGAGAACGTCGAGCGCTCCTACCGCGCCGGTCGGCACCCCGACGCCAAGGTCGGCAGGCCGACGGCGAAGGTGCTGCGGGCGCTGGCCGACGAGCTCGAGCTCTGACCCGGGCCCAGGTCAGGCAGCTCAGGCGGAGCGGGGCGCGGGGTCGCCGCGGCGCACGGCGGCCAGCGTCCACACCGACCAGGCCACCAGGATCGCCGCGAGCACCCCGAGCCCGACCTGGGGCACCAGCGGGAGGGCGATGCCGATGAACCCGCCGACCACCCAGGACAGCTGCAGGAGCGTCTCGGAGCGGGCGAACGTGCCGGCCCGACGGCGCTCGGGGATCTCCCGCTGGATCAGCGCGTCCAGGGACAGCTTGCCCAGCGACTGGGCCAGACCCGCGGTCAGGCCGAGCAGCACCGCCGTCGGCAGGCCGTAGAAGAGCGCGACGACCACGGCGACCGCGGCGTCGGCGAGCAACGCGACCACCACGGTGACCTGCGGGCTGATCCGGCGCAGCACCGAGCCGAGGGCGATGCCGAGGGTGCTGCCCAGCCCGGCCGAGCCGATCACCAGCCCGAGCAGCAGCGCGGGCCGGTCCTCCCAGCCGGGGAACGGCTTGTCGCGCAGCAGGAACGCCATGAACATCGTGAGGAAGCCGCTGAGCAGCCGCAGCCCGGTGTTCGACCGGAGCGCCACCACCACGCTGTGCGGCACCGGCGGCCGCTTCCGGCGCCGCCGGCCGACCGCGTCGAGTGAGGAGGCGTCCTCGCCGGCCGAGCTGTCCACCCGCGGCGGCAGCAGGATGGCCAGGATCGTGCCGCCCACGAAGACCAGGAACGCGTAGCGCAGCGACCACTGCGGCCCGAAGGTGGAGGCCCCCACGGCTAGCGGGGCGGAGATCGCGGCCCCGGCCACGGCCGCCAGCGAGATCCGGGAGTTGGCCTTGACGAGGCTGAGCTGCGGCGGGAGCACCCGCGGCACCGCGGCGGCCCGGGTCACGCCGTACGCCTTGGACGCGACGAGCACTCCCAGCGCCGCCGGGAACAGCGCGAGCGAGTCGCCGGACTGTACGGCGTCGGCGAGCACCCAGCACAGGAAGCCGCGGATCGCCA
>Ga0308173_10000690_pt1 | contig 15144 bp, 12 predicted proteins | sample PhyPR1_FD_203716 | JGI IMG/M metagenome (GOLD analysis project Ga0308173, IMG submission 203716) | Soil microbial communities from UC Gill Tract Community Farm, Albany, California, United States - DLSLS.P.R1 | ecosystem: Environmental > Terrestrial > Soil > Agricultural land | place: USA...
CAGGCGCTGCGCCCAGGGTTCCGGAGCGCGGTCGAACTCGGCGGCCACCAGGGTCGCGACGATCACGATGAGCGAGATGCACAGCAGCCATCCGACGAGTGCGAGCGTCACGCCGAACAGCCCGTAGCGGCTGCTGTAACTGGTGATGAGCCGTGGCATGTAGATGGTGGTCGCGATCCCGTAGACCGCCGAGCCGGCCGCCGCCAGCAGGCCGCCGGGCAGCAGGCGCCGCCACGGGAGTCGCCGGTCGAGCAACAGCCACGGGACCGAGGTCCACAGCACGAGGCTCGCCACCACGGTGATCGGTCCGCCCAGCGCCCAGTCGAACGGCAGCGCGCCGACGAGGGAGCGGGCGACGTAGAACAGGGCGATCTCGACCAGCAGCGCGGACAGCCCCAGCGCGGCATTCAGCGAGCCCCGGACACCGGCGCGCGGCTCGAGCCGCCAGGCCTGCAGGTAGAGGCGCTGCAGCCGGCGCGTCAGCGAGACGCCCGAGAAGACCAGCAGGACGACGCTCAGCACACCCACGCTGCCCTGCCCCGTACTGGCGAACAGTTGCTGGACGGCGTCGGCGGAGCCACCCTCGAGTCCGAACTTGCGGATGATCGCGCGGGCGACGAGGTCGCGGCTGCTCGCAGGGGCCAGTGCGGAGGCGAGCAGGAGCAGCGGGATCAGGGCCGTGAAGGCCTGCGAGGCCACCGCCATCGCGCGGTCGATGCCCTGGAGGTCGAGGAAGGAGCTGAAGCACCGCCCGACGAACGTCGTCTCGAAGCGCTGGAACAGGCGGGCGTCCTGGAGTGTCAGCGTCCCGCTCCCTCCCCCACCGACGTCGCCCCACCCGCCGCACGGCGGCGGGTGGGTCGACCTACTGGGCTGCGAACCGGTGCTGCCGAGCCGGGACCTTCGATCAGGCCCTCGATCAGACCCTCGATCAGACCAGGGCCTTGTGCTTGAGCGTGTCGTACTCGGCCTGGGAGATGACCCCGGCGTCGAGCAGCGCCTTCGCCTGGGCGATCTGGTCGGTCGCCGACGACGGCTTCTGGGCGACGTCCCGGATGTAGGCCTCCTGCTGCACGCGCTGGCGCTCCGCGGCCTGCAGCGACCGGTCGGTCATGCCACTGCCCCGGGCGATCAGGTAGATCAGCGACGTGACGAGCGGGAAGATGATCAGGGCGACGACCCAGATCGCCTTCACCACGCCGGACGTGTCCCGGTCCCGGAAGAGATCACTGAGGATCGAGAACAGCACCATCAGATAAGCCACGAAGGCGAAGCTGATGAAGATGAACCACACAACGTCCCAGAACGACATCAGAGATCCTTTCCCAGAAGAAGCGGTCGGGGCGAAGCGTGGGCCGCGGAGGCTGCGCGCACCTCACCTCCGGGTGATGACTCCTGACCGCTCCCTGCGCCGCCGGACGGACGCCGCCTACCCCCCGGAGTCGGCGTCCGCGGAGGCGTCGGCGACGATGCGGCCGGCGGCGATCGCGTCCACCAGGGCCTGGTGGTCCCGCTCGTTCTGATCGGCGTAGGCGTCGGCGAACTCCCGGACGGCGACGTCGAAGGCCGGTGTTCCGCCGAGGTAGGCCGCCAGCGCGATCCGGTCGCCGGACCGGGCGTGGGCGCGGGCCAGTGTCCAGCCGCACACCTCGCCGTAGGCCTGCATGCCCGCCGGCAGCATGGTGACCGGGTCCACCGACCCCTTCCAGTCACGCAGCTGCCGCATGTAGAAGTCCCGGGTGACCCCGTCGGGTCCCTCGACACGTACCCAGCCGAGGAAGATGTCGCTCGCGGCCTGCATCAACCGCTGCCCGACCACGACGCGCTTGCCGCCGTTGCGGAACCGGCTGGGGCCGACGAACGCCTCCAGCACCGACGCCCCGGCCTCCTTCGCCTGCAGGAACAGCGGGTCGAGGCCGTCCTCCATGAACAGCAGCATCCACGAGCGCGTCCCCACGCTGCCGACGCCGACGACCTTGCGGGCCATGTCCACCAGCTGGTACCGGTCGAGCAGCACCCGGCGCTCGGGTTCGAGAGTGTCGGCATAGGCACGGACGATCCGCCGCAGCTGCTCCTCGGTCGCCGCGACCGAGACGCCCTCGTCCAGCAGGTCCCGGACGGGGACGACCAGCGGCGGTTCGGCGTTGAGCCGCGCCCCGCCGTCGCCGACCGTGGCGAAGCGGCCCAGCGCTCCCAGGTTGTCCTTCGTCTGCGCCTTCGCCGCGCTGCGCGCGAGGGCCTTCCGCTGCACGCCCCGCAGCCGGACAGCGGTGACCGCCTCGATCTGTGCCACGTCGCCGTGGGAGTACCAGACGTCCAGGGACGGCATGCCGGCGAACCCGCGCATCGCCTTCCGGTACGACCCCACCGCGCCGAGCACGATGTCGCGGCGCACCTTCACCGGGTAGCCTGCGGCACGCCCGGCGATCTCGAGGCTCGCCGCCAGGCGCTTGACGTCCCACTCCCACGGTCCCGGCAGGGTCTCGTCGAAGTCGTTGATGTCGAAGACGAGGTGGCGCTCGGGCGAGGCGAACATGCCGAAGTTGGCCAGGTGGGCGTCCCCGCAGGCCTGCACCGTGAGCCCCGACCGCGGGGTGGACGCGAGATCGCTCGCCATCGGCAGTGCGGCGCCCCGGAAGTACGCGAACGCCGAGGACGCCATGCGTCCGTACCGGATGGGCAGCAGCTCCGGTACCCGGCTGAGCCCCTGCCCCTCCAGGAGGGTCAACGGATCGGGCCGGTCGGGCCCGAGAGCCAGCTCCGCATGGCTGGACCGGGGCACGTCCGCACGGGCCGCCCGGCCCCTCGCCGCCCGCTGTTCGCGGGTGAGCGGTGTCGCAGCGACGGCCAGTGGACCCGGCTGCGGTCGAGGGGGGATCGTGCGCGTCATCGGCTCGTCCTTCACGACGGCCCGCCCCGATCCCCGTCAGGATCTGCGGTGCGGGTGCGGTCACCCTCGCCCACAGCCGGGTCCGAGGCATCCTCCGTGCCGGGTGAGCGCAACAGGGCGGGCGACCATCCCCCGCGCAGGAGAAGACCTCCCCCGGTCGCCTGGCCGCTGGTGACCAGCGATGACGGTTGCGCTCACCGAGAGCTACAGCGATGGCGTCGGCACCGAGACCAGGGAGCGTCGCCGCGTGACCCGGGCCCACCTGGCGGGCCGGCCCACCTCATGCGCCCGGGGTGAGGAACGACCAGGTGAGGCAAGGGATGCTGCCAGGGTGGACGGCGGCCGGCGGCCAGATCGGACAGACGGGCAGGACATCCTCACTGCCCTCGACGTCGCGCTCGGTGCCGGCGCCCTCGCTGCGCGAGCTGCCACCACCGTCGCGAGACCGTTCGTCTCGGCCGCTGCCGGAGTACTGCGCCTGGGCGCACGGCTGGCACCCGCCCAGCAGGTGGAAGAGCTGGCCACCCGTGGCGCGCGGCTGCGGGCCCTGGCGGAGCGCTCGGCGGCCGACGCGTTCCGGCGACTGCTGCCCCGGGTCGCCGCGGCCACGCTCGACGCCCTGGACGTGACCGAACTGGTCCGCGCGCACGTCGACCTCGACGCGATCGTCACGACGGTCGACGTCGACGCCGTCGTCGCACGCGCAGACTTCGAGGCGGTCATCGACCGGCTCGACATCGACAGCATCATCGCCCGTGCCGACCTGGACAAGGCCGCCTCCCGGCTGGACGTCGACGCGGTGGTCGCCCGTGCCGACCTCGACAGGGTCGCGGCCCGGCTCGACATCGACGCGATCATCGATCGACTCGACCTCGACGCCCTGGTGGCGAAGGTCGACATCGACGAGATCGCGGCGCGGATCGATCTCGATGCGATCCTGAACCGGGTCGACCCCGACCCGGTCGTCGCCCGGGTGGACATCGAGGCAGCCCTCGCGCGACTGGATCTCGCGGGAATCACCCGCCAGGTTCTCCAGGCGGTCGACCTTGCGGAGATCCTGCGCGAGTCGAGCGGTGCGGTCTCGTCCCAGGCGGCGCGCGCCGTCCGCACGGAGAGCATGCACGCCGACGACGCCGTGGCCCACTGGGTCGATCGGGTGCTCCGCCGAACCCATCCCGGGGAGCCGACCATCCGGTGACCCGCGGCACCCGGTTCACCCCTGCCGAATGACGCTGCGGCGTCGTCGAGCCGTCACGGTGGGCGCGTCCCGGGCAGCGGGCCCGGTCCGTCCGATCCGAGGAGCCCCACCATGACCGACACCGGTCACCGCCGTACCGAGGCGGGCGCCACCACCCCGACCTATGCGCACGAGGAACCCGAACCGACCGGCTGGACCGGCTGGATCGTCTTCGCCAGCGTCATGATGCTGCTGGTCGGTTCCTGGCAGTTCATCCAGGGACTCGTCGCGCTCTTCGACCCCGGCTTCTACAAGGTGAGCTCGAACGGCCTCGTCGTGAACGTCAACTACAACGTCTGGGGCTGGACCCACCTGCTGCTCGGCGCCGTGATCCTGCTCAGCGGTGTGGGCGTCCTGGCCGGGAACATCGTCGCCCGCACCGTCGCCGTCATCTTCGCGGGGCTCAGCGCGATCGCGAACCTCGCGTTCATCACGGCCTATCCGTTCTGGAGCATCCTCGTCATCACCGTCGACGTCCTCGTGATCTACGCGCTGACGGTGCACGGCCGCGAACTCCGCGGCTCGACCATGTGACGCAGCGACTGCACGGCAGAGGCGGCCGCCGCCGCCGAACGGCCCGACCTACGGCGGTGGCCGAGTGACCAACGGCCCGGGACACGGACCCGGGCCGCCCCTACTTTCGAGCCGGGGAACCTCCGGTCGTCATCCCTCGGAGGTTCTGACCGGTTCGCGGGGGGCGTCGATCGATCTCCTGGCTCAGGGGGGTCCTCGGCGGCGGACACGAGGGAAGTTGCTGTCGTGCTGACCAGCGTGCCCCATTCGAAGACGTCGGTACCCGAGCTTCCGCCGGATTTCGTGCACCGGCCGCATCTGCTGGCCGTCCTGGACGGCGGGGCCGCCAGCGCGCTGACCCTGGTGAGTGCCCCGGCGGGCTCCGGCAAGACCCTGCTCCTGGCCGAGTGGGCCCGGGGTCAGCACACTCCGGTCGCCTGGGTGACCTTGGACGAGGACGACGACGCCCACCGCCTGTGGTCGGCCGTGCTCGCGGCGCTCGTCCGCTGCCCCGCGGTCCCGCAATCGAGCCGGCTCCACGCCATCGCGGTGCCCCGGACGCCGGGGCCGGATTTCCTCACGGAGATTCTCGAGGCGATCGAGGCCGCGCCCGTCCCCCTGGTCCTCGTCATCGACGACTCCCACCATCTCCGTGCCCCGGCCGTCCTGGCCGGCCTCCGGATGTTCCTGCGCAGCGGGCGGACCGGGCTGCGGCTCGTGCTGGCCGGCCGCTCGGACCCGGCACTGTCCATCGCCCGGCTCCGCCTGGAGGGCCGGCTGTGCGAGCTGCGCAGCGCGCAGCTGAACTTCTCTCTCGCCGAGACCGTCCAACTGCTGGATGCGTGCGCCCTCCGGCTGGCCCCCGAGCTGGTCGAACTGCTGCACACGCGCACCAGCGGCTGGGCTGCCGGCCTGCGGCTCGCGACCCTCCCCCTGTCGGCTCACCCCGACCCGGAACGGTTCCTCACCGAGTTCTCCGGTGACGAGCGCTCCGTCGCCGACTATCTGGTCGGCGAGGTCCTTTCCCGGATCCCCGCCACGGACCTCGACCTCCTGCGGCGCACCAGCATCTGCGATCCGCTGCCCACCGCCCTCGCCGCGAAGCTGGCGCGGGACGAGGACGCCGCCGATGTGCTGGCGTCCCTCGAACGCAGCACCGGACTGGTCGCAGCGTTCGGGCCACACCGGAGCGAGTACCGGATCCACCAGCTCCTGCGCACCTATCTCATCGCCGATCTCCGCCGCCACGGGCCGGCCCTGGCCAGGGACCTGCACCGCGAGGCGGCCCTGTGGTGCGCCGCCGAGGACAGGCACGACGACGCCCTGTTCCACGCCGCGCAGGCGGGCGACACGGCACTGCACCGCGATCTCGTGCACCGGTGGGCGGCCGACATGATCGGCCGCGGGGAACACCACGTACTGCAGCAGGCACTGGCGACCGGCTCGCGCGACGCGGACCCGTGGCTGCCCGTGGCCGCGGCCCAGGACGACCTCGCACGAGCCGACCTCCCGGCAGCACAGGCCAGTCTGCTGCGGGCGCCCCGCACGGCCACGGGCGACGACCCTGGCCCGGAGGCCGCGGTGGCGGCGTTGCGCCGCGCCACCGAGCTGCTGGCCGGCGTCAGACTCCCGGACACGGACGACGAACCCCCGCCCACCGACCCGTCGCTCGCCGCGCTCGTCCTGGCCGGCCGTGGTGCCGCGCGGATGTTCGCCTGCACGCGCCCGGACATGGCGCTCGGGGCCCTCGCCGACCTCACGTCGGCCCGGGATCTCGCCCGGGAGCGTTCCCTCGGGTTCCTGGAGATGCAGTCCCTGTGCCTGCTCGCTGCCGCCGCCGCGACGGCGGGGGATCACATTCGCGCCGGTACCGCCGCCGCCGAGGCCGTGGCGGTGGCCGTCGGGCACGGCTGGGGCGACTCACCGTGGGTCGCCACCGCGAACGCCGTCCGCGCCCACGCCGCGCTGGTCCAGGGACTCCCGTCGCAGGCCGCCCGGGCCGCGGCCGCGGGGCTGCGACCCGAGGAGCGGAACCTCGACCCGGCGATCCGCTTCGCGCTGCGGACCGCCCGGGGCGGCGCGGCATTCGACCTGGGAGACCGGGTGCCCGGGCTGCTGGAACTCCAGCAGGCCCACGCCCAGCTGGGCACCACCCCGCTCCCTGCGCCGCTGGCGGCGGCCGCGGCGCTGCTCGAGCACCGGGCGGCCGTGTTGCTCGGGTCTCCCGCCGCGGCAGCAGCATCGATGAGCCGGCTGGCCGCCCGGGACGTGGCCGGGCCCGAGGTGACCCTCATGCGCGCGTGGTCGGACGCCGCCGCCGGCTCGCACCGGGCGGTCCGCGCCGGCATCGCGGGGCTGCTCGACGGCACGGACCAGCCGGTGCTGCCCTCCACCGTGGTCGAGGCATGGCTGCTCGAGGCCTGGGCCGGGGTGCGCGTGGGCAATCGGCCCGCGGCACGACACGCCGTGCACACCGCCCTGGCCCTCGCCGAGCCGCTGGACGCGTTGCGCCCGTTCGCGCTGGCGGGGCAGGGCGTCCGGACGCTCATCGTCGACCAGCTCGGCCCCGGGAACTCGCGCGAGTTCGCCGTGCGAGCCCTCGCGGCCCGGCGCCGCGACCAGCGTCCCTCGGATGCCCGGCTCAGCGTCCGCGAGCGCGACGTGCTGACCCGGCTGAACTCATTGAGCAGCCTCGGCGAGATCGCCGACGACCTCACGGTGTCGGTGAACACGGTCAAGAGCCACGTGCGAGCGATCTACGGCAAGCTCGGAGTCACGACCCGCCGCACCGCCGTGCTCGCCGGTCACGAACAACGGCTGCTCGTATGAGCGGGCGCCTGGGGTCGACCGTCCGCATCGCCGTCAGCAAGACCGCGGTGCCCGAACTGCCTGCGGAGTTCTTCCCGCGCCCCGCCCTCAGGGAGGAGCTCGATCGGGTCGATCCGGCGCAGGTCATCGCGGTCATCGCCCCAGCGGGGTACGGCAAGACCCTTCTCCTGGCGGACTGGGTGCGTGCGGGTGTGCGCCCGACGGCCTGGGTCGCGCTCGACTCCGACGACAACGAGCCGCGGCGGCTGTGGGCGGCCGTCCTGGCGGCGCTGCGTGCGCTCCCGGAGGTGCCCGAGGACAGCCCCCTGCGCCGGATCGACACCCCCGGGCCGGACGCGCGCGACTGTGAACTCGTCGATCAGCTCGCGGAGGGGCTCGACGAACTGGAAGGACCGGTTCGGCTCGTTCTCGACGACGTCCAGGAGCTGACCGGGGCGGAGAGTCTGCGCGGACTCGCCCGGCTCGTTCGTCGCCGGCCGGCGGGCGTCCAGCTCGTCCTCGCCAGCAGGTCCGATCCCCCGATCTCACTTCCCCGCCTGCGGCTGGAAGGCCGCTTGCACGGGGTACGCGCCGACCGCCTGATGTTCAGTCTCGACGACACCGCCGCCCTGCTGGAGGCCTCGGGGATCGACCTCTCCCCCGCCCAGGTCGCCCTCCTGCATGCGCGGACGGAGGGCTGGGTGGCCGGTCTCCGGCTCGCGGCTCTCGCGCTGCGCCGGTCGGATGACCCGGATGGCTTCCTCGCCGAGTTCTCCGGCGACGAGCACTCCGTCGCCGACTACCTGACCGGCGAGGTCCTGCAGGCGCTGCCCAGCGAGGCACGGAACTTCCTGACCGCGGTGAGCATCTGTTCGCCGTTGCCCGCGGCCCTGGCGGTCGAGCTCTCCGGACGCCCGGACGCCGACCACCTGCTCGACCAGCTCGGAAACGACACGGCACTGGTCGAACGGACCTCGCCCGGAGTGCACCGGATCCACACGCTGCTCCGCTCGTACCTGTCTGCCAACCTCGAACGCAACCGACCCGAGCGGTTCCGGCTGCTCCAGGCGAGCGCGGCCCGGTGGTGGGCCGGCCAGGACGAGCGCGTGCACGCCTTCCGGCACGCCGTGCGGTCCGGCGACAGGGTTCTCCTGGTCAATCTGCTGCACCGCTGGGGGGTGTCGCTCCTGCTGCAGGGGGACGTGGATCCCCTGCACACCGCGCTCGACGCGGTCACCGCCGGTGAGGACCCCTGGCTGGCCCTGCTCACCGTGATCACGGACCTGGAACAGCGCGCCGTCCCCGCCGCCGCCACGCAGCTCCAGCAGACCGAGAACGCCTGGCCGGCGGCGCCGAGCCCGGAGCTTGCGGCCCTGCGGGCGGCCTCGGAGCTGCGCGCCGTCGCCGCCGGGGTCGACATCGGCGCGCCGATGCCCGTGCGCGCCGACGGGTTGCCCTCCGACCTGCGGGCGCTCCTGCACGCCAGCCGCGGAACGGCCGAACTGGCCAATCCGGGGGACGGCGGTCCCGAACTGGCTCGTGGGGAGTTCGAGCACGCGCTGGAGCTGGCACGCGCACACGACTTCGCACTGCTGGAGGTGCAGAGCCTGACACTGCTGGCGGCCGTGGCGGCCATGCTGGGCGATCAGCGGCGCATGGTGTCGGTGGCCCGGAACGCCGTTGCCGCCGCCGCTCGCCACGGCCGGCATCCCTCCCCCTGGTCGGCCGGTGCGGTGGGGATGCTCGCCTACGCCGCGCTGCTCGCCGGTTCTCCGGCCGACGCTCGAGCGCAGGCCGGCGCAGCGCTGAGCGAAGCGGGACGACTCCACCCAGAACAGCTCTACCTCCTGCACGCCGTGCACGGCACCGCCGTCGCTGACCTGGGCGACCGCGTCGCGGGCCTCGCCGAGGTCCAGGCGGCACGCGCAGCCTTCGACGACACGGCGTCGACACCGTGGCTGTCGGTGTCGCTGGCCCTGCTGGAGCACCGGCTGGCCCTTCTGCACGGCAATCCCCGGTCGGCCGACGAGGTCGTGAGATGGCTCGACAAGCGGGCCCCCGGCGTGGGCGAGCTCCATCTGCTGACCGCCTGGGCCGAGACGACCACCGGCCGGCTCAGCGCCGCCCGGGCGGCGATCGGTCGGCTGCGTGGCTCCCTGGACCGGGCACTCCTCCCGACGACGGCGGTGGAGCTGCTCCTGCTCGAGACGGAGTTCGCGCTGCAGACAGGTGACGAAAGTGCCGGCCGCAGCCTGCTGGCGGCCGCCCTCACGAAGGGGGAGGCGCTCGACGTCCTGCGGCCCTTTGCGCTGGCCGGCGCGTGCGTCCGGCAGCTGCTGGACGACGGGCTGTCCGGTGCGAGCGCAGGATTCGCCGCCCGCGTCGCCGCCGCCCGTGCCGCCGTCGATTCCGTGCCGGCCCCAGTGCTGACCGAACGTGAGACCGCCGTCCTCGAGTTGCTGCCGTCGCTGCTCACCGCCGCCGAGATCGCCGACGAGTTCACCGTCTCGGTGAACACCGTGAAGAGTCACATCCGATCCATCTACGCCAAGCTCAGTGCCTCCAACCGGCGCGAGGCGGTGGAACTGGCAGCCCGGCGCGGGCTGCTCCGGTGAGCGGGTTCATCTGGCGCGGATGAGGCGGGCGCCGCAGCTCCCGATGACGATCATGTCGCCGGCCGGACCGGCCAGGCGTGCCGGGTCGAAGTCGGCGGCAGGAGACGGCAGGAGACGCCCATGCCCTCACGGCGCTACGAAGTCCGGGTCACTGGGCGGCTCTCGCGTCGCGCCCGCGACGCCTTCGCCGGCATGGACGTCGACGAGGTACCCACCGAGACGGTGATCGCCAGCACGCTGAACGACCCGCAGGACCTCAACGGGGTCCTGGAACTGATCCAGTCCCTCGGGCTGCACGTCGTGTCGGTCGAGCAGGTGGGCACCGCGCCCGACAGGCCGTGAGCCATCCCCGACCGAGATACTCATCGAGGTGCTCAGCCCGTGCCCGCGGGCACCCGGCGCGCGGACACGACCACCAGGTCGAGGGCGACCAGCTGCGCGAGGATCCCCATCAGGTGCGACTCGTCGGTCACCTCTCCGTACAGGCGGGCCCCGGAGGGCAGCTCCTCGAGACGCATGTCGCAGAACGCCTCGCGCACCTGCTCCGAGAGCCGGCCGTCCACGCGGAACTCGTACGTCGCCATTCCCCGGGCTCCTTGCCTCGCTGCCTCACTGTCCGCGCGCGCCACACCCCGGGCATCGCCCGTCGGGCGTGAACCGGGTTCGGCGCGCGTGGGAATCACACCCCCGACAGCCGTCGACGCACGTCACGCTCGATGAGGATCAGCAGGAACTCCCGGACCCGGGCCGTGGCGTAGCGCTCGCAGGAGGCCGCCATGTGCCGCCGCACGGCCCGCTCGTCGGCCGGATCACCCTTCGCCTCCGCCAGCAGTCGCGACAGCAGCCGTCCGAGCTGCACCTCGCTCGGACCAGGCACCGTGTCCGCGCGGCTCGAGGGTCCTGTCCCGACCACCATGCCGCGACGCTAGGAGTGGCGGTTCGGCCGCGGCTCACCCACGGAGGGTGGGAACCGGGGCCGGCCGCCACCTCACCTGCCCCGGGCGAGGCGCTACGGCCGGCGGACGGCGGACGGTTCGCGTGCGCCCACGCAGGAGGAGTCATGCCCGTTCCACCCGTCGCCGTAGCCGCGCCCCGCCCGGTCGTGGACCGGTTCTCCGCGATCGGCCGCTCCCCCGGACTCGTCATCGCCGAAGGCGCTGCCGGCGTGGCGTGGGGTGTGGTCGTGCTGACCTGGCCGGCCGCGACCGCCCCGGTGCTCGCCTGGCTGTTCGGCGTCCAGTTGCTGGTCTCGTGCGTGCTCCAGCTCACGGCGTCCGCGTTCGGTCCCGCTCCAGGAACACGGGTGCTCCTGTGCCTGCTCGGGACCGTGTCGGCCGTCATGGGGCTGCTCTGTCTGCGCGCCCCGCTGCAGACGAGGGTCGTGCTGGGGCTGCTCATCGGCATCACCTGGGTCCTCGCGGGGGTGATCCGCGTCGTACAGGGGGTCGTCACCGAACGCGGCACGACCCGCGGCTGGCGGATCGGTTCGGGGACGGTCGCACTCGCCATCGGCGGCGTACTGCTGGTCTACGCCGGCATCGGTCTCGTGGCGCTGGCCTCGCTCCTCGGCATCGGGCTCCTCGCCCAGGGCACGTGCCTGCTCGCCACCGCGTTCACCGCGGGGAGCGCGCGAAAGGCCGCCGGCGCGCAGACGGGCGAGCGGCCACACCTCGTGACCACCGTGCCGCCGGTCCCCCCGGTCGCACCGCGCGCGCGGCTCTGAGTCGCTCACACGGCGTCGTGTGCGGCGTCCCGTGCCGTCGTGGTCCCCGTGATGCCTATGCCCACGTACGGGTGCGCGTCGTAGACGACGACCGACCCGAGCACGATGTCCTGCAGGGAGCGACGGCTCGGGCTGATGCAGCTCCAGAGCAGGCCTATCGGCCAGACCACGCAGGCGAGGGCACGCAGCGCCGACCGCGCCCAGCCCAGGAGACCGTGCCCGCGGGACAGCACCCGGACGCCGACCAGCTTCGCGCCGTAGGTCCGCCCCGTCATCGCCCAGGCGAACGTCAGGTAGACGACCGCGAGCAGCAGCAGTGCTACCACCGAGTTCAGCACGCCGAGCTGCGGCCACCGGAAGTCGGTCGGGGACCACACGAACCGGACGCCCGCCGCGCCGAGGTCGAGCAGGACCGCCAGTGCCGCGACGGCGATCGCGTCGACCACCGCCGCCAGTACGCGCGTCACCACGCCGGCGGGTGCCGCCGGCGGTTGTCCGCTCACGTGGGCACCGACCGGTGGACCGCCCGTGTGCGTTGCTTCCTGCACGTCACCGCACCAGGCTGGGGCAGCCCGGCGGGAGTTCCCTCACCTGTTCAGGGCGAGACCACCCGAACACCTGCGTCCGTGGCGACCGCGGTGAGGAACAGCGCGCGGAGCCGGTCCGGTGCCAGGTCGTCGGTCAGCTCGGCCCGGAGCGCCTGGTCCACGATGCGGGCCGAGGGGAGGTCGATGCCCGCCCGCGCGGCCAGCTCGAGGGCCGCGGCGGTGTTCGCGATGCCCTCGACCGTGCTGCCGATCGAGCGGATCGCCGACTCGACGGTGGACCCCTCCCCCAGCAGCCGCCCGAACCGGCCGTTCCGGCCGTGCCCGCACGTGACGTACAGATCCCCGCTGCCGGCCAGGCCGAGGACCGTCGCCACCCGGCCCCCCTGCGCCTGGACGAGCGCGGCCATGTCGAGCACGCCCCGGGCGAAGACCGCCGCGCGGGCATTGGCGAAGGCGCGCGCGACGGCGCTCTCGGTGAACCGGGCCGACAGCCCTTCGGCGAGCCCGACCGCGACCGCCACCACGTTCTTGAAGGCCGCGGCCGTCTCGGCGCCGATCACGTCCGTGGTCGTGAAGACCGCCGTGGACGGAGCCGTGAGAACCGCGGCCACCTCCTGGCGGACCGTCTGGACCCGCGAGGCGACCAGCAGCCCGGTGGGCGCGCCGACGGCGATCTCGGCGGCGATGGCCGGCCCGGTGATCGCCGCCACCGGCGCCGGGCCCAGCGTGGCCGCGACCACCTCGCTGGGGCGCCGGAGCGTGTCCGGCTCCCACCCCTTGGTCGCGAGCGCCCAGATGGCGCGGGGGGCGTCCGGAGCGGCCCGGGCCAGCACCGGCGCCAGCCCTCCGCTCGACACCGCCACCAGAACGACCCGCGCGTCCGCCAGCCCGCCGGGCCACTGTTCGGGGGCGAGGCAGGGCACATGGGCGAAGGGCACCTGCAGGGCCGGGTGCGGTGCCTTCTGCCGCCACGCGTCGACGACCGGGCCGTCCTGGTCGGTCGCGAGCAGAACCGTTTCCACGCCCGCCCGCTCCAGGTGGACGGCCAGAGCGGTCCCCATCGCGCCCGCCCCGAGCACCGCCACTCTCCCGGCCATCCACGAACGCTCCCGCGGATCCGACGGCGGTGCCAGGGACCTCCGGCGTCCCCAGGAGACACCTTCGGCTCGCCGGCGGCGACCGGCGACGCTGGCCGGGCGACCACGGCCCGGACCGATCGCTGCTCAGCTGGTCCAGCGCAGGCCGAGGATCACCGTGTCGTCGCGGCCGCCGTTGTCCGTGGGAATCTGCATCAGCTGGTCCAGGACCGTGGGCAGGGGCCGCGTGGCGGCCGCCAGCACCGTCGTCCGCAGCCGTTCCAGCCCGGTGTCGATGACCTCCCCGCGCCGTTCCACCGCACCGTCGGTGAAGGCCAGCAGGGTCGTCGGCCCGGAGACGCGCACCTCGGTCACCGTCGGTGGGGCGGCTGCCGGCACCCCGACCGGGGGCGCGACGGGGCAGTCCACGAACGCCGTGCGGCCGCCGGTCACCAGCAACGGGCCGAAGTGCCCGGCCGAGACGACCCGGAGCAGCCCCGCCGCCGGGTCGAGCTCGCCCAGCAGCACGGTGGCGAACTGGTGGTCGACGTGGATGTCGAGCAGTCCGCGGAGTCGGGTCAGCACGGTGGCGATGTCATCGCCCTGGGCGACGTAGGCGCGGACCGCGAACCGGAGCGCGGCCATCGTCGTCGCCGCGGGCAGCCCCCGCCCGGAGATGTCCCCGACGACGAACACGCACCGGCCGGACGCGCGCTCGACCACGTCGTACCAGTCGCCGCCGACCTCGAGTTCGTCGACCCCGGCGACGTAGCGGGCCGCGACCTCGACGCCGTCCACCCGCGGCACCTCGGGCAGCAGCGCGTGTTGGAGGGTGCCGGCGATGCTGCGCTGCTGCTGGTAGAGCCGCTGGTTGTCGGCGGCGAGCCCCTCGGCGATCAGCCGCCGGCGGGAGATGGTCTCCACCATCACGGCGCCCGCGACGGCCAGCACAGCACCGGCGGCCAGCACGATCCACGGCAGGGCCGCCGACAGCGGGCCGGTCAGACTGGTCCGGGACGCCGCGACCACGGTGAACTGACTGTCGCCGAACGGCACGCGCACCGTGACCGGGTTCCCGCGGATCGGCAGCGGCGCGGTCGTCTGGATCAGCGTGTCCGGCGATGCCGTGTGCCCGGCGAAGACCGCCAGGTCGAGCCCGCCGAACGCGCCGCCCGGCGCGACGGAGACCCGCCGGTTCAGGGGCGCCTGGGCGTAGACCACCAGGCCCGACTTCTCCCCGGGCGGCATCAGCGCGTACCCCAGGTGGGGCTTCGGGCCTCCTACGACCCCCTGGACCGTCAGCTGGCCGGTCGGCCGCAGCCCCGTGAGGAAGGACTGCGGGGCGCTGTCGGCGCCCACGGGGTCGGGGCCGTGCACGGCGAGCATCTGCGCGTGCTGCCCGGTGACGCGCCACAGCGACAGCGACATGCCCGGTGCGGCGAGCGTGCCGGCCGCGAAGTTCGTGAACGGGCCCGGCCTGCCGTTGGTGGCATCGGCGACCTGTCCCGCGTCGGCCAGCTGCGTCTGGAGCACCGCCACCTGGGTGGTGAGCAGGGTGGCGGCCTGGGCGACCTGCTGGGTCAGCAGCCTGCGGTTGTTGCTCGCATTGACCGTCGACGCCAGCCACGCCAGCGCCAGGCTCGCCGCCAGGACGACGACGGCCACGACGACGCTGAGCCGGCGCGGTGCGGTGCGGAGACCGCCGGACCGGTCGGTGCCCGACACCGAGGGGCG
>Ga0308173_10000691_pt1 | contig 15143 bp, 15 predicted proteins | sample PhyPR1_FD_203716 | JGI IMG/M metagenome (GOLD analysis project Ga0308173, IMG submission 203716) | Soil microbial communities from UC Gill Tract Community Farm, Albany, California, United States - DLSLS.P.R1 | ecosystem: Environmental > Terrestrial > Soil > Agricultural land | place: USA...
GGCTGGGTCGAGCGGCTGCAGGATGCGCTGGCCCGCGGCCCTCGGCCCGCGAGGCTCGTGGGCATGAAGCCGGGCGCCTTCCGCCCTGCGCCCCGCGGCGTGCTGGTGCGCCGGGCCGAGGCGCTAGCGCAGCCCGACCTGCATCGGCTGGGCCGCCGGCTGGGCCTCGCCGCCCTGCGCATCGGCTAGGTCGAGGCGGGCGTCGACCTCGCGCGCGCCGGCCGCCAGCGCATCCAGCGAGCGGGTGTCCTCCCCGAACAGCTGGCGGTAAGTCCAGTAGCCGGCCATCACCCGCTGCACATAGGCCCGGGTCTCGGCGGCGGGCAGGCACTCCATCAGCAGCAGGTCGTCGGCGCCCGGGCCGACCTGCTGGGCGGTCTTGGCCACCTGTCCGGGCCCGCCGTTGTAGGCGGCGACGGTCTTCACGAGGTCGTAGCCGACGCCCTTCTGCTGCAGCCAGGTGAGATAGTCCTGGCCGACGCGCAGGTTGAAGCCGGGATCGAACAGCGGGCTCATGTCGGCGCGCAGCTTGTCGTCGCCGGCGGCGCGCACGGCGGCCTCGGGCATCAGCTGCATCAGGCCCACCGCCCCCTTCGGCGAGAGCGCGCCCGGATTGAAGCCGCTCTCCTGGCGCACGATGGCGTAGACCAGCGCCTTGTCCACGGTGAAGCCCGATTTCGGCTCCAGCGGCGGGAGCGGATAGTCGATCGGGCGGGTCCGGCCGGTCGAGATCCCGCCGCCGGGAGCCGCCAGCGCGACGCCCAGCACCCCGGCGAGGCCCGTCCAGCGCCGGCGCTCGGCATCGTTGCGGGCGAGCACCAGCCCGGCGCGGATCTCCTGGGCGGCCTCCTGCAGGCGGCCGATCTGGGCGAGCGCGGCCGCCCGGTGCGCCCGATCGTCCCCGGCGATGAAGGCGACGAGCTCGGGCGCGGGCTGGACGTAGGCGGCCTGGATGAGGCTGTCGATGCTCGGGGTCTCGCCTTGCGCGCGCAGCAGTTCCAGGCGCCGCGCGGCGAGCATGCCGTAGAAGGTGTCCGGCAGCTGGGCGGCGGCGCGCAGGAACACCTTCTCGCGCTCGACGTCGGCGAGCACATCGGCCGAGCGCGCGGCCCAGAACCCGCCGGCCGCGCGGCTCCAGGGGTCCTGGTCGCCATCGCCCGCCAGGGCGGTGAACTCGCGTTCGGCGCGCCGGTAGTCGCCCAGCCGATAGGATGCGAGCCCGGCGATCCAGCGCTCGTGGGCTTCGGTCGCAATCTGCAGGGCGCGGGCCACATCGCCGGCGTAGAAGGCGTCGCGCGCCTTCTGGGCCTCATCCGTGGGCGCGCCGTGTCCGGCCCGGGTCGGATCGGGTCCGAGCAGCAGGGTCGGCTGCGGCGGATCGGCCGCCTGCGGCGGCTTGCGCTTGGCGGCGAGCGCGAAGATGCGGTCGGCGACCGGCAGGTCGCGGAACTTGCCGAGCCAGGCGGCGAGCTCCTCGAACGCCGCCTTGTGGGCGCTCGGATGCATCAGCTGGCTGAACGAGAGATAGCCCAGCAGCGACTTGTCGCGCACCGCGGCGGTCTGCACCTGGGCGTCGATGAAGTCGCCGCGGTCCACGTCGCCGAACGCGGCCACGTAGTGCTGCACGTCGTCTGGCGAGAGCGCCTGGGGCGCGGCGGCCGCGGCGCTCGCGGCCATGGCGGTTGCGCAGGCGAGGATCGCGCCCCCCACCAGCAGGCGCTTCGTCAGCGTCATGCCGTCTTCCGCGATCAGGCCCCCAAGCGAGCCGCCCCGCGGTCCTCTCTAGCGTCCCACGGCAACGGTTAGGCGGGGCGGTCCGAACGATCAAGCCTCTCGGTGAGGCTCAGGAGATCCAACCACGCGCGCTTCTTCGCCGCAGGCTGCTTGAGCAGGAAGGCGGGATGCAAGGTCGGCAGCGCCGGCAGCTCGAGCGCGCCGTCGGCGGAGCGCCACTCGAACCAGCGGCCGCGCAGCGAGAGGATCCCCTCCTCGGTCTTCAGCATCGCCTTGGCCGAGGCGCCGCCCACGAGCAGCAGCATCTTCGGCTTCACCAGAGCGATCGCCCGCTCCAGGAAGGGTGCGCAGACCAGCTGCTCCGACGCGGAGGGCGTGCGGTTGCCGGGCGGGCGCCAGAAGACCGTGTTGGTGATGAACACGCGCTCGCTCAGCCCGGCGGCGGCCAGCATCTTGTCCAGCAGCTTGCCGGCGCGGCCGACGAACGGCTGGCCTTGCGCGTCCTCCTCCGCGCCCGGGCCTTCGCCGATGAGCATCACGGGGGCGTCGCTGCGGCCGCGGTGGAACACCGCCTGGCGCGCCGCGCCCTCGAACTTCAGCGGACAGCCGTCGAACGCCGCGATGGCGGCGGCGAGCGCCTCGATGCCCTGCGCCTCGGCGGCGAGCGCCTGCGCCTGAGCGATGGCGGCTGAGACCTCGGGCCGGGGCGGCGCGGCGCCCGGCGGCGCGGCCGCAGCGGCCGGGCCCTTGCGCGTCGGCGGCTGGGGCGGGGCGAGGCGGCCCGCGGCGATGCGGTCGACCGGCGCCTCCAGCAGCATGGCGTCGACTCCCGCCTCCGCCCAGAAGGCGAGCAGGCTCTCGGCGGCGGATCGGTCGGCAGATGGCGTCACGAGCCGATGCTATATGCTGGGCGGGGCTCCGCGAAGGCCGCGCGTCACGCCCGATCCTCGTCGCGAGGTTGCGCGGCCTCAGCCGCCCGGAACGGGCAGCACCGGCATGATCTCCACGCCGTCGCCAGGGAAGATCGTGAAGTGCGGATGGCCCTTGAACATGGCCGCCGCCGCGTCCTGGCTGTCCGCCTCGACGATGACATAGGCGGCGAGATTGTTGCGCACGTCGGCCACGCCGGAGCCGGTGACCTTCTTGGTCTTGCCGAGCGGGCCGCCCGAATCGACGACGCTGCCGGCATGGCGGTCCATCCAGTCCCGCCAGGCCTGCATGCCCTTGGCCATCGCCGCCTCGTCCATGGCGGGCGGGGGGCCTTCGCGCGGGCTGCCGGTATAGACGGCCAGGAACTTCGCCATGTGCTTCTCCTTGGTTGGCGGTTTGCGGCCTGCGCCGCTGCCTCCCAGGACGTAGGGCTGCGCCTCCCCCCGACAATGATCTCGTCCGGCGCGGGACCGGCGTCTTGCTCCCGAGCCGCGGCAAATCGATCGGCAGGATGGGGTGTTTCTTCAAGGACCGCCGGATGAAACGGCGCAGCTTGGACGTTTGTCGGTCTGAGGGGGCGCGGACCATCGCGCCGCGTAGGTGAGTAGCGCGTCACACGTCACAGCAGTCTCGCGATCGGTCGGGCCCGGCGACGGCCCGACCGCCTGCGGCTCACCTCAACGGAGACAACCCCATGCAAGGCCTCAGCTCGATGGAAGACGTCGACTTTGACGACGATCGCAATTTCTCGCTCACCTCGACGACGCCTGTCACGACCGCGGACGACGACGGCCCCAATCCTGACTCGGGCGACGACGGCGCGGACGGCGGCCAGGGCGGCGGCGGCCCCGGCGGCGATGGCGGCGACAACAACGCGCTCGCCATGACGCTCACCGGCACGGCCGGCGACGACGTCCTGCGCGGCAACGACGCCGGCGACAGCATCACCGGCCTGGCCGGGAACGACCAGCTGCGCGGCGGCGACGGCGCCGACTCCATCGATGGCGGCGCCGGCGATGACTTCCTGCGCGGCGGCAAGGGCGACGACGTCCTGACCGGCGGAGACGGCAACGACTTCCTGCGCGGCGAAGCCGGCAACGACACCCTCGACGGCGGCGCGGGCGACGACACCCTCGACGGCTGCAAGGGCGTCGACATGCTGACCGGCGGCCAGGGCAACGACATGTTCCTGATCCACGGGAACGAACACGCCACCTCGGCCGACGGCCTGACGCACATCAGCGACTTCACCACCGGCGCCGACAAGCTGGCGTTCGACGACGACGGGCTGATGACCGTCACGGCGGCCAATTTCTCGAGCGCGACGGCGACCACCTTCGCCGACGCGCTGGCCGCCGCCCAGGCGCAGATCGGCGCCGGGACGGTGGACTTCGTGGCGGTGCAGCTCGGCGCCGACGTCATCGTCTTCGCCGACGAGGACAACACCAACGAGGCCGATGCGGCCGTGGTGCTGGTGGGCAAGTCGCTCTCCGACATTGCGCCGGGCGACATCATCTAGACCCCACCGGGCGCGCCGTCTCTCCGGTCCTGCGCGCCCGGGCCTACGCGGCCCGCATTCCCCCAGCCGGACCGCGTCGAACCCCCGCCCAGCCCCCGCTCGGCGGGGGTTTTGCTTGACCGCCGCCGGGTGAGGTCCCGATAAGTCGCGCCAACCGATGGGGCCGCCGCGTTGCGCCGCCCCGGCGAGCCGCACGAGAGGGGCCATGAGCGAAGGCGTCCAACGCGAGTCGATGGAGTACGACGTCGTCGTCGTCGGCGCGGGACCCTCGGGCCTGGCCGCGGCGATCCGCCTGAAGCAGATCGATCCCGAGATCACCGTCGCGGTGATCGAGAAAGGCGCCGAGGTGGGCGCCCACATCCTCTCCGGGGCGGTGATCGATCCGATCGCCATCGACGAGCTCTTCCCGGACTGGAAGGAGCGGGGCGCGCCGCTGGAGACGGCGGTGACCGAGGACCGGTTCCTGCTGCTCGGGGCGCAGGGCAGCCTCGCCGCGCCCATGTGGGCGATGCCGGCGATGATGCAGAACCACGGCAACTACATCGCCTCGCTCGGCAACCTCTGCCGCTGGCTGGCGGGTCAGGCCGAGGCGCTCGGCGTCGAGATCTATCCGGGCATGGCGGCCTCGCAGCCGGTGTTCGAGGGCGAGCGGCTGGCCGGCGTCGTGGTCGGCGAGTTCGGGCGCAACAAGGACGGGACGCCCGGGCCCAACTACGAGCCCGGCATGGAGCTGCGCGGCAAGTACGTGTTCATCGGCGAAGGCGTGCGCGGCTCGCTCGCCAAGGTGCTGAAGGCCAAGTACGGCCTGAGCGCGGGGCGCGAGCCCGAGAAGTACGGCATCGGCCTGAAGGAACTGTGGCAGGTTCCCGATGAGGTGTTCCGCCCGGGGCTGGTGGTCCACACCCTGGGCTGGCCGCTGGACAACCAGACCGGCGGCGGCAGCTTCATGTACCATTTCGGCGACCACTACGTGGCGATCGGCTTCGTGGTGCACCTGAACTACAAGAACCCGTGGCTCTCGCCGTTCGACGAGTTCCAGCGCTTCAAGCACCATCCCGATGTCGCGCCCCACCTGGCCGGGGGCAAGCGCATCGCCTACGGCGCCCGCGCCATCAGCGAAGGCGGCTTCCAGTCGATCCCGCAGATGTACTTCCCGGGCGGGGTGCTGCTGGGGGATTCCGCAGGCCTGCTCAACGTGCCGCGCATCAAGGGCAGCCACAACGCCATGAAGAGCGGCATGCTGGCGGCCGAAGCGGCGGCGGCGGCGATCAGGGCCGGCCGGGCCGGCGACGAGCTCACCGAATACAAGCAGGCGTTCGAGCGCTCCTGGATCCGCAAGGAGCTGCACACGGTGCGCAACTTCAAGCCGCTGTGGTCGAAGCTCGGCACCATGCCGGGCGGCGCGATCGCCGTGGCCGACCTGCACGTGGCGAGCCTGCTCGGCGGCTTCTCGCCGTTCGGGACCCTGAAGCATGGCAAGACCGACGCCGAAGCCACCGGCCACGCCAAGGACTATCAGCCGATCGTCTATCCGAAGCCGGACGGGGTGCTGTCGTTCGACAAGCTCTCCTCGGTGTTCCTGTCGAACACCAACCACGACGAGAACCAGCCGGCGCACCTGAAGCTGAAGGATCCCGCCATCCCCATCGAGGTGAACCTGCCCGAGTACGGCGAGCCCGCCCGGCTCTACTGCCCGGCCGGGGTCTACGAGGTGCTCTACGACGACGACGGCAAGAACCCGCGGTTCCAGATCAACTTCCAGAACTGCGTCCACTGCAAGACCTGCGACATCAAGGATCCGTCGCAGAACATCGATTGGACGACGCCGCAGGGCGGGGACGGGCCGAACTACCCCAATATGTAGGCCTCAGCCGGCGCGCGGTTCGGCCGCGCTTGCCGTGAGGGCTGGAACCGCAGAAGGTCCGATCATGCGCCTGAGCCTGCTCCTCGCCGCCGCCCCGCTCGTGATCCTCGGCGGCTGCGCCGCGATCGGCGGCAAGGGCGCGCCGGTCGCTCAGGCCGAGCCGCCGCCGGCGGCCTCGCCCTATGGCCTGTTCCTGGCGGGCGAGGCGGCGATGAACGCCGGGCGCAGCAGCGAGGCGGCGCAGTTCTTCGATCTGGCCCGGCTCGGCTCCGACGACAACGCCACGGTCGAGGAGCGCGCCTTCACCGCCGCGATCCTGGCGGGCGACATCGACAAGGCCGCCGCCCTCGCGCCCGCCGGCGACGACGCCTCGGAAGCCGCCAAGCGGCTCGGCAAGCTGGTGCTCGCGGTCAAGGCGATCGCCGACGACAAGGGCAAGGAGGCCGAGGCCCAGCTCGCAGGCGACGCCATCCAGTTCCCGCATCGCGCCGTGGCGGCCCTGCTCGCGCCGTGGGCGGCGGCGGAAGCCGGCGACCAGGAGGGCTCGCTCGTGCGGCCGCAGGTGCGCGGCGACCGCGTGGTCGACTATTTCGGCCAGCTCGGCCAGGCTCTGCTCTACGAACGCGCGCGGCGCTACGACGAGGCGGAGACCGACTTCAAGGCGCTGACCGAGGGGCCCGTGCGCACCACGCTCGCCAGCCTCACCTACGGCGGCTTCCTGGAGCGGCGCGGGCGGCGCGCCGACGCCGTCCACGTCTATGACGAGGCGCTCGAGCGGACTCCCGGCGAGACCTCGCTGATCGCCGCAAGGGCGCGCGCGCAGGCGCGCAGGGGCGCGCCGCCGGCCCCAGCCATCAAGGTCGGAGCCGCCCAGGCGATCCTCGGGCCTGCGTCCGAGATGGTCGCGGCCAAGCAGAACCAGTTCGCGCTCGCCTACCTGCGCCTGGCCCTGCGGCTCGACCCGAAGCGCGACGAGGCGTGGGTGATGGTCGGCGACGTGCTCGCCGGCGCGGGCGACGACGCCGCGGCGCGCGACGCTTACGCCAAGATCAAGCCCGATTCGGAGGAATATGGCGCCGCCCAGGCCAAGCTCGCCTGGACCTACCAGAACGCCGGCGACAAGGAGACGGCGCTGAAGCTCGCGCGCGCCGGCGCCGCCACCGGCGCCGACGAGGCCAAGATGACGCTCGCCGATCTGCTGCGCGCCGACGAGCGGTACGCCGAGGCGGCCCAGGTGCTGAGCGGGCTGATCGGCGACGACAAGAGCCCCGACTGGCGGCTGCTCTATGCGCGGGGCGTCTCCTACGAGCGTCTCGGCCGCTGGCCCGAGGCGGAGGCCGACCTGAAGGCGGCGCTGAAGCTGGCGCCGGACGAGCCGGAGCTGCTCAACTACCTTGGCTATTCCTGGATCGACCGCGGCGAGCACCTCAAGGATGCCATGGCCATGGTCGAGAAGGCGGTCGCCGCCGACCCGCGCTCCGGGGCGATGGTCGACAGCCTGGGCTGGGCCTACTACCGGCTGGGCGACTACAAGCAGGCGGTCGAGAAGCTGGAGCAGGCGGTCGAGCTGGAGGCCGGCGATCCGGAGATCAACAACCACCTGGGAGACGCGTACTGGAAGGTGGGCCGCAAGGACGAGGCCCTGTTCCAGTGGCGCCGCGTGCTGACCCTGCAGCCGGACGCCAAGATCAAGGCCGACGCCGAGACCAAGATCGCCTCGGGCGCGGGCCCCGACGGGCCGCCGCGCAAGGTCGCCGGGGAATAGCATCATGGCGGGCGCGGCGCTCGCCCCCGCCAAGGTCAACCTCTTCCTGCACGTCGGCGCGCCCGGCGCGGACGGCTATCACCCGCTCTGCAGCCTGATCGCCTTCGCCGACTTCGGCGACCGCCTGCTGATCCACGAAGCGGAGGCGCTCGGGCTGATGGCGCACGGCCGCTTCGCCCGCGATCTGCCCGCCGAAGGGGAGAACCTGGCGCTGCGCGCCGCGCGCGCCCTGATCGCCGAGGCGCGGCGGCCCATCCAGCCGTTCGGGCTGTCGCTCGACAAGCGCCTGCCGGTGGCGGCCGGCCTGGGCGGCGGCTCGTCGGACGCCGGGGCGGCCCTCAGGCTGATCCGCCAGGCCCTGGAGCTGGACATCTCCGACGCGCGGCTGGAAGCGGTCGCCGCCTCGCTGGGGAGCGACGGGCCCGCCTGCCTGTGGGCGCGGCCGACCATCGCGCAGGGCCGTGGCGAACGGCTGTCGCCCGCGCCGGGCCTGCCGGTCCTCGACGCGGTGCTGGTCAATCCCGGCGCGCCGGCGCCCACCGCCCAGGTCTACCGCAGGTTCGATGAGATCGGCCGCTTTGGCGAGGTGGCGCCGCCGCCGGCGCCGGAAAGCTTCGAAAGCGCCGTCGAGCTCGCCGGCTGGCTGGCTGGCCAGCGCAACGACCTGCAGGGCGCGGCCATCTCCGTTGCGCCGGAGATCGGCGCGGCGCTGGAGACGCTGGCCGGCGAGCCCGAATGCCTGCTGGCCCGTGTCTCGGGCTCGGGCGCGACCTCGTTCGCGCTGTGCGCCAGCGACATCGAGGCCGATAGCCTGGCCCAGCGCGTCGTGGCGCTGGAACCCCGCTGGTGGGTCCGCCGCTGCCGCCTCGGCGGCCCGTGGGCGGACGGAGATTAGAAGCCAAGGAGACGAGCCGATGCCGCGCGCTGAACCCGCTCCGCCGATCGAGGGCGTCGAAGTCCGGGAGACCGGGCGAGGGACCTTCCAGGTCGAGGTCCGCACGGCGGCCGGGCGTTTTCTCGCCGACGAGCCCGCCGCGGCCGGCGGGCTGGGCTCGGGCGCGACGCCTTACGATCTGCTGGGCGCGGCGCTCGGCGCCTGCACGGCGATGACGCTGCGGCTCTACGCCGACCGCAAGGCCTGGCCGCTGAAATCCACGCTGGTGCGCGTCGCCCACCGCAGCGGCGGCCTGGAGGTGAAGGACCGCTTCGCCCGCGAGATCGTGCTGGAGGGCGAGCTCAGCCCGGAACAGAGGCGGCGGCTTTTGGAGATCGCCGAGCGCTGCCCGGTGCACAAGACGCTGGCGCGCGGCTCCGAGATGGTCTCGGTGCTGGCCGAGAGCCGCGAGCCCTGCGAACTCGAGCCCGAGCCGCTCGACCACGCCAGCGACATGCTGGAGCTGGTGGAGGACTATTGAAGCGGCGTCGTCAGGACGGCGTGAGCCAGTCTTCGTACCTGAGCCCGTCCACGCGTTCGAATTCCCTCAGGTTTCCAGTGACCACGACGAGGCCGCGGCTGCGAGCATGACCCGCGATCAGCACGTCGTAGGCGCCGATGGGCGCTCCGGATCGCTCCAGGCTGGCCCTGATCTCGGCGGCATGATCAGCCGCCGAGGCGTCGAACGGCAGCACGTCGAGGCGGGAGGCGAAGCCTTCAACCTCTCGGCGGTTCTCCTGCGGCCGAGCCGATCGTGCTGCGCCGTGAAGCAGCTCAGTGAGGACGATGGTCGAGATGCACAGGCCCTCCGCCTCCTGGTTGAAGCGAGGACGCAGCCCTGCTGGACGGTCCCTGAGGACGCGGATGCACAGGTTCGTATCGAGCATATACCGCAGCATCAGAAGGCGGCGCGCCGCTCGGGCGAGGGCTGCTCGCGATCCGGCAGGTCAATGCCGGGCGCGGCGAAGAAGTCGTCCCAGGCCGTCTCGGCGGGAACGATCAGGCGCTTGTTCCCGTCGCGCAGGACGAGGACGGAGCGGACCGTCTCCGGAAAGGCGACGTCCTTGGGGATCCTCACCGCCTGACTGCGGTTGGAGCGGAACAATGTCGTTCGCGTCATCGCGCGCCTTCCATGGGATATACATGCGGCATATACCACATGGCGGGCCGCCTGTCAGCCCTCCGCGCCCGTGCGAGAATAATGAAAGCGGAGGACCCGAAGGCCCTCCGCTCCCAACTCTCCGGTACGCCTTGAACTAGGCCTGGACGACCTCGCCGTGGAGGTTGAGGTCGAGGCCCTCGACTTCCACCTCCTCGGAGACCCGCAGCCCGATGGTCAGCTTGATGACCAGCAGGATCGCGAAGGTCACCACCGCGCAATAGGCGAAGGTCGCGCCGATGTCCTCCAGCTGCAGGACCATCTGGCCGAGGTTGCCGTCGTGCAGCCAGCCCTTGGAGGCCGAGTTGATGGCGCTCGAGGCGAAGACGCCGGTCAGCAGCGCGCCCAGCGCGCCGCCGACGCCGTGCACGCCCCAGGCGTCCAGCGCATCGTCGTACTTGAAGATGTGCTTCACATGGACGGCGGAGAGGTAGCAGACCACGCCTGCCGCGATGCCGATGAGCAAGGCGTCGCCGGGATTCACGAAGCCTGAGGCCGGGGTGATGGCGACGAGGCCCGCCACCGCGCCGGAGATCATGCCGAGCACCGAAGGCTTCCTGGCGACGATCCACTCGGCGACCATCCAGGCGAGCGAGGCGCCGGCGGTGGCGATCTGGGTGGCGGCGGCGGCCATGCCGGCCTGGGCGCCCGAGGTCACCGCCGAGCCGGCGTTGAAGCCGAACCAGCCGACCCACAGGAGCGAGGCGCCGATCACCGAGTAGGCGAGGTTGTGCGGGGCCATGTTCTCGGTTCCGAAGCCCTTGCGCTTGCCGAGCATCAGGGCCGCCACCAGGCCGGCGGTGCCGGCGTTCAGGTGCACCACCGTGCCGCCGGCGAAGTCCAGCGCGCCGGCCTTGCCGAGCCAGCCGCCGCCCCACACCCAGTGGGCGATCGGGCAGTAGACCAGGATCAGCCAGGCGCCCATGAACGCCAGGAACGCCGAGAACTTCATCCGGTCGGCGAGCGCGCCGGCGATCAGCGCCGGCGTGATGATCGCGAAGGTCATCTGGAAGAACATGTAGACGCTCTCCGGGATGGTCGCGGCGAGCGGGCTCGTGGCGGTCAGCCCCATCGGGCCCAGCAGCAGGTACTTCACCCCGCCGATGAGCGCGTTGTTCGCGCCGCCGTCGGTGAAGGCGATGGAATAGCCGATCACCATCCAGAGCACGGTGATCAGCGCCGTGGCGCCGAAGCTCTGGGCCAGCGTGGCAAGGATGTTCTTCTTGCGCACCATGCCGGCATAGAACAGCGCCAGCCCGGGGATGGTCATCATCAGCACCAGCACCGAGGAGGTGAGCATCCAGGCGGTGTCGCCGCTGTCGATCTTGGGCGCAGGCGCCGCCGCCGCGGCCTGGGCGAAGGCAGGCCCGGCCATCAGGACCGCGATGAGCGGCGCCGATCCGAGCGTCGCCAGCCGCTGCAACTTCGAGTTCGTCATCGTTGGGTTCCCCTTGTCCCTTTTGGCTGGTGGACGGCTTACAGCGCCGCCTGGCCCGTCTCGCCCGTCCGGATCCGCACCGCGTCCTCGACATCGAGGACGAAGATCTTGCCGTCGCCGATCTTGCCGGTGGCGGCCGCGGACCTGATCGCTTCGACCGCCTTGCCGACCGCGGAGTCCTCGACCACCGCTTCCAGCTGCACCTTGGGCAGGAAGTTCACCTGGTACTCCGCGCCCCGGTAGATCTCCGTCTGGCCGCGCTGGCGGCCGTAGCCCTTGACCTCCGAGACCGTCAGCCCTTCGACGCCGGCGGCCACGAGCGCCTCGCGCACGTCGTCCAGCTTGAAAGGCTTCACGATCGCCTTGATGAGTTTCATCCGTTCGCTCCCGATGGTCCGCCGCCCTCGGGTCCCCCGCCGCGACGCCGCCACTAGCTAGCGGCGAGGCGGTGGCCGCTGCGCGGACGAAGCGGTGAGCCGGTGAAAGAAGCGGGGATGCGCCCGAACTTTGGGCGCGGGGCCGGAGAAGCGCCCGGAAACTAGGCGCCAAGGGTTCGCCACGGTTATCCTTCACGAACCGGTGAGGCTGGAACTCGGCGCCGATCTCGGAGTAGTCAAGCCGATCCCGGTCCCGCCGGCGAGAGCCCACAAAACCAAGTTCTTAGAGGAAACGAATGACCATCCATCGCGCCCTGACCGCGGCCTCCGCCGCCGTTCTCATGACCGGACTGCTCGCGCCGAGCGCGCTCGCCCAGACGGCCGCGGCGCCGAACGCCCGTAACGCCACCACCCAGGGCCAGGCCGCCCGGGCCACCGGCCGCCCGACCACCGATGCGCCGGCCGCGAGCCAGCCGCAGGGCGCCGCCGCAGCCGTGGCGCAAGGGACCGGCGCTGCGCCCGCCACGCCGCCGGCCGCCGCCGCGACGGCCGCGGCCGCGCCGGTGACCCCCAGCGGCGACCTGGTCCAGACGCTCGCCGCCTCGGGTCAGTTCAAGACCTTCCTGAAGGCGCTGGACTCCACCAACCTCACCCAGGTGCTGAAGACGCACTCGAACCTGACCGTGTTCGCGCCGACCGATGCGGCCTTCGCGTCCATGCCGCAGGGCGAGCTCAGCCAGCTGATGAACAACCCGACCCAGCTGCAGAAGCTGATGACCCACCAGATCATCAATGCGGTGGTCGACACCTCCAAGTTCAAGAACGCCAAGGGTCCGGTGACTTCGGTGGCCGGCGACCAGATCCTGCTGGACGGCACGGGCCAGCCGCTGAAGGCCGACAACGCCGACATCGTCCAGGCGGATGTGCGCACCTCCAACGGCGTCATCCACGTCGTCGATCATGTCCTGCAGCCTATGTCGCCCGAGGCGATCGCCGCGGCGACGGCCGCCGCCCAGGCCTCCACGAACGCGCCGGTCACGGAAGAAAAGCCCGCCGCCGAGCCCGAGAAGGCGACTCCGGCGAAGCCATCGGGAACCAAGCGGCGCCGCTAGGAGTAGGAGAGGGCGAACGGGGTGGGGCTTCGGACGCGGCTAGAGGAGTCCAGAGCCATGAACCTGAAGTATCTTGCCGGCGCCGCTGCAGCCTCGCTGCTCGCCGCCGGCGTCGCCTATGCCCAGACCGGAGCCGGCGCCCCTGCGACGGGAAGCGGCGGCTCCAGCAACGGCGCGGCGGTCAACCCCAATCCGACCACAAGCGGCGTGGCCGGGCCCAGCGCCACCACCGGCGGGCCGGTCCCCGGCAGCGCGCCGCCCTCGGCGAGCGGTTCGGTCTCGACCAGCGGTTCGACCACCAGCGACTCCGGGGTCTCGACCACCACCACCACGACGACGGGCGCGACCTCGGCGACCGGCGCCGGCTCCAACGCCAGCTTCACCAACATGACGCTGACCAACGGACCGGTGCCGGACACCCCTGAGAACCGCGCCAAGTACGGCGGACCGATGTCGCGCGCCGGCAAGCACACCAAGCCCGCGGGCAACTGATCCGGCTGGTCGGCCTCGGGCCGGTTCGCCTTGATGCCCAGGTCGGCGGGCCCTATAGGTCCGCCGACCTTTTTGCGCCTGCGAAGGCCTGGCCGCCCCGATGCCTGACAAGCCGCTTTCGTTTCAGGGCCTGATCCTGAAGCTGCACGACTATTGGAGCCGTCAGGGCTGCGTGATCCTGCAGCCGCACGACGTGGAGGTGGGGGCGGGCACCTTGCATCCGGCGACCGTGCTGCGGGCGCTCGGGCCGAAGCCGTGGCGGGCCGCCTATGTGCAGCCCTCGCGCCGGCCGGCCGACGGCCGCTATGGCGAGAACCCCAACCGGCTGCAGCACTATTACCAGTACCAGGTGATCCTGAAGCCCAACCCGCCCGACCAGCAGGAGCTCTACCTGGGCTCGCTGGCGGCGATCGGGCTGGACGCCCGGCTGCACGACATCCGCTTCGTCGAAGACGACTGGGAAAATCCCACGGTAGGCGCCTGGGGCCTCGGCTGGGAGGTCTGGTGCGACGGCATGGAGATCAGCCAGTACACCTACTTCCAGCAGGTGGGCGGGCTCGACGTGCACCCGGTGGCGGGCGAGATCACCTACGGCCTGGAGCGGCTCGCCATGTACCTCCAGGGCGTCGACCACTTCACCGAGCTCGCCTTCAACGACCCGGACGGGCCCGCGCCGATGACCTATGGCGAGGTGTTCCTGGAGAACGAGCGGCAGCATTCGCAGGCCAACTTCCACCTCTATGACGTCGAGACCCTGAAGCGGCAGTTCGATGACATGGAGCGCACCGTCCCCGAGTTGCTGAACGGCCGCGCGCCGCAGGGCCAGGCGACCGTGCTGCCCGCCTACGACCACGTGCTGAAGGCGAGCCACCTGTTCAACCTGATGGACGCCCGCGGCGCCATCGCCGTCGCCGAGCGCCAGAGCTACATCGGCCGCATCCGCGAGCTGACCCGCATGTGCGCCGAGGCCTGGGTGGCGAACGAGGGGGGCGAGGCGTGAGGTGTCTGGCTTTCGCCCTTCCGCTCGATGGGGAAGGGTTGGGATGCGGTGTGGCTGCGGCGCCACGAGGGGCGCGCGAGTTGGCGTCGTCGCCCAATGGAGCTTGTCGCCGCAAGACCCTGCCCACACCCCAATCCCCGGCCCTTTCCCCACCGAGGGGAAAGGGGGAATAGATGCCGCAGCTCCTCCTCGAACTGTTCTCCGAAGAGATCCCGGCGCGCATGCAGGCGCAGGCGGCGCGCGACCTCGAGCGGATGGCGCGCGAGAAGCTCGCGGCCGAGGGCTTCATCCCGGAGGCGCTGAAGACCTTCGCCGGGCCCCGGCGGCTGACGCTGGTGGCCGAGGGCCTGCCGCTGGCGCAGCCCGACCGGCGCGAGGAGCGCAAGGGACCGCGCGTCGGCGCCCCGCCGCAGGCCGTCGAGGGATTCCTGCGCTCCACGGGCCTTTCGCGCGACCAGCTCGTCGAGCGCGACGGGGCCTATTTCGCGAGCCTGGAGAAACCCGGCCGCCCGACCCCCGACATCGCGGCCGAGATCGTGGAGCAGATCGTCCGCGGCTTCCCCTGGCCCAAGTCGATGACCTGGGGCTCGGGCACTCTGAAGTGGGTCCGTCCGCTGCACCGCATCCTGTGCGTCTTCAATCGCGAGGTCGTGCCCGTTTCGATCGACGGGATCGACAGCGGGGATGTGACCGAGGGCCACCGCTTCATGGGCTCGGCCCAGCCGTTCCGGGCCCGCGACTTCGACGAGTACCAGGACGGCCTTGCGCGCCACTTCGTGCGGCTCGATCCCGAGGAGCGCAAGTCGGTGATCATGGACG
>Ga0308173_10000692_pt1 | contig 15140 bp, 13 predicted proteins | sample PhyPR1_FD_203716 | JGI IMG/M metagenome (GOLD analysis project Ga0308173, IMG submission 203716) | Soil microbial communities from UC Gill Tract Community Farm, Albany, California, United States - DLSLS.P.R1 | ecosystem: Environmental > Terrestrial > Soil > Agricultural land | place: USA...
AGCCGCCGGCTCGGGATCCACGGTCATCCCGTGCCAGAATCGGAGCTGCGACTGCGCCAGCGCCATCAGCGCCCAGGCTTGCGCATAGTCCGCGTCGAAGGTGAGCGCCTGCTGGCAAATGCGGACGATCGTTTCCTGGCGACGGACGTCACCGAGACTCCCTTCCGTCCATTGTTGCCGCGCCATCAGGTAAAGGTTGTATGCTTCAACGCTTGAGGTGCCGCGCGCCTCGATCGCTTTCTTCTCCGCAGGGAGGAGCTTCACCCGAAGCGCCGAAACGATGGCCTTCGAAATTTCGTCCTGAATCGCGAAAATATCGGTGAGGTCGCGGTCGTACCGATCGGCCCAGGCATGCCCGCCTGTTACGCTGTCAATGAGCTGCGCCGTGATTCTCACCCGGTCGCCAGCCTTGCGGACGCTGCCCTCAAGCACGTGCGTGACGGCGAGGGCGCGCGCCACGTCCTTCACGTCCATGACCTTGCCCTTGAAGGTGAAAGCGGTGTTGCGGGCAATGACCAGCAGTGCTGAAACCTTGGAAAGGTCCGTGATGATATCTTCGGTGATCCCGTCGCTGAAATATTCCTGCTCGGGATCGCCGCTCATGTTGACGAACGGAAGCACGCAGATGCTCGCCGCTTCCGCCTTCGGCTGCCCCGCCGCGGAGACGTCGGAGCGAGGTGCTTCGTTCGATCCACTGGTCTTGCTGATCCCGCCGAGCAGTTCGTCGAAGGCGTCGGGCTCGCCGGTTCCGTCCCATGGACCGAGTGCGATGCAGTGGAACTGCCGAAATCCGAGCGGGGGGCGGCTTGACCCGAGAGTGACCGGGACGAGCCGACCCGTATCGCGTCCTTCAGCCGCCTCGTCCTGCACCCAGGCGGATTCGACTGAAGCCTCCGACCAGATGACGACGACTGCCTCGGCCCCTTTTAGTGCGCGGTCGATCTCCGTGGTAAATCGTGTGCCGCCGTGGATATGCCGATCCCACCAGACTTCATGACCGGCGCGCGCAACGCACTCCGCGAGGGACTTGGCGATCTCGACGTCTTCTCGCGCATAGCTAAGGAAGATCTTGGCCACGGCCCCTCCTTGGAGCGCGTTGTGCGCCGAACCTCCCCTATCTTCAAGCTTCGTTGACCGGTATTAATTCAGCCGCCGATTACCCCCGCGGCACGCAATGTTTCGATGCGTGAGCCTTCCAGGCCAAGGGCGGCCAACACTTCCGCAGTATGCTCGCCAAGTGCGGGCGGTCCGAGTTCGCTGTCGGCGCGCCTTCCATCGAGACGCACAGGCGAGCCCACCAACGGCGTTCCCGCAATGGTGCGCACCATCGCACGATGCTTCGCCTGGACGTCGGACAAAGCCTGGGTGATCGAATTGATGGGTCCTGCGGGAATGCCCGCTGCCTCGAGTTGGCTGAGCCATTCGGCGGCGGGCCGCTCGCGTATGCATTCGGCGATCAATGCGACGATCTCGCCGCGATGCGCGACCCGGGCCGAGTTTGTGACGAAACGCTCATCCTCGGCCCATTCCGCGTGGCCGCAGATCTTGGCGAGGCGCCCGAACTGGCGGTCATTTCCGACTGCAATGATGATCGGCTGATCGGCAGCGTCGAACGGCTGGTAGGGCACGATGTTGGGATGAGTGTTGCCCTGTCGCGGCGGGTCCTTGCCAGAGATGAGCGCATTCGATGCCTGGTTCGCCATCACCGCGATCTGCGTGTCGAACAAGGCCATGTCGATCGTCGCGCCCTCTCCGCTCTTCTCCCGCGCGTAGAGCGAAGCGACGATCGCGGTGCAGGTGTAGAGCCCCGTGAAGAGATCCGCGATCGCGACGCCGGCGCGCATCGGTCCACCGCCGGGCTCACTGTCCGGCAGACCGGTGACGCTCATCATTCCGCCCATGCCCTGGATGATGAAGTCGTAGCCGGCGCGCTCAGCGTAAGGCCCGTCCTGTCCAAAGCCGGTGATGGATGCGTAGACCAGTCGCGGATTGGCGCCACGCAGGGACTCTGCGTCAAGACCAAATTTCTTGAGCCCGCCAACCTTGAAGTTCTCGACAACCACATCGGCCTGAGTTGCGAGTTCGCGGACGAGGGCGGCGCCTTCGGCTTGGGCGAAGTCTATGGCTGCCGACTTCTTCCCGCGATTGGCGCTCAGGAAATATGCCGCGACCCGGCCGTCCCCCTCGCCATGCCATGGCGGGCCCCAGTGACGCGTGTCGTCGCCGCTGCCCGGACGTTCGATTTTGATCACTTCGGCGCCGAGATCGGCGAGCAGTTGCGTGCACCAAGGTCCCGCGAGCACCCGGCTGAGGTCGAGAACCTTGATGCCTTCGAGCGGCCTCAATGCCGGCGTCTCCACGCCCTTCGATCTGAGAGAAAGGCATGTGCTGCGTTATGCCCCGGAGCGCCGGTCACGCCGCCGCCGGGGTGGGCGCCAGACCCGCACAGATACAGGCCCTTGAGCGGCATTCTGTAATCGGCGGCGCCAATCATCGGGCGAGCGCTGAACAGCTGATCGAGCCCCATCTTGCCGTGGAAGATGTCACCGCCGATGAGGCCGAAGCGGCGCTCCAGGTCCAACGGCGAATGGATCTGACGCCCAAGGACCGAGCTGGCGAAACCAGGCGCATGGCTGTCCACCGTTGCGATGATCGCGTCGGCTGCCTTTTCCCGTTCGTCGTCCCAGCTTCTCCCCGGTCCCAAATCGTAGCGGAAATGCTGGCAGAACAGGGAAGCGACGTGCTTGCCTTTCGGAGCGAGGCTCGGGTCCAGCGTTGACGGAATCAGCATCTCGATAATCGGCTGCTTCGACCAGCCGTCGACCGATGCGTCGAGCCACGCACGATGCATATAATCGAGGCTCGGCGCCATGATGATTCCAGCGGTCAGGTGATTGCCTTTCTTCGGCAGCACCGTGAACTTCGGCAGCTCGGACAAGGCGACGTTCATCCGGAACGTCGCGCTTTCACATTTCCAGCCATGCATCCGGCTGGCGACATCCTCATCGACCGCGCCGTGCGGTATGAGGCGATCGAACAGGAGCTTGGGATTGACGCCGGCGATCACGCCCTTCCCGCGCCAGGCCTTGCCGCCCGCCACCACCCCCGTCGCGCGGTGATCGGACACGATCACCTCCTCGACCGGAGTGTTGAGGACGATGTCGACGCCCGCTTCCCGGCAGGCACGGGCCATCGCCTGGGTGATCGAACCCATGCCGCCGATGGCGTGACCCCATGCCCCGGGAACGCCGGCGGCCTCCCCGAACAGGTGGTGGAGCAGGACGTAGGCTGTCCCCGGCGATTGGGGCGATGCGAAGTTGCCGACCACTCCGTCGAAGCCGAACAGCGCCTTGGTCAGGCCACCCTTGTAATGACGGTCGAGTATGTCGGACGCACTGCGCACGGCGAAGTCATGGACGATGCGTGTTTCAGCGAGCGACAGGCCCGCCATGTCGCGCCCGAGGCTCAGCAGCTTCGGGATAGCACTGACCTTTCTACCCACATTCGGCGGCGCACGCAGCAGCCATTTCTTGAGCAGCCGGACGACGGTTTCGAGTTCGTGATGATAGCGGTCGTACGCCTCTGCATCGGCCTTGTGGTGACGCATGATTTCCTTGCGCGTCAGGCCACCGCGGCCTGAGAGCAGGTAATCACCGTCGCCGGGCAGGAAGTTGTCCGTCTTGCGCAGCACCACCTTCAGGCCGTGCCGCTCCAGCTCCATGTCGCGAATGACCTTCGGCTGAAGCAGGCTGACCGTGTAGCTCGCGGCAGAATTGCGGAAGCCCGGCAGGAATTCGTCCGTGACGGCGGCGCCACCGACGTTTCCAGCGGCTTCGAGCACCGCGACCTTCAGCCCCTTCCTGGCAAGGTAGTAGGCGCAGGTGAGGCCGTTGTGCCCCGCGCCGATCACGACCGCGTCGAATTCCATCAAGTCCCCGTCTCAGGCGAGCCCTTCGCCTAAAGGGCGCGGGTTGCTCCGTCCAGAGCACCGCCGGCGCCGATTTCTGGCAACGGCCCGCCCATCTTTGCACTTACTTGGCAGCCGTATTGCTGTAGTAATACACGTACATGTTCTTCAGGAGCGGGCGGAAAATGAAGATGGCTAATATTCTCGCGAGCGCCGCGGCACTGTCGCTGACCTCGGGCGCAGCAACGGCACAGCCGACGCAAACGACTGCGACACAGCAGATCGACGCGCAGAAGGTCGTCGCGGACGTCCGCCGCATCATCGCCGCGAACTACGTGCTCGCCGACGTCCGCCCGAAGCTCGACGCAGCGCTCGCGGCGGGGCTTGCCGCCGGCCGCTACAACGTCGGCGATCAGGCGGCCCTCGCCGATCGCATCAATGCGGACATGTCCGCCGTCGCGCACGACAAGCATCTCGGCATTCATTACGACCCGGCGGGCCAGGCGCGGCTGGCCGCACAGCCGCCAGGCGCCGGCGACGACGATGCGCCGCCAAGCGCCGAGGAAATCCGCCAGGCGACGCAGTTCAACCACGGCATCACCGAGATGAAGGTGCTCCCGGGCAACATCCGCTACATGAACCTGCTCGGCTTCTTCTGGGGCGGCAAGCCGACCGCCGAAGCCTATGACAATGCCATCCGCTTTCTGAAGGACGGCGATGCCGCCGTCATCGACCTGCGTCAGAACGGGGGAGGCAGCCCCGAGGCCGTGCAATACCTCATCAGCCATTTCCTTGCGCCGGACCGGCCGATCGTCACCTTCTACATGGGTGCGAACAAGATCGATCACCTATCGAGTCTTGCGTCGCTTCCTGCCGGACGGCTCGTGGGCAAGCCGCTCTACGTGCTGACCAGCGGTCATACAGCGAGCGCTGCCGAAGAATTCACCGGTCACGTGGCGGGGTTCAAGCTGGGCGAGATCATCGGCGAGAACACTGCGGGGGCCGGTTTCCGCAACTCCTTTTTCCCGGTGGCCGGCGGTTACGTGATCAGCGTCTCGGTCGGACGAGCGGTTCTCGCATCGACCGGCAAGGACTGGGAAGGCGTGGGAATTGCGCCAACGACCAAGACTGACGTCGATCAGGCGCTGGACGTTGCCCAGGCGCACGCGTTGCGCAGCCTCGCTGCCAAGGCGAGCGGCGACGACAAGCGCCTGCTCGACGCACGCGCCAACGTCCTCGACGCCAAGCTTCATCCAATCGCGACGGCCTTGCCGTTGACCGCTTACGCTGGAAGCTACGGAGAACGTTCGGTCACTGCCGACGCAAGAGGTCTCTGGTGGCAGCGGGCGGGCGGGCCCAAGGTCGCGATGGTCGCAGTCGGCCCGAACGAGTTCTCGTTCAGCGAGGACCCGCTGACGCGAATTTCGTTCAAGGTCGGCGGCAAGAGCGTCATGGGCGTCCACCTCGCGCGGCCCGACGGCTCGAGCGCCGACGTGCCACGCCAGTAGCCTAACGCATCAGGACGAGCTCTTCGGCCATGGTCGGGTGGAGTGCGGTCGTGGCGTCGAAGTCTGCCTTCTTGAGCTTGGCCTTCACCGCGATAGCCGCCACCTGGAGCAACTCGGGCGCGTCGGGGCCGATCATGTGCACGCCGACGATCTCGTCCGTCGCTTCGTCGACCACCATCTTGTAGAGCGAGCGCTCGTTGCGCCCGGCGAGCACGTTCTTCATGGGACGGAAGTCGGAGGTGTAGGTCCGGACCGGGCCGAGCCTGTTCTTCGCCTCACCCTCGGTGAGGCCGACACCCGCGAGCGGCGGGTGGCTGAAGACAGCCGATGGAATGCAGCCATAATCGACGCGGGTTGGCTTGTTGCCGAAAAACGTATCGGCGAACGCATGCCCCTCGCGAATTGCGACGGGCGTCAGTTGTACGCGGTCGGTGACGTCGCCGATGGCGAAGATCGATGGAACGGTCGACCGGTTGTCCTCGTCGACCTTCACCTTCCCCTTCTCGCCAAGCGCAACGCCGACTTCCTCCAGGCCCAGCCCCTCGGTGTTCGGCCGTCGGCCCAGCGCAAACAGCAGCTGGTCCGCCTGTATGTCATCGCAGCCCGTCATGCTGATATGAAGCGAGCCGTTCTCTTGACGCGAGATATTTTCGATCGTCGAGTTGAACCGGAAGTCGATACCCTTCCGTAGGGAGATCTGGATCAATCGGTCGACGACCTGCTGATCATAGTGGCGCAGCATCACGTCCGTCCGGTTGACGAGCGTCACATGGCTCCCGAACTGGTGAAAGATGCCCGCGAATTCGTTGGCGATGTAGCCGCCGCCGGCGATCACAATCCGCTTGGGCAGCTCGTCCAGATCGAAGATCTCGTTCGAGCTGATCGCATGTTCGATGCCTTCGATCTTCGGCATGACTGGCGTCGCGCCAGTAGCGATCAGAATCTTGTCGGCAGTAAACTCGCGGCGGCCGGCGAGCCTCACCGAATGCGGACCAGTGACCTCCGCGCGCTCTTGAAAAACCGTGACCTTATGACTGGTCAGCGTTTCCGTGTACGCGCCCTCGATCCGCGAAACTTCCGAAAGGACGTTGTCGCGGAGAGTCGGCCAGTCGAACCGCTTCTGGGGCAGGTCCCAGCCGAACATTGCGGCATCGTCGATATCCTCGGCGAAGTGCGCGCCATAGACTAGAAGCTTCTTCGGCACGCAGCCGCGGATGACGCAGGTGCCGCCCACCCGAAATTCTTCGGCGACGGCGACACGCGCGCCGTAACCCGCGGCGATTCGCGATGCGCGCACGCCGCCCGATCCCGCGCCGATCACGAATAGGTCGAAGTCCGCCATCAGATCCCTGCTCTTTCCATCAACGCCCGCGTGGAGACGTCGAGGCTGTCCTCATCCGCCCCCTCGGCCAGCTGACGCGCAATCTGCTTTCCCAGCTCGACACCGAACTGGTCGAAGGGATTGATCCCAAGCAGTACCGCGTTGGCGAAGGTCCGATGCTCGTAAAAGGCGATCAGCGCCCCGAGCGAACGCGCATCGAGGCGGTCGAGAAGCAGCGTCGAACTCGGCCGATTGCCTGCGTAGCTGCGCTGCGGATCGTCGCTCTCTCGGCCCTGCATCAGCGCCGCGCCCTGCGCGAAAGCATTGAGGAGCAAGAGCCGGTGGTGCTCCGGATCCTGATCATCGTCCCCTTCACGCACGGCGAGGAATTCCACCGGCACCAGGATCGTCCCCTGGTGAAGCAGCTGAAACACAGCGTGCTGGGCATCGGTGCCGGTTCCACCCCAGCTGATCGGCGCCGTCGACCGGCCAACCGGCTTGCCATCCTTGGCGACCGACTTGCCGTTCGATTCCATCTCCAGCTGCTGCAGGTAGAACGGCAGCAGGCGCAACCGCTCGTCGTAGGCGAATACGCCGCGAGTCTGGCATCCGCGCTCCTCGACGTAGAGGCGATCCGCAAAGGCGGCGATCAGCGGCACATTGAGCTCGGGCGGGGCGAAGCGGAAATGTCGGTCCATCTCGGCCGCGCCTTCGAGCAACTCCTCGAACGCGTCCCAGCCGAGCGCAAGCGCGGCTGTGACTCCGACCGAGCTCCACAGGGAGTAGCGGCCCCCGACGCCTTCCCCGAACTGCAGGATGCGCGTTTCGTCGATCCCGGCTTCAAGCGCGGCTTCCGGCTTGGCGGTCACGGCGATGAAGCGACCGTCAGGATCGGCGACGTCCCCGGCCATCAGCCATTCGCGAGCAGCCGCGAAATTCGTCAACGTCTCGAGCGTCGTGAAGGTTTTCGATGCGACGACGGCCAACGTAGTCGCCGGATCGAGCGATCTCACTGCATCGTCGAAGGCCGCGCCATCGATGTTCGAGAGGAAACGCACGTTGAGCTTGGAGCTGCGGCGCCCCAGCGCATCCACAAGCAGTGCCGGGCCCAAGACCGATCCGCCAATCCCGATGTGGAGAATGCCCGTGACGTCGCCGAACGCACCCGCTTCGATTGCATCAACCAGGGCACGCATGTGTTGCCGCCGGGCGGTCGCGAGGTCGACGTCGTCAGGCGCTCCGCTCCCGCGCTCGGCGATGTGCGTCGCCGGACGGCCTTCGCTCGAGTTCACGGGGTCGCCGGCAAATAAAGCATCGCGAGATGCCGCGAAGCCCATCGCTTCCGCGCGCTGCTTGAAACGGTCGATCGTCGCCTGGTCGAGATGCGTCTTGGACCAGTCGAAATAAAGTCCCGCGACTTCGAAACTGAGCCTGCTCAGCCGGTCCGGCTCGTCCTTGAATAGCGTGTCGACGGTGCGGGGCGCGGCTTGCGGCGGTTGGCTGGGCATGGCCGCAGGCACATAGTCACCATGCCCGTAAATGCCACCCCGCCTTGACCATCGGCCAGGGGCCAGAAAGAAGCTGCAGCATGCAATGGCCGATTTCCCGCAGCCGCATCAACGCCGGCTCTCGCCGCAAGGAGCGCACGAGTGATAGTGCCTGGGGCACGGCTCGGTTCATCCTCTTGCTTGCGATCGTTGCATGGGGCTTCCGCAGCTTCGTCGCCGCGCCATTCAGCATCCCTTCGGGATCCATGCTGCCGACGCTTTACATCGGTGATTACCTGGTGGTGGCCAAATGGCCCTATGGCTATTCGCGCTTCTCCTTTCCCTTCGATCTCCCCTCGTTCGACGGCCGCATCTTTTCCCATTTGCCGCGACGAGGCGATGTCGTCGTTTTCCGGCATCCGAACAGCGGAGAGGACCTCATCAAGCGCGTGATCGGGATACCGGGAGACACGGTCGAGCTGCGCGGCGGCGAGGTCATCCTCAACCACAAACCCGTGCCGCGCACGGCGCTTGAGCCTTACAAGCTGCCGATCAGCGCAAATACTCCATGCGAGGTAGTGCCGCCCGCATCGCCAACCGTCGAAAGCGCCTCCGGCGGCAGCTACTGCGTCTTCCCTGCCTACCGTGAGACGTTGCCGGGCGGACCGAGCTATACGGTCCTGGATCAGACGACGACGGCCGCGGATGATTTCGGGCCCGTGCAAGTACCGGCCGGCCATGTGTTCCTGATGGGCGACAATCGGGACAACAGCGCCGACAGTCGATTTCCTGCATCGAGGGACGGGATCGGCATGGTTCCGATCGAAAATCTGATCGGCCGCGCCAGCTTCACTTTCTGGTCCACCGATGGAACCGCATCCTATTGGAAGCCGTGGACCTGGTTCAGCGCGCTTCGCGGCCAGCGCATCGGCAATGGCTACACGGGCGAAGCGGAGTGACTGGCAAAGTCGACGATTTCGTTCGCGACCAGCTCGGCCACTCGGCCAAGGATGCTAGCTTGTTCGAGCTGGCCTTCACGCATTCGAGCGTTGGACGCGACAGCTACGAGCGGCTCGAATTCCTCGGCGACCGCGTGCTCGGCATGGTCATCGCGAATGCGCTGTATCAGCGCTATCCCAATGAGCCCGAAGGCAATCTTTCGCGCCGCTACAATGGGTTGGTCGATCGTGAGACATGCGCCGAGAATGGCCGCGAAATCGGCGTTCCCGCTCTCATCCGTCTGGGCAAGCAGGCGCGGGAAGATGGCGCGAACCAAAGCGACAATGTCGTCGGCGACGTTGTCGAGGCGCTCATCGGAGCCCTTTTCCTGGATGGTGGCTTCGAGGTGGCGGAACGCTTCATCCTGAAGCTCTGGGAACCCGACCTGACGAGTCAGCGCCGCGCACCGCAGCATCCCAAGTCCGCGCTTCAGGAGCTGGCGGCAGCCAAGGGATGCAAGCCACCGATTTACGAGGTCATCGCGCGTTCGGGAGCACATCATGCTCCCAAGTTCACGATCCGCGTCGCCGTCGCCAAGCTGGGCGAAGCGAGTGCTGATGGATCGAGCAAGCAGGAAGCGGAAACCGCAGCGGCTGCAGCTTTGTTATCCCAGCTGCAATGAGCGATCAAAACCAACGCGCCGGCTTCGTCGCCGTGATCGGCGCGCCAAATGCCGGCAAGTCGACCCTCGTCAATGCGCTGGTCGGGCAGAAGGTCGCCATCGTCAGCCCGAAGGCGCAGACGACGCGCTCGCGCCTGATGGGCATCGCCATCGATGGAACGGCGCAGATCCTGCTCGTGGATACGCCGGGCATCTTCGAGCCTCGCCGCAGGCTCGATCGCGCGATGGTCGCGGCTGCCTGGACCGGCGCCCAGGATGCGGACCTGATCCTGCTCGTGATCGATGCGGCTGCCGGAGTGAACGCGGAGGCCCAGCGGATCATCGCTTCGCTCGACCAGCGCGCGCATCCGCTGATCCTTGTGCTCAACAAGATCGATCTCGTGAAGAAGCCTCAACTGCTCGCCCTGTCGATGGAGCTGACCGCGCGGCTGAATCCCGAGAAGATCTTCATGATTAGCGCCGCGCAGGGCGATGGTGTGCCGGACCTCAAGCACGCTCTCGCCAATGCAATGCCGGAAGGTCCCTGGCTCTACCCGGAAGACGAAGTGTCCGACGCGACCGACCGGATGATCGCGGCCGAGCTGACGCGCGAGCAGGTCGTCAACCAGCTCTACCAGGAACTTCCTTATGCGACGGCGGTCGAGACCGAGACCTGGGAAGACCGCCCGGACGGCTCAACAGCGATCCGCCAGCAGATCCTCGTCGAGCGTGACAGCCAGAAGGCGATCGTCATCGGCAAGGCTGGTCGCCGCTTGAAAGCCATCGGCGCCGCGGCGCGAGCCGAGATTGCGCAGCACCTCGGCCGTCCGGTGCACCTGTTCCTGCACGTGAAGGTGAACCCGCGCTGGGACGAGGACCGTGGCCTGTACCGCGAGATCGGGCTGGAGTGGGCCGACTAGGTTCGCAGCAATTCATCGACCCACTGCGGCACCAGCTCGCCTGCTCTTCCCGTTCGGCTTTCGTCGAACATGTAGCTGCCTAGGCTCGGCTCGAGATTCATCTCCAGAGTCTGCGCGCCACAATATCGGGCAGTCTGCACGAAGCCGGCGGCGGGGTAGACCGCTCCCGATGTGCCGATGGAGACGAACAGATCGCACCGGCGAAGCGCATCGTCGATACGATCCATGTCATACGGCATCTCGCCGAACCAAACGATGTCGGGGCGAACGTTCCCCTGTGCATGGCAGCTGGGGCAAAGCGCGGCCTCGCCCATCGGTCCTGTCCAATCGAAGCGCTCGTCGCAGGCCAGGCACCAACCCTTGGTAAGTTCCCCATGCATGTGGATCAGCCGCTTCGATCCGGCGCGCTCGTGAAGGTCGTCGACGTTTTGGGTGAGCAGGAGGAGATCGCCTGACCATTCCGCGTCCAGTCGCGCAAGCGCCTTGTGCGCATCGTTCGGCTGGACGCTGCCAAGCCGAGCGCGGCGTGCATCGTAGAAGGCGTGCACGAGGGCGGGATCCCGGACGAATGCCTCAGGGGTGGCCACATCCTCGACGCGATGCCCTTCCCAAAGCCCATCGGGCCCGCGGAAAGTCGCCAGACCACTTTCCGCCGACACTCCGGCACCCGTGAGGATAACGATGTTGCGAACCGGCATGATCGGAGCATAGAGCGGCTGTGCGATGAGCGAAGGGCAAATCCGCATCGGGATCGGCGGCTGGACCTATCCACCCTGGCGCGGCGTGTTCTACCCGGACAAGCTGCCGCAAGCGAAAGAGCTAGAATATGCGTCGCAGCAGCTCACGGCCCTCGAGATCAACGCGACCTTCTACGGCCGCCAAAGCCCCAAAAGCTGGGCCGCGTGGGAGAAGGTCGTTCCGGAGGGTTTCCAGTTCGCGGTCAAAGGCTCCCGCTTTTGTGTGACGCGATCGAAGCTAGCCGAGGGAGCCGAGGGCATCGGCAACTTCGTTGCGCAAGGCTTTTCGGCGCTAGGGCCCAAGCTGGGGCCGATCCTCTGGATGTTCGACAAGCGCCGAAAGTTCGATCGCGAGGACATTGCGGGCTTCCTGAAGCTCCTGCCGAAGGAGGTCGACGGCGTGAGCCTTCGCCATGCGCTGGAGCCTCGGAACGAGAGCTTCCGCGACGACGCTTTCTTTGACCTGTGCCGCGAACATGACGTCGCAGTCGTCTATGACGATGATGACGAGTTTCCTTGCCTGGACGCGCATACCGCGAGCTTCCGCTACGCGCGCCTGCAGCGGATGTCTGAGGACGTCGAAACCGGCTACGACGGAGCGGCGCTGGACGGTTTCGCCGAGATGGCCCGCCAATGGCGGAAGTCCGGCGACGTTTATCTCTTCCTCATTAACGGCGCGAAAGTTCGCGCGCCGGCCGCCGCCCTGGCCTTGCAGGATCGGTTGGGTCTTTAATTTTCGTTAGGCGCGACTCGGTACGGCATGCTTGATGCCCAGCCCGGAACGACGCCGCTTGTGTTGGCGTCTCGCCGGCAACGGTGACGCCGTTCCTCAGAAGCGGGAGCCGGGGGGCCTCCGCCAGAGGGAAGCAATGCATATGCGCAAGACGATTCTGGCCGCGCTTGGCGCGGGCTCGATGCTTTGGTCGATTTCTGCTCCGGCTCAGGAACTGCCGCTCAAGAGCGGCGAATTCTGGGATGTCGCCGCCATCACCGTCGATGACGGTCATCAGGGTGATTATGCGGACTATCTGGCCGCGAACTGGCGCAAGCAGCAGGAGTTCGCGAAGTCCAAGGGCTGGATCAAAGGCTATCACGTTCTCAGCAATATCAACGCCCGCGACGGTGAGCCTGATCTCTACCTCGTCACGGTGTTCGATCATGTGACGACGCCGGCCGAAGACATCCAGCGCGAAAAGGAAATCAACGCGTTCATGGCGCAGACCACACGCCAGGGGATGGCCGGGAGCGCGCAGCGCGCGACCTACCGCCACCTGAAGGGCGACATGCTGCTCCAAGAAATGCTCTGGTCAAAATAGAGCGTTCGGAGCGCCGCCGTTGCGCGGCGCTCCGCCATTCGCCATGACCCGCTGATGCGAACTGCCGACCAGCCGATCCGCATCAGCCTCATCGCGCCCGATGGGCGTATGGGGAAGGCGATCGCCAAGGCAGTGGCCGACGATCCGGAGTTCGCGATCGACCAGGAACATGCGGACGTGCTGGTCGATTTTTCGGCACCGTCGGCTCTGGAGGCGAGCCTGACGCGCGCAGTGTCGGCGAGCGTTTCAATCCTCGTCGGCACGACCGGCCTCAAGCCCGAAGATCATGCCAGGATCGAGGAAGCAGCCAAGCAGGTTGCGGTGATATATGCACCGAACACCTCGCTCGGCGTCAACTTGCTGAAGCACCTCGTGGAAGAGGCGACCAGCCGGCTCGGGCCTGACTGGGATATCGAAATTCTCGAGATGCATCACCGGCACAAGGTGGATGCGCCTTCCGGAACTGCCCTGATGCTCGGGCAGTCGGCTGCCAAGGGGCGCGGCTCCACCCTTCAGGAACTGAGCCGCTTCGACCGGATCGGCGAGCATCCCCATGCCCGCGAGCCGGGAACGATCGGGTATGCGTCGCTGCGCGGTGGTTCGGTGGCGGGCGAGCACACCGTAATTCTCGCGACCAATGGCGAGCGCCTCGAACTCGGCCATCGCGCGGAAAGCCGCATGATCTTCGCACGTGGGGCGCTCGCCGCAGCGCGTTTCCTCGTGGGCAAGCCGGCGGGGCTGTACTCCATGCGCGATGTGATCGAGGCGCAGCTCGGTTGAGCGAAGCTGACGAGCCCGTTCAATCGCGCGGGCTGGCGCGCCGCCTTGGCCTCTTCGACGCGACCATGCTCGTCATGGGCGGCATCATCGGCTCCGGCATCTTCGTCAATCCGGCGGAAGTTGCGCGGCACGTCGGCACGCCGGTGCTCACCGTTGCGGTCTGGGCGATCGGCGGCGTCATCGCCCTCGCCGGAGCGCTCGTCTATGCCGAGTTGGCAGCCCGTCGCCCCGCGGTCGGCGGTCAATACGCCTATCTTAGAGACGCTTACGGGCCCCTCCCCGCCTTCCTCTACGGCTGGTCGCTACTTCTCGTCATTCAGTCGGGCGGCATGGCCGCCGTCGCGATCACATTCGCGCGCTATCTCGGCGATCTCGTCCACCTCGGCATCCCCGACAGCGCGGTCGCCGTTGCCGCGCTCGCAGTGCTGACATTGATCAACTGCTTCGGCGTCCGCTCCGGCAGCAACACGCAGAGCCTCCTCATGGTGCTCAAGATTCTCGCGATCGCGGCGCTCGTTCTGGTTGGGCTGCTCTTCGCCCCAGCTGCATCGGTCACCCCGACCACGCAGCCAAGCTCCTCCATCTCGACGCTGACGGGCATCGGCGCGGCGATGACGGCGGTCATGTTCGCATACGGCGGCTGGCAGACGTCCAGCTTTGTCGCCGGAGAAATGCGCGACCCGCAGCGCGATCTCGCCCGTGGACTTCTTCTCGGCGTCGCCGGCGTCATCATCCTTTACACGGCGGTTGCTTTCGTCTGCGTCCACGCGCTCGGGCCCGAGGGTCTGGCAGCATCCAAAACGCCGGCCAGCGACGTGATGCGGCTAGCCTCGGGCCAGAAAGGGGTAACGTTCATCGCCGCCGGGATCGCAATCTCTGCGCTGGGCTTTCTCAGCCAGGGAATGCTGACTGCGCCGCGGGTCTATTTCGCAATGGCTGAAGACGGCGTGTTCTTCCGTGGCCTGGCCAAGGTCAGCCAGCGCAGCCAGGTGCCGGTGCTCGCGATCATTTTCCAAGGCGTCGTAGCGGCGATCATCGCGCTCTCCGGCACCTACGGGCAGATCCTGAGCTATGTCGTTTCGGTCGACTTCATCTTCTTCGGCCTGACCGGACTCGCGCTGTTCGTTTTCCGCAGGAAGTTCGCCGGGCGCCACGAAGGCTTCTCGGCCCCTGGTCACCCCGTCACGACTGGGTTGTTCGTTGCGGCGTGCTGGATCGTCGTCGTCGCAACGGTCATCAACAATCCAGTGAACAGCTTGATCGGCTACGCCATCCTGCTCGCCGGCATTCCAGCGTTCCTCTATTGGCGGCGAGCCAGCTAGCCGTGACCCTCGAGCGGATCATGCAGTCGGATTACATGCACTGGGCGAAGTTCAAGCCGCCGGTGCGCTACGCGCTGACGACCAGCGAAGTGCCCCACTTCCACATGGACCAGCTGGGTCTGAGCATCGATGATCTTGAACTCGATGGCGCGAGCCATCCAAGGTATCGTCCATTAAGAGAGCGCATCGCTCAGCGCTACGGCGTCACCGTCGAGCAGGTCGTGTCCGCGGACGGGACATCG
>Ga0308173_10000693_pt1 | contig 15117 bp, 15 predicted proteins | sample PhyPR1_FD_203716 | JGI IMG/M metagenome (GOLD analysis project Ga0308173, IMG submission 203716) | Soil microbial communities from UC Gill Tract Community Farm, Albany, California, United States - DLSLS.P.R1 | ecosystem: Environmental > Terrestrial > Soil > Agricultural land | place: USA...
ACAGTATTGTCTAAAGCGTTTTTACTGTCTCGCCGGCGAAGCTACCCTTTTTTGGACGGGGAGCGCCGCGCAGTCGCGGCGCGTGCTGGGTGGAAGGTGTTGGTTGACCAGCCGCGCGCAGTGTTCCTGAGCGATGATATGGACTCCGAATGGCAAGAACGGATCATCAACTTAGGGGCTGCGGATACGTCGCGGTGATGCTGACTGTTCGCCACCAGAAGCGAGTGCGCTACTAAAACATCATCAAGCGGCGTGTCGTCATAAGAGCGCGCGATGAGAACGGTGTGTATCTGGGCCATGCTGAGTGTATTGGCTCTAGCCGTACTGCAAAGTCACTGGCTCTCGCGGGGCTGCAGCGTTTTACGTACGCCGTCGTGAATGATTCCGATGCCGCATCCGGAATGCCAGTTCTCACCCAGGCTGTCCGGCGTCGCCGTTCCGTGCTTGGAGATGTTGGACTTAACTCGTTGCGAAGGATGCTCGCTCGACAGGCGGCCTACTCCAAAGCCCCGAAGCGGCCCAGCATTAGGCGCACTCACGCGGCAACAAAAAAGCCCGCAACGAGAGCGGGCCAATCACTTCCACCCAGAGGGCCGCAAGGAGACGGACCTCTCGGTGATCCCCGGTATGGACGAACGATCGGCGAGAGGGGAAAGGGCGTTGCCCTTTCCCTCTCCGGGTCTGAAGAACTTACGCCTTCGTACCGGCGAACATGCTGCCGATCGCATCGACCGACTTCGTGATGCTTTTCACGTCCACGCTCGTGTATTGCGAAGCGTCGACTTGCGTCACCGGTGCGACGTTGATTTGCGGGCTGGCGAAGGACACGCCGCCGGCCTGGTAGTTTGCGTTGATACCGGTGTTCGAGAAGATCGAGTTACCGCCCGTGATGGCGCCCATTGCAGCGCGATCGAGTTGCTTCTCGGCGGCGAGGTTTTTGATGGTCAGCATGATGATTCCCCTGGCAGTGGTTCGATGTGTGATTAGAGCGCGAGGCCGCCGAGCAGGCTGCCCACAGCGGTGATCGACTTGTTGACGGTCTTCAGGTCAACGTCCGTGCGGGTGGAGGCGTCGACTTGAGTCACCGGAGCGACATTCGCTTGCGGGGAAGCGAAAGACACGCCGCCTCCCTGGAAGTTGCCATTGATACCGGCGTTCGAGAAAATCGAGTTGCCGCCCTTGATGGCGCCCATTTCAGCACGGCCGAGTTCTTTGGAAGCGGCGAGGTCTTTGATCGTCAGCATGGTAGATCTCCTAAGCGGATTTGGTTGGGTTGGTCTGAGCGTTAATCTGTTGCGCTCGCAGCTACATATGCGAGGGCCGTGCCAACCGGGCATAGAAGGTCTATTCGGTTAATCTAACCCGCTGAATGGATGGAGAAAACTAGCCAACAAAGCGATCCGAAGCACGTCTGCGAGACGTCGCTCAACATCGTTATGTTCGACCGAGACAAACATGATCTATCGCTGTGTCTGACTCTGGCGAACAGGTTGACTTATTCATGATCGAGCAATGGCGCCAACAAACTGAAGCCTGTTCCGCTCCCGCCCCAGTGCGTCAAATGCATACCCTCGGAACCGAGTTCGGCCTCGGCGACAGCGACAGCGACAGGGACACGGCACATCCGTTCGATGCGCTCTCGCAGACCGACAGCATGAAGCTCGGCGCCCAGTCCATTACTCGTCCCCGACCACGCATTTTCTCAAGCCAGTGGAATCCGCGGACCGTCGAGCGGGCGCAGCTTGCCCGGATGCACCACGCGGCACAGGGCTTCGACGAAGAAGAAGTCGCCGAACATCGTCGCGCCGTCGACGCCAATGTTATGCGGCTTCGAATAGCACGAGTTATGCAACAGGCCGTGTTGCCCTTCCTGGGTGAACTCATCGCGGCAGAGGGCCTCCAGCATCGCGACACCGTGGCGGCTCCACTTCTCGGCGGCTTGCGCGTCGGGATGGAGTCGCGCCATCTCCAGTAACGCTGACGATACGACCGCAGCCGCTGCCGTGTCCTTGATCTTCGCGTCGGCGCCCGTCGCGTCGAAATCCCACGGCGGAATCTGACGGCCATCGAGGCGACGGAGATAGTATTCGGCGAGCCGCTCGGCAAGATCCAGATACTCGCGCTTGCCGGTCTCGCGCGCGGAGTTCACGTAGCCGTAGATCGCCCACGCTTGCCCGCGGCTCCATGCGGACTCGTCGAAAGCGCCCTGGAACGTATAGCCGCGCTTGCGTTCACCCGTCTCGACGTCGTACTCGACCGCGTGATACGTCGAGTCGTCGGCGCGCACGAAGGCGCGTGCGGTCATCGCGGCGTGGGCATCGGCGGCCTGGCGATAGCTGCCATCGTCGGCATGGTTCGCGGCCCAGTAGAGCAGCGAGAGATTCGCCATGGTGTCGATCGCGGAGGCGCTGCGGCCGCGCGGGTCCGAGAGCGGGCCCCACGACGCGAGATAGGCGCCATCGCGCGTGGTGACGAGACGCGCGCGCAGCTTGTCGGCGGCTTGCAGTGCCAGATCGGCGAACGATGCATCGCCCGTCAGGTGATGACCGGGCACTGCGCTGCTATCGAATATGAAGCCGATATCGTGCGTGTTCGGGTCTTGCGCACGTTGCGCGACAAGCAGCATCCGCGCACGCGCCCATTCGAGGAATTTTGCGTCGCCGGTATGCAGGTACGACGTCAGCAAGAGGCCCACCCAGAAGCCGCAAAACCAGTTGCCGTGGCTCCATGCTTCGCCGTCATAGCCGGCTGAGAGAGAGGCGGGCAGACGCACCCAGTTGCCATCAGGGCCTGTCACCTGCGGAAACTCGACACCGAAGGTCAGTTCGTCCGCAGCGACCTTGCGGGCAGTCTGGTCGAGCGTGTCGCGAAAGAGGCGAGCTTGTTCCGACGACAATGAATAGATGTCGGATAGCGTCGAGGTCATGTGGTTCACGGTGTCTCCCTGAATGCGTGATGGTGGCCGGCAATGCCGGTCGTTCACATCGATTCTAGGGAGACGCGTTTGCGAGACGTTAGGATGAAAGACGCTTAATGTTGGACATTTCTGCGCTTCGTATCAGATGTGCAGCTTGTCCAGACTGCGCCGGTAGTCGACGGGCGAACGCCCCGTATGTTTGCGAAAGCATCGGCTGAAATAAGCGGGATCGTCGAAAGAAAGTTGAGTGGCGATCTCAGCCACGTTCACCTCGGAATGCAGCAGCAGCCGCTTCGCTTCCAGCATCACACGTTCGCGTATCAGCTTTCCTGCGGTGCTGCCGAGCGCGGTGCGCGTTGCCTCGTTGAGCGCGCGCTCCGTCACGTTCAGGAGCCGCGCATAGTCGGCGGGATCGTTCACCGAGCGAAAGTGCTTTTCAAGCAGACTCTTGAAACGACGCGAAAGCTGCACGCTGCGCGAAGCGCCCGCATCGGATATGGCCTGTGCACTGCTCATGCGCGCGGCCTTGATCAGGAAGATGCGCAGGTAAGCCCATATCGCGTCCTGATAGCCGAGCGATTCCGCGTTGTACTCATCCATGATGTCGTCGAGCAGGCGCATCATTTCGCGGGCTTGTGCATCGTTCAGATAAACGGCGGGCGAGAGATGATCGAAGTCATACACCGGCACTTCGGTTTCCGAATGGCGGTTCTTCACGCGAAACGAAAAGAACTCCGACGAGAAACTGATTGACCAGCCCACCGTATCGCTGGACAACACGAAGTCGTGGATCTGACCCGGCGCCATGAAGAACAGCGACTGAGGCCGCACTTCATGACGCACGGAGTCAATGACGTGATGCCCCGTCCCCGATACGACCCATGCAATGTGATAGAAGTCGTGCCTGTGCGGATAAGGCAATGTCGACTTCATCAGTTCGAGCGGCGCGAAATGGAAGTCGATGGATTTAACGGGTGCGCCATATTCGTAGTTGTCGATCTTGATGACCGGAACATGGCCGCAGCATGCGGTGCTCACCTTTCGTCTCCTGCCGGGCTGTGTGTCGTGCGGACAACGGCTCGTGCTGTGCTCGTCTGCGCCGGGTGGCGCGTGCGTCAGCGTCAGTTTAGCCACGTAACGGCGCGGCAGGAAATACGAGATTTCCCCAAAGGTATCGGCGCAATCAGATCTTCGGCGCACCTCCGTTCAGTCGAACTTCAACTCCTTCAGCGCGGAAAGCCCGCTTAGAACCACCTTGCCGCGCTGATTGCGCACCATCGTGTCCATGACGAGAATGCGCTTGGCTTCTTTCTTTTCGACCACGGTCACGTTGATGGTGACCGTATCGTCGATGAACACGGGGCCGAGGAATCGCAGTTCCTGACCGACGTAAGCGAAGCCGGGTCCGGTGAGTTCAGTATGCGCCGCCGATACGAGCGCGGCCGTCAGCAAGCCATGCACGACGCGTCGTCCGAACGGCGAGCGTTCGGCAAACGCCTGATCCATATGCAGCGGGTTCAGATCGCCCGACAGCCGGCCGAACGCGTTCACTTCCGCTTCCAGTACCGTGTGGACAATCACTTGCGTGCGGCCAATTTGCACGTCGTTGAAGCGCAGCACTTCCGGCGCGGCCTGCGCGGCCTGCACTTGAGCATTCATGCGGATCTCCTCGATGTCAGCGCGACGCCCCGATCGACAAGCTCATCGATGTGCGTTTCTTCGTAACCCAGTTCCGCGAGCACGTCGCGCGTGTGCTCGCCCTGACGCGGCGGATGACGAACGAGCGATGGCGCCTTGCCGTCATAGCGCACCGGATGCGCAAGCAGGCGTACAGGTCCGGCTTCCTCATGCTCGAACGACATGATCATCTGGTTATGTGCCACCTGTGCGTCTGTCTCGACCTGTTCGTAATCGTTGACAGGCGCGAACCAGATGTCGTGTTCTTCGAAGGTTTGCATCCATTCGCTGGTCGTGCGCGTCTTGAGGACATCGTGAACGAGACGATTGATCTCATCCCGATGGCGCACGTTGTCCTTCGGATGAGTGAACTCCGCGAGTGCGGGACAGGACAGCGCGGCGGCCATCTTCGGAGGCGGGGTGAGCGACACCGCAATGTATCCGTCCCGCGTGGCATAGATGCCATAGGGCGCGGGATGAAAACGGCTTCCGGTCGGCGGCTGCGTGCGCGCCCACAGCGGCCCCTTGTTCATGTAATACGTGAACGGCTCGATCTGCAGATCGAGTGCGGCATTCAGCAGATTGCTTTCGACGCGCGTACCCGCACCCGTTCGTTCACGCGCCTGCAATGCGGCCACGACGCCGAACGCGGCGAGTGCGGCCGCATGTTGATCGACGATCGCGGAGCCTACAGGGGTGGGCGGCGAATCCGCCGTGCCCGACAACATGGTCATGCCGCTCATCGCCTGAAGCAGCAAGTCCTGTCCGGGCCGCTTCAGATAGGGCCCCGAAGAGCCGTAGCCGGTGCACGAGCAATACACGAGACGCGGATTGACCTCGTGCACCTGTTCATAGCCGAAGCCCATTTTGTCGAGGACGCCCGGCCGATAATTCTCGATGATGACATCCGCTTCGCGTATCAGACGCCAGACGATCTCGCGCGCCGCTTCGTCGCGCAGGTCGAGCGAGATGCTGCGCTGATTGCGATTGCCCAGCAGAAAGAAGACGCTCACGCCTTCGACGAACGCGTCGGCGCCCGTCCAGCTTCGCTCGAATGCGCCGCCGGGCGGTTCGATCTTGATGACATCCGCGCCGACATCGGCAAGCATCTGTACTGCCGCGGGCCCTTGCAGGAAATGGGTGAAACTCAACACCTTGATGCCTTCGAGCATAAATCCCCCTTCGGTGCGCGTGCGTTCAGGCGAGAGCCGCGCGCGCGATGATCATGCGTTGTATTTCAGATGTGCCTTCGACGATCTCGAGCACCTTCGCATCGCCGAATGCGCGCGCCACCGGATACTCGGCCATCACGCCATAGCCACCGTGGATCTGTAGCGCCTGATGCGCGGCGTGCATCGCCTGTTCGGATGCAAAGAGCTTGGCTTGCGAGGCTTGCTGATCGAACGGCGCGCCCGCATCCTTCAACGCGGCTGCGTCGTAGAGCATGAGACGCGCGGCATGCGCATGAGTCGCCATGTCAGCGACCTTGAACTGCAGGCCCTGGAATTCAGCGATGGCCCGGCCGAAGGCGCGTCGCGTCTTCATGTATTCGACCGACCGTTCGAATGAGCCTTGCAGAATGCCGAGCGCAAGCGCGCCGATCAGAATGCGTCCAGTGCTGATCTGCGCGAGCGTCTGGCGCAGGCCCGCGCCGCGTTCGCCGAGCAGATGATCGGCGGGAATGGCGCATTGATCGAAGAACAGTTCGTGGGTGATGGATGCGCGCCAGCCGATCTTGCGTAGTTTGCGGCCCGTCTGATATCCCGGCGTTCCCGACGGAATGATGAAGTTCGATATCTCCTTGCGGCCATCGGCACGCTCGCCCGTCACCGCCGCGATAATCACGGGCCCGCCGATCTCCGTGCCCGAGTTGCTGATGAACGTCTTGGCACCGTCGATAATCCAGCGTTCACCATCCAGGACAGCGCGCGTAGCAATGTTCGCGGCATCCGATCCGGCGTCCGGTTCGGACAAACCGATGGAGCCGATCTGCCGCCCATCGAGAATAGGCCTTAAAAAGCGGTCTTTTTGTGCGGCACTGCCGTAATTCGACAGCAGACTTGCGACGGTCGAGTTCGCCATCAGTGCGTTCGCAACGGCACAATCCACGCGCGCCAGTTCCTCCAGCACGATCACGAAGGAGAGCCAGTCACCGCCACCGCCGCCCCATTCTTCGGCGTAAGGCAGCCCCGTGAAGCCGAGTTGTCCGGCCTTACGCCAGATGTCATACGGGAAGGCTTCCTGTTCCCATAGGCGCTCGGAAAGCGGTGCAATTTCCTTCTCGGCGAAGCGGCGGACTGCTTCGCGGATCATCGTGTGCTGCTCGCCGAGCCAGTGGGGGAGATGAGCAAGAGTCGTCATTCGGAGACCGGGACGGTTGAGGACGCGGGTGCGCTGCGGCGCCTGTCGAGACGCCGCGCGATGAACTCGCGCAAGCCCGCGCGCGCGCCCTCGCTGTTGAAATTGACCGCGTACTGCGCGGCTTCGAAATCGAGTCCGGTGGACAGGGGCATCTCGCTTGCACGATTCACCGCGCGCTTTGCCATCTCGAGCGCGAACGGATCGTAGGCCGCCAGCGTGCCGGCCAACGCGCGCACGGCTTCGAGGAGACTGGAGGGCGGCACCACCTCGTGAATGAACCCGAACGGCGCGCATTCGTCCGCTGAGAAGCGGCGGCCGCTCAGGATGAACCGTTTGGCGCATGCGTGGCCGAGCTTCGCGACGGCGAACTGCGTGCCGCCCCAGCCGGGCAGCGTATTTAGTGTGATCTCCGGGAATCCGAAGCTCGCACTCGACGATGCAAGCACGAAGTCGCAAGCAAGCGCCAGCTCGAAGCCGCCGCCGAGCGCGAAGCCGTTGACCATCGCGATCGTGGGCTTCGCGCTTTCGTGCAGGCGCAGCAGTGCGCGCTGACCGGCGACCATGTCGCGATAGGCGCTCACGCCGTCGAGTTGCACGAGCCGCTCGATGTCGTTGCCTGCGGCAAAAGCCTTGGTTCCACTGCCGGTGATCGCGATGACGCGCGTTCCTTCGTCGCCGAGCGCGTCATCGAGTTCGGATTCAAGCGCGCCGAGCATCTCGGGCGTGAACGCATTGAGTTTCGCCGGTCGGTTGAGCGTCAGCAAGCGCAGACTGCCGAACTGGTCGGACAGCACGGGAGACGTTTCCTCGTTGGTACTTTTCAGCATGACGTCAGAGCACCTTTAGATAGGTCTTGCCCGATGCGACGACGACGCCATCCTGCCGCGTGACGTCTGCGGCGAACACGCATACATTGCGGTCTTCGTCCTTCTCCTCGAGAGTCAGGCGCGCGGTGACCGTATCGCCGATGAACACCGGCGCATTGAACGTGATGTCGTAGCGATATGAGACCGCGCCGGGGCTTGGCGCTTTCGCAGCCATGTACCCCATCACGGTGGAGAGGAAGCCCACGGAGAGGCAGCCTTGCGCGATGCGCTTCTCGAAGCGCGTCGTCCTGGCGTATTCCTCATTGAGATGCACGGCATAGAAGTCGCCCACGATGCCGGCGAAACCGTAGATGTCGTATTCGGAAACCGTCTTGGCGAAGTCGGCGGTGTCGCCGATCGCGTAGCAATCCATATGTGGGCGTTTAGCCATATCGATGTTCGAGTGAGCGTTAGATGACACGGCGCATGAATAAACACTGCGAGCGCCGTCAGCGTGGAAGTCACTTTAAAGACGCGCCCGCGCATGGCGGTAGGACGGTTCGCGCGATCTTTTGGACTTTTTCGCAGCGTCGCCCGTGCAGCGGAACGAATGCGTAAAAAAGTCCAAGAAATTGAATGCGTGGTCCTAACGCCCCTTAGCCACGATCACAAATACTTGCGTCAACCCGCCGGTCGAAGGCTGTCTGCAAAGCATCAGGCGGTGTCCATATCGTGGCAAGGAGACAACATGAATCCGTTTTTCAAGGCGCACAACACACTGCGCATGGCGATGGGCGCAACGCTCACGGCATTGTGCGTCGCTGCATCGGGCACTGCGATCGCGCAGGACAAGGTCGTGATGAAGCTCGGTCATACGCTCGCGCCGGACAATCACTATCAGCTCACCGCTCAGGTGTTCGCGAAAGAAGTCGCGCAACGCACGCATGGTCACATCGAGATTCAGCTCTTCCCGCAATCACAGTTGGGCGGCGAAGTGCAAATGGCTCAGGCGCTGCGCACCGGCACGCAGGAACTCATGATCTCTGCGCAGGCGCCGATCGACAACACGATCAAGCAATGGCAGATATTCGACATGCCGTACCTCTTCAGCAGCATGGACGAAGCGAATCGCGTGCTGCAGGGACCGGTCGGCCGCAAGTATCTCGACATGATGCAGCCCGTCAACATGGTCGGCCTGACGTGGCTTGCTGTCGGTGAACGCAACCTCTTCACGACGAAACGGCCCGTGACGTCGCTCGCCGACATGAAGGACCTTAAGGTGCGCGTAATGCAAAGCCCTGGGTATATCGCGGGCTATAAGGCGCTCGGCGCGAACCCGACGCCGCTTGCATACAACCAGTTGTTTCTCGCGTTGTCGCAAGGACTCGTGGACGGCGCGGATACGTCGCCCGAACAATTCGTGCAGGACAAGTTTTCCGATGTCGCGAAGCACTTCTATGTATCGCACGTGAACTACCTACCCGTCGTGCTCGCCATGAGCAAAAGCGCGTGGACCAAGCTCTCGCCTGACGACCAGAAGGCGTTCCAGGAATCGGCGGCAATCGCAGCGCAGTTCGATCTGAAAGAGTACAAGCGCGAATACGACGCCGCCATTGCGACGATGAAGGCGAAGGGCATCCAGGTGACCGAGGTCGATACGACAGCGTGGGCCGCGGCGACGAAATCCGCACGCGACGAACTCATCGCAAAGATCCCAGACGGTCAGGCGCTGTACAAGGAGATGAACGCGGCGAAGCAGGCGTCAGCGGCGGTCGCGTCGAAATGACGGATGTGAAGACGCGTCCCGGCAAAGCTCGGACGACGACGGAGGAAACCGGTATGGAAAAGCTCGCGCGTGGCCTGTTGTTCATTGACGATGTCGTGCTGAAGATCAACCTGTTCGTAAGCAGTTGTCTGTTGCTCGCGGCGGTGATCGTGGCGGGGCTCGGCGTCGTGTTCCGCTTCGTGTTACACGACTCGCTCTCGTGGTCGGATGAAGTCGCGGCCTATCTCTTCGTATGGCTGACGTGTCTGGGCGCGGCGGCGGGCGTGAAGCTGCGCGCGCATCCGGAGGTACGTGTGCTGGCGGACCGCGTGCCTGCATCCATCGCACCGTTGCTCAAGGACTTCACCGATTGTGCGATTCTGGCGCTCGGCGCTGTGTTCCTCATGTGGGGAACGGACATGCTTGCGCTGATGGGCACTGAAACGGCCGCCTCGATTCCGATCTCGATGGTGTACCCGTATCTGTCCATCCCCGTATGCGGTGCGCTGCTCGTATTTCATTCCCTCGTGCGCATCGTGGTGTCGCATCTCGCGCCACAGGCGCAAACGCGCGCCCCGATAATCGAGGGTGTGTCGGAACACATTTAGGACATCTATCATGTGGGCTATTGCTTTGGGCGCAGGACTGCTCGGGCTCGGCGTACCGGTGGCCATCTGCATCGGCATCGCGGCGGCGCTTGCGCTGTCGATCAACGGCACGCCGCTGCTCGTCATTCCGCAGCAACTCTTTTCCAACCTCAATAACGTCGGCTTGCTAGCCATTCCGTTCTTCATGCTGACGGGGGCCATCATGGACTCCGGCGGCGTGTCCAGGCGCATCATCGAGTTCTCGCAGGCGCTCGTCGGTTTCATGCGTGGTGGAATAGGGCAGGTGACGATTGTCGCGAGCATGTTCTTCGCGGACCTGTCTGGCTCTGCCACCGCCGATACCGCAGCCATCGGCTCGGTCATGATTCCCGGCATGGTGAAAAAGGGATATTCGCGCGCGTTTGCCGTTGCATTGCAGTCGGCGGCGGGTTCGCTCGGCTTGCTTTCGCCCGTGTCGATGAGCATGCTGGTCTATGCGTACACCGCGAACGTGTCGGTCGGGACCATGTTCATCGCGGGCATCGTGCCGATGCTGCTCGTTGTCGCCTCATTCATGATCGTCAATTACGTGACGGCGGTGCGCAAGAACTACAGCGCGGTAGAACCGTTTGACGCGAAGAAGTTGTGGAAGACCTTCCGCGAAGCATTTTGGGCGCTGCTGACGCCGGTGATTATTCTCGGCGGCATTCTGGGCGGCATCTTCACGCCGGTTGAAGCAGGCGTGGTGGCTGCCGTGTACGTGACGCTCGTGAGCGCGTTCATCTTTCGCACGCTGAAGCTGTCGCATTTCAAGGACATTCTCGTGCGCACGTCGGTGAATACGACGCGTGTTTCGTTCCTGCTCGGTCTCGCGTTCGTGCTCGGCCGCTATCTGATCGAGGCGCAAATTCCACTGCACGTGGCGAACAGCTTCCTCGCGATCACGACGAGCGCGATCGTGCTGCTCATCCTGATCAATCTCTTCCTGATCGTGGCCCATACAGTGCTGGAAACGATCTCGAGCATTGCGGTAGTCATCCCCGTGTTTTTGCCGCTCGTCGTGCAGATGCACATCGATCCGGTGGTATTCGGGGTGATCGTGCTGATCAATTCGGCTATCGGCATCAACCTCCCGCCGATCGGCTTCTGCCTGTTCACCGCTGCGTCGATCGGAGGTGTGTCGGTCGAGAAAGCGACGCGCGCGATACTGCCGTTCATTCTCGCGCTCGTGATCGATCTGCTGCTCGTGATCTTCTTCCCGCACATTCCCCGCTTCTTGCCCGACCTGTTGTCCGCAAAGTGACTGAAAGACGATGAGCTGCAAACGCAACCGGCGCTTGCAGCTCGTTTGCGACTGCGATATTCGGAGCGTCATTGGCAGCGGCGCTAAAACGGAATGGTGATGCGGCGGTCCTGACTGCGTCTGCCGTCCGCTGTTGTTGCGCGCAATCCGCGCGTCGCCGGATCGCATCATGCGGGCGTCGAATCGGGTGCGCTGTGCGGGATGCGCGCTCGTCACTGAACAGCGTGCCGGAGCCGTCGCCGCTGAGTTTGAGGGAGTCTCACCGGATGATGGTCTGACCGCAGTCGGTGGCACCTCGCTGCCGACACGCCTCGTGCAAGGCTCATTGATCGCCGATTCCCTCAGTAGCTTATTCGGCGAAATAGGGCAGGCTGTAGGTCGCTTAACGGTGCAACTCTGAACATTGCGCATTGATAACTCCGGCCTCCAACTTTGAAAGAACGCGGCTCGAGGTTCTTCGTTGGTGAAGCTCACATCGGCAGAGCCTTTAGACTTTCGACGCGTGTTCGACGAGCGGCTGCATTGAGTGTGTGATAACGGGCGCTCTCGTCCGTCGCCGCGCTGGGCCAACGCAGCCCACGCGCGTTCGCGGTCGGGTAGCGGCTTCAATATCGCCCGTACGCGAGAAACCGTTGGGCGCACGCCAGCAGGCGTCCGTCTTCTCTCCGAGCAATCGCCCATCAAAATCGCCGGTGGACAGGAAAGTGCGACGTCGGCCTGCTAGTGTGGCGTTCGTGTTTTCACCTACCAATCCTGCATTGACTCCGCGCTACTCACGCCTCAAACTTTATCCATGGTGTGATCACAGGTCACACAGCTTGGAAGCACTAACGCACCTTAAACGTACAACAGAGGCCGTAGTGGCGACTCGCACGACGACAGAACTTCCCGCGCTCGAACTCGTAGCGCGCGAAACGATGGCCGGGCGCGTCTACGCGCAATTGCGCGAGGCGATCATGACCGGCCGGTTCGCGCCGGGCCAGTTGTTGAGCCTGCGCAGTGTCGCGGAAGCAGTCGGGTCGTCGACTATGCCGGTACGCGCCGCGCTCACGCGTCTGCAAGCGGAAGGCGCGCTGATCGACGGCGCCGGACGCGCACTGATGGTCCCGCCCATGACGCTCGAACTCCTCGATGAATTGCGCGATGTGCGCGTCGCGCTCGAAGGCGCGGTCGCGAAGCGCGCGGCGTCGCGCATGAGTCGCGCCCATCTGGCGCAATTGCAGGAAATCTTCGACACGATGGATGCCCACGTCGAAGCCGGCGATGCGCCTGCTTATCTGCGCAGCAACTTCGAGTTTCATATCGCGATCTACACGCACGGCGCGAGCGATCTCACGCTCGCCACCATCCAGAACTTGTGGATGCGCATCGGCCCGTTTCTGAATCTGGTCGCGCCGGACATTCCTCATATGCGCAAGTCGATGGCCGCGCATCGTCATATCGTCGATGCGCTATGGCGCGGCGATGGCGAAGGAGCACGCGCGGGCATCGAGGAAGACATCGGCGAAGCAGCCGCCGACCTGCGGGAACGGCTTCAGGCAGGCAACACGGAACACGGCAGCAACCGGGCAGGCGGCGAGCAGGCAAGCGCCTGAGCCTGACCTCGAACGATAACAATCACGGAGACAAGATGACGGTTGTTCAGATGCTGAAACCGCACGCGGGTTTGCGCGTGCTCGTGACAGGCGGCGCATCGGGCATTGGGCTCGTGATCGCCCGGGCATTCGTCGACGCAGGCGCGCGCGTGCACGTGTGCGATTCGAGCCAGGAGGCCATCGACGCGCTGGCGGCAGCCGAAGGCGGCACCGAACTCAACGCCATCACCTCGACGCTCGCGGATGTATCGGATAAAGCCGCCGTGGAACGGGTTTTCGCCGATGTCGAACGCGAACTCGGCGGTCTCGATGTACTACTAAATAATGCGGGGATCGCCGGGCCGACGGGTGGCATCGACGAAATCGACGATAAAGAGTGGGAAGACACGGTCGACGTCAATCTCAACGCGCAGTTTTACTTCGCGCGCCGCGCAGTGCCGCTCCTCAAGGAGGCGCGCAATGGCGGCGCGATCATCGCGCTGTCATCCGTCGCGGGCAGGCTCGGCTACGCATTTCGCACGCCCTATGCCGCGACCAAGTGGGCCGTGGTCGGCATGACCAAGAGCCTTGCCATCGAACTCGGGCCGTCGAACATTCGCGTCAACGCGATACAGCCGGGCATCGTGAAAGGACCGCGCATCGAGCGCGTGATCGCGGCGCGCGCGAAGCAATTGAGTCTGCCCTATGAAGAGATGGAGAAACAGTATCTCGCCAAGATATCACTGCGCCGCATGACGACCCCTGAAGAAGTCGCGGCAACCGCCTTGTTCCTGTGTTCGCCGGGCGGAAGCGGCATCTCGGGGCAGGCCATCTCCGTGTGCGGCAACGTGGAAGTGCTTTAATCAAGGAGACAGCATGGCAACAAGACGCAAGGTCATCATCACGTGCGCGCCGACGGGCGCAATCCATACGCCGTCGATGTCGCCGTATCTGCCGGTGACTCCGCAAGAGATCGGCGACGCGGCGGTCGCCGCAGCAAGAGAAGGTGCCGCAATCCTGCACCTGCACGCGCGCGATCCGAACGATGGTCATCCCACGCAGGACCCCGCCGTATTCCAGGAATTCCTTCCGCGTATCAAGGCAGAAACCGATGCCGTCATCAATCTGACCTCGGGCGGCAGTCCGCATATGACGGTGGCCGAGCGCCTCAAGCCGGCGCATCACTTCAAGCCTGAAGTGGCGTCGCTCAACATGGGCTCGATGAATTTCGGTCTCTATCCGATGCTCGATCGCTTCAAGGATCTGAAGTACGAGTGGGAACGCAAGCATCTGGAAAACAGCCGCGACCTCGTGTTCAAGAACACCTTCGCGGATATCGAATACATCCTCACTTCTTGCGGCGCCAACGGCACGCGCTTCGAGTACGAGTGCTACGACATCTCGCATCTTTATAACCTCGCGCATTTCGTCGATCGCGGGCTCGCGAAGCCGCCGTTCTTCGTGCAGAGCGTGTTCGGTCTGCTGGGCGGCATCGGACCGCATCCCGAGGATCTCGCGCACATGCGCCGCACCGCCGACCGCCTCTTCGGCAAGGACTACGTCTGGTCGATTCTCGGCGCGGGGCGCAACCAGATCACGCTTGGCTCCATCGGTTTGTCGCAAGGATCGAACGTGCGCGTGGGGCTTGAAGATTCGCTGTGGATCGAACCGGGCAAACTCGCGGAATCGAGTGCGGCGCAAGTGCGAAAGATTCGTCAGGTAATCGAAGGATTGTCGCTCGACATCGCGACTCCGGACGAAGCGCGCCAGATGCTCCAGCTGAAGGGCGCAAGCGAAACCAACTTCTGAGCGCAGAGGGCATCGTGAACGACAGGGCAAAGCTGAAAGTGGTCGCGATGCCGACGGGCTGGCTTACCGTCGATCGCTCGTCGCAAGTGTATGGCCGCTACTTCGGCCAGCAGATGAAGGTGCCGGTCTGGTCGACGGCGATCGTCGGCGCGGCGAAGAAGATCGTCGTCGATACCGGCATTCATGACCCCGCGTGGGTGTCGAGCTTCGTGTGCCCGTGCGAGCAGGCGCCCGAGGAAAAGCTCGAACGCGCGCTGAAGGAATACGTGGGCTGGAGCGCGGACGAAGTCGATATCGTCATCAACACGCATCTGCATT
>Ga0308173_10000694_pt1 | contig 15104 bp, 15 predicted proteins | sample PhyPR1_FD_203716 | JGI IMG/M metagenome (GOLD analysis project Ga0308173, IMG submission 203716) | Soil microbial communities from UC Gill Tract Community Farm, Albany, California, United States - DLSLS.P.R1 | ecosystem: Environmental > Terrestrial > Soil > Agricultural land | place: USA...
GACCAGGCCGGTGAGGATCGCCATCGGGTGGGCGTCGCGGCGAAAGCCGCGCAGGAAGAACTGCATCTGCTCGTTGACCATCGTGTGATGGGTGACGAGATGCGAGAACGACACCTTCTCCGTCGTGCTCGGCAGCTCGCCGTTGAGAAGCAGGTAGCAGGTCTCGAGGTAGTCGCACTGCGTCGCCAGCTGCTCGATCGGGTAGCCGCGGTAGAGCAGCTCGCCCTTGTCGCCGTCGATGTAGGTGATCGTCGAGTTGCACGACGCGGTCGAGAGGAAGCCCGGGTCGTAGGTGAACTTGCCCGTCTGCGCGTAGAGCTTCCTGATGTCGATCACCTCGGGGCCGAGCGTTCCCCTGTAGATCGGCAACTCCATGCTCGGGCTGCCGTCCGAGAACGAGAGGGTGGCTTTGACGTCGGACGGGGTCATGGCGAGTTCCTCGATATCAAGTCGAACGGGGGAAGGCGTTGTCCCGGCGCCCGGACGGCCTCGAGCACCTCATAGACCTCGGGCCGGTCGAGATCACGGGTCGGCTTCGTACGGCCGAGAAAAAGGTCGAGCAGGTCGTTGTCGGCAAGCGGCATCAGCGCCTCGAGCCCCGCGGCCGTCGTCGACGTGACCGCGCCGGCCGCGAATATCCGCTCGATGAGCAGGTCATTCTCGAGCAGGCCGCGACGGCACCGCCAACGCAGCCTCGAGAGCGACGCCGCATCGATGCCGAGCGCTTCGTCCATCAGATCGCGCGCCTCACCATCAGCTCCTTGATCTTGCCGATGGCTCGGGTCGGATTGAGCTGCTTGGGACAGACGTCGATGCAGTTCATGATCGTGTGGCAGCGGAACAGGCGGTACGGATCCTCGAGATTGTCGAGCCGCTCGTTGGTCGCCTCGTCGCGGCTGTCGGCGATGAAGCGATAGGCCTGAAGCAGGCCGGCCGGGCCGACGAACTTGTCGGGGTTCCACCAGAAGCTCGGGCACGCCGTCGAGCAGCTTGCGCACAGGATGCACTCGTACAGGCCGTTCAGCTCGTCGCGCTCCTCGGGCGTCTGCAGGCGCTCCTTCTCGGGCGGCCGCGCGTCGTTGACGAGGTACGGCTTGATCGAGTGGTACTGCTTGAAGAACTGCGTCATGTCGACGATCAGGTCGCGGATGACCGGCAGGCCGGGCAGCGGCTTCAGCACGACCGGGTCCTTCAGCGTCCTCATGTTGGTAAGGCACGCGAGGCCGTTCTTGCCGTTGATGTTCATGCCGTCCGAGCCGCAGACGCCTTCGCGGCACGAGCGGCGAAAACTCAGGCTCGGATCCACCGCCTTCAGCTTCATGAGCGCGTCGAGCAGCATGCGGTCGCTGCTGTCGAGCTCGACCTGCATCGTCTGCATGACGGGCGCCGAGCCGCTGTCGGGGTCGTAGCGGTAGATGTGGAAGGTGCGCAGCTGCGGCGACACGCCCGTCGAGCGCGGCGCCTGGGCGTCCGGTGCGTCGGTGATCGCGGTCGCGGTTCCGCCGTCGTCGGTGGCGTCCGCGGCGCGGGTATGGGGTTCTTTTTTCATGATGTCGCTAGAACGTCCGGACCTTCGGCGGAATCGAGTCCACCGTTTGCGGCTGGAGGTTCACGGGCTTGTACTCGAGGCGGTTGCCTTCGCTGAACCAGAGCGTGTGCTTCATCCACTCCGCGTCGTTGCGCCCGTTCGGCGCGACCGGGTCGTCGATCGGCCGCTCGTAGTCGGAGACGGTATGGGCGCCGCGGCATTCGCGCCGCGCCGCCGCCGAGATCATGGTCGCCAGCGCCGACTCCATCAGATTGTCGACCTCGAGCGCCTCGACGCGGGCGGTGTTGAAGATCTTCGACTTGTCGGCGAGGTGCATCGACCAGGCGCGCTCGGCGATCGCCTGCACCTTGCCGACGCCTTCGTCCATCGACGCCTGGGTGCGGAAGACGCCGGCATGCACCTGCATCGTCTTCCTCAGATCGTTGGCGATCGCCTGCGAGTACTCGCCGCCGGTGCTCGCGTCGAGCCGCGCCAGCCGCGCGGCGGTGAAGTCATGCGCATGCGCGGGCAGCGGGCGATGCGCCTGGCCGGCCAGCTTGCTCTCGACGATGTGGTTGCCGGCGGCGCGGCCGAAGACGAGGAGGTCGAGGAGCGAATTGGTGCCGAGCCGGTTGGCGCCGTGCACGCTGACGCACGAGCACTCGCCGACGGCGTACAGGCCGGCGACGACGGCGTTCGGACCGCCGCCTTTCGGCGCGACCACCTGGCCGTGCACGTTGGTCGGCACCCCGCCCATCTGGTAGTGGATCGTCGGCACCACCGGGATCGGCTCGCGCGTGATGTCGACGTTGGCGAAGTTGTGGCCGATCTCGAGGACGCTGGGCAGGCGCTTCCTGATCGTGTCCGCGCCGAGGTGCGTCATGTCGAGGACGATGTAATCCTTCTCGGGCCCGCAGCCGCGCCCTTCCTTGATCTCCTGGTCCATGCAGCGCGAGACGAAGTCGCGCGGTGCGAGGTCCTTCAAGGTCGGCGCATAGCGCTCCATGAAGCGCTCGCCGTTGCTGTTGCGCAGGATCGCGCCCTCGCCGCGACAGCCTTCGGTGAGCAGTACGCCGGCGCCATAGACGCCGGTCGGGTGGAACTGCCAGAACTCCATGTCCTCGAGCGGCAGGCCGGCGCGCGCCGCCATGCCGAGGCCGTCGCCGGTGTTGATGAAGGCGTTCGTCGATGCTGCGAAGATGCGGCCGGCGCCGCCGGTCGCGAGCATCACCGCCTTGGCCTGCAGCACGTGCAGCTGGCCGGTCTCCATCTCGAGCGCGGTGACGCCGACGACCGCTCCCTCGGCATCGCGGATGAGGTCGAGCGCCATCCACTCGACGAAGAAATTGGTGCGCGCCTTGACGTTCTGCTGGTAGAGCGTGTGCAGCATCGCGTGGCCGGTGCGGTCGGCGGCGGCGCAGGCACGCTGAACCGGCTTCTCGCCGTAGTTGGCGGTGTGGCCACCGAACGGCCGCTGGTAGATGGTGCCGTCGGGATTGCGGTCGAACGGCATGCCGAAGTGCTCGAGCTCGTAGACGACGTTCGGCGCCTCGCGGCACATGAACTCGATCGCGTCCTGATCGCCCAGCCAGTCGCTGCCCTTGACGGTGTCGTAGAAGTGGTAGTGCCAGTTGTCCTCGCTCATGTTGCCGAGCGAAGCGCCGATGCCGCCCTGCGCCGCGACGGTGTGAGAGCGCGTCGGGAAGACCTTGCTGAGCACGGCGACGTTCAGGCCGGCGAGCGAGAGCCGGAGCGACGCCTGCATCCCCGAGCCGCCGGCGCCGACGATGACGACGTCGAAGCGGCGCGTCGGCGCGGCCGAGGTGTGAACGGCGGGCGCGTCCATCACAGCCTCCAGAGGACCTGGATCGCCCAGCCGGCGCAGCCGACCAGCCAGGCGATGGTCGCGATGTCGAGCACGAGCCGGACCGAGACCGGCTTGACGTAGTCCATCCAGATGTCGCGCATGCCGACCCACACGTGGTAGAGCAGCGAGACGATGGTCACGAAGGCGAGCACCTTCATCCATTGCGGCGCGAAGATCGCCGACCAGCGGTAGTAGTCGAGCCGGCCGCCGAACAGCACCTGCACGACGACGGCGATCGTGAACAGCGCCATCAAGAGCGACGTGATGCGCTGCGCCAGCCAGTCGCGCAGGCCGTAATGCGCGCCGACGACGAGGCGACGAGAACCGAACGATGTGCTCATGGGGCGCTCAGAAGAACAGCTTGAAGCCGAGCGCGAAAGCGACAACGGTGCTGAGAACGATGACGACGAGCGCCGAGGTGCGGCCGAAGGCCAGGCCGACCTCGTGGGTGGCGTCCATCCAGAGGTGGCGCAGGCCGGCGCTGAAGTGCAGCAGGTAGGCCCAGATCAGGGCGAACGCGACCAGCTTCCAGAACCAGCCCGGCAAGCCGGCGGCACCCGACGAGAAGACCGTGGTGAACTGCTCGTACGAGACTTCGGACGTCAGGCTCGCATCGAACATCCAGATCGTGAACGGCAGCAGCAGGAACATCGCCGCGCCGCTGACGCGATGCAGGATCGAGACCCAGCCCGCCGGCGGCAGCCGGTACGTGGTGAGATCGGTGACGTGGATGTTGCGATAGACCGGCTGCCGCTTCAGGGGTTGTTCTTTGAGTGAGGTGACCATGACGATCGTGAGTCCTGGGGCGCGGGCCGTGCAGCCGGTCGATATTATTGCAACGCAGCAGACTTTACCTCGCCCACTCCCGGAGAACCCATGATGAAGCCACCCGTCCGCGTTGCGGTCACCGGCGCCGCCGGCCAGATCGGCTATGCCCTGCTCTTTCGCATCGCCGCGGGCGAAATGCTCGGCAAGGACCAGCCCGTCGTCCTGCAGATGCTGGAGATCCCCGACGAGAAGGCGCAGAAAGGCCTGAAGGGCGTGATGATGGAGCTCGAGGACTGCGCCTTCCCGCTCCTCGCCGGCATGAGCGCGCACGGCGATCCGAACACCGCCTTCAAGGACGTCGACTACGCGCTCCTCGTCGGCGCGCGTCCGCGCGGCCCCGGCATGGAGCGCAAGGACCTGCTCTCGGCGAACGCGCAGATCTTCACCGCCCAGGGCAAGGCGCTCAACGCGGTCGCGTCGCGGCAGGTCAAGGTGCTCGTGGTCGGCAATCCCGCCAACACCAACGCCTGGATCGCGATGAAGAGCGCGCCGGAGTTGCCGCGCAAGAACTTCACCGCGATGCTGCGCCTCGACCACAACCGCGCGCTCAGCCAGATTGCCGGCAAGACCGGCAAGCCGGTCGCGGCGATCGAGAAGCTGGTCGTGTGGGGCAATCACTCGACGACCATGTACCCCGACTACCGGTTCGCGACGATCGACGGCAAGCCGGTGAAGCAGCTCATCAATGACGAGGCGTGGAACCGCGAGGTCTTCCTGCCGACCGTCGCCAAGCGCGGCGCGGCGATCATCGAGGCGCGCGGCCTGTCGTCGGCGGCGTCGGCGGCGAACGCGGCGATCGACCACGTGCACGACTGGGCGCTCGGCTCGAACGGCAAGTGGGTGACGATGGGCATCCCGTCGGACGGACAGTACGGCATTCCCAAGGACACGATGTTCGGCTTCCCGGTCACGACGGCGAAGGGCGACTACCAGCTCGTCGACGGTCTCGCGATCGACGACTTCAGCCGCGAGCGCATCAACCTGACGCTGAAGGAACTGCAAGAGGAGCAGGACGGCGTCAAGCACCTCGTCTAGTCATGCGCAAGCGCGCAACGACAAGGCGGCGCCGCTTGGCGGACGTCGACCTGCAGCGCGCGTGACGCATTGCCCGCCCCGGCCGTAACGGCCGGTAAACCCGGCGCCGCTCGGCGGGCGTCGCAGCACAATCAGCGCCGATCGTTGCCGCCTGAAAGGTCATCGCCATGTCGACTCGTTTCCTCCGCTGCGCGCCCGCTGTCGTCGCGCTGATCGCCTGCTCGTTCGCCGCCGCTTCGGCCGGCGCCGCCGACGCCTCCACCAAGCCGACGGGCAAGCCCGCGGCGAAATCGTCATCCAAGGGCAAGGCCGCGCCGGCGCCTGCCTTCACGGTTCCCGAGGCCCAGCCCGAGCAGGTCAAGGCCGCCGAGCTCGTCTACTACGGCGCCTACGACTGCGAGTTCCAGAAGACGGTCGACATCGCCCAGAGCGCCAAGTACTCGGGCTACGTCGACGTCAAGCACGGCGCCAAGGTCTGGCTGATGAGGCCGGTGCTCTCGTCGACCGGCGCAATCCGCCTGGAAGACGTGCGCGGCGAGACGCTGATGGTCCAGATCGCGAGCAAGTCGATGCTGCTCGACGTCAAGAGCGCGCATCGCATCGTCGACGATTGCGTCAGTCCGAAGCAGCGCGAGTTGATCGCCGAGGCGAAGGCCGCCAAGGCGGCGGCAGACGCCGCGCCGGGAAAGGCAGGGACCGAAGCGGGAACGGCTGCTGCGCCGCTCCTGAAGTAAGACTTCCCGCCGCCATCCTGCTCGACGCGCCCTGCGGGGCGCGTCGCCGTTTTCGGGCGGCGTTCGTGGTCGTGCTCGCGAACCCACGAGCTGCCCACACGGCCAGGTGCGCGACTCGATAATCGGCGCATGACGCGCCCCTTCAACTTCAGCCCCGGCCCCGCCGTCCTTCCCGAACCGGTCCTGCGCCGTGCCGCCGACGAGATGCTCGACTGGCACGGCACCGGCATGTCGGTGACGGAGATGAGCCACCGCGGCAAGGAGTTCATGTCGATCTATCACGCGGCGCAGGCGTCGCTGCGCGAGCTGCTCGCCATCCCCGACGACTACAAGCTGCTCTTCCTGCAGGGCGGCGCGATCGGCCAGAACGCGATCGTGCCGATGAACCTGCTGCGCGGAAAGACGCGCGCCGACTACGTCAACACGGGCGACTGGTCGAAGCGCTCGATCGCCGAGGCCGAGCACTTCTGCACCGTCAACGTGGCCGCCAGCGGCGAGCGCAACGGCTTCACGGCGATCCCGCCGCAGGCCGAATGGCGCCTCGACCCGGGCGCCGCCTACGTGCACATCTGCTCGAACGAGACGATCATCGGACTCGAGTACCACTGGACGCCGGAGACCGGCGCCGTGCCGCTGGTCGCCGACATGTCGTCGGACATCCTGTCGCGGCCGATCGACGTTTCGCGCTACGGGCTGATCTACGCCGGCGCGCAAAAGAACATCGGCCCGGCCGGGCTGACGCTCGTCATCGTTCGCGACGACCTGCTCGGCGGCGCGCTGGCGACGACGCCGAGCGCCTTCAACTACGCGGTCCAGGCGGCCAACGACTCGATGATCAACACGCCGCCGACGTTCGCGATCTACCTCGCGGGCCTGGTGTTCGACTGGCTGCGCGAGCAAGGCGGGCTGGCTGCGATGGCCGAGCGCAACCGCGCGAAGGCCGGCCTCCTCTACGCCTGCCTCGACGCGAGCGGCTTCTATCGAACGCGCATCGTCGCGGCCGACCGCTCGCTCATGAACGTGTGCTTCCACCTGCCCGATCCGGCGCGGGACGCGGCCTTCCTCGAAGGCGCGCGTACCGCCGGCCTGCTCAACCTCAAGGGGCACCGCGTCGTCGGCGGAATGCGTGCGTCGATCTACAACGCGATGCCGGAGGCGGGCGTCCGCGCGCTGGTCGACTATCTCCGGGCGTTCGAGCGCCAGCACGGCTGAAGGCGCACCCGCGCCCGGTCGCTAGAGGGTGCTCCGCGCTTGAATATGCTTGCAAAAGTATGTATAGTTCATGCATACGATTGCGGGAGAGCACGATGGAAGCGACCGTTGCGGAACGCGGCCAGATCACCTTGCCGAAGGCGGTGCGCGACGCGCTCGGCCTGACCAAGGGAACGCAGTTGAAGGTCGAGCTCAGCGGCAGCTCGATCATCCTGCGCAAGAACGTCGACGACGCCCTGTCGCGCCTGCGCGGCAGGTTCAAGCTGCCTGCCGGCGTGAGCACCGACGACGTCATGCGCGAGTTGCGCGGCCGCGCGCCCGGCGACCCCGTCGACCCCTGAGTCGATGATCGCAGTCGACTCATCGGTCCTCATCGACCTGCTCGGCGACGACGTGCGCGCCGCGGCGGCCGAGGAGTGCGTCCGCCAGGCCCTGGCGCGCGGGCCGGTCGTCGTCTGCGACGTCGTCGTCGCCGAAGTCGTCGCCGGTCTTGGCTATGGCGCCGAGCTGTTCGACGTGCTCGAGGAGGCGGGCATCCGCTTCTCGCCTTCCGAGGCGCGAGCCGCGGTGCGCGCCGGCGAGATGCAGCGGCGCTACAAGGAACGCCTCAGGGCCGAAGGCCGCCAGGATCGCTCGCCGCGCGCCGTCCCCGACTTCCTCATCGGCGCCCATGCGCTGCTCCAGTGCAGCGGCCTGATCACCCGGGACGCGGGATTCTTCCGCGACTACTTCAAGGGACTGAAGGTCATCGTGCCGACGCCGGCCTGATTTTTGCGATCGAACACCCAGGAACACTCATGCCCCACGCTTTCAACACCACGCTGCAGACCTTCAAGACGCGCTCCGGCAAGACCGGCAGCTTCTATTCGCTGCCCGAGCTGCAGAAGACCTATCCGAACGTCGGCCGACTGCCCATCTCGATGCGCATCGTCCTCGAGTCGGTGCTGCGCAACTGCGACGGCAAGAAGGTGACGCCCGAGCACGTCGTCGAGGTCGCCGGCTGGCAGGCCAACGCGCCGCGCGAGGACGAGATTCCGTTCGTCGTCGCCCGCGTCGTCCTGCAGGATTTCACCGGCGTGCCGCTGCTGGCGGACCTGGCGGCGATGCGCACCGTCGCCAAGAACATGGCCAAGGACCCGAAGTCGATCGAGCCGCTCGTGCCGGTCGATCTCGTCGTCGATCACTCGATCATGATCGACTACTTCGGCACCCCCGACGCGCTCGACCTCAACATGCAGCTGGAGTTCAAGCGCAACGTCGAGCGCTACCAGTTCATGAAGTGGGGCATGCAGGCGTTCGACACGTTCGGCGTCGTCCCGCCCGGGTTCGGCATCGTCCACCAGGTGAACCTCGAGTACCTCGCGCGCGGCGTCCACAAGGGCGCGGCGCCCGCCGAGGGCGCGCCGCCGGTCTACTACCCCGACTCGCTCGTCGGCACCGACAGCCACACGACGATGATCAACGGCATCGGCGTCGTCGGCTGGGGCGTCGGCGGCATCGAGGGCGAGGCGGCCATGCTCGGGCAGCCGGTCTACTTCCTGACTCCCGACGTCGTCGGCTTCGAGTTCAACGGCCGCCTGCGCGAAGGCGTCACCGCGACCGACCTGGTGCTCACGGTCACCGAGATCCTGCGCCGCGAGAAAGTGGTCGGCAAGTTCGTCGAGTTCTTCGGTGAAGGGGTCGAGAGCCTCTCGGTTCCGGACCGCGCGACGATGGCCAACATGGCGCCGGAATACGGCGCGACGATGGGCTTCTTCCCGGTCGACGCGAAGACGATCGAGTACTTCCGCGGCACCGGCCGCACGGCCGCCGAGATCGACCTGTTCGAGGCCTACTTCAAGGCACAGGGAATGTTCGGCATGCCGCGCGCCGGCCAGATCGACTACAGCAAGGTCGTCCGCCTCGACCTCGGCAGCGTCGCGCCGAGCCTGTCGGGGCCGCGCCGACCGCAGGACCGGATCGAGATCGGCCACGTCAAGGCGCAGTTCACGTCGCTGTTCAGCAAGTCGCCTGCGGAGAACGGCTTCAACCAGCCCGCCGGGCACCTCCTGACTCGCCACCATGTCCGCCCCGCCGAAGCGCGCGTCGACGAGCGCGCCGGCGACCCGACCGGCAAGAGCATCCCGCGGACGCCGGCGGTGCAGCCGGGAGCCCCTCGCTTCCTCGACGAGATGAACGCCAACAAGCCGACGCTCGCGGCGGCGATCCACGAAGCGCCGCCGGAGCATCCCGACCACGGCGACCGAACGATCGGCAACGGCGACGTGCTGATCGCGGCGATCACGTCGTGCACGAACACGTCGAATCCGAGCGTGATGATCGCCGCGGGCCTGCTCGCGAAGAAGGCGGTCGAAGCAGGGCTCAGCGTCGAGCCGCACATCAAGACATCGCTTGCCCCGGGCTCGCGCATCGTCACCGAGTACCTGACGCGTGCCGGCCTGCTGCCCTACCTCGACAAGCTCGGCTTCAGCCTGGCGGCGTACGGCTGCACCACCTGCATCGGCAACGCCGGCGACCTCGCACCGGAGATCAACGACGCGATCACGAAGAACGACCTCGTCTGCGCGGCCGTGCTCTCGGGCAACCGCAACTTCGAGGCGCGCATCCACCCGAACCTGAAGGCGAACTTCCTCGCCAGCCCTCCCCTCGTCGTCGCCTACGCGATCGCCGGCACGGTCCTGCGCGACCTGATGACCGAGCCGGTCGGCAAGGGCAAGGGTGGCCGCGACGTCTACCTCGGCGACATCTGGCCGAGCAGCGACGAGATCGCCGCGCTGATGAAGTTCGCCATGAACGGCCAGGTCTACAAGGCGAACTACGACAAGGTCGCCACCGAGCCGGGGCCGCTGTGGGAGAAGATCCGCGGCGTCAGCGGCCAGGTCTACAACTGGCCGCCCTCGACCTACATCGCCGAGCCGCCGTTCTTCGCCGGCTTCGAGATGCAGCCGCCGCCGCCGCCGGCGGCGATCCAGGGCGCGCGCGCAATGGCGCTCTTCGGCGACTCGATCACGACCGACCACATCTCGCCGGCCGGCTCGATCAAGGAATCGTCGCCGGCCGGGATCTGGCTGAAGGAGAACGGCGTCACCAAGGCCGACTTCAACTCGTACGGGTCGCGCCGCGGCAACCACGACGTGATGATGCGAGGCACCTTCGCCAACGTGCGCATCAAGAACCTGATGATCCCGCCGGGCCCGGACGGCTCGCGCGAGGAGGGCGGCGTGACGCTGTTCCAGCCGTCGGGCGAGAAGATGTTCATCTACGACGCGGCGATGAAGTACATGGCCGAGGGCACGCCGACGATCGTCTTCGGCGGCGAGGAGTACGGCACCGGGTCGAGCCGCGACTGGGCCGCCAAGGGCACGCAGCTGCTCGGCATCAAGGCGGTGGTGGCGAAGAGCTTCGAGCGGATCCACCGCTCGAACCTGGTCGGCATGGGCGTGCTGCCGTTGCAGTTCAAGCCGGGAGATTCGTGGGAGTCGCTCGGCATCCACGGCGACGAGACCTTCGACGTCGAGGTCGGCGCGACGCTGCGCCCGCAGCAGGACGCGACCCTCGTCATCCACCGCGGCGAGGACAAGCCGCGCCGCATTCCGCTCATCCTGCGGATCGATACGGCGATCGAGGTCGACTACTACAAGCACGGCGGCATCCTGCCGTTCGTGCTGCGGCAACTGCTTGCCGCCTGACGGCGGCAAGCCGCTGCCCTGAGAGCGATGGAACCGCACGCGCTTCGCGCGCGCGGGGCTGGCCGCCCATAGCGATGGGAGCAGCCGCTGCCTAGTCCCTGCCCTTGTCGCCGGTGGAGCAGCGCGGGTCGGCGCCCGTCCCGGCTTCGGTGACGTTGCCGGTGACGTTGCTGATCGAGACCTGGAACACCATGCAGTCGCCCTCGAGACCGCCGAAGCGGTAGTTGAGGACCTGCAGTTTCTGGTAGCCGACCGGGAAGACGAACGCGGGCCTGCCGAGACGCGTGAGCACCTCGCCCTGCGGCATCCCCGCCTGGATCGTCGCGAACGTCTGCGGGTTCAGCACCTGCTGGCTTTGAACCAGCCGGCCGCTCGCGTCGAAGTCGAGCATGTAGGTGTCCTTGCCGCGCGGGAACGAGAGCCTCGTGCCACCGTTCGGCAGCGGGTACTCGTCGCCGGCGCCGAGCGTCTGGCGCGCCTCCGCGATCGACGTGCCGGGGGGCAACGACGCGGGCGGTCGCAGATAGGTGCAAGCGGCCGTCGCCACGATCAGCGACAACGCGCCGATCCGGCGCAGGCCAGCTTCGAAGCGCTTCATCTCAGAACTCCAACTCGATCGATGTCATGAACCGCGACGATTCTGGACCGCGCCGTTTATCCCCGCTCGCCACCGGCTCTCTAGAATCGCGACACCGTGCATCGGCCGGCCGACACGTCGCTTCGTGAATGATCCTGTCCTCGCCCCTCGCCTCGCGCCCGACTTCGTCAAGCGGCTCGGGCACGGCATCCACGTCGTCGACACCGGCTTTCACCGACCTCTCTTCGACGCCGCCTACCTGATCGTCGAGCGGGGCCGGGCCGCCTTCGTCGACGCCGGCACGAACCATTCGGTGCCGCGCCTGCTCGCGGCGCTCGCCGGCGCCGGGCTTGACGTCGGCGACGTCGACTACGTCATCGCCACCCACGTCCACCTAGACCACGCGGGCGGCGTTGGCCTTCTCATGGAGCAGCTGCCGCAGGCGCGGCTCGTCGTCCATCCGCGCGGCGCGCGCCATCTCGCCCGCCCTGCGCACCTGATCAAGAGCGCGACCTCCGTCTACGGCGCGGCCGAGATCGAGCGCTCCTACGGCACGCTCGTGCCGGTCGCGAGCGAGCGGATGGTGACGACGCAGGACGGCATGACCATCGAGCTCGCCGGCCGGCCGCTGCGGTTTCTCCACACCCCCGGCCACGCCATGCACCACCACTGCATCTGGGACGCCGCGAGCCGCGGCTTCTTCACCGGCGACACGTTCGGCCTGTCGTACCGCGATTTCGACACCGCCGACGGCGCCTGGATCATGCCGACGACGACGCCGGTGCAATTCCAGCCCGAGGCGTTGCGCCGGTCGATCGAGCGCATGGTCGCGTTGGATCCGGAGTGGATCTATGCGACCCACTACGGCCGCGTCGGCGACGTGCCGCGACTCGCCGTAACCCTGCTCGCGCAACTCGACGAGATGGTGGCGTTCGCTCGCACGACATCGCGCGGACCGGAGCGCCATCGCGCGCTTCTGGACGGCCTCGAGGCGATCCATCTGCGAAGCCTGCGCGCACACGGCGTGACGCTGAACGACGATCGCATTCGCGAGCTGCTCGCGCTGGACCTCGAGCTCAACGCGCAAGGCATCGCCATCTGGCTCGACCGCCTGTCCGCATGAACCAGGTCCGCTTCGATTTCACCGGCAAGGTCGCCGTCGTCACCGGCGCCGCGAACGGCATCGGCGCCGCCTGCGCCCGCCTGTTCGCCGCCAGCGGCGCCACGGTGGCGCTCTGGGACCTCGACGCAGCCGGCGCCCAGGCGCTCGCGGCACAGCTGGCCAGCGCCGGCGCGCGCGCGCACGGCTTCGCGTGCGACGTCGCGCGCAGCGACGAGGTCCAGGCGGCGCTCGCCGGCACCGTCGCCGCCTTCGGACGCGTCGATGTCCTGGTCAACAACGCCGGAATCTTTCGCGCCGCCGAGTTCCTCGACATTGCCGAGGCCGACTGGGATGCGGTCATCGACGTCAACCTCAAGGGCGCGTTCCTCGTCGGCCAGGCGGTGGCGCGCGAGATGGCGACGACCGGCGGCGGCGCGATCGTCAACATGAGCTCGGTCAACGGCGTCACGGCGATCCCGAGCATCGCCAGCTACAACGCGAGCAAGGGCGGCATCGACCAGCTGACGCGCGTGATGGCGCTCGCGCTCGCCGACCGCGGCATCCGCGTCAACGCGGTCGCGCCAGGGACGATCGCGACCGACCTCGCGCAGAAGGCGGTGCTCGGCAGCGCCGAGGCGGCGGCGCGGATCATGAGCCGGACGCCGCTCAGGCGTCTCGGCCGGCCTGACGAAGTCGCGGCGGTGTGCGCATTCCTCGCCAGCGACGCGGCGAGCTACCTGACCGGCGAGGTCGTCTACGTCGACGGCGGCCGGCTCGCGCTCAACTACACGATGCCACCGCTGCCCGCCTCACCCTGACCATCACGCCGCGGCCGCGGCGAGCCGCGGTTGCAGGCGCACCTCGCGGATCGGCAGGTGAATCAGCGCCGCGCCCGCGGCAAGGACGATGTCGGCGTACCACATCCAGTCGTAGCTGCCGGTCCATTCGAACGACTTGCCGCCGAGCCAGGCGCCGAGGAAGCCGCCGATCTGGTGCGAGAGCATGACGAAGCCGAACAGCGTCGCCATGTGCGCGGTGCCGAAGAACTTGGCGACGAGGCCGGCGGTCGGCGGCACTGTCGAGAGATAGGTCAGGCCGATGAAGGCGGCGAAGACGAGAACGACTGCTTCCGTCTTGGGCGCGAACAGGAAGACGAGGACGGCGAGGCCGCGCGCGGCGTAGACGAGGGACAGCAGCGACTTCATGCGCCAGCGGCCGACCGCCCAGCCCATCGCGAAGCTGCCGACGATGTTGAAGAGGCCGACGACCGCCAGCGCCCACGCGCCGACCGAAGGCGGCAGCTGGCAGGCGGCGACGACCCCGGGCAGGTGCGTGGCGATGAAGGCGACGTGGAAGCCGCAGACGAAAAAGCCGGTAGCGAGCAGGAGGTAGCTCGAGTCGTGCATCGCGCGCCGGATCGCCTCTCGCGTCGTCTCGGCGCGCACCGGAGCGGCGCTCGGGGTGGCCGCCGCGGCGCTCGCCGCCGCCTGCCTCGCGCTGCCGCGCAGGACCCACGCCGCCGGCAACGCAAGGAGCACGATCGCCGCCATGCTCTGGATCGCGATCGCCCAGCCGGCCACGGCCGTGATGCCTTGTGCGATCGGCACGAACACGAACTGGCCGAACGAGCCGCCGGCGTTGACGATGCCGCTGGCGATGCCGCGCCGCGCCGGCGGGGTGAGACGCGCCGTCGCCGCGAGCAGCACCGAGGGACCGGCGAAGCCCGCGCCGCCGGCGGCGAGCACGCCTATCGCGACGATCAGGCCGAAGGTCGTCGTCATCAGCGGCACCAGCGCCGTGCCGAGCGCGACCAGGAGCAGGCCGAAGAGGACGACGCGGCCCGCGCCGTAGCGATCGGCGACGATGCCGGCCAGCGGCTGCGTAAGCCCCCACCACAGTTGGCCCACGCCGAACGCCAGGCTGATGCTGGCGAGGCCCAGGCCGGTGGTGGTGTTGATGACGCTGAGGAACAGCCCCATCGACTGGCGCGCTCCCATCGTCACCGCGAAGATGCCGCCGGCAGCGAGCAGGACGAGGCCGAAGGCGACCGGCGCGCGTGCGCGTGCCGCGCCGGGAATCGATTCAGGCATCGCTGTTCTCCAGTTCCGGCTCGGACAAGGTGGCGAGGCAGTCGTCGAGCAGCGCGTGCAGCTCGGCAACGCGAGCAGCGCCGAGGCGCTCGTTGAGGGCGAGCTGCGCCCGCTTCCATTCGCGCTGGGCCTCGAGTCGCTTCGCGCGACCGCGCGCCGTGATGGTGACGAGCCGCGATCGGCCGTCCGCGCCGGGCCCGATCGCCGCCCAGCCGTTGCCCACCAGCGGCTGCAGGTTGCGCGTGAGCGTCGAGGCGTCCATCGCCATGGCCGCGGCGAGGTCGCTCGGCCGCGCCGAGCCGAGGTGCTCGATCTGCGACAGCAGCGAATACTGGGTCGTCTTCAGTCCCGACGCGGAGACGACCCGGTCGTAGTGCTGGGTGACCCGGCGCGTGAGCTGGCGCAGCTTGAAGTTGGTGCAGCCCTTGGGAGCAGCGGAGAC
>Ga0308173_10000695_pt1 | contig 15095 bp, 14 predicted proteins | sample PhyPR1_FD_203716 | JGI IMG/M metagenome (GOLD analysis project Ga0308173, IMG submission 203716) | Soil microbial communities from UC Gill Tract Community Farm, Albany, California, United States - DLSLS.P.R1 | ecosystem: Environmental > Terrestrial > Soil > Agricultural land | place: USA...
CGAATCGATTCTAACGAACCGGCCGCCACCGCCGCCCTTCAACCTTCAACTACCCTCGGGACACCCTCCATCGGCTCAGCGCTGCTGATACCGGGCGGTACGTCAGCAGCGCTTCGTCTCTGGAACCGTTCAGGACAAGCCTGTGCGCTCCCGATGTCTCCTATGCGTGTCCCGAACTATCTTTTTCTACAAGAATTCTTCCGGTCATCATGGGATGAATTTTGCAGAAGTACGGATATGAACCCGGTTCTTGGAACTTGAAAGAGAATGCCTGGTCAGTATCGAGGACGGGAGACGAAAATTTCTTTTCTGTGCTCACGATGTTGTGAGGGATGTCGTCTCGATTTGTCCACGTAATAGTCGTGCCTGGCTTCACCGTCATAGACTTAGGCGTGAAGGAGAAATTGTCGATTTTGACTTCGGTCGTATTGACCGCCCTTTCCAGACTTGCTCGCGCCGTAGAGGTCATGGCAAGAGGGGAATCGACAACCGCGAGGGTATGGTTACCCTCTACGTAGTTGACATGTGTGATCCCCAGTACCTGGCCCAACTGTTCGGCCGGCACTTTCATGGGGCCTGGCGAAGGCGCTGTTCCGGGCTTGGGTTGGGGGAACGCAGTCGACATTGCAGTGTGGTAGAAAACATTACCCTCTACCTTCTGCATAGTCTGGTGAATGTGCCCGTTCAATACCGTGATTGAGCCAAACCGCCTCATGTACGACAAAGCGGTCGTTCCATCCTCAGTGCCCCATCCCCACTCGGGATACACCGTCCACAACGGAATGTGGGCAAAGACCACGATCGGAGTACTGCTGGAGCACCCCCTGAGATCCCTTTGAAGCCAGCTCAATTGTTCCGCCCCAAGCGTCCCTAGACCGCCTGCTTTCAGATTTACGACATTTACAAGACCTACGAAGTGCATTCCCTTGTGATCGAAGCTAAACCAGCCTGCTCCCTTGGTGCCTTTGCCGTAGCGTTCCAGGTACTGCTGACCGTTGTCGGAGAGCATGTCGTGTTCGCCAGGCACAAAGAACGTTTGCCCGGATTTAGCCGACTTCAACACCTGATCGAGAGTGTCGAATTCGCTTGGCTTTGAGAGATGACTCAAGTCGCCGGTGTGAATCAGGAAGTCGGGCGTACGCTCTAGCGCGTTGATTTTCCCGATCGCCTGTTGTAAGGTCGCTGTCACGTCATTGTTGGCTGCCTTATTGAAACCGATGTGACTGTCGCTAATTTGAACGAAGCTGAATCCTGCGCCTCCGCCCGTCCGGTGGTTCTGCATTTGGCCAAAGGCTCTGGAACTGAGTACGCCTCCACTTACCGTCCAAATCATTCCCGTGCCGGCCCAAGCCATACACTCCAAGAATCCACGGCGGTCCACTCCGTCGTTATGCAGATTGTCCTTTATTCGACGAGACAATTGTTTTCTCCTTCTAAACAGCGCTTTCAACTGTGTGTTTCATTTAGCAGTACCGATGCGCACGGCGAGATATTCCCGCTGCGGCATCTTTTTCGCACTATCGAGGGGCACGGCTAGGAGTCACGCAAAAGGCAGATAAGAATTACTCCAAACGACTTCATTCGAAATCCTTCCAGCCCGTGGCTTTTTTGATTGGCAGTGTAGCAGTTGGATTCTGCCACGTGTTGGACACCACAGAATCGGTACAGCGAGAAAAGGGGATCAATGCAAGCGAACGGGAATAAAGTGCACCGGATCAGGGTATACAGTGCGGATCCTACGAACGTGCAAGTTGTTCCCAGACTCACTCACGCCAGAAAATCCAAATCGTATGAACTGCATGTGTTCCACCATAGTTCCCGATCGAGTATGCAAACGTGTGCATCACTCTAGCTTCGGAAGATGTAGCCGCGAGGTCTCTATGGAGTGCCTGAATCGGCGGGCCACGAACACCGGAGGCCCGACGACCGGGCCCGATCCTCTGTCACCGCCGCGCCCGAAGCTCCCGTATTATGATCCGTGCCTCAACGGATGGGTGCTCAGCCGGTATGTGGACGTATTGGCAGCGCTACGCGAACCCCGATTACTGCCAGTGGATTCACGTGCCGAGGCACCACCGGGCGACGTTGTCGTAGTCGCTCAACGCCGGATACGCACAGAAACTATGGCTGTGCTTTCTCACCAAAATATTGAAAGCTGGAGAACCCAATTCGTGGCTCTCGCGCACTGCACGATCGCAAAGCTGACTTCAGGAAAGCGCGTCGACATCATCAGTCAGTTTGCTGAGCCCTTCTGCCTAGCAGTTGCCGTGAGTATCACTGAAGCTAACCCACTCGACAGCGAGAGATTAGGTGCCCTCGCTCACACGGTCTCAATGGCAGTTGCTGATCCATTCAACGACTGGCTACGTCACTCGGCCAAGATTGCAGATGTGCAAGTTGCCAAGAGCCTTGACCGCAGTCCTATCCCGATGAGTGGCCCAACATTCGTCGCATTATCGCAGACTCTTCCCTGCTTTCTCGCAAATGCGTGGCTCGCATTGTTACGCCATCCTCGGCAGCTCGACCGACTCCGTAACGAGCCCGATTTGCTGTCTTCCGCCGTGGAGGAACTTTTGCGGTATGCCGGAGTGGCTCACATACTATTCCGTCGAAGTTCGACAGCCATCAATGTTGCCGGGCTGACCATCGCGCGAGGAGCCCGGGTGATTCTTATGCTATCTTCAGCAAATCGTGACTCCACATACTTCATGGAGCCCGACTGTCTGGATATCTCACGGCGGTCTCGTCCGCATCTCGCGCTTGGTGTTGGTCCGCATTCATGCGCCGGAGTATCGCTGATAAAAATGATTGTTGGGATCGCCACTGCCGTTTGGGTCGAATATGTCGCTGCCGCCGACACGACGACTCCCATCGAATGGGAGGGTGGATCTGGCTTTCGTTTCGCAAAGTCCCTGTATGTTCTCCTGCACTAGCAACAGCGAATCAATTGTTTTCACGAAGGGCTACATTCGGCGTTTGTTCCTTGCTGCTTGTGCGAGACCGCGAAAGGTGCGAGACTGACTACGCCATCATTGCTAGGGCGATCCGATCGGACGATGTCACACCATGGTTGGAATAATCGGCCAGACGACGAGGTGCGAAAGGACAAATACGAATCGTTCGAGACGACCGTCTTGCCTTACCTCAACTCCGCTTACAACCTAGCGCGATGGCTAACCCGCAATGAACATGACGCTGAAGATATCGTCCAGGAAGCATTCCTACGAGCACTGCGTTCATTCGACACGTTCACCGTGGGTCGCGACGCTCGGGCCTGGTTGCTGACCATTGTTCGAAATTCTTGCCGCACTTGGCATCGGCAAAATCGGTCTCACGAGACCACTGTCGAGTGGGATGTCGATTCTCAACCAACCTCGGCTACATGGTCGGATCCTGAGGCAATGCTAATCAAGAATGCGGACTCTCACCTGATTGGTCAGGCAATGGAACAGTTACCGATCGAGTACCGGGAAATATTGGTCCTACGAGAATTGGAAGAATTGTCTTACAAGGAAATTGCGCAAATAGTCGGAGTCCCTTTGGGAACTGTGATGTCACGGCTCTCTCGGGCGCGAAAGGAACTTTACATCCGCCTATGCCAGCAAACCGGAGAGATGGGCCGATGAGTTGTCAAAAAGTGAGCGAGTTCCTCGACGCTTACGTCGATAAAGAACTCGACGTAATTAGCAGTTTGGAGTTCGAACGTCACCTCGCGGAGTGCGTCGCATGTCGCGCGAAGTACGACCAGTACCGACAGATCCAGGACTCAACAAAAAGTCGCCTTCGGTATTTTCGGGCTCCGGAAGAATTTGAGCAGAGGCTTCGTGCGCACCTGCGCCCCCCAGAACGGTACCAGAGTAGCAATATCCGCCGAGAATGGTTCCCCAAATGGCGGCCTTGGGCGATGGCCGCCGGTGTTGTCGCTGTTCTGCTATTTACGGCGCTGCTTCTCCAAATAGCTAGACGGCCTTCCCCATCAGACATGTTGGCGCAGCAGGTGGTATCCAGTCACATCCGATCATTGCTGGCAAATCACTTGAGCGACGTTGTCTCCTCGGACCAACACACCGTAAAGCCCTGGTTCAGCGGCAAGCTGGATTTTGCGCCCGCTGTTAAGGATTTATCTTCTCAAGGGTTTCCGCTGGCCGGGGGGCGCTTGGACTACTTGGACAATCGCCCTGTGGCTGCGTTGGTGTATAAGCGGCGCCAACACACGATTAATCTGTTCCTATGGCCTTCGCCAATCTTAGATTCCGGTCCTCGCACGCTCACGATAAGGGGCTACAATGTGGTCCATTGGACGCACTCGCATATGGCTTACTGGGCGGTATCGGACGTGAATGCCCCGGAACTGAATCAGTTCGCACACGATTTGCAAGACTGAATTTGACGTCCGGTGAGAAACCGTATTTACGCAGCCATGTTCCAAGCTGCCTACGGCGCGTGGTGGCGAACAGAACGAAGCCAGCGCCAAGAAGAGCAGTGATTCAAACTCGGAGGTGGGCGCAGCCACAGGGAAATTCACATCGTCGATCGAGAGATCTCAGGCGGCTGTATTAACCGAATTGATCGTCACGGTCGTGGTGCCATTGCAGGGCAATGCGGTGCGCGCTGCCTACCCGCCATGACCCTGTACGCGACAGGTGTGCGTTCACGTTTGGAGATCCCATTCGGATCGACCTGAACGCTTTTGCCAATGCTAGTTCAGTGGGCTTTGGGTCCCGACAGTTACGAGGCCTCTTTCTCTGTATCTGCTTTCCGGAGCCATCGGGCCGGCTGTTCGCCTCCGGAGTGGTCTTGTGGCCAGCAGACCTTCAATTCCCTGGGCAAAATCGACGATACAACCAGCTGGATTGCCATCGACGACCACCGAGTTGTGAGATGCCCTATCTACTTCTTCCTCACAAACCTTTGAGATTCTTCGCATCACTTGCCTGCTTTGGGCCAACACGCAAAAGATTCGTTGAGCGGCTACGTCTCCGCCACACGGACTGCGTATCACCCCTCGGCAGCGGCGTGACAGCGCAACCGGGACCGATATCTTAGTCTACAGACATCACTGATCTACCGGTCCTACAGACCACGACGCCCCAGGCAAGCTGTCGTATTGCTGATAGCGTGGGTGTTCCGTAAATGTTTACTGTTCATGATTCAAGTCAGCGTTTGTTGCCAATCGCTCCATCACCGTTTTTGCTAAATCGTCCAGATCTCGCCAGTGAGTGAACACGTGATCTTGAGACACGTCGGTGCTGGCGCCTGCACGATAGGCTATGTGCTTCATGATCATACGTAGGAGAAAGTTGTACTTGCTATACATCAGTGCTCCGGCGACTGGTCGAATCAAGGTGGGATGCCAATGTGTTTCAGAAACAAACAAGTCTGTCATCCTCTTTACATCCGCCGCGGCTTGGGCGCGGTGGTCCGAATTTGCCTGCTCATCTTGCGCGCCGGCCTGAGACAGGCTTACGGATACAAGAGCAGTGAACATTCGGTTGAGATCGGCCAGATGATCCTTCACGAATCGGATGATTTCCGGTTCATGATGTGCACGGTGTACCGAAGCAGCAATGACCGCAGCTGCGTAGTTCGCAAGAGAAAACCCTTTCGGGAGCTCACGTACATCGGATACGGTCGCTTGGGAATCCTGAGAACGGATTTTTTCACCCAAGTATTCGGCTATCCGTTTCGTGTGTCCTTCACGTGTTGCATAAACGATAAGAATAGATTTCATATGCAGACCCTGTTCGTCAGTGAAAAGTACATGCAAAGGCCTAAACGCGCTACAGACGTTTCTGCCAAACGCGTACAGTTTCCGAAGCCATTCTTCCTTTTCGCGGATCTAGTGGTTCAACAAGTCCAATCAAGGTTTCTCTAATTGGACCTATACCACCGAGCCGAAGGGCGTTCTTCTACGAACGAGGGGTGAAAATACCATCGGTAGACGCCGGCAGGCATCTGCATGGTGGCGGCGACGGGGCCAGGCTTAAGTTTCACGGCCTTCGGCCGCATAAAAAACGAAGAAAAGTTCAGGGTTGCTTCTGTGTTGGCAGCGGCGAAAAGGAGCGTCGGTAGAAACGTCTGCTCCGGAAATTCTTTGAGGATCGCCGGCCTCGCTCCATTCCAGGGGAGATAGAAGTTTACATTGTGATCGGAACGTGTGAGCGCAGCTTGGGCTAATCTGATGGCTTCCGGCGGGGTGCTGCGCTCAACGTCTTGCTTCCTCGCGATCTGGTTTGCTCAATGGACAAGCTGATCTGACGACAACATCCGACATGCGACGGGCCCTTCCGTAGCCGGGGTTTCCGCAGCCTCTACAATCTCGCGATCGAGATTTGGGCAACGATTCTCCAGCCTTTCTTCCCGGATACTGCCGCCTCAGGGCACGTGCGGACTACTTGAACGCTGATCTGACGCGAGGAGCCACCGAGTTTGCCACTCGACTATAGCCCACTTTCGGTAGTTAGCGCGCAATTCAGCGCTTGAATGGCTCGTTCTTGCCTTCGCTAGATCAAAGGCCTACAGGACGAGCCAGAGCAGAATTTAGCCACACGACACAATACAATTTACTATTGCGCTGCCTATGAGCAGCAGCTATGGCTCCGGTTACCGCTCAGTCACTTCGAGTCTTTCACCCAGCTTCTCGAACTTGCTCTTGGCGTGCCCATAGGTGACGAAATCACCTACTATCTGCGATAAATCAGTCGCCAATTCAGAGTTCGCAAGGGCGTAGTTCTTATAAGTGCTGAGGTTAACGTGGCCCTGATTCTTGTTGAGGGAGTTGATCGTGGCTTCGAGATTATCGGCCATTTCGCGTAGAGCCGGGGTGATTCGATTTATGGCTGTTTGCTGCCAAGTCGATCCTTGATCCTTGCCATTATTGAGCTCCTGGACCAACTGCCCGGCCTTGTTCACATGTTCTTTCATGTCGTTTAGTTTGGCAGCATGACTCTGCCACGCCATTGTCGACCGCGTGTAGCTTTCCAGTTCCGAGGCGTCCTGCTGTAGCCCTGCAGCCTCCGTCTTTGCGTCGGCTAAAAGCTTGTTGAGATGCTCTGAATCATTAGTGGTGCTGGCGAACGCGATGAAGCTGGTGGCGAACGCCGCGATGGCGACTGCTTTGTACATAAATATTCTCCTCTTCTGAGCTCTGTGGGACGTTTACTGCCCCCGATTGAGATATGCAAGCGAAGGACCGCAGCTGATCAAAGCCTAATCAGAGCCGTTTGGGAACTTACGGGACGGCTCACGTCGCATTTCTCAGAGTTAAGCGCGCTTCTGACCGGTCTGATTCAGAGTTCAGCGACCAGCACTGGGTCACAGCGCCCAGCAGACTGCGTTTGGACGCGCACTACGAACGTAGCGTCCGCCGGGCGTGCTGCTTTGCTTGGCACGCCCACCTGCACTATTCGAGTACACATCTTATGTTTTCAGATCGTTTGGCGCAGCTCTGATTATGACTGTGTGTGTTTACCAAAAGGCCGGCTCGATTGGCCGAGGCCTACCGACTAAGGAGATGCCCAGAACTAATTTGCGCTATTTGACAGGGATATTATGTTGCGGACGATGCTACTGGACACTGTTGCATGCTGGCATCGATCTACCCTGCCTCAAAGTCTGCAAACGTCCCGGGGCTTTGCGCCCCTGCATGAAAGCCCCAATGAGTCCATCTTGAGCTTTTAAGATTGTCCCTTGGCTCATTCACACGGAAGGCGATGTAGAAGAGGTACGTTTATTTTATATCTGACGGAGGCACAAGGCTTCTGTCCCGGACGTTTTGGGGCCAGTCCAGGGGACACCGGGGCAAGGTGGATGAAACGCAAAGCAGCCAGCAGCGGAGCGGTATCACAGAGACACAGCGCATGAGCTTCATTGCTCGATCCAAGAAAGTCTGGAGTTGAAGAGCCAGGCCGATGTCATTGCTTAACACGCAATTCCGGTGGTGTACCGGAACAACCCAGCAAAACTCCTGCTGATTCAAGAATGGCCGAGTCAGAAAAAGGATTTGGAGCGATCCGACTCGTCAGCGACTTGATCGAGTGCAATTTAGCGTGTACGAGGACGGAGAAGCGAAATTGTCCCGAATGGAAGCTGCCCACCGGTCGCTTCAAGTGCCTCGCGGATTGAACATGGTCGGTGATACTGGTCGTACATTGGCGACTTTCGTGCCTAATAATATCCACAGATATGCGCCCGAAGGAAATGAGAGGTCACAGGCAACATCCTCACATGGCCTTGAAGTCCGGTCCGACTTCACCAAGCAGATCGGGAAATTCATCGAAGCGTATCGACAAGGTGGTAAGCCGGTCTGGAACGACGTTGATACGCACGCCGCCCTTTGCGAAATGCTCGACAAAGTCAGCAAGTTGCCCGGCATTGGATCACGTGATCCGAGGCACGATCCAGGGTACTAGAACTCAGTATCGGGTTGTTTACACAATAGATAAGTGCGATTCCGGCAAGGTTAACAAACCCAAGGTGCACTCATTCTGCGTTCTGAACGACAAGTGTGAAGGTTTCAAAGTTTTGGACGCCGCGAATGGCAATGAGCGCTGAACCGTCTGGCGGCAAGGGCGATGGCTCGGTGACTGGGCCTTCCGGCGCGGTCTTCCACCTTCGCGGGGTGACAAAAATCTACCGGATGGGCGAAGTCGAAGTCCAAGCCCTGCGGGGGGTCGACTTGGATCTTTACGCGGGCGAATTCGTCGTCGTGCTGGGCCCGTCTGGCAGCGGTAAATCAACCCTGCTGAATATTCTGGGTGGGCTCGATGTGCCAAGTGGAGGCGAAGTACGTTATCTGGATCACAACCTGACGGCCGCGAGCGATGCAGGGCTGACGCGTTTCCGTCGTGAGCACGTGGGGTTCGTCTTTCAATTCTACAATCTGATTCCGAGCTTAACTTCGCTAGAAAACGTAGCGCTCGTGACGGAGATCGCCCGAAACCCAATAGAACCCGCTGAGGCGTTGAAAATGGTCGGCCTCAGTGATCGGTTAAATCATTTTCCGGCACAATTGTCGGGTGGTGAGCAACAACGCGTGGCGATAGCAAGGGCCATAGCCAAACGTCCCCAAGTCTTGTTGTGCGACGAGCCAACTGGCGCACTCGACTACGAAACTGGAAAGCTCGTTTTGGAAGCTCTCGAACGGGCCAATCGTGAGCTTGGAACGATCGTGGCAATCATCACACACAATGCCGCGATCGCCGGAATGGCCGATCGTATCGTCCGGGTCCGAAGCGGAACAATTGCAGACATCCTGAAGAATGCTAAGCGACTCTCACCGGCGGAGTTGACGTGGTGATGGTATGACGGCGTTGCATCGAAAACTCGTTCGAGACTTAAACCACATACGCGGGCAGGTGGTCGCGATCACCCTGGTTCTGGCCTGTGGGATCGCAACCTACGTGACGATGCGGTCAGCCTTTCTTTCGCTAGAAATCGCGCAATCCGACTATTATTCGAAATTCCGTTTCGCTGACGTATTCGCCCATGTGAAACGCGCACCGGAGTCAGTCATCACGCCAATCTCCAGGATCCCGGGAATAGCGGCTGTCCAGACGCGAGTGGTTATGGATGTCACACTCGATGTGCCAGGCCTCGAGCAACCGGCGACAGGGCGCTTGATCTCCATTCCGGAGCACGGCCCGCCTGTGCTCAACAATGTCTTCCTTCGGGCGGGCCGCTATGTCGAACCCGGCCGACGGGGCGAAGTTCTTGCCAGCGAGGCTTTCGCCACAGCCAACCACCTGGGTGTCGGCAGTGCGATCGCAGCTGTATTAAACGGGAAATGGGAGCAGTTGCGCATCGTCGGTATTGCCCTCTCGCCGGAATATGTCTATGAGATCCGACCTTCGGAGGTGTTTCCAGACAGTCGGCGCTTCGGAGTTCTATGGATGAGCCGCGAGGTGCTCGAAGGGGCATTCAACATGAAGGAAGCATTCAATGACGCCACAATTTCTCTCACGCGGGGGGCAGATGAGCGGGAGGTAATCTCGCGTCTGGATCAAATACTGGACAGGTATGGCTGTTTGGGCGCTTATGGCCGCTCCGACCAGGTATCGTTTCGCTTCCTTACGGATGAACTCGGCGAGCTTCGTGCATACGGGTTAATCCTCCCCAGCCTGTTTCTTCTAATAGTTGCCTTCCTTCTGCACGTTCTGTTAGCGCGCCTGGTAGGGACGCAGCGTGCCCAAGTTGCTGTTCTGAAGGCGTTCGGTTACTCCAACTTTGAGGTCGGCCTTCACTACTTCGAACTGGGCCTGGCAGCTATTACGGCAGGCACATTAGTAGGCGTGGGCCTAGGGCTGTGGCTCGCGTCGGGGATGATGAACATCTATGCCCGCTACTTCCATTTTCCTGAGTTGCGGCTTCAGGCGGATGCCCGTGTAATTCTGTTTGCGGTGGCAGTTGCCGCCGGCTCTGCATGCCTTGGGGCCTTATCCGCCGTTCATCGTTCGGTCATGCTTGCGCCTGCGGAGGCTATGCGCCCGGAGCCTCCAGCGACTTTCCGGCCAGGACTTCTGGAGCATCTTGGGCTCCGGAGGCTGCTGTCGCCCGCCTCACGGATGATCGTCCGCAATCTGGATCGGCGCCCCTGGCGAGCATTCTTCTCCGTGGTGGCCGTCGCCCTTTCCGTCGCGATCGTGGTTTCGGGCCGCTATTCCATTGATGCTGTCAATCGGCTCGTCCGCGTACAGTTTCACACGATTCAGCGTGAGGATGTCACTGTTGTCTTTCAAGAGCCTCGTCCCGGAGGTGTGCAGCATGAACTCGCCAATCTCGCCGGCGTTCTTCGAGTGGAACCATACCGCGAAGTACCTGTACGCCTCCGGCTAGGACACCGCTCGCGTCGGAATGCCGTGCTTGGATTAATGGCTGCTGGAGAGTTGCGACATCCCGTCGACGAGCGGTTGCAGCCTGTCGAGCTACCGCCCGATGGCCTTGTTTTGAACTCCAAGCTAGCGGAGATTCTTGAGGCTCATGTGGGTAGCATCGTGACCGTCGAAATTCTGGAAGGCGCCCGGGCCGTGCGAGAAGTTGCTGTGGCTGCGGTAGTCGACGAACCGGTGGGCCTTGGAGCCTATATGGACATCAACGCATTGCACCGCCTGATGCGAGAGGGCAATACGATCTCGGGCGCTTATCTAAGTGTGGATAGCCTGATCGCTTCCAAACTGTACACAGTCTTGAAACGAACGCCGTCGATCAGTGGTGTAGCCGTTCGCGACGCGATGCTGGCCAGCTTCTGGAAGACATTTGGAGAATCGATCTGGATTTCCACGACATTTTTGGTAGGTTTCGCGTCGGTGATTGCATTTGGCGTCGTGTATAACGGCGCACGAATAGCACTTTCGGAGCGCGGAAACGAACTCGCCTGTTTACGCGTCCTGGGTTACACCCGAGTCGAGATCGGACGAATTTTGATTGGAGAACAGGGTCTCCTGACACTTGCGGCAGTCCCCGCCGGTTTTGCCATCGGTTTCGGTCTGTCTTTTCTGCTTTCCCGATTTTTCTCCCGTGAGTTGTTTCGGCTGCCTTTGGTTGTAAACGCTGGCAGTTATCTATTTTCGGCGATTGTCGTGCTGGTAGCGGCTCTCTTCTCTGGCCTCGTGGTTGCCGAACGTATACGACATATGAACTTGACAGAGGTATTGAAGACCAGGGAATGAGCACGCTTCCAAATCGACATATGAAGCGGGTTGTAATGACTGTTGGCGCAACGGTGATCGTGATCTTGGTTGCTCTCGCACTCAGGCCCAAACCGACGGAAGTTGAAACAGCGCTGGTTACCAGAGGGCCCCTGCAGGTTACGCTTGACGAGGACGGCGAAACCCGCGCACACGATCGGTTTACGCTCGCAGCACCCGTTGCAGGCCACCTCTCCCGGATTGTCTTCCACGAAGGAGACCAGGTGGGGCCAGAGACTACTCTTGCGACTATTAGCCCGCTGCCCCTAGATGCACGCGAGATTGCCGAGATTCGCGCTCGCATTGAGGCTGCTGAAGCACGGAAGCACGAAGCCAATCAACAGCTGGCACGATGGGAAAGTGACCATAGGCAGGCAACGCGTGAATTCAGCCGAGCGCGATTACTTTCGAGTGAGGGAATTATGCCGCAGCAGCAGTTCGAACAGGCCGAGAGCAAGCAAACCAGTACCGCCGAGGAGGTGAAAGCAGCAGAGTCACGCTTGCAGGCCGCTGCGGCAGAAGTTGAACGAGAAAGGGCGGGCTTGGTATCGTTGGAGGCACGACGGAGCCAACCAGGCAAGTTGGTAGCGATCCGTCCCCCAATACACTGCCGCATTCTCCGCATTCTGGAGAAAAGTGAACGCGTGGTTCCGTTGGGCACCCCGATCATTGTAGTGAGCAACCCCAAGAACCTCGAGATCGTAGTGGATCTGCTTTCCGCAGATGCTGTCAAAGTGCAATCAGGCGCCTCAGTGATGGTCGAGAACTGGGGTGGCCCCAGGCCGTTACACGCGAGGGTACGGACAGTCGAGCCTTATGGATTCACCAAGGTGTCTGCCCTTGGAATCGAAGAACAAAGAGTGAATGTTATCGCAGATTTTGTAGACCCCTCGGATGGCTTGGGAGACGGTTACCGGGTGGATGTGAGGATCGTGTTGTGGGATAACCCGAACGTTTTGAGGATCCCGGCAAGCTCATTGTTCCACATTGGCCAGCAGTGGAATGTATTTGCCATTGAAAATGGTCGAGTTCGCCGTCACCCGGTTGAAATCGGCCATCGGAATCCTTCCGAGGTGGAACTGACGAAGGGCCTGGACGAAGGGGCCCTTGTCATTTTGCATCCTGCGACCGATCTTCGCGACGGCGGCAGGGTCGAGGTCCAGCAGAACCAATGAGCCGCAACCGAAGTTCAGTGCGCGGCTAATTATCGAATGAAGAATTCGCGGTTGATCAACGGGTATCAGATCAACCGTCTGCCACATCGCGCAGGTAAGGAATGAGCCGGTAACTCTTCCAATCCGACTCCGTTTTGCTCTCGGCAAGAGTACTTTGGGGACCACAGGTTTGCTAGCGAGCCCCTGAGTTTCAAGTTCGGGCAAATTCTCGAAATACACAACGATCAGATACAGCGGCCAAGAGTTAACCGCCTGGTTTTCTACAGTTTCGTTGGGCGAGTTGACTGGATGCTCAAACGTCAGCCCGATCGCCAACGCCGTGGCTCGTACATGAGATTAGAAACACCTGCCGAATTGCCGGATAATGCGCCATTGCAGGTCGGTGGACCGGCTATGGATTCGAAACGGCACTGCGGAGTTACGAAGCAGCACGTTCCGCATTGAGGCGTACCCATCAAAAGCGAACTGGCCCTTCGTTTGCACTCAATTACGGGAAAGAGGGCAAGGCGAATGTCTGATGATGTGAAGCGAGTCACTAGAAAATTGTTCCTTCTGATCATACTGATTCTGCTGCTCGGATGCTTTAGCTATTTGGCGGTCACGCTTTCCAGGAGTTAGCGCTATGGTATCTGGGTGCTCCGGGCATTCGGGCCAGCAAAGGGAACCGGAACAAGGGTGTGGATCTCATCCTTCCGAATCAACGGTCGCCCAGTCGTCGTTCGGTCCGACCTCGGCCGAGAGCCAGGTCGGGGAAGGGTCGTTTATCGCCGGACGCTCGAGATGCGCCGAGAGATAAACAGATGAATCGGTCAGCGGAGGGGCTCACCTCAATGTTTCCCTTTTTCCTGTTTGCAACCGGTATCGAGAATAGTTGCCCCACAATCCGGCATGGGAGCACGCGGGTCGATGAGATGGCCAAATGCGGACACTACAAACACTGGCGCACTGATTTCGATTGCGTCGAGGAATTGGGGGTTTCCTACTTGCGTTACGGACCTCCGATCCATCGCACTTGGATTGGAGCAACTTCCTATGACTGGACCTTTGCCGATCAGACGTTTCAAGACCTGCGGAACCGGGATTTGGTGGTAATCGCGGATCTGTGCCATTTTGGGCTTCCGGATTGGATCGGCAATTTTCAAAATCCGGATTTGCCGCAGTTATTTGCCGAGTACGCCCGAGCGTTTGCTTCGCGCTATCCGTGGGTACAACTATATACGCCCGTTAATGAGATGTTTATTTGCGCGTTGTTCTCGGCTCTGTACGGCTGGTGGAATGAACAGCAAACCACCGACCGGGCCTTCGTTACTGCTTTGAAGCATATTGTAAAAGCAAACGTGCTGGCAATGCACGCAATCCTTAGTATGCGCCCGGACGCGATCTTCATTCAGAGTGAGTCATCCGAGTATTTTCATGCCGACAATCCGAAGGCCATAAAGCCTGCAGAGATAATGAACGCACGCCGATTCCTCTCTCTGGACCTCAACTACGGACGCCGCCTCGATTCAGAGATGTATGAGTATCTCATGGACCACGGCATGTCGCGCGAAGACTATCACTTCTTTTTGACACATGATCTGAAGCACAACTGCATCATGGGAAACGACTACTACATCACGAACGAGCATAGAGTGTCCGCCGAGGGCCGCACACGGCCAGCTGGAGAGGTGTTTGGCTATGACGGTATCACTTGGCAGTACTTTGATCGGTATCGACTCCCTGTGATGCACACTGAAACGAATATGGCCGAGGGGGTGTCCGGCAATGACGCAGTGGATTGGCTCTGGAAGCAGTGGGCGCAGGTGCTGCGAGTTAGGAACGACGGTATTCCTATTGTTGGTTTCACTTGGTACTCGCTCACTGACCAGATGGATTGGGATACGGCGCTGCGAGAAGAACGTGGGAACGTCAACCCTTTGGGGCTTTACGATTTGAATCGGAACATTCGGCCGGTCGGCCGCGCTTATCGGCAACTCATCCGAGACTGGGCAGAAGTGCTTCCCACTCAAAGCGTATGCTTACGTGTACCTATCACTGCACCGGCCGAGTACGCGGCATCACAGGTAAAAAGTGTGTTGTCAGCGATGGCGGGGTCACAAATTTCTTCACACCAGAGCTTGAAGTAGAGCTGGCGTCCAGCGTCAGGACGAACTTGCGGGCAGGGCGGAAACCTGGGAGTCGTCCGAAGAGCTTAGAATCTACATCTTCCAATGGGATGCGGTTGAGCATAGAAAGA
>Ga0308173_10000696_pt1 | contig 15059 bp, 14 predicted proteins | sample PhyPR1_FD_203716 | JGI IMG/M metagenome (GOLD analysis project Ga0308173, IMG submission 203716) | Soil microbial communities from UC Gill Tract Community Farm, Albany, California, United States - DLSLS.P.R1 | ecosystem: Environmental > Terrestrial > Soil > Agricultural land | place: USA...
TCTGCGAAGGAGCGCGCGCGTACTACCCGTATGTGAAGGAATGCCCCGGCGGATGGCGCGAGGTTCCCGCGCAGCCGCCTCCGCCGTCGAATTGAACACGCAGTCTCACTGAAGTCATTCATGAACCACCGAAGGATTATCTTTCTTCTCGCGCTCACGGGCCTTTCCGCCTGCACCGTGATGCCGAACGGTCCGAGCGTGATGGCGCTTCCCGGCACCGGCAAGACGTTCGACCAGTTTCGCGCCGACGACGCCTCGTGCCGTCAGTTCGCGCTACAGCAAGTCGGCGGCGTCAGCTCCGATCAGGCCGCGACCAACAGCGCGGTTGGCAGCGCAGTCGTCGGCACCGCGATTGGCGCAGCGGCGGGCGCGGCGTTCGGCGGCGGCTCCGGCGCGGCCATCGGCGCGGGGGCGGGTCTGCTCACGGGCAGCGCGTACGGCGTCGGCGCGGCGCAGACATCGGGTTACGGCGTGCAGCGCCGCTACGACTACTCCTATCTCCAGTGCATGTACGCAGCGGGCGACAAGGTGCCGGTCAGCGGCCCAATGCGCACCGTTGCGCCGAACGGGGCCTATTACGCCCCGCCTCCACCACCGCCGCCGGGCATGCCGCCGCCCCCGCCGCCGTCGAGTTGACTTCCCTCTAGCGGCGTTTGCGCCAGCTTTCATCGGCGGGGCGCGCCTTTGGGCCGGTCTGCTCAACCAGCCCCGGCGCGACGACAAGCCCCGTCACCCAGCCGATATAGAAGCGCAAGTCGCTCCAGAATTCGGCACTCTCGTAGATGCGCAAAGTCTGGGCGTGCGCGAGCCACAGGACGGTTTGCAGCGCGCCCGTCACGACGAGCCACGTCAGCGCAATGACGCCCGTCGCGCGGGCGCAGCGGCGAAACGTCGACGGGTCCCATTGTTCGCGCACGATGAAGCATCCCGCAGTCAGAATGAGCGCCGCCGGAATCAGGCTCGTCACGAGCACGCGCGCTTCCCACTCGAAGACGACGCCACACCCATCGCCGACGATGATCGCGAGTACCGCCGCCGTCCCCGCCATTACGCGCGGGCCGCGCGCGGCCAGCCACGCGATGGCGATAACAAACGGAAGCGCGGCCCACTGCAGCGCCTGCGCCACCGCTTTCGCCAGGTTGTCGCTGGCCTGCGCGTTCGAATGGCTCGCGGCGACATACACGGTGATCGACTCGTGCACGCACACCGCGACGACGGCGAAGCTCAACGCCTCGCACGCGGCGAACGCCGGCGATTTTTCGGCGCGCCGATGCGCGGAATCCGAGCCGAGCGCTCGCACGCGTTCGAGCACCGGATCGACGAAGAAGGCGAGAATCGCACCGATCAGCAGCGCGGCGGCGGCATCGGTGAAAGAAAAGTGTCCGAGGAGCGAAATCACGCCCTGCCATAGAAACTCGGGCGCGGCCGCGCATACGGCGACCCACAGCGCGAAAAAGAAGCCGTTCGATGCACGTCTGAGCGGCATGCCCACCTCGATGCGGTTAAACGGATAGCGGCCGGATGCTCAGCTTCCCTCGGGCAGCGGCGCCTGCGCCACGCGCCTGGCGATCGCATCGCGCACACGGGTTTGAAGGTCCGCGGGAACGTGAAAGCACTCGTAGGCAAGCGCCTGCGCAACGGTGACGACCGTCATTTCTTCATAGCGGCGTCCGCTGCCGATCGCCGCCTCGAACGCATTCGCGCGATCGTTGATCTCGATGGGATCGGCGTTCACGAGCAAAACCGCGTGCGCGAGCACGGCATAGCGCGGCTCATCGCGCTCACTGGCCGGTTGCGCCACGCGCCGCCAGTATTGCGCGGTGCCGGCGATCTTGCGGGCATCGTTGCCGGGACCCCACGCGAGATTGAAGCGGCCATCGCAGAAAGAACCTTCCACGGCCTGATACTGCGTGAGAACGCCCAGCGTGTTGAGCGCATCGGCAAGGATGGCGCAAAGGTGCAGATAGACCGGCTCGGCTAGCGCGCCCATCGGCGCGCGCACCGGATACGCGAGGCTCAGATTGAGGATGCCCGGGCCTTGCGGGACGAGGCCGCCGCCCGACAGACGCATCCACACGGGGCAGCCGCGTTGCGCGGAGGCAGCGCGGGCGTCGGCCAGGGCCGGGTAGCGCTGATAGCTGCGCGGCACGATCAGCGATACCGGCGCGGTCCAGATGTGCGCGACGGCGTCGCCCGAAGCCGCGCGGGCGATGAGGGCTTCTTCGGCGTCGAGGGGATCGCCGGAAAGCGAGTCGGGATCGAGCAGGGCGAAGGGCATGGGATGGGTGGAAGGCCGCGCCGCCATCGACGCTATCCGCGAATGGTAGCGAAGAACGGCGGCGTCGGCCCAAAGCGTGCGCGAGGCGTGGGGCTCAGGAACCGGCGCGCCGCACGTGCTCCTTCAACAACCCGTTCACCTCGTTCGCCTTCTCCATCTGACTCATATGCCCGGCGTCATCGAACACGCGCACGGTCGCGCCTTCCGGCGCGTTCTTCGCATGCGCGGCCGGGATGATGCGGTCCTGCGCGCCCCAGATCACGAGTACCGGTTTGCCCGCCGATGCAATCTCGCGCCCCGGCTGCGCGCTCTGCGTTCCGCCGCCGAAGAGCGCGCCGCCCAGCGACGTCAACGCCTCACCGACGCCATCGAGCCGCTTGTACTTCAGCAGATCGTCGAGCATCTGACGGCTCACGAGCCCGGGATTCGCAAACAGCAGTTCCACGACCGGCTTCAACTCGCGCCGCGACTGCGCGCTCACGAAACCCTCCGTGTACGCGTTGTTCACTTCGTCGCCGAAACCGGCCGGCGATATCAGCGCCACTGAAAGCACGCGCTCGGGGTGATCGAGAGCCATTTGCGCCGCGATGCCGCCGCCCATCGAATGCCCGACGAGATGCGCGCGCTCGACGCCTGCCGCGTCCATGAAGCGCGCGACGAAGCCCGCAAGCTCCGCGAGCGATGTGCCAGGCACGCGCGGCGTCGATTGTCCGTGCCCCGGCAGATCGAGCGCGAATACGCGATGGTCGTCGGCGTGCGCATCGAGGTTGAACAGCCAGTTGTCCAGATCTCCGCCGAAGCCGTGGATGAACAGCACCGCCGGCCGGCTCGCATCGTCGCCGCCGCGCGCCGCGTAACGCACGCGAATGCCGTCGATATCGACGAAGTGATACGCCGACGCCGCTTCCTCCCCCTCGCCTTCCTCATCCGCAGGCGTCACGTACGAAGACACGTAGGCGTCGATGTCCGCGTCGCTCACCTCGGCCGGCGCGAGCACGCCGAGCAGCGCTTTGACCGGCAGCGTATCGCCCGCCGATGCAACCTTGCGCCGCAGCAGACCCGCATCCGGCGCTTCGACGGCATTGGCGATCTTGTCGGTTTCTACATCGAGAATCGGCATGCCGACGGTGATCTGCGCGCCCTCCTCGACGAGCCACTCGTTCACCGTGCCTTCCTTCATCGACAGGCCCCATTTGGGCATTACGATCGGTGTGATTGCGGGCATCAATGCTTGCCTCCCTTCATTGTCTTGCGAGCGGCATCGGCAATGTGCGCGGCGCTCGGAATGTACAAATCTTCGAGCGTGGGCGAAAACGGCACGGGCGTATGCGGCGGCGCGACCATCTCGATGCCCGCCTTCAGCGCGCCGAATGCCCGTTGCACCACCTGCGCCGAGATATCCGTGGCGATATTGCAGCGCGGATTCGCTTCGTCGACGACGACGAGCCGCCCCGTGTTTTCGACCGTTTCGAGCACGGTGTCCATGTCGAGCGGCGAGAGCGTCCGCAGATCGACGACTTCCGCTTCGATGCCCTCCTTCGCGAGCATCGCCGCCGCTTCGAGCGCGCGATGCACCATGAGCCCGTAAGTGACGATCGACACGTCCTTGCCGTCGCGCGCGATGTTCGCTTCGCCGAACGGAATCGCATACGAGCTTTCGGGCACTTCGCCCTCGAAGCCGTACAGATTCTTGTGCTCGCAGAAGATGACCGGATCGTTGTCGCGGATCGCCTGGATCAGCAGGCCCTTCGTGTCGTAGGGCGTGGATGGGCATACCACCTTGAGGCCGGGAATATGCGTGAAGATGGGCGTCAGCATCTGGCTGTGCTGGGCCGCCGCGCGAAAGCCCGCGCCGACCATCGCGCGAATCACGACCGGCGTCTCCGCCTTGCCGCCGAACATGTAGCGGAACTTGGCCGCCTGGTTGAAGATCTGGTCGAAACACACGCCCATGAAGTCGATGAACATCAGTTCCGCGATCGGCCGCATGCCGCACGCCGCCGCGCCAATCGCCGCTCCGACATACGCGGACTCGGAAAGCGGCGTGTCGAGCAGCCGGTCGCCGTGCTTCGCGTAAAGCCCCTTCGTTACGCCGAGCACGCCGCCCCACGCGTCTTTTTCGCCATCCGCGCCTGCGCCGCCGACGATATCCTCGCCCAGCACGATCACGCTCGGATCGCGGGTCATTTCCTGATCGATGGCTTCGTTGATCGCCATCTTCATGCTCAGTTTGCGGGCCATGATGCGTGTCTCCTCAGTAGCTCACGTAGACATCGGTCAGAAGATCGGCGGCGGACGGCAGCGGCGCGTCCTTCGCTTCCTGTACCGCGCGGTCGATCAGCGCGGCGACTTCACGGTCGATCGCATCGAGTTCGGCGGGCAAGATTACGTCGGCCTGCGTGACCGTCTGCGCGAACTTCTTCAGGCAATCCTTGTTCGAGCGAATGTCGTCGAGTTCGCCGGGCGCGCGATACGTCTGCGCATCGCCTTCGAAATGGCCGTAAAAGCGGATCATCTTGCATTCGAGCAGCGCCGGTCCGCCGCCTTCGCGCGCGCGCCGGATCACTTCGCCCGCGGCTTCATGGACCGCGAAGAAGTCGGTGCCGTCCACCGTCACGCCGGGAATGCCGAAGCCCGCCGCGCGGTCGACGTAGCTGTCCACCGCCGTGCCGTAATCGCGCCCCGTCGATTCGGCGTAGCCGTTGTTCTCGATCACGAAGATTACCGGCAGGTTCCACACCGCCGCGAGGTTCAGGCTTTCGAGAAACGTACCCTGGTTGGACGCGCCATCGCCCGCGAAAGTGATGCCCACTTCGCCCTTGCCGCGAAACTTCGCCGCGAGCGCCGCGCCGCAGATCAGCGGCGCGCCCGCGCCGAGAATGCCGTTCGCGCCCATCATCCCTTTGGACAGGTCCGCGATATGCATGGAGCCGCCCTTGCCGTTGCACGAGCCGCCCTTCCTGCCGTAGATCTCCTTCATCATGGCGGCCGGGTCCACGCCCTTCGCGATGCAGTGCCCGTGGCCGCGATGCGTGCTCGCAATTCGGTCGCCGTCGTTCAGGTGATGCATGATGCCGACGCCCGCCGCCTCCTCGCCCGCATAGAGATGCACGAAGCCGGGGATATCGCCGCGTCCGAAATCGACGTGCAGGCGCTCTTCGAAATCGCGAATCGTGCGCATCTTGCGATAGACGGTGAGCAGTTCGTCCTTCGACAAGGGCAAGCCGCCCGCATGCTGTTGCGACGCTGTCATCTCTGTCTCCTTCGTTGAGTGGGTCTAGCGGGTGTTCACATTCGTGCGATTCAACTGGCGCATGAGTCCGGCGCGCGCTGCGTATTGCATGCACGCGCCGACATCGAGGCTGCGGAACGCGTTTTCGCGCAGGGTGATGGTGACTTCGTCGCGCGGGCCGAAAGCAAGCTCGCGTTCGCCATCCAGCGCGACGATGCCCGCGCGCTGCGTCACGCGATGCGGCACGCCGTCGGCGAGGCGCTGCCAGCTCGCGATCGGCACGCGCTGCGTGAGGCCCGGCGCGATAGGCGCGCACAAATCGAATTCGCCCTTGCCCGGCGCGGCCAGTTCGACGGCGAGCCCGCCGGATTCGTGACGTCCGAGCGGTTCGAGCAAACCCGCGATGGCCGACATGCCGATAGCCTGCGGGTCTCCATAGGAGACGTAGACGGCAGCGAGCGTGTCGACTTTCCAGAGCGCGCGTGCGCCGACAAACTGCTCGTGCGAGATGACGGCGTCGACCAGCGCGATGTCGTGGCGCACGTCGCCGGCTGCATCGCGAATTTCGACGTCGAGCCGCTTGTTATGGACGAGCGCTTCGCTCGCGGGAATGCGGCCTGTCGCGTAGAGGCCCGCCGCGAGACCGCAAATGGTCGGCTCGCGCATCTCGGGGAACGCGTTATTGGTGCCGGTCGACAGTCCCGCGAGCGGCACCGCGCCGCATTCGCGCACCACCGCGCGATGCGTGCCGTCGCCGCCGAGCACGATCAGCGCATCGGCGTTCGCGTCGCGCAACATGCGAGCGGCGCGGAAGGTGTCGTCGACGCGCGCGGTCACGGGCATGTCGAGGAACTCGACCGCCGCGAGCGCCGCATCCGGCCCCTGGCGGCGTGCCAGATGGCGCTCGAGCATGACCTTGAGCCCTTCGCGGTCAGGCATCATAAGGACGCGCGGCACGCCGCACGCCGCGAGCGACGACAGAATCCGCAGCACGATACTCACGCGATCCGCGAGCTGAAGGCTGCTCGCGTTGGCGATCACGCGACGAATGTCGCGCGCCGAAACCGGATTCGCGATGATGCCGACGAGCGGCGGCCCGGCCTTCGCCGTCTCACGCATGCCGTTGTCTCCTTCAAGCGCTGGAATCGTTGTGCGGCGGATAAAGGCAAGCGTTATGCCAATCGGACGAACGCCGAAAGCACGCAAAAGGCGCGGGAATACCCGGAGAAAACGCGCCATTGACGCTTTGCGCGTCTAGCGCACGTGACAGGTGTCACAGCGCAACTGTCTCGGCAGGTTGACAGGTGTATCGCGCGGACTACCGCGCGCCGGCATCCCGCTGATTCGGAGAACGAATCCCATACCGCGCCATACGCCGATAAAGCGTCATGCGGCTCACGCCGATCTGCCGCGCCACCGCGCTCAGGTTCCAGCTCGCCGCGCGGAGGTACTGCATCAGCAGCATGCCCTCTGGCGGCAGGCGATGCGGGTCGAAGTCCTCGTGCACGGGCGCGGACGGCTGCGCGGTCGTCTCGGCAGGCGTGCCGAAGCCTTCCGGCAAGTCGTCCACGTCGATCCATCCATGCGCGCACACCGCGCGCGCGTAGCGCAGCACGTTGCACAGCTCGCGCAAATTGCCCGGCCAGTCGTGGCGATGCAGCCGGTCGCGCGCCGCCATCGTCAGCGAGACAGGGCCGCGCGCGGTATCCGCGTCGAGGAACTTTCGGATCAGCCAGTCCAGATCCGTGCGTTCGCGCAGCGGCGGCAGCGTGAAGCGCGCGCCGTTCAGGCGGTAGTACAGGTCCTCGCGGAAATGGCCATCGCGCATGAGCGTATCGAGCGAATGATGCGTCGCCGATATCACGCGCACGTCCACCGACACGGGTCGCGACGCGCCTATCGCCAGCACTTCGCCTTCCGCGAGCACGCGCAAGAGGCGCGACTGCAACTCGCGCGGCATATCGCCGATTTCGTCGAGAAAGAGCGTGCCGCCGTCCGCTTCCTGAATCAGCCCGCGCTTGGCTTTCGCGCCCGCCCCGGAAAAGCTGTTCGGCAGATGCCCGAACAATTCGCTTTCGATCAGCGTCTCGGGAATCGCCGCGCAATTTACCGCGACGAACGGCCCGCTGCGCCGCTCGCTCGCGCGGTGCAGCGCCTTCGCGAAGTATTCCTTGCCGCTGCCGGTCTCCCCGTTCACGAGCAGATTGATCGGCGAATCGACAAGCTTGGCCGCGCGCTCGAGCTGGCGCGTGAGCGCGGCGTCACCGCCGCACAGCGCTGCGAGGGGCGCGGGAACCTCCGGAACGCTCTGGTTCGCGCGGGCGCTGGCGTCGGTCGTGGGCGTGATGCATGGCGCGGGCGGCATCACGCTCAAGTAAAGCAGCGCACCGCTTCGTGCGAGCGGCAGCGCGCGCAGTTCGCTCGGACGTGAATAGACGAAACGGCCGAGGTCCTCGGTGCGCGCATCGAAAAGCGTATCGAAACGCATACCGATCAACGACGCCGCCGGTTCGCAAGGCGCAATCGGCCTGCCGATTTCGGCCGCCAGCATTTCATGCGCGCGCCGGTTGTGTCCGGCAATGCGCCCGCTTTCATCGAGCGCGATCAGATATTCGGGATCGACATCCACGAATTCGGGCGACGTATGCAGCTTCAAGATCCAGTCCTGCCGATGTGCCCGCAGGAAGTTGGCATTCTCGATATGCCCCGCGTAAATGCGCACGAGCTGAAGCGCGAGGTTCTGGCTGTCGCGCGCCTGCGGGGAAGTCAGCGCGGAAATGTCGAGAATGGCGGCGAGCGCGCCGCGCGAATCGAAAAGCGGCGCGGCGGTGCAGGTGAGCGGGATATGCGTGGCGTCGAAGTGATCGACCTGATGAACGGTCAGCGCCTGCCCGGTCGCGAGCGCGGTGCCGACCGCGCACGTGCCCGCGCCCGTCTCGCTCCACTCCGCGCCGAGGTAGAGGCCGGCGCGGCGCAACGCGGAATCGGTATTCGCGTCGCCGATATAGTCGACGGTCACGCCGAGCGCATCGGTCAGCAGCACGACATAGCCCATGCCCGCGACCTGTTCGTAGAGCGTCTGCAGCCCGTGACGCGCGATGCGCGCGAAATCGTCGATGCGCTGCTGATGCTCGCGCAGACGTGTCTGCGGCAGGATGCGCGCTTCCTGCATGCGCGACGGATCGAGTCCGTACTGATGCACGCAGCGGCGCCACGAACTCTGGATGATGCCCTGGTGGGTGCGCGCCGGCCCCGGCCTTTGCGCGCGGGTGGTGGCCGCGACGACGGCCTCGATGTGCTCGCGTTGCCGCATGTCCATCGTGCTCTCCTTGGGTGTCTCGCCGGGACGCGTTTTTCTTTTTCTAAGAATGCGTCGGTCGCGCCGCTCGATGTCGGGAAAACACGGATGAACCGGCCCGCGCCCGGCGTCGTTCAGGCCATATCATGCTCGAATCGGCAACACGAGTCATGCGGCTTGCTTGCTGCGCCGCGGCAGCCGCCCGACCATCAACGACAAGGAGACGACCGATGGCGAAAATTGCCTATGAAGATTTCGAGCGCCAGGTGGTGCAGCATCACATCATCAAGGGCAATGTGTACGAGAACGGCGCGGCGCTCGTGGAACGGGCGAACCGGTGGATCGCGGAGAGCGGCATCGACGTGTTGAACGTGGAAAGCCTCTCCACCTTCGGCGCGGGCGACGATACCAGCGTCAGCCATTGGTACTCGGGCATTCGCGTCTGGTATCGCACCGAATAGCGCTCGCTTCGACCGCGCCGGCTGCCCTCAGCCGCGCCCGACAAACGGCATTTTGGTCGCCATCACGGTGTGGAACAGCACGTTCGCTTCGAGCGGCAGGTTCGCCATGTAGAGCACGGACTGGCCGACGATTCTCACATCCATCATCGGCTCGACGGCGATCTCGCCGTTCGCTTGCGGCACGCCGCGCGACATGCGCTCGGAGAGCTCGGTCAGCGCATTGCCAATATCGATCTGGCCCACCGCGATGTCGTATTTGCGGCCATCAAGCGACGCGGATTTCGTGAGGCCGGAGACCGCGTGCTTCGTCGCCGTGTACGCCGCCGAATTCGGGCGCGGCGCGCTCGCGGATATGGAACCGTTGTTGATGATGCGCCCGCCCATCGGCAATTGCGCGCGCATGGTGCGGAAAGCCTGCTGCACGCAATAGAACATTCCGTTCAGGTTGACATTGACGACGCCTTGCCATTGTTCGGCCGTCCAGTCTTCGAACGGGCCGGGCGGATTGCTCACGCCCGCGTTATTGAAGAGCAGATCGACGCGGCCGAAGCGCTCGACCGCCGCCTCAAAAAGCCGTTCGACCGATTGCGGATCGGCGACATCCGTCGGTGCCGCGAGCCCGCGCTCGCCCGCTCCGGATTCGGCGATCACGGCTTCGAGCGGCGCGGCGCGGCGGCCCGCGAGCACGACCGACCAGCCATCGCCGAGCAGTGCGAGCGCGGCGGCACGGCCAATGCCGCTGCCGGCTCCGGTGACGATTGCAACGCGTGGGGATGTGTTGGCTGCTTCGGCCATATCGCATGTCTCCTGTTGGTTGGCGCGCGACAGTCGCGCGCACGCTCGATCAGGAGAACATTATCGACGAATCGCCGTTTCAGTGACTGCGCGATACCTCGGTCGCCACAGTGTCCGCCGTATTGCGCAACGGGCTGCCGTCGCAGAACACGGCGGTCATCAGCATCGGCACGACTTCGTGCACGACCGCCGAACTGCCCGATTCGCGCACGCGCGACTCGACCGAATCCTTCGATCCAACCACGACCACGCCGTAGGCCGAATCGTTGATCGGCTGACCGGCGCCCTGCCTGAACATGTCGTCGCCCTGCTGGTAGCCGAGCACCGCGTACACGCGAAAGCCGTAGGCGGTGAGTTCGCTGCCGTGCGTCGGCTTGAAGGCGTTGACCGAATTGGCTTCGACGCGCATCGGGCTCGCGTCGATGTAGCGCTCGTCGCGCAGCGGCGCGATGAAACGATGCGCGCTCGACTTGCAATCCAGTTGAGCTTCGAGCGGATACGCCTGCGATACGCTCGGCAGTAGCCCGCCCGCCACGGCAGCGAGCGCGCACGACATTGCGAGAGGAACGGTTTTCATGGCAGCGGCAAGGCAACGGTTGTTGGAATCCGGCTGTCTACCCGGTTCGGTCAGCGTTCGCGGAGATGCAATTTGCGAGCCAGCGCGCGAACGGTTGTCGAGCTGACGAACGCGCCGTTTGTGCTTGCTCCGATTTCTACAACCGCCGCGAGTAGCGAAGGGAATTCCCGGCTCCTGATCGCCGTTCCGGGCCGCCGAGCGTGTGTTTCCTGAAATGGTTATATTGGGCGATTCGTCTAGAAAGGACTCTTCATGCCGACGCTTTCCGACTTCCCGATTACCCGCAAGTGGCCCGCGCAACACCCTGACCGCATCCAGCTTTACTCGCTGCCGACGCCAAACGGCGTGAAGGCGTCGGTCATGCTCGAAGAAACCGGCCTGCCCTACGAGCCGCACCTCGTCCGCTTCGATACCGACGACCAACTGTCCGCCGAATTTCTGTCGCTCAATCCGAACAACAAGATACCCGCGATCATCGATCCGAACGGTCCGGGCGGCAAACCGCTCGGGCTCTTCGAATCCGGCGCGATCCTGATTTATCTTGCCGATAAGTCAGGCCGGTTGCTGCCCGCCGATCCCGCACGCCGCTATGAAGCCATGCAATGGCTGATGTTCCAGATGGGTGGCATCGGCCCAATGTTTGGGCAACTCGGTTTCTTCCACAAATTCGCAGGCAAGGACTACGAGGACAAGCGCCCGCGCGATCGCTACGTCGCGGAGTCGAAGAGGCTGCTCGGCGTGCTCGACGGATGGCTCGCCGATCGCGAGTGGATCATGGGCGACGAGTACAGCATCGCGGATATCGCAGTGTTTCCGTGGGTGCGCAATCTGGTCGGCTTCTATGAGGCGCGCGAATTAGTGGATTTCGACGCTTTCGTCAATGTTCAGCGCACGCTCGACGCGTTTATCGCGCGCCCGGCCGTGCAACGCGGTCTGGCGATCCCGAAGCGCGATTGACGTGGCGCGTCGGCCTCGGCGGTTGTCGTGGGCGAGGCTCGTCCCTTGGCGCATCGCTCGGTCGACGTGCGAGGTGAATTCAAGCGTGAGCCGCGCGGGCGCGATGGGCGCTGACTCCCTGCGGTTCAGACGATGAGTTGAAGCAGATGCGTGCGGCGCTTTGCAAGGAGCGCAGACGCGCGAACTGAAGCGTTTGTTGGGCGTCCGTGTTCCACCGCGCGACCACAACGCGCGTATTTCACCCGCTGGCTGAAATGCCTTTCGCGTCAAGGCGTTGGTCCGTCGGTGCTCAGGATATCCACACGCTTGTCCAGTGATTCTGTGGACAACTACGACGCGTGGGCAGCGCCACGCGCCGTTTTTTGAGACGCCAGACCAGTTTTTCGCAACGGGTTCACAATGAGTTACTACGCGCGCATTTTGCACGACCGGCAAAACACGTTTGGCATCAACGTGTTGGCTCGGCGATGCTCAGGATATCCACATGCTTGTCCAGACTTTCTGTGGACAACGCGATGCTTCGTTTTGCGCAATGTCTCGACGCGATGCCGATGGATCCAACGACATGAACGCCCTTCCCTACTCTGCGATATGTCGCGCTGCACGCGCGCGCATCACGCGAACCCTTGCTGTCACGACTCTTGTCAGTTCGATCTGTGCAGGCGCGCACGCGCAAGCACAGTGTCCCCGCTACGTTGAAACCGACGCCGGCAGCGCTTTCGACGTGGCGAGCGTCATCAAGGACAGTGGTTCGCCTCAATCGGCGCTCGCCAAACTGCGCAACGCAGTAACGAAGATCGATGCGGGCGGCGGATGCTCGGTGTTCGCCAACACTCGCGCATGCGAAGAAACGCTGACGCTCGCGCGCAAGGCTATCGTCGTGCTGCAGGCATGTTCGTCCGCAGCGCCGGTACAAGGCATGACGCACGGTTGATCGGCGCGGAAAAGAAAAACGCGTGCCGCCCAAGGGACGGCACGCGTTGTCAGCTCGCCAGAACGACAGCGAGAAGGATCAGCGATCGAGGAACGGACGCAGCTTGTCCGCGCGGCTCGGGTGCATGAGCTTTCGCATCGCCTTGCTCTCGATTTGACGGATACGCTCGCGCGTCACGTCGAATTGCTTGCCCAGCTCTTCGAGCGTGTAGTCCGACGCGGTATCGATACCGAAGCGCATACGCAGTACCTTCGCTTCGCGCGGCGAAAGCGCGTTGAGCGCATCGTCGATAGCAGCGCGCATGTTGGCATGCACAGCGGCATCCGCCGGCGATGCCGCGCCCTGATCTTCGATCATGTCGCCAAGCGTCGCGTCAGCGTCTTCGCCGACGGGCGTTTCGAGCGACACCGGCTGCTTCGCGATCTTGAGAATGCCGCGAATCTTCTCTTCGGGCATTTCCATACGCTCGGCGAGTACCGACGGATGCGCTTCCTGACCGGTCTGCTGCAAGATTTCGCGCGAAATACGGTTCAGTTTGTTGATCGTTTCGATCATGTGAACCGGCACGCGGATCGTACGAGCCTGATCGGCAAGCGAACGCGTCACGGCCTGACGAACCCACCACGTTGCATAGGTCGAAAACTTCCAGCCACGGCGATATTCGAACTTGTCCACCGCCTTCATTAGGCCGATGTTCCCTTCCTGAATCAGGTCGAGGAACTGCATGCCGCGATTGACGTACTTCTTCGCGATGGAGATGACGAGACGCAGGTTCGCTTCGATCATCTCGCGCTTCGCCTGGCGCATCTTCAGTTCGGCAGCCGTCATCTGACGATTGATCGTCTTCAATTGCTTGAGCGGCAGCGCGACAGTGGCTTCGATGTCGATCAGCTTTTGCTGCTCGGCCTGAATAGCCGGCAGGCTACGCTCGAGCGACGCACCGTACTGACGCGAAGCGGCGGCCGTGCGCGCGGTCCATTCGAGATCCGTTTCGTGTCCCGGGAAGGACTCGACGAATTTCTCGCGCGGCATGCCGCAACGATCCACTGCGATCTGCAGGACGCGACGCTCGATTTCACGCACTCGCGCGACTTGCTGCTGAACGTCGGCGCACAGGCGGTCGATGGTCTTGGCCGTGAAACGGATAGAACCGAGTTCGCGCTGAATTTCGGCGCGCGCGCGTTCCACCGCCTTCGTTGCCGCGGCACCCGATCCTTTCGGATTACTGGCTTGTTCGGCAAGCTCGCTCACGCGGGCAAAAATCTCGAGGCAATCCGCCCTCAGCTGCTTCAAACGCGCTTCATTCGATGCCGCTGAATCGGCGGCTTCCAGATCGCTGTCGTCGTCTTCGTCGCTGTCCGATACATCGGAATCCGTATCGATTTCCGTCGACTCCGTTGCTTCGGGGGCCGAAATTTCTTCCTCGACCGTATCGTCTTCCTTCAGACCGTCGACGAGTTCATCGATCTTCAGTTCGCCCGATTCGACGAGCGCGGCGTCCGCGAGAATGGTCGCCACCGTCGACGGACACGCGGCGATCGCCTGGATCATCTCGTGCAGACCGTCTTCGATGCGCTTCGCAATTGCGATTTCGCCAGCGCGCGTGAGCAGTTCGGTCGCGCCCATCTCACGCATGTACATGCGCACGGGGTCGGTGGTCCGGCCGAACTCGGAGTCGACGGTGGACAGCGCGTTTTCCGCTTCCTCTTCCGATTGTTCATCGGTGACGACGGCGGGCGCGTTGTCGCTCAAAAGCAGCGTTTCTGCGTCGGGCGCCTGCTCGTAGACGGCAACGCCCATGTCGTTGAACGTGCTGACGATAGTTTCCATCGCCGCGGTCTGCGCGAAGTTATCGGGCAAATGGTCGTTGATTTCGGCATGCGTGAGATAGCCACGCTCCTTGCCGAGTTGAATCAACGCGCGCATCTGACGCTGGCGCTCTTCGTCCTGCTCTGCCGTCATGACGACATCGGGCTGCATCGTGCCGGCCTGGCCCTTACCCTTGCCCGCGCGTCGGCCCGCGGACCTGCGCGCTGGCGCGACAATATCCAGCTCCGAATCTTCCCGATCAAAACTTGCCATACTTTCTCCTCGACAGGTTTGCTCGACGATGACAGGTCCCCGGAAGCGAGCGTACAGCCCGCATGACTATCGATAAGAGCTTCGATCACGGACGGCTTGCTGAGAATCGCATCGAGCAAAGCGCGCAAACCCACGCTCAAGCGGGCTCACGTAGTTCAGACGCCACCAAAGGCGCAACCTTAGAGTATACCACCGTTCCCTGCAATGCGGCAGCTTTTTCTTCAATCTGGTGCAAGCGACAGGTGCGGAACACGCATCCGCTCGAGTCTGACCGTGGCTTGCCCGCTGACATTTGCCTGACTGGGCGCTGGTTCACTTTCCTTACTCCATGTCGATGTGGTGACGGAACCGGCTGCTTTCAAGCGGAGCATGCGTTTCAGGTTAGCAAGATGCTCAACGATCCGAGGGGTAGCGGCAGGCGCGCTTTCGAGGCGCTGGACGTCGA
>Ga0308173_10000697_pt1 | contig 15056 bp, 11 predicted proteins | sample PhyPR1_FD_203716 | JGI IMG/M metagenome (GOLD analysis project Ga0308173, IMG submission 203716) | Soil microbial communities from UC Gill Tract Community Farm, Albany, California, United States - DLSLS.P.R1 | ecosystem: Environmental > Terrestrial > Soil > Agricultural land | place: USA...
CTGGATCAGGCCGTCGATAAGGGCTGGCGTGGCCAGTTCTCCGATTGGTCGGTGGATCCCGCAGACGAACCGGCATTCGCGCGCCTGCGCGGGCGTTCAGATTTCTAGCGGGTGCGAGCGCGACTTGACGCGGAGATCGGGCGCGTGCGACCCGTAATCAGCGAAATTCTGGCCTCCACGCCGACACCGGTTGCAAAAGACGTAATCGCTGACGAATTGCAGCCCTTCCCCTGACGTTGCACTGACGCTCCCCTGACGGCCGCTGCTCATCATCGGCGGGCCACGCGGGATCATTCGTCCCGCCGGCGCCTATTCAAATGCCGGGAGAAGTCATGCGCGCCAGAAGCCTGTTTTTTCTGTTGATGTCCTTTCCACTGTCCTGCGCGGCGGCCGACCACGTCGTCACCGTCTACGACGATGCCTTCGAGCCCAAGGCACTGACGATCGCCGTCAACGACACCGTTACGTTCAAGGCGATCAGCAACTCATCCGCCCACAATGCCCATGCCGATGATGATTCGTTTCGCTGTTCGGTGGGTTGCCGCGGCACCGCCGGCGCAACCGGCGATACGACCAAGCAGAATTTTACGAGCACGGTAGCGTTCAGCAAGAAGGGCGTGGTCGGCTATCACTGCGACAATCACGTCAATATGGTCGGCAGCATCACTGTCAGCGACGCGGTAGCGACTGCGCCGCCCATCAGCGCCGGCTTCAGCGGCAACTGGTACAACCCGACGACCAACCAGGGCGGACACGGGTTCCAGATCGAAATCCTGCCGAACAACGGCATGCTCGTGATCTGGTTCGTGTTCAACCCCGCCGGCACCAGCCAGAACTGGATCTACTCCCAGGGAACGTACGATCCGGCCAGCAGCACGACTACGCTACCGGCGTACCTTGAACAGGGCGGAGCGTTCCCGCCGAATTTCGACGGTAGCAAGGTGACCGCGCCGGCGTGGGGCTCGCTGCAATTCACTTTCAGCGATTGCAACAACGGCACGGTGAACTGGAAATCGAACGCCACGTCCGCCGCGGCCGGTTATGCCGATGTCAGCTTTCCGATCCAACGCCTGACGGCGATTGCCGGCACGACATGCCCTTGACGTGAGGGCCGGACGCGAGCGACGCAGCTGGCGTGCTGCGTCGCTCGCCATCGTGGCTCGCTGATGCATGAACACAGAGCACTTTCGCTACTGTTGGGCGATCCTGGCATGCGCGCTAGCCTGCAACTACACGCTGCCGGCCAGCGGGCGGACAGACGAGATCAACTCGGCGACGGCCATCCCCTTCGAAACCCGGAGCAGCAATGCAAGCGGTACGCTCGCGACGGTGACTGCCAGCGGCAAGCTCGATCGCAACAATCCGTTCTTTCAAAGTCTCGGCAGTAACGGGCGCTCCTGCGCCACCTGTCATCAGCCCGAAGCTGGATGGACGATAACGCCGCAAGGGGTACAGGCACGCTTCGAATCAACTGCCGGAAACGATGCGCTGTTCCGGCTCACTGATGGCGCCAATTCGCCGCGCGCAGCTGTTTCAAATATCCCGGAACGTCGCGTCGCGTACAGCATGCTGCTGCGCAAGGCCGTCATTCGCATCGGCTTGCCGATTCCCGCCGCGGCCGAGTTCACGCTTGAGCACGCAGACGATCCGTACGGGTTCGCCAGTGCCAGCGAGCTATCGCTGTTCCGCCGTCCCCTACCGGCAACGAACCTGCGTTTTTTGTCTGGCGTGATGTGGGACGACCGCGAAGACCGCGCGCCCTTCGCGCCGCTGGAGGCCGGCGCCGCGTTGAGCAACCTCGTGTCGAGCCTGACTGCACAGGCGATCAATGCAACTGTCGGGCATGCGCAGGCCGCACAGGCGCCAGGCGCCTTGGCGATGCGGCAGATCGTCGGATTCGAACTCGGTTTGAGCACGGCACAAGCGCGCGATCGCGGCGCCGGCTTGCTCGGCGGCACTGAAGTGGCCGGAGGACCGCGCGCGCTTGCCGGCCAGGAGTTTCACATCGGCAGCAACGATGCGCTCGGCGCAGATCCGTTTCCAATATCGTTCAGCACGGACGCGATGCGCCTGTTCGAAGCCTGGCAATCATCCTCGAATCCGGCGCGCGCCGCGATCGCGCGCGGCGAGCAATTGTTCAATACGCGCCTGTTTCCGATCAGCCGCGTCAACGGCCTCAACGACGCGGCGCGCCTGCCTCTGATCGCCGGCACCTGCACGACTTGCCACGATACGCCGAATGTCGGAAACCATTCAATCACCCGACCCATGGACATCGGAACGGCAGATGCCTCGCGGCGCACGCCGGACCTGCCTTTGTATACTTTGCTCGATATTGCGAGCGGCGCTCGGCGGCAGACCACCGATCCGGGCCGCGCGCTCGTCACCGGCAACTGGGCCGACATCGGCAAGTTCAAGACTCCGGTGCTGCGCGGCCTGGCGGCACGCGCTCCCTACTTCCACAACGGCATGGCGGCAACGCTTGCCGACGTGATCGAGTTCTATGACATACGATTCGCGATCGGCCTGACGCTGCAGGAACGCAACGACCTGGCTGCGTTCCTCAATGCCCTGTGAGCATCAGGTGAGCCCGGTTGCGTAGTAGACGCCGATCACCAAAAACACCGCCATCGTCTTGATGCACGTGATCGCGAAGATGTCCTTGTACGACTGCCGATGGGTAAGACCGCATACGGCAAGCACCGTGATCACGGCGCCGTTGTGCGGCAACGTGTCCATGCCGCCGGAGGCCATGGATGCTACGCGGTGCAACACTTCCGGAGAAATTCCAGCTGCGTTCGCGGCCGCCATGAACTGGTCGGCCATCGCCGCCAGAGCAATCGACATGCCGCCCGAGGCCGAGCCGGTGATGCCGGCGAGCGCCGTGACGGTGACGGCTTCGTTGACGAGCGGATTTGGAATCGCACCGAGCGCGTCTCGGATCACGATGAAACCGGGCAGCGCGGCAATCACCCCGCCAAAGCCGTATTCGGACGCGGTGTTCATTGAGGCCAGCAACGCGCCGGCGATCGCCGATTTGCTGCCTTCCACGAAGCGTTCCTTGACGGTGCGGAATGCAAACACGAGAACCGCGAGAATCCCGATGAGCAAGGCTCCCTCGACGGCCCAGATTGCCGCAACGCTGGAAATCGTCACGCTCAGTGGCTTGTCGAGCCCCGGCATCGTGACTTCGTAGCTCTTGCCGTAACCGGCATTGACCAGATTCGTGAATACTTTGTTGAGAACCGCGACCAGCACCAGCGGCACGATCGCCAGCCACGGGCTGACCAGGCCCTCCTCCGGCACCGGCTGCGGTTCATTCGTGTGCCCGCTGCCGTAGCCTTCACCGCTGGCGAGCGCCTGGCGACGGCGCCACTCGAGGTAGATCATCGCGAGAACAAAAATAAACACACTGCCGATGATGCCGAGCCACGGCGCCGCGTAGGCATCGGTCTTGAAGAACGTGGTCGGGATGATGTTCTGGATCTGCGGCGTTCCGGGCAGAGAATCCATCGTGAAGGTAAATGCGCCGACTGCGATCGTTCCCGGAATCAGGCGCTTCGGGATGTCGCCCTGGCGGAACATTTCCGCGGCAAACGGGTACACCGCGAACACGGCGATGAACAGCGACACGCCGCCATAGGTCAGCAGTGCGCACACGATCACGATCGACAGCATCGCCCGTTCGCGCCCCAGAACCCGGATCACGGCCGCAACGATCGACTTTGAAAAGCCGGCGAGCTCGATCACCTTGCCGAAAACCGCGCCGAGCAGGAACACCGGGAAATAGTTCTTGATGAAGCCGACCATCTTTTCCATGAACAGACCGGTGAACATCGGCGGCACTGCGGACGGGTCGGTCAGGAGCACTGCGCCCATCGCCGCGATCGGTGCAAACAGGATGACGCTGTGACCGCGGTAAGCGACGTACATCAGGAACGAAAGCGCGGCAAGGCAAATGAGCAAGTTCATGCTGTTCCTCCCCAGGCGGATGTCGCCACGTGTGCATCGCCGGCGGCGGGCACCTTTGTCTCTCGCATGCAGTGTCACACTGTAGCTGATTTCAGCGATCATCCGCGTGGACGCCGTACCACTGGGGTTGCACAAAAACACGTCGTCAAACCTTGCCGTATGCGCACGGCATACCGCGGCGGCTGTATCCTGCCAGCACTTGCCGACGCCTTGGAACGCTGCCTTGTCCGCCGATTTCCTGACCAGTGACGTACGCGAAACGGCGCACCGCGGCGGTGATGACCTGGTGACGGCCGGTCTCGGTCTTTCGGGTCTGCGCGCCGAATCGCCGGTATTTGCCGATCCGGCTTCGCCGACGCCGCAGGAATTACGCCGGCGTGCGATCCAGGCAAGTTGGAAAGGCATCGCGGATCTCGGACCGTTGGGCGGCTACGACGAACTCTATGGCAGCGCTGCCCCGGTGCCAGGCCGCGAGTTCCAGGCGTTTGCGAAAGTGCCGCATGCGCGCTCGCCGCATCGTGTTCTGGTACAAATCCCCGATAGCTTCGACACCGATGCGCGCTGCCTGATCGTCACGGCATCCTCCGGCTCGCGCGGCATATACGGCGCAATCGCGCTCGCCGGCGCATGGGGTCTGGCCCACGGCTGCGCAGTTGCTTACACCGACAAAGGCGCCGGCACCGGCTACTTCGATTGTGCCAGCGCTAGCGGTGTGACTCTCGCGGGTACCCGGGCATCTATCGGCGGTGAGCAACTCGAATTCGTTCCGGAAGGCGCGCGCACCGATTCGGGAATCGCGGTCAAGCATGCACATTCCGGCGACAATCCGGAAGCTGACTGGGGCCGCCATGTGCTGCAGGCGGCGCAGTTCGGCCTCGCCATGCTCGATCGCGCACTGCCGCAGCAGGCGCCGTTCACGACCAACAACACGCGCATCATCGCCGTCGGTCTTTCCAACGGCGGCGGCGCCGTGCTGCAAGCGGCCGGGCTCGATCAAGACATCCTCGGCGGCGTAATCGCCCTTGCGCCGAACGTCAACGTGCCGGCGGCGGGTTCGGCGCGCCCGATGTATGACTATGCAACCGAAGCAGCCCTGGTCATTCCCTGCGCCCTGAGCGATGCGCGCTTCGATGCGGTGCCGTTCGCACGCGTCCAGGGAAACATTTCTCCACTCTGGATCACTCGCTGCGCACACTTGCGTGCGGCCGGATCGACAGCGGGAGAAAGTACGCCCGTGCAGGCTGCGGCGGCACTAGAGCGCCTGCACAACGCGGGCTGGAGCGATTCGGTGCTGGCGACCGCAGCCAGCTCGACGGCACTGGATCTGTGGCGCGCCATCGCAGCGACCTACGCCTCCGCATACGCCCGCACGCGCGCTGGCGAAATGCCGTGCGGTTTCAAATTCCAGGCGCATGATGGAACCGGCAACGCGCGCGCGCCGACCGCAGCCGAGCGCGCAACCTGGTGGTCCGATGCGAGCGGCATCCCACCCGGCGCAGGCGTTTTTCTCGACGAAGTGACTTCAGACAACGGCGATGATCCGACGTTCCAAGGTCTGCTACGCCTGCGCGAGCTTTGGACTGATGAAAGCGCGCAAGCCCACACACTGCGCGCCTCGATTGCAGACACTGCGGCGAAACTTCCGCGCAAGGACTTGCCCGTGTGGGTGATCCACGGGCGCGAAGACGGGCTGCTGCCGATCGCATTCAATTCCGATGCGTACGTCGACTGGTTGCGCGCGAATGGGCGCGACCCGGCCTATTGGCCGATCGCGCACGTGCAACATTTTGACGCTTTTCTGGCGTTTCCCGGATTCGGCGAACGCTACGTGCCCCTGCTGCCGTACGGCTACGCTGCGCTCGAGCGCATGTGGCGACACCTGGTCCGCGGTGCGCCGCTGGCCGCCGGTAATGCTCCGCTAACCCGGCCGCGCGGCGCCGGAGCCCTGGTAGCCGGGCAACTGGGCATTGCGTCGATTTGAATGCGCCGCGGTTTCGTACCCGAGTCCGGGTTCGCGGACGACTCAGGTCTTGTAGTCGCCGATGACTTTGCCGTTCTTGATGAAAAACGTCCACAGCGTGTAACCATTCCAGCTGTGGTCCGGATTGATGTTGGCCGACACGCTGTAACAGTAGATGACGTTCTCGCGCTTCTTCGCCCAGTTCGTGCCTTTTTCGGGCTCGCCGATCATCAGGTATTTGGCCGTGCTTGGCGTCTTGTGCACCCGCTCCATGTACTCCACGACGAGTTCCTTGTAGTTGGCCGGGAATTCGCCGTAATCGGCGTTTTCGCGCTCCTGCTTTGTCGGCACATAGAAAGGCGCCTTGCCCGCATGCGCGATCAGCGGCACTCCCGTCGCGAGCAGAATTGAAGCGGCAAGCGTGAAGAACGATGCGGCGCGGAATTTCATGGCTCCTCCAGCAATGCACAATCGAGCATCGAGACCGAACCCAATCAACGTCGAAGCAAGCGACATGCGAACAACAGAGCGTAAGCGATACTACTCTCGACCCGCGCTTTCACTCGCCTCTCGCCCCTCGCCCCTGCTCCCCTAAGTCTTGACCCGATAGCACGGCACATAAGCCTTACCGGGCAGCTTCATTCGCTGCTGTTCGACGAAACTGGCCAACAGCGCATCGAGCGCGCGCATGATCTCCGGATCGCCGTCGATGACGAAGGGACCGTGCTGCTCGATTGCCCGCATCCCCTCCTCTTTCACGTTGCCGGCAACGATCGCGGAGAATGCGCGGCGCAAACCGGCCGCCAAAGCATGCCGCGGCTGGTTGCGCTGCAGGTTGAGCGCCGCGACGTTCGCGTGAGTGGGGCGAAACGGTTGCTGGAATTCGTGTTCGATCGCGAGTGTCCAGTTGAAGAAGAACGCATCCTTGCTGTCGAGCCGATGGATGCGCACCTTGTCGATGCCCTTGAGCATGCGCCGTGCAGCATCGGCCGGATTCCCGGTCACGATGTGGTAACGCTCGGAAACCGAGTCGCCGAGCGCCAGGCGCAGGAATCTGTCGATCTGCTCGAAGTACGCGGCCGATTCGATCGGCCCCGCCAGGATCAGCGGGAACGGCACGCCGGCATTGGCCGGGTGCAGCAGGATGCCCAGCAGGTACAGGATTTCCTCGGCCGTGCCGACTCCGCCTGGAAAGACCATGATGCCGTGGCCGAGGCGCACGAATGCCTCGAGCCGTTTTTCGATGTCCGGCATGATCAACAAGTTGTTGACGATCGGGTTCGGTGCTTCGGCGGCAATGATGCCCGGCTCGGTGATGCCGATGTAGCGGCGTGAGCGCAGGCGCTGCTTGGCGTGCGCGATCGTCGCGCCCTTCATCGGACCTTTCATCGCGCCCGGTCCGCAGCCGGTGCAGATGTCGAGTGCGCGCAGCCCCAGTTCGTAACCGACGGCCTTGGTGTAGTCGTATTCGTGGCGCGGAATCGAGTGGCCGCCCCAGCAGACAACCAGGTTCGGTTCGATGCTCGGGCGCAGCACGCGCGCGTTGCGCAGGATCTCGAACACCGCGTGGGTGATGCCGTGCGAGTCGTCGAGGCGAAAACGTCCGGCGTCAATTTGCGTGGCGACGTAGGCGATATCGCGCACCACGGCGAACAACAGTTCGTTGATGCCGCGAATGATGCGGTCGTCGACAAATGCCGTTGCGGGCGCGTGGGTCAACTCCAGCTTCACACCGCGATCCTGCTGCAGCACCTGGATATCGAAATCCGGGAAGCGCTCGAGCATGCTGCGGGGATCATCGCTCAGGGTGCCGGAGGTCAGCACGGCCAGCGCGCAGCGCCGCAAAAGCGCGTGCAATCCTCCGCGCTCCGCATCACGCAGGCGCGATACCTCATCGCGCGACAGCACGTCCATGCCAGCGACCGGTGAAATGCGCGCGCTGACCGTGGTTTTTGCGATTTTCAAAGGAGTCCTTGCCCGAGGGTGCGCTGCACAGCGACGCACGACGTGGCAAGTATCAGTTGCGTGCGCATCGAGGTGCAAGCACAAACGAACGTTTGCGCCGCATTGCCCTGCGCGTGCGCTCGCCCGCACTGCCCGGCTACAGGACTCACCAGCTGACCCGTCTTATGCGTCCACGCGAGCCGTTGTCGGCAAACTCCATTGCGCTGTAGCAAAAAGAACCGGCGCCGTTTCCGGCGCCGGTTTTGTACAAGCCGCTGCTAACCAGCAGGTGAAAACTGCCGGTCAGAACGAATACTTCAGGCTCATCATCACCGACCAGCGCTGGCTCGGAATCGGCACGCCCGGGGTCTGGCCTTCGTTGATCACCAGGCTCTGCGGCGTGTAGTTGCCGTTCTTGTCCTTGTAGGCGCCGGAGCTGATGTCGTAGATGTACTTGCCGGTGGCCGGGTCGATACCGCTGACGTTGGCAAGGTTGCGGATCAACGGGAAGCCCGCGCGCTGTTCCACGCCCCACTTGCTGTTGAACAGGTTGCCGATGTTGAAGAAGTCGAAGCGCAGTTCGCCCTTGTTGCCCTCGAACAGACCGGGGATTTGCTGGCGGAACGCAAAGTCGATCTGGTTGATCCATGGCGCGCGCACCGCATTGCGGCTGGCGATCTCGCCTTCGTGTTTCTTCAGGTACGAATTGCCGTTGATGTAGTCCATGAACTGGGTCTTTTGCGCGTCGGTGACCGCCGCTGCCCATTGCACGTCGGTGACCGATTTCGGAATGTAGACCAGGTCGCGGCTGTAACCATCGCCGTTGGTATCGGTGCCCGAAACCCAGCTGTACGGCGCGCCCGAATGGCTGTCCGAGAAAGCGCTGAACTGGGTCAGGTTGTCGCCGAAGAAGCGGTGCTGCCAGGTGAAGCTCGCGATCACACGTTCGGCCACGCTGTAGTTCGACGTAGCAGCGCGGTCGGTGTTGGGGTTGACCCAGACGTTGCCGAGGATGTTGGAGTTGGCAACGCTCGAGGTGCCCGGATTCACGTCGGTCGCGTGACCGCCGCGGAAAGCCACCATCGCGCTCCAGTCGTCCGACATCGGCTTGGTCAACGACAGTGTCAGCGTACCGGCCTGCCCCTGGTGTGTGTTGGTCAGTTCGGTCACGGTGCCGAACGATGGGTTGGAACCGGCCTTGACGCTGCTGCTGCACTTGGCCGCGTTGGCCTGGGTGCAGAAGTACTGGCGGCCATCGGGGCCGACGAACTGCGGCGCACCGAGGTTGAGGTTCTTGTAGAAGATGTCGTTGTTGGTTTGGCTGAAGTTGCCTTCGATCGAGCTGATGATCCCCATCCACGGCAGCTCGCGATCGAACGCGAGCGAAACCTGCGTGGTCGACGGCATCTGGAAGTTCGGGTCCACCGTGTCGACGGACATCGCCGCCACGCTCGAGCCCAGCACCAGGGTGCCGCTGCCGGGGACCAGCGGATTGGCCGCGTTGAACACCGGCGCCTGCTTGACGTACGAGATCTGGCCGGTCGGGCACGACGAGCCGCTGGCCTTGGTGAAGTTCTTGCCGTTAGTGCTGCATAACAAGGTGCCGATCGCGTCGTTGCCGGTGTTGACGATGTCGTAGGTGACGATCGAGGTGCCGGGATTGCCGTACGTATTCGTGTACCACACGGTCGGCACATCGGACACGAAGATGCCCACGCCGCCACGCAATTGCGTCTTGTACTCGGCATCGAAGTCGTAGTTGAACGCCACGCGCGGCTGGTAAGTGCCGCTGCTCGGCACCACGTTGTTGGCAAATCCGAAACCACCCTTGGAAACCGAACACAGGGTCGAACCGTCCGGGTTGTGCGCCGCGAACGGCGTGCCGGGCGCCGCGGCAAAGCACGGATTGAAGCGCGGTTCGTCCGGGAACTTCGGCACGTCGTAGCGGATACCGTAGGTCAACGACAGGCGATCGGTTGCCTGCCAGGTATCCTGCACGAACAGGCCGTACTGCTGCTTCTTGAAATTCGCCTGTGACTGCTCGAGCGTCAATCCAGCGGCCGGCGTCTTGAGCACGTACTCTTCCCAGATCTGATTCTGGAAATTGGTCAGGCCCTGGAACGTGTAGCTGCCGACTGCAGCCTGTTCGAACGCGTCGTACACTTTGTCTTCATTGGCGTTGAAACCTGCCCGGACCACGTGGTCGCCCAGGTGCCAGGAACCCGAAAAGTACGTGTAGTAGGAGGTGATCGCGAGTTCGTTGACCTGGCTTGAGAACTCCGTTCCCAGCGATTCACTCGGCGTGAAAGCATTGGTCGGCACGGTGACCTGCACTGATGGCTGGTATCCGCCAGCCAAGGGTCCACGCGACTGCCCGTAGTCGGTGTACTGCACATCCCACTCGGTCGAGAAAATTTCGGTCCAATCGCTGAACAACTGGCCGAGATAGGTCTTGATGTTGCGATCCTTGAAATACCAGTTGCTGTTCGGCGTGACCGACGTGGCGCTTCCGGTCGGCACCGGCTGGTCTTCCTTGGTCTGGCTGTAGCGGAAGACCGCGCGCTGCGTGTCGTTGATGTTCCAGTCGATCTTGGCCAGGTAGCGCTTGTCGGTAAGGTTCGACAGCGAACGGTCACCCGGGTACAAGCCATATCCGACCGCTGTCGCGTTCACGGCATTGAAGAATTCGGTGTTCAAACCCTGGACCAGCGTGCTGCTGCCGGTGCCGTCGGAAGGCGCCGACACCGCACCGATGCCGACGCGCTTGGATTCCTCGTAACTCAGGAAGAAAAACAGTGTGTCCTTGACGATCGGGCCGCCGACGTTGAAACCCGCGGTCCACTCCTGGTCCCAGCCGGTATACGGCTGCTCCACATCGCTACCGATCGGCGCGATCTTGCCCATGAAGTTGTCGTCGGCGCTGCGGTACTTGTAGTAGACCTCGCCGTGATAGTCATTGCCGCCACTCTTGCTGACCGCATTGACGTTCGCGCCGACGCAGCCGCGCGTGGACACATCGAAATTGGACGTCGACAGCTGGTACGACTGAATCGTTTCGGTCGAGATCGGCGAGCCGACGCTCGCCAGTCCATTGGATTCGAGGCCGAACGGGTCGCCGGCGTTGACCTGGTCGACCGTGATGCAGTTGTAACGGAAGTTCTTGCCATTGGCCGAAATCGCCTGCGCGTCGCGATCGGTGACCGAGATGCGCGGGTCCATGCGCGCGATGTTCTGGAACGAGTTGTCGCCGTTGGGCTGCGCGGCAATCTGCGCGGGCGAGACGTTCATCCCGAGGCCCTTGTTGTCGGAATTGAACACCGCGAGCGTGGCGGCATTGGCGGTGACCGAAATGCCCTCGAGTTCATGCGTCTGTGGGGCCGGGGCGGCCAGATTGACGGTGGCGACGCCGCCGAGATTCAGGAACACGTTGTCGACTTCGGCCTTGACGCCCGTTGCCTCGGCGTCGATGTGGTAAGGGCCGCCGACGCGCAAGCCCTGCGCCTGATAACGGCCGCTCGCGTCGGCCGTGGCCGTCGCGGTCGTGCCCGAGGGTACGTGCACGATGTGAACCTTCGCACCAGCAACGGGATTGCCGTGATCGTCGAGCACGCGCCCGGTGAGGCCCGATGTCGTCTCCTGGGCATACGCGCCTGAAGCGGCGAACAGTGAGGCGAATAACAGGGGCAGGATTTTCCTGCTCGTTCTGATCGTGGTCATGAGTTAACCCGTTTTGGAAACGTGAATGCGAATTACAGCAGCTGCCATCGTCGAACCGCACGAGCGGTGCAACGCAAGCACTTTGTGTGGAAAGGATTTTTGCTGATTCCCCGAATTGGAGCGTGTCTACACAGCAACGATTCGTTAACAGCTTAAAGAGACTTTATGACAATTCGGGCACCGACGCCAGCGCCCAGCAATTGATTTACATGCGCGGTTTCGCAGATTCGGCGTGAAGTCTCTCGGGGCGGGCGGCACGTCCACCCGAGGCGTTCAAGTAACCGGGAAATCCCTCACGCGGATTTGAGATAGATCACCACCCCATCGAGAAACATCTGAACCGAGAGCGCCACCAGCAGCATCCCCATCAGGCGTTCGATCGCGATAAGCACGCTCTCACCGAGCCAGCGGAACAGGGTCGTGGAGGACAGCAGGATCAGCGCGGTCGCAAGCCAGGCGCAAAACAGGGCCAGGCTCCAATCGGCGGTACGTCCCGGGTTCGAGTTGGTCATCAACATCAGCGCCGCCATCGCCGAAGGTCCGGCAACACCCGGAATGGCCATCGGCACGATGAACGGCTCTGCGCCCGGCGTGCTGCCGAACATATTGCCGTCACGCGGCGGGAAGATCATCTTGACGCCGATCAGGAACAGCACGATGCCGCCGGCGATGCTTACCGATTCCTGGCGTAATTGCAGCGCGCGCAGCACGTAACTGCCCCCGAACAGGAATGCGAACAGTACCAGCAATGCGATGATCAACTCGCGCACCAGCACGCGCCGCCGCCGTTCCGGTACGACGTGGCGCAATTGGCTGAGGAACAACGGGATATTGCCCAGCGGGTCCATGATCAGGAACAGCAGGAACCCTGCCGAGAGCGTGGTCAGCGTGTTATCCATCGATCAAGCCAGCGATTCAGCCTATTGCGTCGGTTGTGACAACTTGCACAAGTTCAAGAATGCAATGCGTCGAAATGGGCGAGCTACGCGCTTGTCTCCGAACCTGCATGCACGAAAGTGCGCGCGTCCAGCACACGTCCGCGCGCACTTTGCGCTGCGGCACTGAGCAGGTAAACCAGGGCTGCGTCCATCAGCGCCGGCTCCGGCAATTCGAGCGAGTTCTCGCCGAAGTAAGCCGTGCGTCGCAGCGCCGTGCGCAGCGGCGGCGGCAACAGCGCGTGCACGCGCAGCGGACCGGACTCCCACTCCTGCCCCAGGATCGACACAAGTCCTGACAGGGCATGCTTGGCGACGCCGTAGCTGCCCCAGTGGGCGCGCCCGACCCGATCCAAATCGTCCAACACGAACACCACCGCAGAATCGTCAGCGCGGGTGAGCAGCGGCAGGCAGGCCTGGGTCAGCAAGAACGCCGCGCTTACATTCACGTGCAAGCTGCGCAGGAATTCCAGCGGCGCAATCTGGGCGGCCGGTTGCAACCCGGGAAACTGTGCCGCGCCGTGCACGATCCCGTCGAGGCGGCCGCAATCACGCTCGATCGCCACAGCCATATCCTCGTAATCGCGCGGCGTGGCCCCTTCCAGGTCGAGCGGATACAGTGCGGGAGCACGACCCGTCTGCGACTCCAGGCTGTCGTATACTTTTTCCAAAGTGCGCAGCTTGCGTCCCAGCAGGATGGGCACCGCGCCGGCGCGGGCGACCGCATGCGCGGCGGCACGGCCCAACCCGCCGGTCGCACCGGTCACCAGGATGACGCGGTCTTTCAGCGTGTCGCCGCGCGCAACCCAGCCCGACGGCAAAGCCGCATTCAAGTCCCCGGCGGACACGGTCGGCGCGTGCTCAGGCGCGGCTCGCCTCTTTGACCATTTGCGCAAGTTCACCGCTGTCCTGAAGCTCCAGCAGGATGTCGCAGCCGCCGATCAATTCGCCGTTGATGAACAGCTGCGGGAACGTCGGCCAGTTGGAATAACGCGGCAGATTCGCGCGCACTTCGGGGTCTTCCAGCACGTTGACCGACGCGAACTGCGCGCCGACCGCCTTGAGCGCCTGGGCGGCGCGGCTGGAAAAACCGCACATCGGAAATTGCGGCGTGCCCTTCATGTACAACACGACAGGATTGTCGGACACGGTTTTGCGGATACGGTCGAGAACGTCCATGGCAGTTCGGGTCTTTTCAAGGCGCACGCCGGCGCACAATCCGCCTATTGTACCAGCGCCTCTGCCGCTGCCGGGCTCCGGCGTGCGGGCGGGCGGGTTATCGCGTCTATAATGGCATTCCCCTCATCGCAGCAAGGAGCTCACCATGGCGATCGAACTACCCCCTCTGCCGTACGCTCGCGACGCATTGGCTCCGCACATCTCGGCCGAAACGCTCGATTATCACTACGGCAAGCACCATCAGACCTATGTGACCAATTTGAACAATCTGATCAAGGGCACGGAGTTCGAGAACCTGGATCTGGTGGAGATCATCCGCAAGTCGCAGGGCGGGATGTTCAACAACGCAGCGCAAGTGTGGAACCACACGTTTTACTGGAACAGCCTGTCGCCCAAAGGTGGCGGTGAGCCCACAGGCAAGCTCGCCGACGCGATCAAAAAAAGCTTCGGCGGATTTGCACAGTTCAAGGAAGATTTCAGCAAGACCGCCGTCACCACATTCGGCTCCGGTTGGGCCTGGCTGGTGCAGCGCGCCGACGGCAACCTCGGCCTCGTCAGCACCAGCAATGCCGTCACCCCGATCACCGGCAGCGACCGCCCGTTGCTGACCTGCGACGTCTGGGAACACGCCTACTACATCGATTATCGCAACGCGCGCCCGAAGTACGTCGAGGCATTCTGGAATCTGGTGAATTGGGAATTTGCCGCGTCGCAGATGGCGTGACCACCGCTTAAGCCCTCCCTTCAAGGGGAGGGTTGGGTGGGGATGGTGTCAGTCGTGTTTCCCGGTTGCGCATTCGCGCGCAAACCTGCGCGCGCGTCGATCAGTCCAGTGACGAAGTGCACCATCCTGCGGCTATCGACATCCCAGTTGTACTGCGCCTCCACGGCGTTCCGGCCGTTCGTTCCAAGCTTCTCGTAATTGGCGGCGACCAGCTTCAGCATCGCGTCGGCGCAGGAAACCGGATCGCCACCTTTGTAGCCAAAACCGCAATCCATGGTCTTCATCAGGCGGACCATGGGCGCAGTTTCGGCAAAAACCATCGGCTTGCCGAACGCGGCGTAATCGAAAAACTTGTTGGCAATGGTGGTGTTGGTGAAGTCGTTCACCACCCAGGACACGATGCCGTAGTCCACGGCCGAGTAGAGCGCGGCCGCGTCTTCGGGCTTGAACTTTCGTCCGGTAAGCGTGACGCGATTGCGATGACGTGAAGCGCAGAGCAGCGCCCGAACGTCAGGCAGCGACTCACCTTCGCCGGCGATAGTGAGCGTCAGATTTGGGTTTTGTTCTGCCGCAATCTCGAAACCCCGAACCACGGTCAGCAGATCGCGATCCTGAATCACGACGC
>Ga0308173_10000698_pt1 | contig 15053 bp, 13 predicted proteins | sample PhyPR1_FD_203716 | JGI IMG/M metagenome (GOLD analysis project Ga0308173, IMG submission 203716) | Soil microbial communities from UC Gill Tract Community Farm, Albany, California, United States - DLSLS.P.R1 | ecosystem: Environmental > Terrestrial > Soil > Agricultural land | place: USA...
CACCCGGCCGCCAGTGCAAACAGGCAAGCGGCACCGAGCCAGCGAAGGCGATCAGTTATCCCGATCACGACGAGGATGACGAAACCGGCGCCGAAACCGAGGATTCCCCACGGCATCAACCACAGCGCATGCGCCAGCAGCGTGCCGAGGAACGACAGCAGCGACCCGCTGGCAATCGCATCGCCCAGAATCAGGAACCAAGCTGCCAGCAGCAGGTACGGCAGCAGCACGATCGTGCACAACAAATGCAATGCGCCGCGCACGCAGCTCAGGCCCCTGATTCAGTTCGAGCGCGATGATCTGCAGTGGCGCGGCCGGCCCCGCGCCACCACCAGTAGGCCGGCAGGCCGAGCGCGACGAGCAGGATTCCCCAGAGCGATTCCACCGGCCGAACGCTAATCGTGTTGATCACAAACGCCAGCGCCGCCAGGATGAAGACGATCGGCGTCCATGGATAACCCCAGGTGCGGTACGGACGCGGCCACTCCGGGCGCGTGCGGCGCAGCACGATCACGGCAACGCCGGTTGCGGCGTGGAACATGAAAACGGCGAAGATCACGTAGGTGCCGAGTTGTTCGTACGAACCGGAGAACGCGAGCACCGTGGCCCACAACCCCTGCGCGACGATGCACGCGGTCGGTGTGCGCCTCACCGGATCGATTCTTGCCAGCGCGCGAAAGAAGACGCCATCCTGCGCCATCGGCAGGTAGATTCTCGCGCCGGTGAGCACGCACGAAGACAGGCATCCAAATACCGAAATCAAAACACCGACCGTGACCAGCGGCCCCCACTGCGCGCCGAACAGTGCGCCCGCTGCGGCTTCGCCGACGCCATCGGCTTTTCCGAGTTCCGCCAGCGGCAGCGCGCGCAGATAAACCAGGTTGACCAGGAAGTACAGCACGGTGGTGACGAGAACGCCGATGATCAGTCCGCGCGGCAGGTTGCGCCCGGGGTCGCGTATTTCGCCACCGCAAAACGTGGCCTGGTACCAGCCGTCATAGCACCAGAGCACGCCGATCATCGCCAGTCCGAACGCGCGGAAGGTGTCGGGTTGCGGCAAAGCCGCGTTCCACTGCGGTTGCACTGCAGGCGTAACCGCAAAACCGCAGACGGCCAGCACGACGAGGGTTGCAATCTTGATCACGGTGACGGCGTTCTGAAGCGCGGCGCCTTCGCGCAAGCCGAGATAATTGACGGCACTGAGCATGACGATCGCCAGCACGGCGCCGAGCTGGCTGCCGTTGATTTCCCAATGCGCGCTGCCGAGCGGAAGATCGGCAATCACGTGCGAGGTGAGGAAGAACGGAACAAAAGCGCCGAGGCGATCGGCGCTGGCGATCGCCAGGTATGCGATCGCGCCGGACTGGATAACCAGGAACGATGTCCAGCCGAACAGGAAACCATAAAGCGGGCCGTAAGCGGCCTTCAAATAGTGATACTGGCCCCCAGCCTCGGGAAACATCGCCCCGAGTTCGGCGAACGTCATTGCCCCGGCAAGACTGACCAGTCCACCGATTATCCACAGCGCAAGCAGCACGGCCGGCTGCGGCATTTCGCGCGGAACGATGCTGGCGGCGATGAAGATTGCCGAACCGACAATCGTGCCGATCGTGATCAGCGAGACATCCCACGCGCCCAATGCCCGCAGCAGCGATGGCCGTGAGTTTGGCTCGCAGGCCTCGACTGCGATAACGCGTGTTTTCGCAGCAGCTGCGGGAACATCGTCGATGGCATGCATGTCAGCTCCCCCGCGTTGTGAAGCACTCCGTCACTTCCGTCATGCCGCGGGATGCGCAATCCATGTGCGGCCCGCACACGATTCGCCCCCGCCCCTGCTGCGACCCGCTCCAAGCGGCGCCCGTGCCGCGCACACACCGATTATGCATGAACAGAGAACGCGAGCGTTCGCACCGTCGCAAACCAAGCCGGTCCTGCAATCTGCGGGTCGCCCCTCGCGGCCGAGGGTGGTATAAAACAGCGGTGGCGGGCGCGCATCACGGCGCTCTCGAGCCTGACGGCAGTCACAAAAGAAGGTTGTCCAATGAAGCTCGGTAATGAGTCGATCCTCGGGCCGGCGATTACACCCGATTCCATCCTCCGCAACGGCTTCGACTGACTAGGATCCGCCCAATGGCCACCCAGCCGGAAATCCGCAATCTCGCGCTGTTCTGCGATTTCGAAAACGTCGCACTCGGCGTGCGCGAGGCGCGCTACGCGCAGTTCGACATCAACAAGGTGCTCGAGCGCCTGCTGCTCAAGGGCAGTATCGTCGTCAAGAAGGCCTACTGCGACTGGGAGCGCTACAAGGAATTCCGCGCGGCGATGCATTACGCCTCGTTCGAGTTGATCGAAGTGCCGCACGTGAGCCAGTCCGGGAAGAATTCGGCCGATATCCGCATGGTCGTCGACGCGCTCGACCTTTGCTATACCAAATCGCACGTGGACACCTTCGTGATCCTGAGCGGCGACTCGGATTTCTCACCGCTGGTCAGCAAACTGCGCGAGAACAACAAGACCGTGATCGGCGTCGGCGTCAAGAACTCGACGTCGGAGTTGCTGATCGCGAACTGCGACGAGTTCATCTACTACGACGACCTGGTGCGCGCGCAAAAGGCGCGCAAGACGCCGCAGAAGAAGACCGATGCGAAAGCGGCGCCGAAGAGCGGAAACAGCGGCGATCACGCCGTGGCGCCAGCCGCCGCGAGCGCTGCAACGAAGCCGGCAAAAACCGGCAAGACTCCGAAGTCGCCGAAAACCGATGCGGACAAGAAACAGGAAGCGTTCGATCTGGTGCTCGAAACCGTCGATGCACTGATTGCCGAGCGCGGAGAGGACGAGAAGGTGTGGGGTTCGATGGTCAAGCAGGCGCTGAAGCGGCGCAAGCCGGGATTCAACGAAAGCTATTACGGGTTCAAATCGTTCAATGCCCTGCTCGAGGAGGCCAAGGCACGGCAGTTGCTCGAGCTTGAACGCGACGACAAATCAGGCGGCTATCGGGTCAGGAGCGCCCCCGGGGAGCGCTAGATCACGCACCGGCCGGCAGCGCACGCCGCAAGTACAAGACGCGGGCGTTGTCCGCACCAGTGCCGCTGGCAACGACCGCGACCAGTTCCCAGCCGTCCTCGCCGGCAGTCGCCAGATACTCCCATTCGAACGGACAACTCGCCAGCGCCTGTTCGGCAGCCGCGCGCGCCGGTTCGACACCACCGTGCCAGCGCCCATTGACGTAGGTCACGCGCGAGGCCTGCGCCTGGCAGACGCGATGTTCAAAACGCATGGGACGCACCAACGGGCGCGGCAAAGAGTCCGCGCGCGCTCCGCCAGGCCGCAAACGCGATCACTTGCGCAACGACCGCAGCACGCTCGCCGCCCAGACGCTCATCGCGAGCGCAAGAACCGAGGTGATGATGAAGGCCGGATCGCCATACATGCGCGGGCCTTCGACCACGGCGCGCCAAATGTGCGCAAGAACCAGCAGGGCGAACAGGGCACCCGATGTAATGAGGTAGGCTTTCATGATTGCGTCCTCTGCGTCGCCTCGAATTTCAACGCGGCGGCAGCGCATCGTACAAGGGCAAGGCGGACGCGTGCTCGTACCACGGCGCGCGCGAGGCCCAGAAGATGTTCTGCGTCGGCTCGATCTCCGGGTCGTCGTCCAGTGTTCCTGCCGGAATCACGACGATCGTCCCGATCTTGTTGTGCCAGGGCAACGACGAGCCGCAGCGCCGGCAGAACGCCGTGGCAAAATGCTTGGTGTTTTCCGGTGCAAACGTTACGACGAAGTCCGGGCCCTTGGTCCAGGCAAACTGGTTCGGCCGAACGAACAGGTTGGCCGCATGCGCGCTGCCGGTGAACTTGCGGCAGCGCGAACAGTGGCAATACTGGAATATGCCCGCGCTGCCGCTGATCGCGTAACCGACTTCACCGCACAAACAACTGCCGAGCACCCGTTCTGCATTCATCTCACTGCCCTCCTCGAAATCGTGCGCGCTTGATGGTCTTGGTGGCGGGCGCGATCATCACGTCGAGTTCCACCGTTTGCGCGGATACCTTGTCGCCATCGATGCGCAATTCGCCGACGCTGACCGGCAGCGAAAACCGGCGCGGCCCGGCGCTGCCGGGATTGATGTAAACGATGCCGTCGCGCTCGCTGACCTTCGGCCGATGCGAGTGACCGGCGATTACGACGCGAACGCCGGCGGCATGCAGGTCGACATCGAGTTCTGCCAAATCGTGCAGCACGTAGACGGCTACACCTTCCAGCGTCAGCAGGCGTGTTTGATGCAGCGCGTCTGCCCAGGCGCCATGGTCGTTGTTCCCGCGGACGGCGGTGACCGGTGCGATCGAGGCCAACTGGTCGAGAATGGCGGGACCGCCGATGTCGCCGGCGTGGATGATGCAATCGCTGCCGTGCAGAAAGCGCTTCGCTTCGGGACGTAGCAGACCATGGGTGTCCGAGATCAGGCCGACGCGCATCAACTGCCTGCTTCCGGCTCGGTAACGGCGTTCCCGATCGTGCGATGCAAACGCCGTTTTCCGCCGTTTTGCTTGTGCAGCACGCGCGCGGGAGCGTAGCGCGAACAGCTCATTCGAATGTCATCTCGAGTGCTGCGGTCAGCGGGCGGCATAGGCGTTTGCAAGCGCAATCACCTGGCCATGCGCGAGAACCGGAACCAGGATGCGCAAGTACTCCGCGCCCTCGAAGGCGTCCAGCCGGCTCCAATGACTGGGCAACTCGTCCGAAACGAAAAGCTGCACGGGTATGGCTTGCCCTGACGAGCACCAGCGCAAGGCCGGGTAACCGATACCCGCGCCCCAGCCTTGGTCGAGCAAGTCGCCGGTCACGTAGCAGCCGCTCGACCACGTCCCGGAAAGCGCGCTGAGCTGCGCGTGACTGGATCGTCCCGGCGCAAGCGATCCATACACCGCGAGGTGGCGATCGGCCGCAAAACGGTGGTTGAAGCGGGTCTCGAGTTCGTCGCAGCGCGCGGATTTCTCCGCCTGCCGGATCGCATTGAGTTCGGCCAACTCGGCCATGAGTGATGGGCTGAGATCCAGCATGGCATTCGCCGCAGGCACTGTTCAACACGATGCAAAGTGTAACCGTCGCAGCGTCAGCTTGCAGCGAGGCTGCGGCGCGTGCCATTCCCGCTGCGCCGCCCGTCTCCACGAGCGCGCAAGCGACCTTACGCCTGTTCATCAAATTGCAACAGGCAATCCCTACGCTGCCGTGGATCGAGCCCGCGATCCGGCTGACGCTCCAGCGAACGGATGAGGAATCACGAATCGCTGGATGCAAACCAACTTTTTGCAATCCAACCCAGAGACGAGGCCTACGCGCATGAAGCAAACGACGATCTGTACTGCTTTGGCAATATCTTGCCTGGTCGGCGCGACTGCACAAGCAGCCGATACCAATCCGAACGGCAATGATGCCGCCACGCCGATAACCCTGGCAGTCTTCGGCGATTGGCCGTACACGCAGCTGCTGCTCGACAACGCCGCGCTCCTGACCGGATCGGTCAATGCGGATGCGGGCGTCAGCCTGGTGATGCATGTCGGCGATATCCACTCCGGCAGCATGCCGTGTACGAGTGCCGATATCCTGCCGGCAATCGCGACGTCCAATCCCAACTGGAACCAGAAGGTCTACTACCAGTTCGAGCAGTTTCAGAAGCCGATGGTCTACACGCCCGGCGACAACGAGTGGACCGATTGCCACAAGAGCAAGGAGAAGAACAGCGGCGCACCTATCAAGGAACTCGCCGCGCTGCGCAGCCTGTTCTTTGCGCGTCCCGGACAAACTCTGGGAGTAACCGACAAATCCGTATGGAGCCAGGCGCAATATTTCGATCCGGCCCATCCCGAGGACGCTGCATTCGTCGAGAACGTGATGTGGATGGATGGCAAGGTGATGTTCGTGACCGTCAACATGCCGGGTTCGAACAACGACACGCTGCCCTGGACTGGAACGTTCGCCAATCCCGGTGTGCAGGCGCAGGAAGTCGCGGCGCGCAGCAATGCCGATCTGCGCTGGCTGCAGAGCGCCTTCGATGTCGCCGGACAGAACCATGCACGCGCGGTCGTGCTCGGGCTGCAGGCGGACATGTGGGACCCGGCCCAGATCGCGAACGGCGAGGGACTGGATCAGTACACGCCGTTCGTGCAGGCATTGGCGAACGCGAGCACGCAGTTCGGCGGGCCGGTGTTGCTGCTCAACGGCGACTCGCATGTGTATGAATCCGACCATCCGCTGGCCGACCCGGCCAGTGCGAGTGGCATGATTCATCACACGCAACCGGTGCCGAACCTCACGCGCATCACGGTGCAGGGATCGACCAGTATTCCCGCCGAGTGGTTGCGGCTGACGATCGACACGCGCAAGGCGCAGCCGTTCAGCTGGAGCAACGTGGCGTACTGCGCCGATCCTTCGACCCACTGTCAGTAACCGCTTCCGCAATTCCAGGCGGAATGGCTTCACGTTGACCACCCCGCCCCGAGCGCACCTCGCGGCGAGGCTGGTTCTGCCGGCTCAGCGCTTGCCTGCGAAGTTGCCGCTTCGGATCGATGCTGGCGGCGCAACCGCCCCGCTATCCAATCAGCGCAGGCTCGGCGAAATAGAAATCGAGAACTCCGGATCGACGACCGCTTCGACAGTGTAGGTATTGTCGTTCTCCAGATCCTCGGCGGTGGTGCCGGAGTACCGGCGCCCGGCGACTTCGAAAACCACCTTGACTGTCGTTGCGATCCTCGGCCGCACCCGCACTTGCGCCTTGCCGCCGGCTGCAATCGAGCCGACCGATTCGGAAAAGCCCTTCCCCGACACGACCACGTTCGTCAGTGGCGAGGCGGAGCGGTTGTCGATGTTCACCGGAATCCCGGAAATGCAGCCGGACAACAGCGCCATCAACATCGAAATCAATACCGTCCGAACGTTCATCGCATCGAGCCCATGGATTGTGCCTGCCGTGCACTGCCGTCGAAGAATAAGCGATTTGAACGTGTTGCACCGTGCCGCCGCAAAGAAGCGCACTCGATGGCATCAGGGTTGGATCAGAGCGACGCTGGCTTGCCAATACTTCGGGAATGCCGTCAATCCGGAGGTTTCCCGGCAGCAACACGCGTAAGGAGGGCGCCGCAGTGCGGCTCGGCAGACCGGACGGGGCGAGGGTCGGCGCAGGCAGAACTTTGGCCGCGAGCACTATAATGCGCCCCGAAACCGGAGATTCGCCATGCCGCAAATGATGAAGGCGCTGGTCAAGCGCGAAGCCGCCAAGGGCATCTGGATGGAACAGGTGGCGCTGCCCGAGATCGGTCCGAACGAAGTGCTGGTCAAGCTCGAAAAGACCGCGATCTGCGGCACCGACCTGCACATCTACAAGTGGGACGAATGGTCGCAGCGCGTGATCAAGCCGGGCCTGGTCATTGGCCATGAGTTCGTCGGCCGCATCGTCGACATGGGTCCGGGCGTGCGCGGTTATACCTTGGGACAGCGCGTCTCGGCCGAAGGCCACATCGTCTGCGGCGTCTGCCGCAACTGCCGCGCCGGCAAGCAGCACCTGTGCCCGAACACGGTCGGCATCGGCGTCAACCGCGCGGGCGCATTTGCCGAGTACATCGCGATGCCTTCATCGAACCTTTGGCCGATCCCGGACCAGATTCCATCCGAGCTCGCCGCGTTCTTCGATCCGTACGGCAACGCCGCGCACTGCGCGCTCGAGTTCGACCTGATCGGCGAGGACGTGCTGATCACCGGCGCGGGTCCGATCGGCATCATCGCCGCCGGCATCGCCAAGCACGTCGGCGCGCGCAACGTCGTCGTCACCGACGTCAACGACTATCGCTTGAAACTCGCCGCCGACATGGGCGCGACGCGCGTGGTCAATGTTTCCAAGCAATCGCTCAAGGAAGTAGTCAAGGACCTGCACATGGAAGGGTTTGACATCGGCCTTGAAATGTCCGGCAACGCGCGTGCGTTCAACGACATGCTCGACTGCATGTATCACGGCGGCAAAATTGCGCTGCTTGGGCTGCTGCCCAACGGTGCCGGCATCGACTGGGACAAGGTGATCTTCAAGGGCCTGGAACTGCACGGCATCTACGGCCGCCGCATGTACGAGACCTGGTACAAGATGACGCAAATGGTGCTCACCGGTTTTCCGCTTGGCAAGGTGCTGACTCACCAGATCCACATCGACGATTTCCAGCGCGGATTCGACCTGATGGAATCGGGTAATTGCGGCAAGGTCGTCTGCTCGTGGTCCTAAGCGTTCCTGAACGTCTGTCAGCGATAGCCTTTCTGCAAAAAGACGGCGCGGAGCAAACGTCCGGATCACATCTGCCCGAGTAGACTTTTTGCTGATGTTCGGCGGACTGAATCGTCGAATTCGTGGAGATGTGGGCCAGGCGGCCCGCAGCGTCGGCAAGCAGATCCAATGGGAGCATCATCGGCATGGCTGGGGAATCCGGCAAACGCCGTTTGGCCAAGGGGCGCGACCGTACGCTCGCTGCCTATCGCTCGCACCGCGTACGCAAGGCGCTGCTGATCTTCGCAATCGTTGTGGGGGTCTACGGGCTGTTCGGGTTCCTGGCCGCCCCCTATCTCATCCGCCAGCAGATCCAGACGCGCGCAAGCGCCGCGCTGTCGCGGCACGTGACAGTGCGTGGCGTCCATCTCAATCCGTATACGTTACGCCTGCAACTGGATCAGCTGCAGATCGCAGACCGCGACGGCACGTCGCCTTTTGTCGATCTCGACGAGGCGGTGATCAATGCGTCCTGGTCCTCGCTGTTCCGCATGGCGCCGGTGCTCGATGAACTGGTGCTGCAACACCCGCGCATCCGTGTCGGACGCAGTGCCGACCAGCGCTTCAGCTTCAGCGACCTGATCGAGCGCTACGCAACGAAGCCGGACCCGAACCAGCCGCCGGCGCGCTTTTCGCTGCTCAACATCAGCGTGCACGCCGGCGAGATCCAGTTCGACGACGACGCGATGAAAGCCACTCACCGCGTCGAGCAGCTCGAACTCGGCATGCCGTTCATCGCCAACCTGCCCAGCGAAACCGACGTGTTCGTGCAGCCGCTGCTGGCCTTGCGCATCGATGGCAGCCCGATGCGTGTTGAAGGCCACACCAAGCCGTTTGCCGAAAGCCACGAATCGACGATGACTTTTCAGCTCGACCGGCTCGACCTTGCCGAATATCTTGGCTACGTGCCCGAAGCATTGCCGTTTTCCATTCCCAAGGGCCTGCTCAGCGGCAGGCTGGAACTGCATTTCGTGCAGACCCGTGCCGCGCCGCAACTGCAACTCACCGGCAATCTGCAACTGGACGACTTCGCGCTCGACAGCAGCCATGGGGAGTCCGTTGCACGGCTGGGTCATGCCACCGCGGAAATCACCGACGTGCAGCCTCTGACGTCGCGTTATCACCTCGGCGCGCTACAACTCGATCAGGCTCAGGTTTTCTACACGCGGCATGCGGGCGCGCGCAGCAACCTCGACTCGCTGATAACGCCGCGCGCGACGGACAAGAAAACAGCGCCGGCCGATCTGCGCATCGGGTCGATCGCGCTGAGCGGCGGAGACGTGCACTACCTCGACGAGGACGGCAACAAACTGGATCTGTCCGGCCTGCACGGGAAGATCGAGGGCTTGAGCATGCTCTCCGCACCGGCGGCACGGCTCGAATTGTCGGGTCGCCTCGATGGCGGCGAAATTGACGCCAAGGGCACGCTCGATCTCGCGACATCGAGGCTCGCCGCGGCACTCGCCGCGAAGCAGATGGACGTGGCGCCGTTGCAGGCGATCGCGGCATCGGACCTGGCCGCGCGCATGACTAAGGGCAAGCTCGATGTGTCCGGGCAGGTGCAGCTTGACTGGAGCAAGACGCTGAACGTGCACCTCTCCGATGCTCGCGCCAACGTGACCGACTTTGCGCTGGAGCCGCAGTTCAAGGATCGCGGTGCACCAGTCGCGTGGAACCGGTTGGAAGCGGAAATCGCGCAGATCGATATCGCCGGACGCGAGGTCGAACTCGGCACCGTGACCGCCACCGGCCTGAGCCTCGATCTCCAGCGCAATGAGAAAAAGTACATAAGCCTGGTGGACTTGTTCGCCGCCCGGACTGCGCAGCGCACGGCCAAGCCGGCTGATGTACCGGCGTGGCACTGGAGCATCGCGCACCTGGCTTTCTCGAATACCGCGCTCGACTTCACTGACATGGCGCTCGGCGGGAAGCCGGTTCAGATCAAGGTTCAGTCGCTCAAGGGTGGCATGGAGAACCTCAGCGACAAGCTCGATCAGCCTCGCGAACTGAAACTCGAGGGTGCGGTCGGCAAGGGCAGCTTCGTTGCATCAGGCAAGCTGCAGCCTATGCCGATGCTGGCGGACATCCAGCTGAACACACGGCAGCTGGACATCGCGCCGTTCCAGGGCTACTTGAGCGTACCGCTGAACGTTTCGATCAGCGGCGCGCGCCTGACCAGCAACGGCACCGTGCATTACGACGCTCGCGGCGCGACGCCAAAATTCAGCTATCGCGGCGATGCTGCGCTGGAACGCGTGCGTGTGCAGGACAAGCTCACGGGCGATGACTTCCTGCGCTGGCGCGCGTTGAACGCATCGAACGTTGCCATCGACCAGGGCAGCGACACGAGTATACAGGTGGACAATCTCGTGCTCAGCTCGTTCTACTCACGCGTGATCGTGAATGCGGACGGCACGCTGAACCTGTCCGAAGTCGTGGCCGGACCCCAGGAGGCGCCCGTATCGGTGACCCGCGCCGAAGACAGGGTTCCGCCCGCTGCCAAGCCCGCCACGCGTACAGCCCGCGCGCCACAGACACCCGCAGCAGCCGAAGCCAGCACCGGCGCGGCCGTCACGTCTGCGTCGCCCGCCGCGTCGACCGACATCCATATCGGAGGCCTCACGCTGCTCGACGGCCAGCTCAATTACACCGACAACTTCATCAAGCCGAACTACACGGCGAACCTCACCAGGCTGACCGGCAAGATCGGCGGCTTCGGCACGACGCCAGGCGCTGCGCCGGCCGAGGTTTCGGTTCAGGCTGCGTTGGACGACGACTCGCCCGTGAGCATCGACGGCACGATCAATCCGCTGCAGCCGGTCGCTTTCCTCGACATCAAGGGCAAGGCCAACGATGTCGAACTGACCCGGCTCACGGCGTACTCCACGAAGTACACCGGCTATCCGATCACGGCCGGCAAGCTCACGGCGGACGTCCATTACCTGCTCGACCAGCGCAAGCTCACAGCGGACAACCACATCTTCATCACCCAGCTGACCTTCGGCGATGCCGATGCGAGCCCCGGCGCCGCACACATGCCGGTGAAGATGGCGGTCGCGCTGCTGGAGGATTCCGAAGGAAACGTCGATGTCAATATCCCGGTTAGCGGCTCGCTGGACGATCCCGAGTTCAAACTCGGCGGGTTGTTCTGGCGTGCCGTCGGCGGCGTCATCGTCAAGGCCGTCACGGCACCGTTCCGCCTGTTGGGCGCCGCGTTCAGAAGCGGCGATCACGAGGATCTGAGTTATGTAGAATTCGATCCCGGGTCCGACGTGCTCGAGGCCACGGCGCAGGAGCGGCTCGCCAAAATCGTGGCCATGCTCAACAAAAAGGCCTCGCTGCACCTCGACGTCATCGGGCGCGTCGATCCTTCCAAGGATGTCGACGGCCTGCGCAAATTCACCGTGGACACGCTGGTTCGTCGCGAGAAAGCGCTTGACCAGACCGGCAAGGACGCCGACACCTCGAACGCGGCGCTGGCCGCGGTGGAGGTCACGCCGGACGAATACGACAAATACCTCAAGCGCGCCTACAAAAACGATGAGCTTCCCGACAAGCCGCGCAACATCATCGGCCTGAAGAAGTCGCTCGAGCCCGATGAGATGCGCAGCCTCATGGAGACGAACGTAGCGGTCGATGGCAAAGCGCTGCGCGACCTGGCCGTGCGCCGCGCCGAAGCGGTGCAGGCATCGCTCAAGGGCAAGCTCGAGGACAAGCGCGTCACGGTGAAGGAGCCCAGGCTCGACGCCGCCGACATCGACGACAAGGGCAAGACCACGCGCGCCGAGTTCGGCCTGCACCAAGGGTAAGTATGCCCTGGTCTTGGCTGGGGACCTTGATTGTCAAGCATCCAGGCTCGATCATTCACGGCCAGTTCGGGCACGCTCTGGCAAACAGTCCGACCCACTTTCGCCCCCACTCCCATGCCGGCACCGTTTCACCGGGCGATCCTGATCGCCACCGCGCTCGCGCTCATCGCGCCTGCTGGCGGCGTGCGTGCAAAACCGCTCGCAGGCTGCAGTGATGCTTGTGGCAACGAGGCCGAGCCGACGCTGACGGCGCCGACACTGGTGCAGCCGGCCTTGCTGAGCGGACCGAACTTCCGCGTCGTGCCGGAAGTGGAAATGCGCGGCTACATGGCGCACTTTCTGATCGATACACCCTACGGCCCGCTGACCGCGGACAGCGTCGACCTGCTCGGCGTGCGTGTTTCCGAGATTCCGGCGCTCGAAGCGCTCGACCGCGCGAGCAAGACCGATGCATTCGCTCATGCGCTCGCCGAACGCGGACGCAAGACCGGCGCCGCCGTCGTGAACGTATTCGCCCATCCGATCGATACGGTGATCGGGCTGCCGGCCGGGGTGGTGCGCTATCTGCGCAAGCAGCTCGACACCTGGGGCGGTCGCGCACAGTCGCTTGCCGACCAAACCGCGCGCCACGCTGAGAATCGTGGCGATCCTTATCGCGCTCCCGAAGGGCCAATGACCGCCGCACGCGATGTTCCGGTCGGTGAAGTGCCGCGCGACGGCACGAAAAATCGCGCCTGGTATGCGCGCGCGGGCAGCGAGGCGTCACGCGAAACCAAGCGCTACCTGAAATACAGCCAGCAACGGCGCGAGATGGCCAAGGTGCTCGGCGTCGATCCGAATTCCACAAATCCCATTTTGAACGAGATGCTCGACTCGCTGGCTTGGGCCGCGGTCGCCGGCAACTTCTCGGCGGGGGCAGCACTCGGCCAGATTGCCGGTACGCCCGCTACGGTCATCTCTGAGTCCGGGCGGATCAATCAGTACGTGCTGGAAGTCGAGCCCGAGCAGTTGCGGGAAACGCTCGACAGACGGCTGCACAAGCTCTGCAGTGACGACGCTTCGATTCGCTCGTTCCTGCGCCGAGGCGGATTCAGCGACACGCTGCGCGTCGCCTTGATCGATCGGCTCGAGCAGCTGCAGCCGCAGCAAGGCTGCAACGAACTTGTCGAACTTGCGGCCACGACGCGCGGGGAAGTCGAAGCACGCTATCTCGTCGACGCGCTGATGCTGATCGCCCAGCGCGTACCGTCCGGTTCTCAGGGGACCTTGCTGGTGCTTGGGGCGGCAGTAGCCTGGCGCGGCGACGACGAGCACTTGCTGCTGCCCTTGCCGGTCGACTACCTGACCTGGAGTCACGACCTTGGCGCATTTTTCGACCAGCCAACGTTCGCCGTAACCGACAAGTCGGTGCTGATCGGCGGCGAGGCCTCGATTACGGCGCAGCGCGAAATCGCCGCGCGCGGCTGGAACCAGGTCACTCGCGCCAGCTACGCCGGCGCGCCGGCGTATGCCGCCGGTAGCTTCGCGCCGGGTACCGCCGGCGCACCTTGAGGAACCGCCGCTTCGACGGCTCAGGCTGCGTTAAAATGCGGCTTCTCTTCCAGGATGCCGCGCCATGGATTACGCCGCACGCGACCGCATTTCCGCCGAGCTCGAATCGATCCGCGACGCCGGGCTGTACAAGACCGAGCGCGTCATCACGACACCGCAGTCTTCCGCGATCAGCACAACGGAAGGCCGCGAGGTCCTGAATTTCTGCGCCAACAACTATCTTGGCCTGGCCGACCACCCGGACATCATCGCCGCGGCAAAACACGCGCTCGACACCCATGGCTTCGGCCTTGCCAGCGTGCGCTTCATCTGTGGCACGCAGGACCTGCACAAGCAGCTCGAAGCGACCATCGCGCAATTCTTCGGCACTGACGATGCAATTTTGTACACCAGCTGCTTCGATGCCAACGGCGGCTTGTTCGAAACCATACTCAACGAAAACGACGCGGTCATTTCCGATGCGCTGAACCACGCCTCGATCATCGATGGCATCCGTCTGTGCAAGGCGGAGCGCCGGCGCTACGCGAACGGCGACATGGCGGAACTGGAAAAACATTTGCAGGAGACGCAAGGCAAGCGCACGCGCCTGATTGCGACCGATGGCGTGTTCTCGATGGATGGCTATATCGCCAAGCTCGATGAAATCGTTCGCCTGAAGGAGAAATACGGCGCGCTGTTGATGGTCGACGATTCGCACGCGACCGGTTTCGTCGGACCGACCGGACGCGGCTCGGCCGAGTTGCACGGCGTGATGGACAAAGTAGACATTTTCACTTCGACCCTGGGCAAGGCGCTCGGCGGCGGGTCCGGCGGCTTCACGACCGGCCGCAGGGAAATCATCGACCTGCTGCGGCAACGCTCCCGTCCCTACCTTTTCTCGAACACGCTGCCGCCACCGCTGGTGGCCGCTTCGATCAAGGTATTCCAGATGCTTTCGTCGAGCACCAGCCTGCGCGACAAGGTCATGGACAACGCGCGCTATTTCCGCGAGCGCATGACCGCGGCCGGGTTCGACATACGTGCCGGCACGCATCCGATCGCGCCGGTCATGCTGTACGACGCCAAGCTGGCGCAGCAGTTCGCTGCGACGCTGCTGGATGAAGGCATCTACGTGATCGGTTTCTTTTTCCCGGTCGTGCCGCAGGGCCAGGCGCGCATCCGCACGCAGATGAGTGCCGCGCACACGCATGCGCAAATCGATCGCGCCGTCGAGGCGTTCGTGAAGATCGGCAGGAAGCTGGGTGTGCTGAAGATTTGAGGGGCGGCGGTCATCAGCGCGGGGCGATCGCGCGCGAAGTGTGCTCGAGGCCGCCAGCAGCTGTGTCCTGCTGGCAAACCAAACGAACGCTGAACACCACCGGCGAATTGCTCGATCTGGTGAACCAAC
>Ga0308173_10000699_pt1 | contig 15052 bp, 10 predicted proteins | sample PhyPR1_FD_203716 | JGI IMG/M metagenome (GOLD analysis project Ga0308173, IMG submission 203716) | Soil microbial communities from UC Gill Tract Community Farm, Albany, California, United States - DLSLS.P.R1 | ecosystem: Environmental > Terrestrial > Soil > Agricultural land | place: USA...
TGAGAATCTTCACGTGTGCTGCACCTCCCGAGCGAGCAGCAGAGTCATGTCGTCGTGAAGTTCGGGTCCGCCGGTCCAACTCCGAACGGCATCCAGAACGATGCGAATAATTTCATGATTGTCCTGATGATGATGCTGCTGGATCAGGTCTTTCAGGCGATGCTCGCCGAACTCTTCGCCGTAGGCGTTTTCAGGCTCGGTGATGCCGTCGGTGTAGCACACCAGGAGATCGCCGGGCTTCAGCACCAGGCAGCTTTCGTTATATATCGAAAACGGAAATGCGCCCACAACCATACCGTTCGAATCAAGCGGCACCACTCCGCCATCGCGGAACAGGAGCGGAGAAAGGTGCCCGGCATTGGTGTAGGTCAAAGTTCGCGAGACTTCATCGAAGAGAGCAAAAAAGAACGTCGCATATTTCTCGGGCGAGGTATTAGCAAAGACCTGTTTGTTGAGCTGCGATACCAGGCTGGCGACATCGATCTCCGGTTGATGAGTGCATTCATTTTCACGCGATAGCTGGTATTGGGCGAGTTGGGCGCGCAAGGCCGCCTGGATGGTAGCCATGAGCAGCGCCGCTGATATGCCTTTGCCGGCAACATCGCCGATGGCAAAGCTCAGCTTTTTGTTGCCGACCTCCTGGTAATCGTAGTAGTCGCCGGAGACCATTCGAGCCGGATCGCAGCGGACCGTCAGTTGCAGGCCGTGTATGGGCGGAGCTTCTTTGGGATAGAGCTGGCTCTGCACTTCACGAGCAATTTCAAGCTCCGTTTGCAGCCGTTCCTTTTCCTTTTCGACCACGAGCAGGCGTTCAAGGTTGCCGGTCATTTGATTGAACGATTCCGACAACTCGCCGAGCTGATCGCGGGCACGGACGGGGATCCGGTGGCGGAAGTCGCCGTAGATCACGCGGCGGGTGCCTTCGTAAAGCTGATTGACGGCTCCGGTCATGCGGCGGGCGAGCGAGACGCCGATGACCAGCGCCACAAGCTCCACGATAAGGAACATGATGGCGATTGCGATCACAACGTCGAATAGCACTCCGCGAAGAATCTCCGGTCCGGAGAAAAACGTTCGCAGCACGGCTGAAGGCCGGGAATAGACCCACAACACACCCTGATACGTTTTATTCGGCGTGTCCAGATGGAAATGAGGGAGCGTGGATGGCCATCCGACGGGAATATCGAAGCGGCTTACGGGCGGAGGGAGATGGCCGTTTCCTTCGTCACCAGGCTTGCCGGGTTCGCCGATGCCGAATTTGAAATCAGCATCGCCGGATTTTCCAGCCGAATCGGTTTCGACCAGAGCGATGATGCCGAGGTGAGGAACCAGGTTTTCCACGGTTTCGCGTGAGAGAGGCGCGAGAGCGGTAATGGCGCCGTCTGGCACCTTCATGTGGGCCCAGCCAAAGGAATGCCCACTGATCATCATCAGGCCGTTCGAATCATTCCAACCCTGAGGCACATTTAGGGGCGGGCTATTGGGCGGGAAACGATGATCGCCATTGGCGTCGTTAAGATAGATCGTGATGCCGGGGAGATCGTAGGCAAACGACTTCAGCACCTCCGGAGCGGCGGGGATACGAACGTCCGGAGGCATTCTCTTGAGGGTAAGCGCCACGGCCTCGACTAGATCGAGACGGCGATCTAGGGCAGAGCGCGCGAGATAAATCGCAAGCTCGTTCATGAGCGCCCAAGCCCCCAGCCCAAAGAGCACGAACAGCAGAAGAATGGGAAGAAAGCCGATAAGGCCGTAGACAAACAGCAGGCGGTTGCGGAGGCTCCAGAGCGAATGCCGCTGCATGTATCGCAGGCCGCGAAAAATCAGGATGGCGGCAGTCACAAGCAGCGCGAGGAAAGCGAGCAAGGCGAGTGCGCCGTGGCCGGTGAAATAGAACAGCAGGTAAAAGGCGAGCGCGACCAGGAAGGCAATCCCCGATTTGCCCAGATACCGCGCAATTTGGCGGAGCCGCGACATTATCTGAGATTATCGCGTGAGAGGTGTAAGCGGATCCGGGCGGCCCGCGCCGGCCGGACGATGCGCGGTAGTCTTAGAAGCTCAGTCTGGCATTGAACTCGAGCTGGCGGGCGTCCACCCCGCCATCGCGCCCGGTGTTTGCCAGCCCGTTTACCAGGCCAAAGCTGCTGCTGTTGAGATCGCCGTTTGGATTGCCGAAATGCGGCGTGTTTGTCAGGTTGATCGCTTGCACCCTGAACTGAAGGTTGAACCGCTCTGTGAGCCGGAAATTGCGCGCCAGAGCCATATCCAGATTGAACATCCCCGGTCCGTGCAACGGATAGAACGGCGAAGTGCCAAAGCGGTTCAGGTCGGTTACCGGCGCAAATGCATCAGTATCAAACCAGGTCGTGCCGGGTCCGACCTCGCCTGAAATCGGAATCGATGATTTGACGATATCCGGCCGCTGCGTATTGCCCGATGCGTTCAGGTTGCTGGTCGAAGATCCGCCCGCGTGCATTTCGAAGACGCTTCCCGAAACCGCCTTCAAAATTCCGCTAAGCTGCCAGCCTCCCAGGAGTTTAGAAGCAATGCCTGTGTTCGCCCATCGTTTGCCCGCACCGAAAGGCGGCTGAGCGACGAAGATAGCCGCAAAGTTATGGGGCCGGTCCTGGGGCGCGAGGCCGCGGTTCAGAAAGTAAGCCGATGGCGTCTGGATGTAGGCCATCCCCTTCTCGTTGGAGAGTCCTGCGAATCCAATCGTTTTTGACCACGTGTAAGCGAGCTGAACTTGATACCCGCCCTGGAAGTGATGGCTTAACGTCGTCTGAAGCGAATCATAGTGATTGTTGGCGACAGGAGTAATAAGAGATGTAACCGCTTTCCGGAAATCATGTGCGGCATTGTATAGGGGCCGGCTAACATCACCACCGCACTCGGCTGTCGAACTGCCCGGAACGCATCCGGACGGCGCGATCGGACTTTGTACGTTTAAATCGAGATAGCCGAGCTGGCGAATGGTCCGCGTGGCAACGTATCCTGCCTGGGCGACCCACTCGTGCGCGAATTGCTTTTCAAGCGTGAAATTCCAGGATTGAATGTAGCCGCGCTCTACGGTGCTTCCCGTCGTGGCCAAACCTACGTTCGGATCGATAGGGACCTCGCCGCTTGACAGATCCGGAATCACGGGCAGCGGTATGCCCACCGGAAGCGTAGAGCCCACCGGCGAATTTCGCAGGCTGGCGCTATCCAGCACGCCAACGGCTTTGTAGGAATCGGCGTTTACGTCCAGCGGGATCAACACCGGGTAGTTTGTCCGCAGATCGTCGGCAAGATTATAGGGTTCGTTGGTGATGCCGTATCCCGCTCTGATCACAAAGGTAGGGGTCAGGCGATACGCCAGACCTACGCGGGGTACAAACTGCGTTTTGCTGATTGAGACACCGCAATCGGTCGGAATGCTGCCCAGGCCACAAAGCATCATCATGTTGCTCGCAAAATCATAGCGCTCAAGACCCCGGCTTCCGCCGCGCGTGGGCATTGGAAAGTATTCCCAGCGCACGCCCAGGCTGGCGGTCAACTTGGGGGTGATCTGCCACTGATCTCCAACATAAAGGCTGTACTGCTGCGTAATGGTGTGAAAGAAATCGGGCACCAGAATGTTCTTGCCGTAGTTTGTGTCCAGACCTAACAGGAACGTTCCGAAATTGTTGTAGGCGTTCGTGCTCGACGCCTTTCCCTTCTTGCAATCCTTACAGCTTGTCGGACCGCTGCCGAAACTGAACCCGCCTGCTCCCGGTTGCGTGGTTCCACCGGCGTTCCACTCCGGCTGCTGATGATTCAGGTGAAGGATAAAGATAGACCCGCCAAAACGAACCGTGTGGCTGCCGTGAATCCAGGTGGCATTGCCGCTCCAGTAGAATTGAGGATCGTTTCGAAAATAGGGCATGTAGGTGTTGTGCGTCCCGAGGTCGTTGAAATCGCTGATAGCGAAACGAGGCCAGCTCCCCTCAAACTTTCGTGTGCCATTGGTTCCTGGAATGCCAAGGACATCGAGGCCTTGTTTCTTGTCCAGGTCAAGCTGCTGTGAGTTCGTCACCATTCGGGTGATTCCGAAATTGCCGTCCAGCACGAAATGGGGACTCAACACGTAATCGCCCGTGATAGAAAGCGTGACCGTATGCCCACTCCCCTGTCCCTCATTGCCACCATAATCGCTGATGGGTTCACCACCCACTTCGCCGTACATCTGGGGGTCGAGATCGTCGTAGTTCAGATAGCCGAAATGGCCGAACATAGTCAGCTTGCTGGTTGCAACCCAATCGATCTTTTCGTCCGTAGTCGTGCGGTTGAAGGCGAAATCGGTAGCGGCCAAATAGTTGTCGCTGGGCGCTGACGAACTCGCACTGGGTAAAAATCGTCCCGGCGCTTTTTGCAATAGGGCCATCAGTTTCTGGGTCACCGGGCTGATCCGGCCGGTCGGAATGACGTTCAAACAAGTGGCGCTTTTGCAGAGGGCGTTGAAGTGCGCCGCGTCAGCCGGGTTGTTGGTGGAGTAAATGGGTTGCCGGCCCGTGCCGCTCGCATTTCCGGTCGTGGGATCGTAAACCACGTCGGCGTTCGAGGCCAGGCCGTTCGCCGCGTCCGAGCCTCGCAGGTCGCCAGCCATCATCGCCAGAGTGGGGACCGTCGCGACCTTAGTGGCAAACTGCCGCTGCCTGGTGAACTCCACGTTTCCGAAATAGAACAGCTTGTCCTTTTTGATCGGTCCTCCAACACTTCCGCCGAACTGGTTGAAGATATCCTTCGGAACTCGCGTAATTCCGTTATTCGGATCGAAAAAGTTGTGGGCTTCCGTGTTGTTATCGAAGTGATATTCATACACATCGCCGTGGATCTGGTTGGTTCCGCTTTTGATCTGCACGTTGACTGTGGAGCCGCCTGCCAATCCCTGCTCGGGATTGAAGTTATTCGTCACTGTATTCACTGTTTGGATTGCGTCCGACGATGGAATGTAAGCGGCGTTCTCCGGAACCCAGATATTGAACTGGCTGACTCCATCGATCCGGATGTCGTTGCCATATTCGCTGGTCCCGTTGACATTGAACTGCAGTGCGCGCGAGGGATTGGTCGGGATCGAATGCGCAGTTGTTGGCGGATCGATCCCGGGGATCGTCCCGAACAACGACTCGAAGTTATTCCCCGGCGGTAGCGGCGCATTTTCGATAGTCTCTGCGGTCAGGTCGTGGTGCACGTCGGCACGATCGGTCTGTAATAGCTGAGCGGCGCTGTTGACTTCCACCGTCTGGCTCACATCCCCCACCTCTAGTGAGGCATCGACGCGGCCGACACTGTTCAGAACGACGGGAACGTTCCCTTTTAAAAACGTTTTAAAGCCTTTGGCTGAAATCTTGACGTCATAGGTGCCCGGCAGAAGCGTGGTCAGGCTATATTGGCCGCTCTGATCGGTCGCCGCCTGGCGCGTCAACTGAGTCTGTTTCTGGGTTACGGCAACCACTGCACCTGGAATGGGCGCACCCGATGAGTCCTTGACGTTTCCGGCCAGCGATCCGTAAAGCACCTGGCCCGTTCCGGGCTCGGCGAATAACCCCAAAAGCGCGAACATCCCGGCGGCTATTCCGCCAGCGAGTCTTATCTTGCTTTCAAACATCTAACCCCCTCGAAGTATTGGCTTCGCGGCGCGAATAGAGGACAGAATCGCCGGTTGAGAATGTAGACGAGTCCCCCAACCCGCCAGCAGGAAACCCCAAATCTCCCGCGGTTCGATTGAATCGTTTCGAGGGCCGGGTGTCAATTAGAATTGTGCGACAATAAGCGTCGGAAAATAGCACAGATCATAAGGCCCTGTGGAATTCCGACAGCTACAACTGCTTCGCGATGTGATCGAATCGGGCGGGTACATGCCAGCGGGGAAGCTGCTGCACATTTCTCATTCGGCGATACACCGCCAGATCCGAATGCTCGAAGAGGAACTCGGCTGCCGTCTGCTGGTCCGCTCCGGCCGCAAGGTCAAGCCGACTGAATCGGGCCGCGTCCTGGCCGATCTCAATCTGAGAATCCGCAAGGAAATCGAGGACGCGCAAAATCAGGTGAACGATCTGAACCACCTTCGGACGGGACATCTGCGGATTGGAACCAGCAGCAGTATCATGATGTCCTTTCTTCCCGCCGTTCTACAGCGGTTCTCGAATCAGTTTCCGGGTGTGCATCTACACCTGGCCACCGGCATTGCCGACGACCTTATCGAGGACGTGGTGGAAAGCAAACTGGATATAGGAATTCTTTTTAACCCGGCGGATTTTCCCCGCCCTGTTCCTGAGTTGGATTGTCAAATTCTCTATGAGGAGGAGTTCGAGTGGGCCGTGGCCAGGGATCATCCACTGGCCGGGCGGGACCGGATCGCGCTCTCCGAACTGGCCGCGTATCCTTTGATAGCACCGCCGCCGCGGAGCCACATCCGGCGCGCCTGCGATCGCCTGTTTTCGGCAAACGGACTGGACCCGACAGTAATAACGGAAGTCGAAAATGAAGAAACCATCGATAAGCTGATTGAGATGAATCTGGGCTTTGCGGCGCGCTCTCGCCGGCGGCCTGCGAACGCCGGTATTTGGTGCTTTCGCATTCCGAACCGCACAATCCGGTGCAAAATCGGAATTGTTCTGCGAAAGAGAAACGGTTCGCAGCGCGTGTTTACGGAGTTCCTGCGGGTGTGCCGGCAGGTTAAATCCGCCTTCAGCAAATGAGATCGGCACATAAAAAAGGCCCACCCGGCCGAAGCCGAGCGGGCCAGTTCAATTGAACGTGGGATCTTAGTAATCCATCTCGGGGCCGTGCCCGCCGGGCATGGGCGCAGAAGACTTCTTCTCGGGAATTTCAGCGATCATGGCTTCGGTGGTCAGCATCAGAGCGCTGATAGAAGCCGCGTGCTGCAGAGCGGAGCGAGTGACCTTGGTCGGGTCGATGACGCCCGACTTCACCAGGTCTTCGAACTGACCGCTAGCGGCATTGAAGCCGTAGTTGTGGTCGGTATTCGAGCGAACCTTTCCGATCACGATGGCGCCTTCGTATCCCGCGTTGCCAGAGATCTGGCGCAACGGCTCCTCGGTCGCCTTGCGAATGATGTTGATGCCGATTTGCTCGTCGCCCTCGCCTTTGAGATTAGCGAGAGCATCGCCTGCGCGCAGCAGAACGATGCCGCCGCCGGGAACAATACCTTCTTCGACGGCTGCACGCGTGGCATGCAAAGCATCCTCGACGCGAGCCTTCTTCTCCTTCATCTCGGTTTCGGTCGCTGCGCCAACCTTGATGACCGCCACGCCGCCGGCGAGTTTCGCCAGCCGCTCCTGCAGCTTCTCGCGATCGTAATCAGAGGTGGTCTCTTCAATCTGATTGCGGAGCTGTTTGATGCGGCCTTCGATCGTCTTCTGAGTACCGGCGCCATCGATGATGGTGGTGTTGTCCTTGTCAACCGTGACGCGCTTGGCGCGGCCCAGGTCTTCGAGGCGTACACCTTCCAGCTTGATACCGGTCTCTTCCATGAGAGCCTTGCCGCCGGTGAGGACGGCAATATCTTCGAGCATGGCCTTGCGGCGATCACCGAAGCCGGGAGCCTTGACGGCGCAGGCGTTGAGAGTGCCGCGCAGCTTGTTGACCACGAGGGTAGCCAGCGCTTCGCCTTCCACTTCCTCGGCAATCACCAGCAGCGGCTTACCGGAGCGGGCAATCTGTTCGAGCAGCGGAAGCAGATCCTTCATATTGCTGATCTTCTTTTCGTGGATCAGAATGTAGGGATCTTCGAGGACCGCTTCCATGCGGTCGGGGTCGCTGACGAAGTACGGGGACAGATAGCCGCGGTCAAACTGCATGCCGTCGACAGTCTGCAACTCCGTCACCATGGTCTTCGATTCTTCGACCGTGATGACGCCGTCCTTACCCACCTTCTTCATCGCTTCGGCAATGATGTTGCCGATCGTAGCATCGCCGTTGGCGGAGATGGTGCCAACCTGGGCAATGGCGTCGCCGGAAACGGGCTTCGAGAACTTCTTGACTTCCTCGACAACCGCCTCGACGGCCTTTTCGATACCACGCTTGAGCGCCATCGGGTTTGCCCCGGCGGCAACCGACTTCACGCCTTCGCGGAAGATGGCCTGAGCCAGGATGGTGGCAGTGGTGGTGCCGTCGCCCGCGATGTCGGAGGTCTTCGAAGCAACCTCACGGACCATCTGCGCGCCCATATTTTCGAGCGGATCCTTCAGCTCAACTTCCTTGGCGACCGTGACGCCGTCCTTGGTAATGGTCGGCCCGCCAAACTTCTTCTCAAGAACAACATTCCGGCCCTTGGGGCCCAGCGTCACCTTCACGGCATCAGCAAGCTGATTTACACCACGAAGAATTGCCTGACGCGAATTTTCGCTATAAACAATCTGTTTTGCAGCCATTCTTGTTTAAACTCCTTATTTCGCCTTCGCTGCGGCAGCACCATTGCTCAGGACACCGAGGATTTCGTCCTCGCGCATGATCAGGTACTCCGTTCCATCCAGCTTGATGTCGCTACCGGAATACTTGCCAAAGAGAATGCGATCGCCAACCTGCACGTCAAGCGGAAGCAGTTTGCCCTCTTCGGTTTTCTTACCTTTACCGATGGCAACGACTTCACCCTGTTGCGGTTTTTCCTTTGCAGAATCCGGGATGATGAGACCGCCGATCATGGTCTCGCCTTCTTCGATCCGTTTGACCACTACGCGGTCGTGTAGCGGACGAATATCCATAATTAAAAACCTCCAGTTGTGTTTCTGAGCGGACTCGATCTTCGGGGTTGAGGATCGAGACCCGGGCCCCGAGCAGCGCCCGGTCACCCATGCGTAGTTTTAGCACACTTCGCATGCGAGTGACAAGATTTTCTGGTAAGTTGCTGAAAGCAGACGAAATAAAAATGTTGCTCAAGTTGACATGACAATAACGCACTCAGATTTTCTATCGGTAACGCCAATATCGGACGGCGCGGCTATGAGGCTCGGCCGCAACGTCTGGAAGAATGTCGGGCGTGGGAGGAGGTTGCGGCTTGGCCGGACTACTAAACTGCGGCACGGTTGGATGCAGTTGAGAATGTGCGACGGGCTGCTATCTCACACAGGACGGACACTGCTGAGCCTAATGGTTCGGCCCGGCTTACGATTCCTAAAAAATCGCCGGTGAACTCAAGTTCACTGCAAGCGTCGAGATGAGTCTCGAGGCGGCACGCAAGAGTGCGTGCGCCACGCGCCCACCCCCAACCGCGCCACAGCCGCTACCCAAGACAGCAGAAGGATTCCGCACACCCAGGCCGCGCCGGTTGCCGAGAAGCCGATGCCTGTCGCGACGGTCAACCAGGCGGCGAGGCACAACGGGCATTTCGGCAGCAATACGAGGGCGGCCCCAGGCAGGATGGAAGCCGCAGCCGTGGAGCGCCGCCGGGCGCTGCAGCAGCACCGCCCATTCACTACGCACCTTCCTGGTGGTTGCAGCACCCGCTCATCTCGCGCGGCTTCTCATAAGCCGCGGTGGGATCGAGCAGGTAATCGGCGGCGTATTTGTCGTGGTGCCGCACCCAGGCCATCGAGAACGCCAACCCGTCTTCGTCGCGGCCCTTCGGAACTAAATCGAGGAAGACATACGTTCCGACTAGCGACTCGAGACCGCGCGCGTAGGTGGAGTAGGTGTGGAAGATCTCTCCCGTTTCGTCCTTATAGAACACACTCAAGCCGGGCGCGTCCTCCAGGCCAAAGCGCATTTTGTGGTAGTTGTAAGTGACCTCGCCCGTCAGCTCCTCCTTCGTGAAGTGCACGCCGTAATCGCGCTGGAAGCCGGTGGCGAATGCCGAGACCCAGTGGAAGCGCCAGCCCATCCGTTTTTGAAATGCCTCGATTTGCGGCAGGGGTGCACGCGAGACAGCGGCGAGCCTCACATCGCGATGCGCCAAGTGAATCTGCGTGGCATCGAAATGGTCGGCCAGGAAGGAACAGGCCTTGCATCCTTCTTCCCAGTTGGGCCCGAGCATGAAGTGATAGATGATCAGTTGGCTGTGACCGGCGAAGAGATCGGCGAGCGTCTCGGGGCCGTTCGGGCCTTCGAAAATATAGTTCTGTTCGACGCGCTCCCAGGGCAGTTCGCGGCGCTGCCGGCTCAGTTCATCCCTTCTACGAGTGAATTCCTTTTCAGCGGTCACGTGCGCAACGCGCGCTTTCAGCCATTCACGTCTCGAAACAACTTTGTGTTGAGTTTGTGTTGCAGTCATCGGATATCCTTTCTATTGGTTAGGCACGGACACACATCTCCTTGCTGGTCCGTGCGGGGTTACCGGTTAGCCCTTTTTCGGGCGTTTCTTCGTTTTGTGCTCTGGGGATTTCGCTTCGGCGTCTTCTTTGATGCGCAGCAGGTGGCTCGCCCAGAGCTCTTCAAAGCGGCCCACCCATCGCTCATAAATCTGCCGGATCGGCACCACGTTCAATGAGTTGATCCGCTGGCGGCGTTCTTCACGCGTGCGAATCAGGCCGGCCTCGCGGAGCACGTCAATGTGTTTCATGACCCCGAAGCGGCTGAGGTGCGGAAAAGCCTGGACGATCTCGGTGGTCGTGCGGGGGCCGTGCCGCAGCAGGTCGAGAATCGATCGCCTGGTGGCATCGGATAAAGCTTTCCACACGGCGTCGAGTTCGTCGCCGGGCATTTAGCCCCGTTTGCCGCCGGCGCGCGCGGAACAATCCTGGGCGACTCCCTCCAGGATGTATTTCCAGCCACTAGTCACGCCTTGCCGGTGAGCGGGGTCAATAAAGCCGAAGGCACGGTGCCGCAGGTCCACATGCGTTCCTCCGGACCGCTGTTCGAGCTTCAGTTCAAGGTGATTCAGCGCCGGGTAGGACATGAACATGGGGCCGCTCAGTTCCAGCAGCACCGGTGGCTTGATCACCTGCACGTACCCCCACAGATGGCCGATGCCGTTGCCGCGATCGCGGAACCACCGGCCGCCCGGCCATTGTTCGAGCAGCATCTGCATCGATTCGCCTTCCGGAGGCTTGGTGAAACCCTCACCGAACCGGTGCAGCACGCTGCGAAAAACGTCTCCAATGTCGGCCTTGATGTCAATGCCCTGGGTTGTGTCCAGCGTCAAATCGTCGATTGTCATGAGTACGTTGTCTCCTTTAACGTGACTCAATAGTAACGTGACTAGCTGGTAACGTCAAGAGAATTTTTCGAGAAATTGAAGACTACGCGCTTGTTATTCTGAAAGGGTCATACTCCTCTAAACATGCGGCGGATCTCTGTTTTTTTGGCCCTTGCCGCTGTGCTCCTGACCGCTGCCGTCGGCTACACCTACAAACTACGTCTGGATAAAGCCCGCGCGTGGCATGCGACGCCGGTACCGCAGATCAAGGCAGGCGATGAGGGGATTGCGCGGGACTGGCGTGAAGAGAAAACGGACGATAAAACTGGCAAGCCGATAATGCGAGCCGTTGCGGCTTCATTCGAGGGAACGCACGATCCAGCGACGTTTGAACTGGAGGGAGTTCGGATCAAGCTGTACGACAAGAGCGCGAGTTCCTACACTTACATCCAGAGCGACAAGGCTTTGTTCAACGAAGGCAGCGGCCTGCTGACTTCGCAAGGACTCGTCCACATCATCATCAACGTTCCGGCGGACAAAAACGCGGAAGATCCAGACGAAGCCAAGAAACACGTGCAAGTCACTACATCCGGGGTGAAGTACGAAACCAAGACGGGCAGGGCGACCACAGATCAGCCGGCATCATTCGTGTTTTCTCAGGGCGACGGGCAAGCGGTTGGGGCCGAGTATGACCCGAACACCAAGCTTCTGCATCTGAAATCGAAAGTTGCTCTCGACTGGATTGGAAACGGGCCGGTGGAAAACAAAATGCACGTCGAGGCCGGCGACCTGGTCTACAAAGAGGCCGAAGGCAAGGTTTACCTGTCGCCCTGGTCCAAGATGCAGCGGCGGACGACGACGATTCACGGGCTGAGTTCAGTGATCACTTTGCAGGACGGCATTCTGCATCAGATCGATGCTGACCAGGCGTCCGGAACGGATACGCGTGAGGATCGCCAGACCAGCTATTCGGCGGACAAGATGACCGCCATGTTTGATGACGATGGCAACCTGATCCAGATTCTGGGCGACAAGAACGCGCGAGTGGCATCTAGCCAGCCGGCGGCGCGCACTGTACTGACCGGCGACCGCGCCGATCTGCGCTTCACAATTGCAGCGACAGAGCGGAACGGAATGCCGGCGAGCGACAGTCAGCTTCACGAGGTTCTGGCGGACGGGCACGCAGTCGCGGAATCGATGCCGCTGCCTCAACCCGGCGTGCAGTTGCCCGAAACGCGCATTTTGCGGAGCGAGCATATTGAACTGGAGATGAAGCCCGGAGGGCAGGACGTGCAGGAGATTCGCGCGCCATCGCGGGCGCAACTCGAGTTCAAGCCGAACCGGGCAGACCAATCGCATCGAATTCTGAATGCATCGCGCCTGCGTGTGCTGTATGGAGCGGGGAGTTATGTGGACACGTTCTACGCCTGGAATGTCGCCACTCACACCGATAAGCCAGCGGAGGCGGCCAAAGCGGCCGGGAAGGACAGCAAACCCGCGCCGGCGCTGACCTGGAGCGACCAGATGGTAGCGAAGTTTACGCCGAATACGAACCAGATTGCGACGATTGACCAGACCGGCAATTTCCGCTACCAGGAAGGGGTGCGAAAAGCCTGGGCGAAGAAGGCATTTCTGGAGCAAACCATTAATCGCATTACGCTAACGGACGGCGCGCATGTAGAGGATGATACGGGGTCGGCCGTTGCGGACAAAATCATCATGAACCAGGCCAACGGCGACATGGACGCCAGCGGGCACGTGCTCTCTACGCATGCGCCGGACAGGAACGAGAAGCCCGGAACATCCATGTTGGACGATACGAAATCGATGCAGGCGCAGGCAGACCGGATGCAGACGCGCGAGGATAACACGAAGGTGCTGTATAGCGGGCATGCAGTGATGTGGCAGGGAGCGAACCGGATCTCAGCAAATGAGATTGATGTAGACCGCGACGCGCAATCACTGCATGCGGTTGGGAATGTCGTGAGCGAACTGGTGGACAACAGAGCGAGCGGGAGCGCGGCCGGGAATCAGCAGCAGTCCGCAGCCGATCCTCCGCCGATCTTCACTGTGGTGCACGCCCCGGAACTAACGTACTGCGATGATACGCGGATTGCGGTGTACACGGGGGGCGCAAAGCTGGTGCGCGATAAGATGACCGTTACCTCGAAAGAGATCAAGGCGTTTCTTACTCCGAAAACGAAGGACAACAGCAGCGATTCGTCGCTCGACCACGCGATTGCGAGCGGGAACGTGCAGATTTCGCAAATCGTTTCGCCGACCAGAACAAGAACCGGTACGGCCGAACACGGCGAATACTACACCAAAGATGACAAAGTGGTGTTAAACGGGGGCTCGCCGCAGATGCACGACAGCGTAAAAGGAACGACCAAGGGTCGGCAGCTTACTTACTTCAGCGATGACGATCATCTGATTGTGGAAGGACAGAAGGGCGAAGTGGCGGTGAGCCAGATGCGCAAGAAGTAAGAGGGGCAGTTGCAATGAACTGCGTTGTCGAGTGTCGGTTCATGGTACCGCTAGGACTCCTTTCAGTAATCAATTGCGTTTTTCTCCTGTACAATTGACATGCATTCTTACGCTTCGGCGAGGATCTTACAGGAGAAAAATGAAAATCTGTTATTTTGCATTGCTCGGATTGGCGGTTGCGGTTGCGCCAGCCGCTATGGCGGACGAATTTAGTTTCTCGTTCAACGGAAACGGGATCAACGCTACCGGCGTGCTCAGCGTTGGACAGCAGAGCACTAATGCTACTAATCCCCCCGGCTATGAGATCACCGGGATCAGCGGAACGTTTTCGGACACAAACGTCAATGTCTCCGGTGCGATTACCGGGCTCGTCACCCCGATATCGTATGTGAATAACCCTCTCGTCTCCGGTTTTGCATCTACCTCAGCTGGTTTATCGTACGACGACCTGTTTTACCCGGCAGGAAACTCTCCAACGGTCTGCTTTGCATTGATCAACGGCGTCCCTACCCTGACCTATCCATTTTCCGGAGGCGTGTTAGATATCTATGGCGTCGCGTTTAATATAGCCGGACCCGGAGGATACGTCGGTGAGTTTTGGAGCAACGGCGACGTGGGGCACGGGCCGATTATCTACGCAGCTGGGCTTGCGAATGCGACAAGTATCGTCGACCTTCCGAACGCCAGTCCAGGGCCGGGCGTGCCTCCGCCGGGACGGTACGGCTCGTTTACGACGAGTGCGGTGCCGGAGCCTGGTTCGCTGTTGTTGCTCGGCATCGGCCTGCTCGGCCTGCTTGCGATATGCGCCGGCAAGGGCAAACGGCTCTCGACCCGCACGGGCGCGTAGGCGTATCGGTCGGCAATATGGCTAGCGCCGCAAGTGGACCAGCCCCCAGTAGCTGGTCCACTTAGAAAGGTGAGAGCCAGGCTGCCGGGCTGTACTCTTCGCCTTGCAGGAAGATTCGGGAGATCTCCAGATTGGGGTTGAGAATCAGTAAATCAGCCCGTTTGCCGATCGCGATACTTCCGGCTTCAGCCGCCATGCCGGTGATTTCCGCCGGAGTCAGGCTGGCCATGCGAATGACATCGGGCAAGGCCGCGGAGGTCTGAGCGGCCATGGTGCGCACCATGGTATCCAGGCCCATGATCGAGCTGGCCAAGCCATCGCCTGGCACAAGTCCAACTTTACCGTTGCTTTCAATCCAGGGACCGTCTTCTTCGGCGCCGAAGCGATAAGGTCCAGGAGGCATATCCAAAGCTCGGCTGGAATCGGTTACCAGGCAGAGTCGCGCCGCACCCTTCATCCGAAATGCGAAATCGAGCAATTCGGGCGAGAGATGCTGGCCATCAGCAATCACTTCGGTGGTCATTTCGGGGTGAGCGAGAACGAACTGCTCCATGCTGGCCTGCATAGGCGTACCGAACCGGGCACGCAAGGAAGAAACAGAGCTC
>Ga0308173_10000700_pt1 | contig 15046 bp, 13 predicted proteins | sample PhyPR1_FD_203716 | JGI IMG/M metagenome (GOLD analysis project Ga0308173, IMG submission 203716) | Soil microbial communities from UC Gill Tract Community Farm, Albany, California, United States - DLSLS.P.R1 | ecosystem: Environmental > Terrestrial > Soil > Agricultural land | place: USA...
TCTTCAAGGGGATCGAGCTCGACCGGCCGGTCGACGCGGTCGTGATCGGGGTGCCGGCGACCTCGCCGTGGATGCCGCGAGAACGGCCGAACCCGGTCACGGCCGCCTATCTCGGGCTGGGGCTCGCGCTGCGGCTCTGGCGGAACGTGCCACCGCTCGCCGCCGGCGGCACCGCGATCCTGACGCACCCGTTTCCGCGCCGATTCCCGCGGCCGACACAGACGCCGTATCGCGCCCTCTTCAACGACCCTCGCACCGCGCGCGACATCCATGCGATGCGTGACGCCGAGGAAGCAGCAGTCCGGAACGAGGCGGCGATCGCGGAGTACCGGTCGGGACGTTCGTGCCACCCCCTCCAGCCGTTCGTCGAGTGGAGCGCCTGCGACGCGGCCGCTCACCGTCTCGGCGCCGTACTGATCGCCGGTTGCCGCGACGCGCAGGCGGCGCGCCAGCTGGGCTTCGTCCCCGTGCACGGTCTCGGCGCGGCACTCGAGATGGCGCGCGGGCGCGGCGCGGAGCGGATCGGGTACCTGGTCGGCCCGCCCTACGTTCCGGTCACCGTCGGCCGGGACTGAGCGGGCTCAGGTTTCGCCGAGGTAGGTCTTGCGGACCTGCTCGTTCGTCTTCAGCGAAGCAGCATCGTCGGCGAGGACGATGCGCCCCGTCTCGAGGACGTAGCCGCGGTCCGCATTGTCGAGCGCCATCAGCGCGTTCTGCTCGACGAGGAGAATCGAGGTTCCCTGCTCGTTGATCTGCTTGACGATGTCGAAGATCCGCTCGACGAAGATCGGCGCGAGACCGAGCGAAGGCTCGTCGAGCAGCAGGAGCTTCGGGCGAGCCATCAGCGCGCGGCCGATCGCGCACATCTGCTGCTCGCCGCCCGACATCGTCCCGGCGCGCTGGTTCCGCCGCTCGTGCAGGCGCGGGAAGAGCTCGAACACGCGGTCCATGTCCTCACGGATCTCGGCGCGGTCGTTCCGCTGAAACGCCCCCATCTCGAGGTTCTCGGTGACGCTCATGCGCGGGAAGAGGCGGCGTCCCTCCGGCGACTGCGCGATGCCGCGCTTCACGATCTGATGCGCGGGGATGCTCGTGATCTCCCTGCCCTGGAACCGGATCGCGCCCTGCCGCGGGCGGTTCAGGCCGTTGATCGAGCGCAACGTGGTCGACTTGCCGGCGCCGTTCGCGCCGAGCAGCGTCACGATCTCGCCCTCGTTCACCGTCAGCGAGATCCCCTTCAGTGCGTGAATTGAGCCGTAGTAGGTATGGATGTCCTCGATCTCGAGGATCGGCGTCGCGCCGTTCGCGCTCATGACAACCCCTGCCGTTTCATGTCCTCGACCGCCGCCTTGCCGAGATACGCCTCGATCACCCGCTCGTTCCTCTGCACCTCGCGCGGCGAGCCTTCTGCGATCTTCTCGCCGTAGTCGAGCACCGAGACGCGGTCGGAGACGCCCATCACGACGCGCATGTCGTGCTCGATCATCAGCACGGTCAGGCCGCGCTCCTCGCGTAGGTTGCTGACGAAGGAGGTGAACTCCGCGGACTCCTGCGGGTTCATCCCGGCCGTCGGCTCGTCGAGCAGAAGGAGCTGGGGGTCGGTCGCGAGGGCGCGCGCCACCTCGAGGCGGCGCTGGTCTCCGTACGGGAGGTTCTTCGCCATCTCGTGCGAGACGCGCCGCAGGCCGGTGTAGTCGAGGAGCTCCCGCGCGCGGTCGCGCGCCGCCTTCTCCTCGCGCCGCACGAACGGCGTGCGGATGATCGAGTTGAAGAGGTTCGCCTTCATCCGCGCGTGCATGCCGACCATCACGTTCTCGAGCGCGGTCATGTTCTGGAACAGCCGGATGTTCTGGAACGTGCGCCCGACCCCGCGCCCGGTGACGACGTGCGGCGGCTTGCCGGTGACGTCCTCTCCGAGGAACGTGATCGTGCCGCCGGTCGGCTTGTACACGCCGGTCAGCATGTTGAAGAACGTCGTCTTCCCGGCGCCGTTCGGGCCGATCAGCGAGATCACCTTGCCGCGCGGAACGGTGAACGTCACGTTGTTGACCGCGACGAGGCCGCCGAACTCCTTGCGCAGATTGCTCGCGACGAGCAGGTCGTCGCTGCCGTTCGCCTCGACCGCGCTCATGCCTCTGCTCCCGCGTGCGCGCTGTCGTACAGCGGCTCGTCGTGCACGCCTTCGTGCAGCTCGGCCGCGCGCCGTCTCGACGGGATCAGTCCCTCCGGCCGGAACAGCATCACGACCAGGATGATCACGCCGTAGATGCCCGAGGCGTACAGCGGGACGTCGATGTTCGGGTGATGCGAGCCGATGTGGATGTTCGTGTTGATCCACGAGCCCGTGTTCGCGAGACCTTCCTGGTTCAGGTACGCGAGGAACGCGGCACCGACGATGACGCCCGTGATGTTCCCCATGCCGCCGAGGATCACCATGCAGAGGATGAACACGGAGATGTTGAAGAAGAAGTCGCCGGGAAAGGTCGCGCTCTTGAACACGGCGTAGTACGCGCCGGCGACGCCGCCGAAGAATGCACCGCTCGCGTACGCCCACGTCTTCGTGCGCATCAGCGGGATGCCCATCGCGGCGGCCGCGGTCTCGTCCTCGCGAATTGCGATCCATGCGCGACCAAGCCGGGAGAACTGCAGCCGCATCGAGCAGAACACCGTCACGAGGAGCAGCCCGATCGCGACCCAGAAAAAGATGTCCGTGCTTTCGATCTGGTGACCGAGCACCTTGGCGTTGCAGCACTGCAGGAAGTTCGCCGGCAGGAAGCCGCCCGTCGCATGCGAGAGCGTGTGGCCGAAGCCCATCGAGTCGAGCGGGGTGATGCCGTTCGGCCCGTTCGTCAGGTTGATGCCGGTGCCGAAGAGATCGTCGCCGTTGCGTGCGATCTGCGGCAGGATCTCGCCGAAGCCGAGCGTCACGATCGCGAGGTAATCGCCGCGAAGCCGCAGTGTCGGGAGACCGATCAGGATCCCGAAGATCGCGGTGATCACCCCGGCGAGCAGGAGCAGGATCCAGATCGTCACGTGGATGCCCGGCAGGTCCGGCGTGATGCCGACGGCGCCGAAGTGCCAGGTCGTGTGCGGGAACTGCAGCGACGCGAACCAGGCTGCGGTGTACGCGCCGGTCGCATAGAAGGCGACGTAGCCGAGGTCGAGCAGGCCCGCGTAGCCGACGACGATGTTGAGGCCGACGGCCATCATCACGAAGACGAGCATGTAGACGCCCGTCGCGATGTCGGGCCACACCCCGAACACGGGGACCGTGAACATCTTCGTCTGGTAGAAGGGATACAGGACGGCCAGCACGAGCGCCGCGAGCGGCATCGTGAAGCGGCGGTAGCGGTCGGGCACCCAGAAGAGCGCAAATGCGATCGCGAGCAGGATCCCGAACGACCGCGGCCCGAAGACGAGGAACAGGATCGTCATCAACGCCTCCGCGCCCAGCCGCCACGGGAAGGCCGGCATGCGCCTGATCCAGTAGATGCCCGAGATGACGAGCACCGCGACCGCGAGCGAGTGGTCGACGAAATAGAGGAGGATCGCGAGCGCGATCTCGACGCCGATCGAGATCCCCATCCGGTTCTGCTCCGGGAGCGCCTTCCAGCGACTGCGCAGCTGATTGCGGAGGCCGATCTGCTCGGCCTCGCGCGGGACCGTCCCTGCCACCTCAGCCACCTTCCGGCGTCCTTTCTCCGAGGAGGCCTTCGGGGCGGAAGATCAGGATCAGGATCAGGATCGAGAAAACGATCGTCTCCGTCCAGTCGGAGCCGGGCATGTGCCACGGGAGACCCTCGTTCCACGCCTGGATCAGGCCGATCAGGATCGCCCCGAGGACGGCGCCCGGCAGGTTGCCGATGCCACCGAAGACGGCCGCCGTGAAGGAGATCAGCCCGAGCTGGAAGCCCTGGTCGAAGCGAACAGTCGTCGCCCACAGCGAGTACAGGGTTCCGGCGGCGCCGGCGAGAGCACCGGCGATCAGGAACGTGAACGAGATCGTCCGGTTGACGTTGATGCCCATGATCGCCGCCGCGTCCATGTCCTGCGCGACGGCGCGCATCGCCTTTCCCTGCCGGGTCGTCTGCACGAGCCAGACGAGCGCCAGGAGAACGGGGATCGTGATGAGCACGACGATCATGTGGTTCCAGCCGTAGTCGACGCCCTTCCACGAGAACACCTTCGTGTGGGGGAAGACGTCCGGCGCCGTAACGTAGTTCGGGCCCTTCCAGGCGAGGCCGATGTCTTCGATGATGAAGCTGACCCCGATCGCCGTGATCAGCGGCGCGAGTCGCGGCGCATTTCGCAGCGGCCGGTAGGCGACGAACTCGATCGTGGCGTTGATCGCGCCGCAGACGAGCATCGTCAGCAGCAGCGTCGCGAAAACGATCGGGACGATCGTGATGCCCTGGCCCTGGTGCAGGCCGAAAAAGTGCGTGCCGAAGGTGATCGTGAACATGCAGGCGAGCATGAACACGTCGCCGTGGGCGAAGTTGATCAGCTCGAGGATGCCGTAGACGAGCGTGTAGCCGAGTGCGATCAGCGCGTAGACGCAGCCGTTCGTGAGCCCGATCAGCGTCGTCTGGCCGAACTGCGACGGGGAGACCATCAGCTCCTTGACGAGGAGCGCGATCAGCGCAAGCACGAGGACGAGCCCGACGGCGGTGATCGGGCTGGGCCGGCTGAACCGGTTACCGAGGGTCGGTGCTGAGGCTTCGGCCGCCACGAGTCTCGCCGACTTTACTTCGTTCGGCGGAAAAGTCCTACGTCGTGACTCGGGCTACGATCTTTCTTAACCGGCCGGAGTGGCGGAACGGTTTACGCAGCGCACTCAAAATGCGCCGGCCCTCGGGCCATGTGGGTTCGAATCCCACCTCCGGCACCTACGGACGTACCGCCGCGGCGATCGCCGCGACGTGCTCCGGCATCGTGCCGCAGCAGCCGCCGACCGCCTTCACCCCACGCGCGACGTACGAGGCGAGATGCCGCGCCATGTCGTCGGGGCCGGCGTCGTAGACGACCTCCTCTCCGACGACGCGCGGCACGCCGGCGTTCGGCTTCACCCACAGCGGCAGCCCGGAGGCGGCGGCGAGCAGCTCCTCGACGATCCGGTCGGTCTCCTGCAGGGACTTGCCGCAATTCGCGCCGACCGCGGCGACGCCGAGCGGCGCGAACGCCTCGACGACCTGCGTCGGCGTGAGGCCCATCATCGTGCGCGTCCCCTGGTCGAAGCTGTAGGAGACGACGAGCGGGAGATCGGTGCGCGAACGGATCCCCTCCACCGCCCACAGACCCTCGTCGAGCGAGAAGAACGTCTCCAGCACGATCAGGTCGGCGCCGCCCGCGGCGAGCGCCTCCGCCTGCTCTGCGAACGTCGCGACCGCGAGCTCGTGCGTGAGCGGACCGAGCGGATCGGCGAGGTGCCCGGTCGGCCCGATCGAGCCGGCGACGAGCACGCCTTCGCCGACCGCCTCACGCGCGAGCTCGACGGCGCGCCGGTTCAGCTCCGGGCCGCGGCCCGCGAGGCGTTCGTCCGCAAGCCGCAGCGAGCTGCCGCCGAAGGTGCACGTCAGGACGAGCTGCGAGCCCGCCTCAACGAAGCGCCGGTGGAGCTCCTGCACCCTGGCCGGCTCGTCGAACACCCACTCCTCGGGCGCGACGCCGGGCTCGATCCCCATCCGCTGGTAGTTCGTGCCCGTCGCGCCGTCCGCGACGAGAACACCGTCCCCGAAGATCACCCGTTCATCTCCGCGAGCCTGCGCGCGGCCCGTGCCGCTGCGCCCGCGAGCTCACGCGCTGCTTCCGCGTCGCCGACGACCGCTGTCCGAAGCTGCTTGCGCACGCGCTCCGCAAGCTCGGCGGCCTCCTCGGCGCACTCGGCGATCTCGAGCGGCACGGCAATGATGCGCTCGCGGTTCTCCTCGCTGCGGTCGGCCATGAACGCGGTGTAGGCGGCCATGTCCTCGTCGCCGAGCTCGGAGAGGCGCGACCAGAGCCTCTTCGCACGGACGACGGCGTCCTCGTCGCCTGCGAAGCGGCCCGCCAGCTCGACGAGCGCGGCGGCGAGCGCTGCCGTCAGCGCGGTGGCGGCACCGCTCGCCGGCGCAGGCGTGCGCTCCCCGAGCGCCGCCAGGAACTCACCGACCGACTGCTCGCTCAGCTTCATCGTTCGCATGACGGTAGAACGGCACCTCGGCGGGTGGGAGCGGCGTGTCGCCCTTGATCAGGTCGGCGGCCTTCTCCGCGACCATCATCGTCGGCGCGTAGATGTTGCCGTTCGGGACGAATGGGAACACGCTCGCGTCGACTACGCGCAAACCTTCGAGCCCGTAGACACGCATCGAAGACGGGTCGACGACCGCGCCCATCGCGCACGTGCACGATGGATGAAGCGCCGTCTCCGCGTCGCGCGCGACCCAGTCGAGGATCTCCTCGTCGGTGGAGACCGAGGATCCCGGCGACAGCTCTCCGGCGTTGAACGGCTCGAACGCCGGCGCCTCGAGAACGGCGCGGGCCGCCCGGACGCACTCGATCCACTCGCGCCGGTCCTGCTCGGTCGAGAGATAGTTGAAGCGGAGGGCCGGCTTCGCATGCGGATCGCCGGAGACGATGCGCAGCGTGCCGCGCGCGTCGGAGTACATCGGCCCGACATGGAGCTGATAGCCGTGCCCCTGCGGCGCGGTGCCGTCGTAGCGCACGGCGATCGGCAGGAAGTGGAACATCACGTTCGGATACGCGACCTCGTCGTTCGAGCGGATGAACCCCCCCGCCTCGAAGTGATTGGACGCGCCCGGCCCGGTCCTGCCGAACAGCCATTTCGCGCCGACGAGCGGCCGGTTGCGCCACTTGTAGTACGGCGCCATCGTCACGGGCTGCTTCGAGCCGCACTGCACGTAGACCTCGAGGTGATCCTGAAGGTTGTCGCCGACGGGCAGCTCGGCGACGCGCGCCAGCTCGCCCGGGCCGACGCCCGAGAGCTGCAGGAGCTGCGGCGAGTTGATCGCGCCGCCACAGAGGATCACCTCACCGGCGCGGATCGTCTCGCCCTTCACCTGGACGCCGACCGCGCGGGTGCCTTCGAACACGACCTTTTCGACGAACGCGCGCGTGCGCACCTCGAGGTTCGGCCGCTTCATCGCCGGGTGGAGGTAGGCGCGGGCGGCCGACCAGCGTCGACCGCGCCGGATGTTGCGGTCGAACTTCGCGAAGCCCTCCTGCTTGAAGCCGTTGACGTCGTCGGTCAGGGAATGACCGGCCTGCTGCACCGCCTCGAAGAACGCGTCGAAGAGCGGCCCCTCGGCCGGCCCGCGCTCGAGGATCAGCGGGCCGTCGCCGCCGCGCCATTCGTCGGCGCCGGCGAGGCAGGTCTCCATCTTCTTGAAGTACGGCAGGCAATGGGCGTAGTCCCAGTCCTCGAGCCCGCCCTCGTTCGCCCAGCGCTCGTAGTCGAGCGGGTTGCCGCGCTGGAAGATCATCCCGTTGATCGAGCTCGAGCCGCCGAGCAGCTTGCCGCGCGCGTGGTAGATGCGGCGGCCGTTCATCTGCGGCTCGGGCTCGGACTCGTACTTCCAGTCGTAAAAGCGGTTGCCGATCGGGAACGAGAGCGCCGCCGGCATGTGGATGTAGAGGTCCCACCAGGAGTCGGGACGGCCGGCTTCGAGCACGAGCACGCGCGTCGACGCGTCCTCGGTCAGTCGCGCGGCGAGCGCGCAGCCGGCGCTCCCTCCGCCGACGATCACGTAGTCGTAGGTCACGAGAGCACCACGGTCTGCAGCTCGGTGAACGACTCCATCGGTGCGTTCCCGCCCACGCGTCCGATGCCGCTCGCGGTGCCGGCGCGACCGCCGAACGGCAGGTGCGCCTCCCAGTAGTTCGACGAGTCGTTGACGTTGACCCAGCCCGTGCGCACCTCCTCGGCGAAGCGGAGGCCCTGCGCGAGGTCGCGCGTGAAGATTGCCGAGAGCAGGCCGTACGGCGACGCGTTCGTGAGACGGATCGCCTCGTCGAGCGAGTCGATCGCGACGACCGGCGCGACAGGGCCGAACGTCTCCTCGGTCGCGACGAGCGAGTCCGGCGGCACGTTGTCGAGCAGGGTCGGCTGCCAGTAGAGGCGCGTCGGGAATCCGTCCGCGCGCCTACCGCCGTGGACGACGTCCGCCCCGCGCTCGAGCGCGTCCGCGACGTGGTCGTCCATCTTCTGCGCGACGCCCTCGTTGTTGAGGGGCCCCATCGTCGTTTCTTCCGCGAACGGATCGCCCAGCAGTACTGCCTGCACCTTCTCGCGCAGGCGGGCGACGAACTCGTCCTTGACCGCGCGGTGGACGAGCAGCCGCTCGCCGGCCGTGCAGCTCTGCCCGGCACACAGGAAGCAGGCGGTGACGGCGGCTTCCGCCGCGAGCTCGAGGTCGGCATCGTCCATGACGACGACCGGGCCGTTCCCGCCGAGCTCGAGCACGAGAGCCTTGCCTGCGCCGGCCTCGGCGACCTTGCGTCCGGTCGCGGTCGAGCCGATGAAGCCGATCCCGTGCGTGCCCGGGTTGCGCGCGATCTCGTCGCCGACGACGTCGCCCGGCCCGGTGACGAGGTTGAAGACACCGGGCGGCAGATCCGCCTCCGCGATGCACTCGGCGAGCGAGATGCCGGCGACAGCCGTTGTCGGAGCGGGAGTCCACACGACCGCGTTCCCGGAGGCGAGCGCGGGCGCGATGAGCTCCGCCGGCATCGTGTACGGCCAGTTCCACGGCGTGATCACGCCGACGACGCCGCGTGGGCGGCGCACGAGCAGCACGCGCTTGCCCGGGGTGAACGAGTTCGCGAGGCGTCCTTCGAGGCGCTTGCCGTCCTCGGCGGCGTTCCGCCAGTACGCGACGAGCTCGTCGACCTCGTCGCGCGACTCGTGCAGTGGTTTCCCCTGGTCGAGGGTCAGCGTGTGGACGAGCGAGTCGCGCCGCTTCTCCACCTCGTCGGCGATCCGGTGCATGCACGCGGCGCGCTCGAACGCGGTCGTGCGCGACCAGGCGGCGGCCGCGTCGTTCGCGGCGGCGATCGCGCGCCGTGCGTCGTCGCGCGAGCCCTGCGGGACGTGCGCGATCGTCTCGCCCGTCGCCGGCGACTCCGACGTGAACGTCTCGCCGCTCGCCGCGCCCGTCCAGGCGCCGGCGACGAACATGCCCCTAGTCGCCGAGCTCGGTGCGGCGGCGATCGACATACGCCTTCAGCTCCTCCTTCAGCCCGGAGTCCATCGCCGGCTCCTCGTACTCCTCGAGCGTTTTCTTCCAGATGTCCGACGCGCGCGCGGCGGCGTCGTTGCCGCCGTTCCGCGACCAGCGCTCGTAGTTCTCGGTCGAGGAGAGGAGCGGCCGGTAGAAGCACTCGCGAAACCGCTCGAGCGTGTGTGCGGCGCCGAGGAAGTGGCCGCCCTGCCCCACCTCCTGGTGCGCGCCGTACGCGAGCGTCTCCTCGTTGATCTTCAGCGGCTCGAAGACCTCGTGCAGCATCCGCAGCAGCTCGACGTCGACGACGAACTTCTCGTAACAGGAGACGAGCCCCGATTCGAGCCAGCCGGCCGAGTGCATGACGAAGTTCGTGCCGGCGAGGAACGTCGGCCAGAGCGTCATCATCGCCTCGTACGCCGCCTGCGCGTCGACCGTCTGCGACGAGGTCAACCCGCCGCCGCCGCGGAACGGCAGTCCGTAGTGGCGCGCGATCTGGCCCGTGCAGAGCAGGCCGATCCCGGACTCCGGGGTGCCGAACGACGGCGAGCCGGACTGCATGTCGGTGTTCGAGAGGAAGCTGCCGAAGACGACCGGGCAGCCGGGGCGGATCGTCTGGACGAGCGCGATTCCGGCGAGCGCCTCGCCGACCTGCTGCGCGAGCGTCGACGGGATCGATACCGGCGACATCGCCCCCATCAGCAGGAACGGCGTGATCACGAGCGCCTGGTTCGCCTTCGCGTACGCGAGCAGCGCGGACAGCATGCGGTCGTCGTAGCGGAGCGGCGAGTTGACGTTGATCAGCGAGATGATCGCGGGCGTCTGCTCGAGGCTCTCCTTGCCGAACACCATCTCGGCCATTGCGATCGTGTCCTCCGCATTCGGGCCCGAGGTGACCGACCCCATGAACGGCTTGTCGGAGAGCGTCAACAGCGCATAGACCATGTCGAGGTGACGCGAGTCGAGCGGCGTGTCGTTCGGCTCGCAGATCGTCCCGCCCGGTGTGTCGAGCTGGGGGAACGCCTGCGACAGGCGCACGAGGTTCTCGAAGTCGGCGTAGGTCGCCTCGCGGCGCTCGATCCCCTCGCGCACGAACGGGCAGCCGTACACCGCGCCGAAGGCCATGTGATTGCCCCCGATGTGGATCGTCCGCGCGGCGTTGCGCGCCTGCAGGTCGAACTCGCGCGGCGCCTTCGCGACCTGCTCGAGGATCCAGTCGGGGTCGAACTTGACGAGCTGACCCTCGACGTGCTGGCCGGCCGCCTCGAACGCGGCGATCGCCTCGTCGTGCAGGAAGTCGATGCCGAGCTCGCTGACGATGCGCCGCCACCCGCGGTCGAGCTCCTGCATCGACGACTCGTCGAGGATCTCGTACCGCGGCATCTCGTTTACGAGCACTTAGACCTCCAGTAGGTGTTCGAGGGCAGATTCGAGCCCGGCGTCGCCGGTCTCGCGGATTTCGAGCGGGAGCGCGAGCTTCGCAGCCGCCGCCTCCGCTTTCATGCGCAACGCGTCCGTCGGCTGCTGCGCGAGCCAGACGACGCGCTCGTAGTGGCGGAAGTAGTCGTCGCGAAGCTCGGGGTGCCGGTCGAGCCCGAGCCCTCGCCAGACGACCCGGTCGAACGACCGAACGAGGAAGTCGGTGAGGTAGTACGTCCCGGGCTCGTGCTGCTCGAAGCCGCCGAAGAGCGTGTAACAGTCGTGGCCGGCGAGCCGCGGAAGGTCATCGAGCGCTCCACGCGTGCCGCAGTCTGCGTAGCCGACGAGCTCTGCATCGCCGAGTGCGTCCCGGATCCGTTCCGGCCGGTTGTGGAGCTCGGGCGGCAGCGGGCGCACGTCGAGGTCCCAGCCGCGCCGCCTCGCGATCTGCTGGATGTGCAGCGCGAGCGCGCCACAGGCGACAACCGTCCTCGTCATCCCGGGAACGCGAGCTGGTCGATGAAGAGATCGTTGAAGTCGCCGCGTCCGGAGAGCTCGACGTACTGCACCTCGTCGAGGATCGCGTTCGCCGCGGCACGCTCGGTGATCGAGAGCGCGGCGATCTTCGCTCCTTCGCCGGCGACGTTCCCCGCGGCGACGATCCTCGTCAGCGGCAGCCGCGGCACGAGTCCGATCTTCACCGCGCTCGCCGCGGTGAGGTAGGAGCCGAACGAGCCGCCGAGCAGCACCTGCGAGATCTCCGCGGGGTCGACGCCGAGGTCGTTGCAGAGGATCTGCCAGCCGGTCGCGATCGACGCCTTCGCGAACTGCAGCTCGCGCACGTCGCGCTGCGAGAGGAAGACGCCGTCGGCGAGGTGGAAGACGTTCTCCTCGCCGATCTTCCCGAGCCGCTCCGAGGAGCCGAGCACGAACCGTCCGGAGTGGTCGAGGATGCCGGCGCCGACGAGCTCGGCGACGGCGTCCACGAGCCCGGAGCCGCACAGCCCGGCAGGCTCGACGTCGCCGATGACGGTGAGCTGCACCTCGCCGTCGACGATCTTCACGCCTTCGATCGCGCCGTCGGCGGCGCGCATGCCGCAGCGGATCTGCGCGGCCTCGAACGCCGGCCCGGCGGGCGCGGCCGTCGCGAGCGCCTTCGCGGAGGAGCCGAGAACGATCTCGGAGTTCGTGCCGACGTCGATGAAGAGACGCGTGCGCTTGTCGAGCGTCAGACCGGTGGCGAGGATCCCGGCGACGATGTCGGGGCCGACGTAGGCGCCGAGCGCCGGGAACAGGACGGCCGGGGCGCGCTCGTGCACTTCGAGCCCGAACTCGGACGCGCGCGCCGCGGGCAACCGGCGGGCGGCGATCGTGAACGGCGCCATCGAGAGCGGCTCCGGGTCGATCCCGAGCGCAAGCTGGATCATCGTCACGTTGCCGGTGACGACGACCTCATATATCTCCGAGATATCAGTCTGCGCCTCCTGGGATATCTCGGAGACGAGCTGGCGCAGAGTGTCGTGTGCACGGGCGCGAAGCCGGTCGAGCGCCTCCGGATCCATCATCGTCGCGCTGATCCGCGAGATCACGTCTGCCCCGAACGGCTGCTGCATGTTCAGCATCGAGCGCACCGCGACGGGCTGGCCGGTCTCGAGGTCGAGCAGGGTGGCGACGACGGTCGTCGTCCCGAGGTCGACCGCGACCGCAAAGCGGCGGGCAGATGTATCACCGGGCTCGACGTCGACGAGCTCGTCGTCGACGAACACCGCCGTCACCTTCCAATCGGAGTCGCGCAAGGTCCTGCCGAGCGAGCGCACGATCTCGAGCGGGACGCGCAGCTCGACGTCGTCCATCGCCTGCAGGACGCGCTCGAGGTCGGAGGTCTGGTCCTCGAGCGTCGGCTCGTCGAGCTCGAGATAGCGCTTCTGCACGGCCGGGCGCAGGATCACGTGGCGGCCGACGCCCGCGAGTGCGGCCTTCGGCCGCGTCTGCAGCGGCGGCACCTCGACGACCAGGTCCTGCTCGGCCTGCGCGCGGCAGGCGAGCCGCCAGCCGGCACGGAGCTCGTCCGGCGAGAACGCGCGCGGGTCGACGGTCGACACCGGCTGCTCGCCCGACGAGACGCGCACCTTGCACTTCTTGCAGGTGCCGTGACCGCCGCAGGTCGAGTCGATCGCGATGCCGTTCCAGCTCGCGCAGTCGAACAGCGTCGTGCCGGAAGGCACGCGCACATCCTTTGTCGCGCCGTCCTCCTGCTGGAAGACGAGCCGGACCCGGTCCGGGTGCGCCTCCTCGATCACGGGCTCGGCCGTCACGCGGCGGCAGCAGTCTGCTTGCGCCGGAACGCCGCGATCCAGTTGCCGCCCCAGTCGTCCTTGCCGAGCAGGAAGTCGGAGGCGCGAACCGCCTCGACGATCTCCTGCGAGCGAGCGTCCATGATCGCGCATGTCAACCCGTGGGACGCGGCGATCGACAGGAACGAGCCGCCGAGCGTCTCGCGGCCCGGCAGGCCGAACGAGGTGTTCGACGCGCCACAGGTCGTGTTGACGCCGAGGTCGCGGCGCAGGAGCTCGAGCGTCTCGATGAACAGCGTCACCGCGCGCGGCTCCGCGCCGACCGGCATCGCGAGCGGATCGATGATCACGTCCTCCGGCGGAATACCGTGGTCGCCTGCGACCGAGACGATCTTCTTCGCCACCTCGAGGCGCCGCTCGGGCTCCATCGGGATCTCGTCGTCGTTACAGAGCCCGATCACCGCCGCCCCGTGCTTCGCGACGATCGGCAGGATCGCCTGGAGCCGTTCGTCCTCGCCGGTCACCGAGTTGACGAGCGCCTTGCCCTGGTAGGCCGACAGGCCGGCTTCGAGCGCCTCGATCACCGACGAGTCGATGCAGAGCGGCAGATCGGTGAGCGACTGCACGAGCGGCACCGCCTGCCGCATCAGCTCGACCTCGTCCGCGAGCGGGTCGCCGACGTTCACGTCGAGCATGTCCGCGAGCTCCACCTGCTGGGAGACGTCGACCTCGAGCCGCGAGAGGTTGCCCTGCTGCAGCTCCGCCTGGAGCTTCTTGCGCCCTGTCGGGTTGATGCGCTCGCCGATCACGCAGAACGGCCGCTCGGGGCCGATCACGACCGTCCTAGACGGCGACTCGAGAACCGTTTCCAACTGTCTCCCTTTCTTCGCGGGTGAGGATGCCGAGCCGGCGGCAGAGGCGCGCGATGCCGGCCTCCTTGCGGAAGCTGATCAGGTGCAGGCCGCGCACACCGGGCAGCGCCCGCGCGGCATCGGCAAGCTCGCAGGCGACCTCGAAGCACTCCGCCTCGGGATCCGCCGCACGCTCGCAGCGCTCGATCACCTCGGCCGGGACGGAGATACCGGGCACGTTTTCGTCGATGAAGCGCAGCGCCTTCGGCGAACGGACGAGGCAGATCGACGGCAGGATCGCCGCACGCTCCGCGAGCCCCTTTGCCACCGCTTCTTCCATGAACCGGGCGAGCGGCGCGAGCTCGAACACGACCTGCAGCTGCAGGAAGCGCGCGCCTGCCCGCACCTTCTTCAGCGCACGGTCGACGCGGTAGTCGACGGGCGGCGCCTGCGGGTTCTCGACCGCGCCGATGAAGAGGTGCGGCGGCGGATCGAGCTTGCGGCCCGAGAGGTAGCGGCCGTTTCGCATCGACTCCGCGACGGCGACGAGCTGCGTCGAGTCGAGGTCGAAGACGCGGCGGGCCTCCGGCTCGTCGCCCGCAGTGACGTCGTCCCCGGTGAGGCAGCAGACGTTCTCGATCCCGTGCAGCGCCGCGCCGGCGATCTCCGCCTGCAACGCTAGCCGGTTCCGGTCGCGGCAGACGAGCTGCATGACCGGCTCCATCCCGAGCTGCTTCAGCGCGATCGCGATCGCAAGCGGCGAGGCATGCGCGTGCGCAGCCGTGTTGTCGGTCGCGTTGACCGCGTCGACCCACTCCTCGTACGGCGCGAAATGCGCGTGCACGGCATCGAGGCCACCCGCGTTCACCGTCAGCAGCTCGGCCGTGACGAGGAACCGGCCCGACTCGACTGCTTCCTCAAGCCTCGACACGCCACCCCTTCGGAGCGACCTTGTCGCGCTTCGTGAAGTGGTTCACCCACGACGACGTGTTCCAGAGGCGATTGTCGACCGGCTTCCGAAGGTCGTGGATCTCGTGCGCCCACGGCGTCCTCGGCGCGCGCTCGACCGCCTTCACCCACACGCACCGCATCTCCGGTTTCACTTCGCAGTGCCCGTCCGGACGTACACCGCCGCACGGCCCGTTCCGAAGCGTCTTCGGGCAGTTCATCGGGCACGTCATGCCGGTCGAGTGCAGAACGCACTGGCCGCACATCCGGCAGCCGAACACCGGCTTCTTCACCGCCGCCTCGATCAGCGAGAGCGGCT
>Ga0308173_10000701_pt1 | contig 15040 bp, 11 predicted proteins | sample PhyPR1_FD_203716 | JGI IMG/M metagenome (GOLD analysis project Ga0308173, IMG submission 203716) | Soil microbial communities from UC Gill Tract Community Farm, Albany, California, United States - DLSLS.P.R1 | ecosystem: Environmental > Terrestrial > Soil > Agricultural land | place: USA...
CAGCATTCCGCAGGCGTCCGCCGGGCCCTATGATGCGCGGCTCGGCTATGCGCTGCTGCCGTCGTTTGAGGAGCGGCTCCTTGCGCGCGGGTTTGCCGTCACCGCACAGGCGCGCGGCTCGGCAGCCATGCTGTCGATGGCCGATCAGGGCCTTTTCGTTCCCTATGAAGAGAAGGACCGCGCCGGGCTCACACTGCTCGATTCGCGCGGCAACCCACTTTTCAGCGCTTCGAGCCCGGGTCTCGCTTACGACAGCTTCGAGTCCGTTCCGCCGGTCATCGTCCATGCGCTGCTCTTCATCGAGGATCGCGATCTGCTGGACGATAGCGTGCCCAACCGCAATCCGGCAATCGACTGGGGACGCTTCGGCCGCGCACTTTTTAACCAGGGCCTGCGCGTCATCGACAAGCATGCGCCGCAACCGGGCGGCAGCACGCTGGCGACCCAGATCGAGAAGTTCCGTCATTCCTCAGGCGGACGGACTGCGTCGGCGCCGGAGAAGCTTCGCCAGATCGCATCCGCGTCGGTGCGTGCGTACCTCGAGGGCGCGCAGACGATGCCCGTGCGCCGCCAGCTCGTCGTGCGCTATCTGAACTCGGTACCGCTTGCGGCGCGGCCCGGCATCGGCGAGATAAACGGTCTTCCGGACGGCATGGCCGCGTGGTACGGACGCGATTTCGACGAATACAACCGCATCCTGAACGCACCCGTTTCGGCCGAGATGCTCGATGCGCAGGCGCTCGCGTTCAAGCAGGCGCTATCGCTGATGATCGCGCAGCGCGCGCCGTCGCGCTTTCTGCGCCCGGGCAGCCCGGAACTCAAGCGCCGCACCGACAGCTATCTGCGCTTGCTCGGCGCGAACGGCATCATCGCGCCGGCGCTGCGCGATATGGCGCTTGCCGTGCCGCTCGAACTGAATCCGGCGCCGCATCGGCGGGCGGACGTGTCGTTCGTCACGCGGAAGGGCGTGACCGCACTGCGCTCGAACCTGCTCGGGATACTGGGCGTCCCTAGTCTCTACGATCTCGACCGTCTCGACCTCAGCGTCACCGCCACGCTCGACGACCCGGTTCAGCAGGCCGTGAGCGAGCGGCTCGCGAGCGCGGCCACCCGCGATGGCGCGGCCGATGCCGGGTTATTCGGCTATCACATGCTGCGGCCCCACGACGATCCTTCGAAGATCTCGTACAGCTTCACGCTGATGGAGCGCAAAGGCGGCACGAACCTCGTGCGCGTGCAGACGGACAGCATCAACGAACCCTTCGACATCAGCCGCAGCGGGCGCCTTAACCTGGGCTCGACGGCCAAGGTGCGCACGGTCATCACTTACCTGCAGATCGTCTCGGCGCTGCACGCGCGCTATGGCGCGATGAGCGCAGCGCAGTTGCGCGGTGTGACGCCCGACCGCCAGGATGTCCTGACGCGCTGGGCGCTCGACTATCTCGCGAAGACGCCGGACCGCTCGCTCCCCGCGATGCTCGATGCCGCCGTCGCGCGCAAGTACTCCGCGAGCGCCGGCGAGACCTTCTACACGGGTGGCGGCGCGCAGGCCTTCTCCAATTTCGAGGCGACCGACAACTCCCACGTGCTCACCGTGGAGAGCGCGTTCGGGCATTCGGTGAATCTCGTGTTCGTGCGCCTGATGCGCGATATCGTCCATTACGAGATGGTGCAGGTGGCGGGGCCGTCGTCGGACTGGCTCGACGATCCGGCGGTGCGTCATGCGTACCTGACGCGCTTCGCCGACGCCGAGAGCCGCGTCTACATGAGCCGCTTCTACGGGAGATACCGGCTCAGGACGCCGGAAGAGGCGCTCGCGCTCTTGTTGCGCGACGTGCGCAAGTCGCCGCCGAAACTCGCGACGGTGTTGAGAAGCGTCGCGCCCGATGAGCCGCAGGCATGGTTCGATGCCCGCATGCGCGAAGCGCTGCGCGGCACGCCCTCCGCGTCGATCACGGACGAGGATCTGGCGAAGCTCTACGTCAAATACGCCGTCGACAAGTTCAATCTCAACGATCGTGGGTATATCGCAAGCGTGCATCCGCTCGAACTGTGGACGGTGAACTATCTGCGTTCGCACACGCTCGCGACGGTGAACGATGTGCAAGACGCGAGCCGCGATGCGCGCGTCACCGCTTATTCGTGGCTCTTCAAGACGCGCTATCACGCGACGCAGGACAGGCGCATCAAGCGCATGGTCGAGTTGCAGGCGTATGCCGAGATCACGAAGTCGTGGCGCGCGCTCGGCTATCCGTTCGCGTCGGTGACGCCTTCTTATGCGGCGGCGATAGGAGCGTCGGGCGACCGGCCGGAGGCGCTCGCCCAGCTGATCGGCATCGTGGAGTGCGGCGGCAAAGGGCTTGGCACGCAGCGCATCTTGACGCTCGAATTCGCGAAGGGCACGCCGTACGAGACGCGCTTCGCCCAGAAGAGCGCGCCGGCGAAACCTTTGCTCGCGCCCGAGATCGCGACCGTGGTTCAGCGGCTGCTGCGCGACGTCGTCGAGGGCGGCACCGCGAAGCGTCTTGCCGACGGACTGGCGTTGTCCGATGGCCGCGCGCTCGACGTCTCCGGCAAGACGGGCACCGGCGACCAGCGCTTCAACGTCTATGCCCGCGGCCGGCGTCTCATAGAATCGCGCAAGGTGAACAGGACGGCCACGTTCGTCTTCGCGATCGGCGAGCGCTTCTTCGGCACGCTCACGGCCTACGTCCGCGAGCCCTATGCCGCGCATTACGACTTCACGAGCGCGCTCGCCGTGCAGTTGCTGAAGTCGCTCGGGCCGGCACTGCGCCCTCTGCTGACTGACAGACAGACAGTTGAAGCCGCAGGCGAAGCGAAACCGGAGACCCGGTAGAAGTCGACGTCAGGATGCCAGCCGGAGATGCCGTTTGCACTGGTTTGGTACCAACAACTTTACCGGGCTCGTGGCCCCCGCCAAAATTAACCAAAACATCATTGAACTTCAAAGGGTTTGCCGTCGCGCATCATGTAGTAGGCCGCGCGCGCCAGCTTGTGCGCAAGTGCCTTCATCGCGACCACGGGCAGGCGCTTCACCTTCTTGCGTTCATAAAAGCGTCGTGCTTGCGGGCAGGTTCCGAGCGCGATTGCTGCGGCCTCGATGAACGCCCAGGCGAGATACCGGTTGCCGTTCCTCGGGTCGCCTTCGCCCTTTTTCTTGCCGTTAGATATCCGCTTGCTCTCGACGCACCGACAATAGGAGCTGAAATGGCCAACGCCGGGAGATCGCTTGATTGCCGCTGTCTCGAGCATGATCGTCGCAGCAAGTATGTCGCCGATTCCAGGCGTGGTCTTCAGGATCTAGAACTCGGTGCGCAATTTCAGGTCGGCGGGTATTTGCGGTTGAGCGTCCGGTGCAACGTCGCTACACCTCAGAGCCCCCAGACAATGTCAGCGTCTCTGCGCTTCGCCTCTCTTAACATGTCGAGGAACGGAAGCGCTCGAGCCTGTAGACCTATCTTGGCTTGTGCCTGTGTATCCGACAGCGGGTGATAGAGCGCGCCGTGCTCGAGAGCGACGCGGGCGTCGTCCTCGAGAACAGTCTCTAGGCGATTGATTGCCGCGTCCACCTCGCTATGCATGATGACACCTCTGGGCCCGATACGCTTACCAATAACCCCGAGAAGGTAGCCTGCAAGGTCACGCAACATCACGACATCAGGCGTGGCCTTCGAATGAAATGTAACTAGCATGATCGTTCCTTCCTGGCTTAAGCGCCGTAGTAAGGGATTCAATCGCTTCACCTCTTACGAGACGTCAGGAACCCCGGCGACCATTGCCCCGAAGCTTCAGCAAGCGACCGGCGCCGTTCCACCCGTTACTGGGCGATCATCGGCAAGGGACGCCGCAGACTCAGCGGGCGCCTCCCTTGATGCACGGCGCTGGGGGTCGTCATCGTTCGGCGTATCGGGCTCCTGCGAATTCATCGCCACAAGCACGCTGCAGGTGATACGGTCCAGCAGCCGGCCATCGTCTTGGCCAGTCCACCATCGTGCGAGAAGCCCGCTCCGGTGGTGTGCGACGACGACGAGATCGACCAAGAGGGCATTTGCGAACGCCGGTATCTGCATCATTGGATTGCCGATTGCAAGATGGCCTTGCGCGACGACGCCGAGGGTCGCCAACTGCACTACGCCTTCGCGCAAGATGTCCTTTGAAGTTTGCTCCTCGAGTTCGAAAGGAATCGCGGGAACGACATCGAGTCCTCGCGTCCACCGGGTGTCATCGAGGACAGCAAGCAAATGTGTTTCAGCGCCAAGCTCACGGGCGAGACAAGCACCGAGACGCAGCGCGCAACGTCCCTCGCGAGTGGCGTCGTAGCACAAAAGAATCCGACGGTAAGTGGTCACATGCCTCCCACGGGCTCGCGCCGCTCAGGCGACTGCATCAACCTTAATGTATCACTTTGTGATGTAAATAGCGCGGCAAGGGCACTTGGTTTCCGACGTTTTCTTCGGTGAAAAACTTCAGGTTTCGTGCGGCTTTCAAAACCCGACTCTCGTGTGGCGCGTTCCCGGCTCGAACGCCGATGCGACGGCAGAACAATTGCAAAATCGGAGGTCTTTTGCCGTCTCAGGGATTGATGGTGACGTCCTTACCAAGATGAGAAGCGTGCGCCTATTAATGCAATCAAACGCAGACGCTCCACGGGACGTGTGATGAGAGAACTCCTTTGGCATGCACCGGCTATCTGCAGTGCGGGAACCAGCGCCGTCATCGCACTGATGCTTTTCGGAACATCGAATGCTTCACTGGCGAAGACCGGCGGCATGTGCATACCTGTTGCGGAACGGAAGACAGAAGCGGATGCTTAATTCACGCTGAACAGCTGCACGAGGAAATACCTCAGGCCCCGCTCTTCTGGCACATCATCCGCTTCCCGGACCGTACTGCAGCCGAAGCGGCCACAGAAGGAATAGCGCCTGGGAGGTGCCGGGACTGGCAAGCAGCCGTATTTTCCCCAGCGCCGCGTGTGAAGAGCGCGCGACTATCACGGCAACTGACCCCGGTACATGTTGGAGATCTGCAGGTCGCTGATCCTCTTCGCCACTCGGACAGATCGGTGGAAGTGTCAAGAGGACCCGTCTTCAAGACTTGAGTGTTCCGCGGCGTGGTTGCGCCTCGTAAAATAGCAGGCGCGCCCGTCTCAAATCGATCCGATCAATACTCGATGTCCGAATCCAGCGGATAGACAGGCCGTTTCAAGTTCTCGAACGAGAAAAGGCCATAGTCCGAACTCGTGACGCCGCGGCTATCGCATTCGACAAGGCCACTCGAAATCGGTACGAACACCGGGCGGCAGTACATACGCGACTTGAGTATTAGAAATTTTGCCCCGCGCGGATCAATACCGACGCTCTCGAACACGCCCAGATCCCACGGTTCGTGCGTGCGCTCCGTCACGACGATGCGCGCCACCGGCGTTTCGAGCACGGCGGCGCGACCCATGTACGCTCGTTGTCCCGTGTACGTTGGGCCGCTGATGATGTACTCGCCGTTGGTCAACGCGCGCACCACACCCGTCAGTTCGAGCGGCGGCTTTCCGCGCGAAGCCACGCTTGCAAGCTTGTTGCCGATGTCAACCGTGACCGTCGCGCCCTCGCCTGCTTCAAAGAGCTTACTCACCGCTTCGGGATCGCATAAGGGCCCCACAACGATGGCATCAAGACCTTGCCTTAGCGCTTCTTCGAAGGCATCCGTCGTGTCGCACGTTCCGCCCGACATGCAATTGTCGCCGTGATCGAGCAATAGCACAGGCTTGTCGGCTTCGCGCGCGAGCGCGGCGCCTTCGCTGATCGACTGCGCAAGCGGCGCGCTGCGATGCACGAAGTCATCGCGCTCGTCCCAGATCTGCCGCGCGATGCGGTATGCGACTTCCTGCGCCTTCACGCGCGCATTATCCGCAACGACGACCACGCTGATGCAAGGCGCGGCAATATCGGCAAGCGAGAAGCCCGACAGTACCGACACGGCCAGCACGCCATCCTCGCGCTCGGCAGCGCGCGCGGCATCCACGGCGCGCTTCATCGCACCCTCGGCGGTCGAACTCCTGAGCGTGTGGGTGAGCAGCGGCGGTTGCGCCCATGCCATCACGGGCTTCGTATTTCCATGAATGAGATCGAGCAATAGCCGCGCCGCATGCTCTCCGCTTTCATACATATCGACGTGCGGATACGTCTTGAAGCTGGTGATCACGTTAGCGTTGTCGATCATCTTCTGCGTGACGTTCGCGTGCAGATCGAGGGATACCGCGATGGGCGTATGCGGCAGCGCACGCCGTACACCTTCGAGTAGATCGCCTTCGCCATCGGGCGAATTCTCAGCGACCATCGCGCCATGCAGATCGAGCATCACCGCGTCGCAACCTTCGGCCGCATCGACGATCGCCTGGCACATCGCGTTGTAAGCGGGAGCGGCAACACGCCCGCTCGGATTCGCCGATGCGGATATCGGCGTTGCGATCTCGGCTCCTTCGCGCGTCGCCGCATCGATGAACGCGGACATCGCGGTGCGCATGCCCGCGTTCTCGCGATACGCATCGTCGCCATAACAGGGACCGTCGCGCCCGAACGCTTCGAGCGGCGTCGCTACCGGCGAGAACGTGTTGGTCTCGTGATTCATCCGCGCGATGAGAATCTTCATGCGGCGTCTCCTTCCGATGCATTAGCCGCGCGCAGCATCACGCGCAACAGCACGTTGCAGCCCGCTTCCAGATGATCGGCGCGTGCATCTTCGATTTCGTTATGGCTGATGCCGTCCTTGCACGGGACGAAGATCATCGCCGCCGGCGCCACGCGTGCCAGATACACGGCGTCATGTCCTGCGCCGCTCACCACATCCATCGACGTGAGGCCGAGCGCATCCGCGCTCTCGCGCACCGAAGTCACCAACGCGTCCGCGAACGGTTGCGGCGCAAAGTAGACCACTTCGTCTACCGTCACAGGCAGGCTCGCTTGCGCGCATGCGTCGCGCAATGCTCGGTCCATCGCGAGCAATGTGGCATCCGCGGCGGCGCGCAGATCGACGGTCAGCTTCACGCGCCCGGGAATCACATTGCGCGAGTTGGGATGTACATTCGCCCAGCCGACGGTGCCACGCCCATGCGGCGCATGATCGAGCGCGATGCGATTGACCGTGCGGATCAGGTCCGCGGCGACGAGCAGCGCATCCCGGCGCAGTTCCATCGGTGTCGGGCCCGCATGCGCTTCCATGCCGTCGATGGTCACGTCGTACCAGCGCTGGCCGAGCGCGCCCTGAACAACACCAATTACCTTGTCGTTCGCTTCCAGCACTGGCCCCTGCTCGATATGCGCCTCGAAATACGCGCGCAGTTCATGCGCCGCGACGCGTTCGCCCGCGTAGCCGATAGACGCGAGCGCATCGCGCACAGACACGTCTTCCCGATCCACTTGCGCGAGCGCATGCGCGAGCGTGAACGCGCCGGCGAACACGCCCGAGCCCATCATTACTGGCACAAAACGCGAGCCTTCCTCGTTGGTCCATACGGCGACTTCGAGCGGCGCGGCGGTGCGCACGTTGTTGTCGTTCAGCGTACGCAAGACTTCGAGGCCCGCCAATACGCCGTAGTTGCCGTCGAATTTGCCGCCGGTCGGCTGCGTGTCGATATGGCTGCCCGTGACGACAGGCGGCAGATCGTCGCGTGTGCCCGCACGTCGCGCGAAGATGTTGCCGATTGCATCGACGCGCACCGTGCAGCCGATTTCCTTCGCCCACGCGACGAAGAGATCGCGGCCTTGCTTGTCGAGCGCGGTGAGCGCGAGGCGGCACACGCCGCCCTTCTCTGTTGCACCGATTCCCGCCAGCTCCATCAGACTGTTCCAGAGACGCGCACCATCGATGCGCAAGCCGGCATGCGCCGGCATATCGTGAGCTTGCATTCAAGGCTTCCTTCGCTAGGTAGTGGCGCGCAAGGCGTCAGACTACGCCGACACCGAGATAACCGTCCTTGATGGATTCATCGGCGATGAACGCATCGTTCGCACCTTCGTACACGATGCGCCCTTGCTCGATAATGTAATGACGATCTGCGAGTTGCGTGCACACTTCGAGGTTCTGTTCGACGAGCAGTATCGTCACGCCCGCTTTGCGAATCAGTTTCAGTTGCGCGACGATCTCCTCGACGATCACAGGCGCGAGACCTTCCACCGGTTCGTCGAGCATGAGCAGTCGCGGATGATTCATCAGCGCACGACCGATCGCGAGCATCTGTTGTTCGCCACCGGAAAGCTGGCCGCCGCCGTTCGTGCGCCGCTCTTTCAAACGCGGAAAGATACGATAGATATCGGCCAGTTGCCACGGCGAATCCTTGCGCGCGCCGAGTCGAAGGTTCTCTTCGACCGACAACAACTTGAAGACGCCACGATGTTCCGGTACGAAGCAAACGCCGCGCGCGGCGATCTGATGAGGCCGAAGCTTCGCGATCTGCGCATCCCTGAATTTCACGCTGCCTCGTTGTGCTGTTACGACGCCCGCGATGCTCTTGAGCGTCGTGGACTTGCCCGCACCGTTGCGCCCGAGAAGCGTGATGGTCTCGCCTTCTTCAATCTTGAGGGATACGCCCTGAAGAATATGGCTCTTGCCGTAGTACCCGTGAATGTTATCGACATCGAGCATCATGCGCGGCCTCCGGTGATCATGTTGCCGAGATAGGCGCTGCGCACGCGTTCGTCGCCGCGAATATCGGCCGGCTTGCCTTCGACCAGCACGCGGCCTTGTTGCATTACCGTGATCGTGTCGGAGATGTCCATCACGATATCCATGTTGTGTTCGATCAGCACGACCGTATAGTCGTCCCGCAGGCTGCGGATCAGATGCTTCATGTCGTCAAGATCGTCGATGCCCATGCCCGAGGTCGGCTCGTCGAGAAAGATCGCCTTCGGCCGCGCGGCCAGCGCCATGCCTACCTCGAGGCGTCGTTGCTGACCGTGCGACAGCGCGCTGGCCTGCGTCGATGCGAAGCGTTGCAGCGCCAGACGCTCCAGAATGCCATCGACGGTATCGCGGTGTTCGAGCGCGCCACGCGGCGGTGCCCACGCATTTAGCGCGCGCTTCGAGTCGACGCCTTGCGCGGCGAGGCGCAGGTTTTCGCGCACGGAGAGATTCGTGAAGAGGCTCGTTACCTGAAACGAGCGCGCGATGCCCCGCCTGACCCGACGATGACCGGGCTCGTGCGTCACATCGTGACCATCGAACACGATGTTGCCCGCCGTGATCGGCACCGTGCCCGTCAGCACGTGAAAGAGCGTGGTTTTGCCCGCGCCGTTCGGGCCGATGACCGAATGCACCATATTTTTCTCGATGCGCAAATCCACATCGGTCAGCGCCGAGAACTTGCCATAACGTTTTCCGACGCCCCTCGCTTCCAGTATCGACGCGCTCATGCCGGCTCTCCTTCATTACGTCTCACCACGCGCCAGACGCGTTCACCCAGCCCCCACAGGCCGCGCTGCACGAACAGGCTCACGGCGATCAGCACGAGCCCGAGCAGCAGAAGCCAGCGTGGCCAGAGCGTCGCAAGCCAGTCGGCGAACAACACGTAGAACGCCGCGCCGAGCACGGAGGAAAAGAGGTTGCCCGTGCCGCCGATCACCGTCATGACGAGAATCATCTCGCTCGTGTGATAGTCGATGTTCGATAGCGGCGCGATGCCCGTCATCATCGCGTGCAGCGCGCCGGCCAGACCAGTGACCGCGCCCGATACGACAAACGCCGCCAGCTTGAAGCGCTTAACGTCGTAGCCGACCGCAGCGGCGCGCGCTTCGTTGTCCCGGATCGCGAGCAACGTGCGGCCGAAGACCGAATGCGACACGCGCAGCATCAGCCAGAACGCAATCAGGAAAAGTACCGCGACGAACGTGTAGTATTGCCACGGCGATGCGATCGATACTAGCGGCTGACCGAAGATCGACAACGCCGGACGTGGGATATCGAGCAGACCGTTGTCGCCGCCGGTGAGATCGGGCGTCGTGTAGGCTAGGAAGTAAAACATCTGCCCGAATGCCAGCGTGAGCATCACGAAGTACGCGCCGCGCTGACGGATCGAAAACCATCCGACGATCGCCGCCGCGACCGCGCCAACCGCAATCGCACCGAGCAGCGCAACAGGTACTTGCAGGTTTGACTTCGTGAGTATCAGGCCCGCGCCATAACTGCCGAGCCCGAAAAAGATGCCCTGCCCGAAAGACAGCAAGCCCGTATGCCCCAGTAACAGATTGCAACCGAGCGCGGCAAGCGCATAGACGAGCACTTCGGTCGCGAGCGATCCGGAACGCATTGTCATCGGCAAAATGCAGACGACGATTGCCGCAAGCAGCAGGAACCGATATCGATGCAGCGAATGCCCGAGTGATCGATGGGGCGGGCTCGGGTCCACTGTGTTTGAGTCGATTTTTGAATTCACACGGTCCTCCCGAGCAATCCGTTCGGACGCAGCAGCAGCACTGCCGCCATCGCGACATAGATCATGAGACGCGCGCCTTCGGGCCATAGCGTGCTCATCACGCTTTGCACGATGCCGACCAGCAATCCGCCGACGAGCGCACCGAGAAAATTGCCCATGCCGCCCACGACGACGACCACGAACGCGACGCCGAGCGCTTCGATTCCCATGAATGGATCGACGCCGCGTATCGGCGCGGCGAGCACGCCCGCGAGCGCCGCCGTCCCTGCGCCGAGAGCGAACACGAGACTGAAGATGCGCGTCACGTTGATGCCGAGCAGGGACACCATCTCGCTCGATTCACTGCCGGCGCGCACCGCGCTGCCAAGGCGCGTGCCTTCGAGCACCCACCATAGGATGCCGGCCAGCACAGCCGTGAACGCGATCACGAAGAGGCGGTATTTCGGGTAAATGAAGCTGCCCCACATCACCACGCCGTTCAGGATGTCCGGCACGGCCACGTTTTCGCCGAGGGGTCCCCACGCGAGGATCGCGCATTCCTGAATCACGAGCGCGAGACCGACCGTCGCGAGAATATGGAACTCATGCTGTTGCGCATAGACATGCCGCAGCACGGCCTTCTCGACGATCCACGCGCAGGCGCCGACGACGATGGGCACCACGACGAGCGCGGCCCAGAAGCTCATCGACCACTGCATCGCCTGGTAGCAGAAATACGCGCCCAACAGATAGAACGCGCCGTGCGCGAAGTTCACGAAGCGCAGCAGCCCGAAAACGATCGACAAACCGACCGCGAGTAGAAAATACAGCATGCCCACGCCGATGCCGTTCACGACCTGCAACAGATAAACGTTCATGGCTTTGCATCAGAAGAGTGGCGGCGCGAATGCAAGGCTGGCCTGCATTCGCATGCGAGCGACACGTCAGCACGTCAAGCGATCACGCCAGCTTGCACTGCGTCTTGTCGAGCGGCAGAAACGATTGACCCGCGCTCACGATATCGGCGTAATCGTCCTTGTCTTTCATCTTGCTCTTGGGCTTGCCCTTCAACAGGTAGTAATTCTTTAGAACCTGATGATCGCCCGCGCGAATCTCTTCGGGGCCGGTCAGGCCCGCGTAGGTCATGCCCTGAAGTGCGGCGATGACTTTCTTCGGATCGGCGGTGCCCGCTTTCAGGATGCCATCGAGAAGAATCTTCGTGCAGATGTATGAGCCAGCGAGACTGTAGTTCGGGTTCGACTTATAGGCCGCGTTCACGCGCTTGACGAGATCGCGATTGAGCGGCGTATCAATCGCATGCCAGTACTGCGCCCCAAAGTACACGCCCTCGCAGATATCCGCACCCAGCGCTTCGAACTGCTCCAGACCCGATGCCCATGCCATCAGAATGGTGCAATTGTTCTTCATTCCGAAGCTCACGGCCTGACGCAACGTGTCCGACGATTGCGAGCCAAAGTTGAGGATGAGAAGGACATCCGGCTTCGCGGCGACCGCATTGGTTAGATAACCGCTGAACTCTTTTTCATTTAGCGAGTGATAGCTGTTGCCCACATGCTCGATGCCCTTTTCCTTGAAGACATTCTTTGCCGCGGACAAGAGGCCGTCGCCAAATACATACTGTGGCGTGATCGTGTACCAGCGCTTCGCCTTGGGGATCGATTCGATCAGTGGCCGCACCGTCTGCTCGATCGCTCCGTACGTCGGCACTGACCAGCGGAACGTCGCGCTATTGCAGTCCTTGCCGGTGAGCTCGTCCGCCCCTGCCGTCGTGATGAAGATGCCGTCGGCCTTCTCCGCTTCCTTGCCCATCGCCAGCGCTTCCGATGAAAGAATGCCGCCCACGAAATACCGCGTGTTCTTTTGCTGCGCGATCTCCTGCACGCGCCGCACGGCGGTTGCGGGTTTCCCCTCGGTATCGAGCGTCGTATAAGCGAGGGGTTGCCCGAGCACCTTGCCATATTGCTCTATCACGAGCTTCATGCCTAGGTCGGCATACTTGCCGTTGGCCGCGAACGGGCCGGACATCGGGACCGGGCACGCGAACTGGATCGGCGAACCCTGCGCAAAGGCGCTTCTTGTGACGAGTGCCTCGAACGATCCGGGAATGGCCGACAACGCGGCCAGCTTCAACATGTTTCGGCGATCCAAAATTCACGCTCCTTGACAAGATGACCCGCGCAACCGCCCGGCGTTATATTTCATGGTACGTTCGAGCCTCAAGCTCTGTCCATCCTATCTATCATGATAAATAGGATGGTCCTGATGCTAGGAACAATAAATTCGCGTGTCAATAAGGCAATATTCCAGTCTGCAGCGTGCGCAATGGTCAGCACGCGAAAGTCGACAGAGACAGGGAGCATGGACATGGTGATGGAGCGTGCGAAGCGCGTGGGCGCGGCAATTCAGATCGCGCAGCAGCCGATCAAGCAGCCGAAGCGCGCCGACCTGGTGGCCGAAGAGATCAAGCGGCTCATCACGGATAAGAACCTGAAGCCCGGCGACAAGTTGCCCCGTGAAGTCGAATTGCAGCAGCTCTTCTCCGTCAGCAAGAGCACGACGCGCGAGGCACTAAAGTCGCTAGAAGTACAAGGGCTCATCAAGGTGACGACCGGACCTTCGGGCGGCGGCACGATCGTCGAGGTTCCGCTCGATCGCACCTTACAGCTCTTGCAGAACTATCTGTTCTTCAAGGACGTGAGTATCGACGACATCTACACGGTGCGTCAGTTGCTCGAGCCCGAACTTGCGGCGGGCGCGGTGCCGCATCTCACCGACGACGATCTCACGGCGCTCGAAGCAAACATCGCGTGTTGCGACAAGCCTTCGTCGACGCATGCGAATCGCGACATCGTGCGGCAACGTCAGGAAGACGTGAACTTCCACGATATTCTCGCCGCCGCGAATCCCAATCCCTTTCTTCGTTTCACGTGCGAGCTAATCAACGAAATGATCCGGCAATTGATCGAGTTCAGGAACGATACGCCGCAGGGCGAACACGAACGCTTCGGCCGCGCGAACGTGAAGATCCATAAGGCGATTACCGAAGCGGCGCGCGCGCGGGATGCAAATAAGGTGCGCGAATTAATGGTGATCCATATGACCGAGGCCCCGCGCTATGTGAAGCGGATGAAGGGCAAGTTGCGCGGGCGCCTCATTCTCGACTCGGAGATTCGCAAGCGCACAAGCGGGCGCGGGAATTGATTCGCCTACGTCGGCGCCAAACGGCTTCGCCCGGGGCGATTGAAATCGTTGTCGGCTCGTGCGCTTCGCCGGGTCTGCAGGTCGGCGCGCGAGACTCCGGCCGGCGAAAGAGTGCTGTTTCGAACAACGGCGCTTCAATCCCTGACCCTGCGACTCAGCGGCGAGCCAGCGTCGGCGATGCGCTATTAGAGCAATGCAGCCCCGACAGGGAATTCGAACGAACGTCGGCGCCATTGCCCTTCGCTCGCCCGCCTGCGGCAAAGAAACGCTGTAAGACCGTGCAGGGCGCAGTCACGTCGGCCGTCGCAAGTTCCCTGTCGTCGACCGATTAGCCGAGTCTCCCTGCGAGCGCTTTGGCGACTAGGGATTGAGGCACTCCGATGAGCTGTTGCAGACGCGCGTGCAGTTCCGCCACCAGAATTTCTGGCTATTGTCGCGGCGTTCGCCGTGGCGTCGTAAGCATCGAGCACATCGATTGGCGCTATGTCGTAGCCGTAGCCGGCGTCCAACCACCGCAATGCGAACAATCCGCAAGCCACGGCGAATTGCGGCTGCTTCTGCGAACAGTCTCGCGCTGCGCGGGTAAGCGTTCTGGGGTCCGTCGGGTGCTGCGTCGCTAACAAAATGGCGATATCCAGCAAGTTCGCGTCTTTAGCAGCGGCGAACCACTTCCCTTCGCAGCCCGGCTCAGATTCGATCAGATCGTTGAGGATACTTTGCGCCGATCGGATGAAGAAGCTCCTATAATGCCATGGTTTTATGACACAGTAGTACTAGGGCGAGGTCGAAGAATGAGGCAATGTGTCAGGACGCATGGCTGAGGATATTTCCCAGGCTGGCATTTGGCTCCTCGCTAGTGCGGGGAAGCATTACGGTGCCAGTCGGCCGTCTGCATCGAGTAATAGAGATCAGCGTTAGCGTGTTCAAACAACCAGGAGATGGCAGAGAGGGCGGCGCCCGGGTGCCATATATGCGGCGTGCCGGCCGGACATGTTGCAATGGCTGAGGATGCCGAACCGCGCCGGCAGTGCATGGGCGACGTGGTTGGCAATTGATCTTCCACGTCGGGCGGCAATCGACCCGATCCCGCCGTTCGACCAATCGCTCCCCGGAGGCACGTCTCGGTGCCAGAGCGGCCGTTCGGCAGGCGACGCTAAGCGCCGGCTGCCGGTTTGCCGTCAACGGTCGTAATGCTTTCGCGGCGACTCCCGCGATATGCGTCGCGTACGCCCCATCGTCGCTTCCTTTTCGTTCCTGCGAGTAGGGGCAAGCATAAGCGACCCGCCTTTATCGGCTCATATCCCGACATTCGTCGGCGCATTTTCGGCACGCTTCCGCGCATTGCTTGCAGTGTTCGTGCTGGTGTTTTTCGCATTCAGCGGCGCAGCCATCGCAGAT
>Ga0308173_10000702_pt1 | contig 15039 bp, 19 predicted proteins | sample PhyPR1_FD_203716 | JGI IMG/M metagenome (GOLD analysis project Ga0308173, IMG submission 203716) | Soil microbial communities from UC Gill Tract Community Farm, Albany, California, United States - DLSLS.P.R1 | ecosystem: Environmental > Terrestrial > Soil > Agricultural land | place: USA...
CGCCGCGAGCACCTCGTTGCCGGTGCGGCCCACGGTCAGGGCCCCGGTCGTCAGGTCCTGCATGCGGTTCGCCGCGCGCATCGCCGCCTGCAGCCCGGCCGGCGCCGCCGTCTCACCGGGGCGGAGCACGTAGCAGTTGCGCTGTGTGTCGGTCGTCAGCCCGAGGCTGGCCAGCCCGACGTCGCAGTGCACGAGGTCACCCGGCTCGATCACGGCGTCGTAGCCGACGCCGGGCAGCCACGTGCCGCGATGCTCGACGAGCGGCACCCCGGCCCGTTGCAGGGCGACGGACGGCTGGAACCAGGGTTCGACGCCGAGGTCGTGGAAGCGCTGCCGGATCCACCAGGCGACGTCGAGGGCCGTCGTCGTCCCCACGTCGATGACGGCGGGGGAGAAGGCCTCGGCGATCACGTGGTGCGCCAGCCGGTTGAGGGCGTGCAGCGCCGCGATCTCTTCCGGCAGCCGGGTCTCCAGCCAGCCGATCACGAGATCCTCGGCCGGCACCAGCCGGTCGGCGTAGGGGCCGAGCGCCTCGGTCAGCAGCCGGTGCTCGGTGTGCGAGAGCCCGTCGGCGAGAGCGAAGGACGCCGAGACGTCGATGCCGATGCGCTGCGGATCGGCTTGCTCCACGATCCGCCGCACCGCCGTCCACTGCGACTCCTCGGCGGGCCGGTCGGGCGCGTCGTCGGGTGACCACGCGGGCAGGAACTGACCGACCGGGTAGCGGGAGACCGCCGCCGGGGTGACGCCGTCGTCACTGCGGTGCAACGCCAGGATGGTGCGGCGACGGGCGGACAGCCAGGTCGCGGGCAGCAGGGTGGCCAGCACCGGGTCCTCGTTGTACTCGCGGCCGATGACCAGCCAGAGGTCGATGCCCGCGCGGTCCATCAGCCCCGGGAGGACGTCGAGCAGACGCTGGGTGAGCCACCGGTCGCGGACGTCGGCCTGCGCCCGCAACGGCAGCGGGACCGTCCGGGTGGGATCAGGCGCGACCAGCGTCATGGGCACAAGGGAAACAGAGAACCCGGCGTTCCACCGGGCGAGCACCGGTGTTCCCAGGTCAGGCCACGTCGCTGGCCGGGGGTGTCGGCAGTCCGGTGTTCTCCTCCGGGCGCGGGGTGCGGGCGCGCGGCACCCAGGGGGCGGCCACCCGGTCGCGTCCCTGCTGCTTCGCCTCGTACATCGCCCCGTCGGCGCGGTCGATCAGCTTCCACAGCGCGTCGGTGGGCTGGTCGCCGTCGGCCGGCCGGGTCATCGCCACCCCGATCGAGGCGGTCACGGCGTGGCCCTCGGCGGTGCGGGTGCCGGCGACGGCGCAGCGCAGGCGCTCGGCCAGCCGGGCGGCCTCGTCCGGATCGCCGACCAGGCCCAGGACCAGCAGTTCCTCACCGCCGGTGCGGGCCAGGACGTCGGCCGGCCGGACGGTCGCGGCCAGCGTCGCCGCCACAGCCCGCAGGACGGCGTCGCCGGCGGCATGGCCGTGGGCGTCGTTGAGGCGCTTGAAGTGGTCGAGGTCGAGCACCATCGCCGCCACCCGGGTGCCGTCGCGGCGTGCTTGGCGCCACAGTCGGGGGGCCTGCTCGACGAGGAACCGGCGGTTGAACAGGCCGGTGAGCGGGTCGAGGTGCGACAGCGTCTGGGTCGCGACGAGCAGTCGCTGCACGCGCCGGCGCAGCACGTACACGCCGAGCGCGCCGCCGTTCAGCGTGCCGGCGCTGACCCCCACCTGGATGCCCAGGGCCATGGTGCTGTCGTAGCTGGGCCACAGCGCGATCAGGCAGACCGTCGTCGTGACCACCATGTTGACGCCGAGGTCCCATGGCCCCAGGAACCAGGCGGCGACGAACGAGGGGAACAGCAGCATCAGCGGGGTGGCATAGCGCACCGGATCGTCGATGCACAGGACGACGACCAGGTAGATGAGGTCACCGAGGATCACCAGTCCGAACGTCTGCCATCGGGAGGCGCGCTTCCGGATGGCCAGGGGGAGGGCCGCGAGCATGCAGGCGGCCATCGCGGCGCCGTAGATCCACCGCGGGGCTCCGTCGCGCAGCACGCCGTCGACCACCAGGTTGACCATGCCCATCGAGCCACCGATGAACAGCAGCGCGGCCAGGGTGAGGGCCGCGATCCGGTGTTCGGGCCCACGGCCAGGGGCGATGGCGCCGGGCACCCCGACTCCGCCGTCCTGGTCGGGCTCGCAGCGGCCGATCACCGCAGAAGGATCCCCCAGAACGCCGTATCTGCGGACGATTCGGTCCACCATTTCCAAAACGAGACCTTTCGCCACCGTCAGTGACGAGAGCGGTCACGGGAACCGGAATCCGGCGACCGGGCGAGCCGCGATCATCGGTGACAAGATCGTCCGCGGGATCGCCGAATCGGAATGGAGGCCGTCGATGGCCGGAGGGCCCTGGTTCTTCTGCATCAAGCATCACGCCGTCGAGACGAAGGACGGCTGCGCCGAGCGTCACCGGCTCGGCCCGTACGACACCCGCGAAGAGGCCGAGCACGCGCTCCAGTCGGTGGCCGAGCGCAACGAGAAGCTCGACTCCGAGGACCGAGCCTGGGAAGGGGACTGAGTCGTACTGCCCACCTTCGGGGCCGTGATCAGCCCGAGAGGATGATCGCGTGCAGGACGCCGGGCAGTCCGGGGTCGCTGGAGGGGGAGACGTGACGGACGGGCGCGCGGTGGAAGAGCTGGTCGTCGGGGTGCTCGGGGGCACCGGCCCGCAGGGCCGCGGGCTCGCGGTCCGGTTGGCGGCCTCGGGGCAGCGGATCCTGCTCGGTTCCCGTGACGCCGACCGGGCGGCCGACGTGGCCGCCGAGGTCGCCGGGCGCGCGCTGCCGGCCGCCGGTGGGGCCGAGGTCTCGGTGCAGGGCGGCTCGAACGTCGATGTCTCCGGCGCCGCTGACCTCGTGATCGTCGCCGTCCCGTACGCGGGGCACGCCGCCACGCTGGCCGAGCTCGCCGCGCCGCTGGCCGGAAAGATCGTCGTCGACTGCGTCGTGCCCATGGGCTTCGACGAGCTCGGCGCCTACGTGCTCGACGTGCCCGAGGGCAGCGTCACCCAGCAGGCGGCCGCGCTGCTGCCCGACAGCTCCGTGGTCGGCGCGTTCCACCACCTGTCCGCGGTGCTGCTCGAGGACCTCTCCCGCCCGACCCTGGACGGCGACGTGATGGTCGTGGGCGACGTGCGGGAGGCGACCGACACCGTGCAGGCGCTCGCCGGCCGGCTGCCGGGCATGCGCGGGGTCTACGCCGGGCGGCTGCGCAACGCGCGTCAGGTCGAGGCCCTCACCATCAACCTCGTGTCGGTCAACCGCCGGTACAAGGTGCACGCCGGCATCCGGGTCACCGACGTCTGATGGCGCTGGTCACGGGAGCGGCCCTGCGGGCGGCGCGACTGGGCCGCCCGGGCACCCGCTGACCGAGTGAGCCCGCGACCATGATGCTCTCGCCCCGCGACGACCAGGGGACGCCGCTCGAGGGCCCGTCGCCGCGGCGGGTGGTCTCACTCGTGCCGTCGCTGACCGAGGCGATCGCGGCGACGGACGCGGGGCTGCTGGTGGGCGCCACCGACTGGTGCTCCCATCCCGCGGATCTCGACGTCGCCCGGGTCGGCGGCACCAAGTGGCCGGATCTGGACGCGGTGCGGGCGCTGCACCCCGACCTCGTCGTCGCCAACGCCGAGGAGAACCGGGCGGAGGACGTGGCGGCGCTTCGCGCCGACGGGATCCGCGTCTGGGTCACCGCGCCGGCGACCGTCGCCGAGGCGCTCGACAGCCTCGGCGGGCTCTGCGCCGCGGTCGGCCGGCCCGATCCCGCGTGGCTGACCGGAGCCCGCGCGGTGTGGGCCGATCCGCCGCGGGTGCCACCGGTCACCGCCGTCGTCCCGATCTGGCGTCGTCCGTGGATGGTGCTGGGCCGGGACACCTTCGCCGGCGACGTGCTGGCGCGCCTCGGCGTCCGCAACGTGTTCGGCGACGACCTCGACCGGTACCCGAAGCTGGCGCCGGACCGCCCGGCGACGGTGGCGGCCGACCTGGTCGTCTTCCCCGATGAGCCCTACGCGTTCTCCGCGGACGACGGCCCCGAGGCGTGGCCGCAGGCTCGGCCGGTGTTCGTCAGCGGGCGGCACCTCACCTGGTACGGCCCGTCGCTGGCCGAGGCGCCCGAACTGCTCGTCCGGCAGCTCGGCGGCTGAGCGGGTCGGTGCCAGACTGCGACTGTGCTGCTGCTCGCCGGTGCCGTGGCGGTGCTGCACGGGGCCGCCGTCCTGTTCATGCTGACCGGGGCACTGCTCGCGCTGCGCTGGCCGCGCGTCCTGTGGGTGCACGTGCCGCTCACCCTGGCGATCCTCGCCATCTACGTGACCGGCACGGACTGCCCCCTGACGAACCTCGAGCTGTGGCTGCGGGCGCGCGCCGGGCAGCCGGGCTACACCGGAGGGTTCATCGGGCACTACATCACCGACCCGTTGGGCTTCCCGATCCATTCGCCGTCGACCCAGGTCGGCATCTCCGTAATTGCGGTCATGTCGAACCTGATCGGCTACGGTCTGCTGCTCATGCGGTACCGACGCGGGTGGGTCCACGTCGACTGACCGACACGCCCGGACCGCATGCTGCCGTTTCACGCGGCGGCCCGGGGGGGTAAGCCTGACGTAGCTCGGTTGTCGACCAGAGGTGGTCACGTGTCCGAACGCGGAAATGGAGAGCGCGGAGGTCACGGGGGGATAGTCAGCGCCGTTCGGGGTGCCCTGGAGCAGTTCGCCGGGCTCACCCAGCTGGAGCCGGTGGGTGCCACCGGCGTGCGTCGCGAGGAGCACGGCTGGTCCGTGCTCGTCGACGTCGTCGAGCTCGAACGGGTGCCGGCCACCACGAGCGTCATGGCCACGTACCGCGTGGATCTCGACGCCGACGGGGAGCTGACCGGGTACGAGCGCCTGCACCGGTTCACCCGCGGCTCGGTGGACTCGTCATGAGCGAGCCAGCGGTACGCCGCTCCGGTGGCATCGGTTCCGGCGCGCTCGGCCGGCAGCCCGACTCGCTCGCCGACGTGCTGGAACGGGTGCTGGACAAGGGCATCGTGATCGCCGGCGACATCGTCGTGAACGTCCTCGACATCGAGCTGCTCACCCTGAAGCTGCGGCTGTTCATCTCCTCTGCCGAGACCGCCCGCGAGATGGGCCTGGACTGGTGGAGTCATGACCCGTTCTTCTCCGGCCGCACACCCGAGGCGCTCGAGCGCGAGCAGGACGACGAGGTCCGCGCGCTGCGTGAACGGCTCGCCCAGCTCGAGGACGTCGTTCGTCGCGCCGGGCTGGACGGCGGCGACCTTGCACCGGAACAGGCCTCGGAAAACGCCCATGAGCTGACCGCCGAGGGGGACAGCCATGAGTGACGAGCTCGACCGGGTCGCCCGCGAGACCGCCCCCGACGTGCTGGCGGCGGCCCTCGAGCAGGCCCGCGAGCGGGCCACCGCGCGGCTGGCCGAACTGCTCACCGACGCCATCGTGGCGCAGGCCCTGGCCGGCACGGTCCCCGCCGCGGGCCCGGAGCCGCGTCCCCCCGAACGGCCGCCTCCCGAACCGCCGCCTCCCGAACCGCCGCCTCCCGAACCGCCGCCCCCGGAGCGGGCGGAGCAGGAACCCGCGGAGGCGCTCTACGCCTACGGCATCGCGTCGGCGGATCTCCGCCTACCCGAGGGCGTGCCCGGTGTCACCGGTGATGCGCGCCTGCAGCGGGTGGCACTCGACGATCTCGCCCTGCTGGTCAGCAGCGTGCGTCCGGCGCAGTTGCGGGTCGACGAGGACGACTTGTCGGAGAACGGGCGGCTCGCGACCCTCGCCCGCGGTCACGACGCTGTGGTGCGCGCCGCGGCCGACCTGGGGCCCGTTCTCCCCCTGCGCTTCGGCACCGTCGTCGTGGACGAGGCGGCCGCCCGCAGCCTGCTCCGGTCCCACGGTGACTCCGCCCGCGACCAGCTGCGCCGCATCGGCACCGCGCGGGAATGGGGCGTCAAGCTGGTGCGCAGCCTCGACGCCGAGCCGGTGCCGAGCGGCTCCCGGCCCAGCGATCGGCGTGGGGTCACCGGCACCGAGTACCTGACGCGCCGCCGGCAGGCTCTCGATCAGCAGGAGGCGGCCGAGGCCGGCGCCGAAAACGCCGTGAACCTGTTGCTGACCGCACTGCGCCCGCATGCGGTGGAGTCGCTTCAGCGCGGCGGTTCCCCGGGGTCCTCCCTGTTGCTCGACCTCGCCCTGCTGGTGTCGCCGGACGCCGAGACGGACTTCCTCGCCGCGGCGGCCGGGCTCGGGGAGCGGTTCGCCGGCGACGGCCTGGCCGTCGAGGTGAGCGGGCCGTGGCCGCCGTACTCGTTCGTATCCCTGGGGGACGGCGATGCGTGAGCAGCCCGGGATCCTCGGTGGCAACTCCAGCGGCACCAGCCTGGTCGAGCTCCTGGACCGGGTGGTGCACCGCGGCGCCTACGTCAGCGGCGACGTGACCATCTGCCTGGCCGGCATCGATCTCGTCCGGCTGGACCTGCGGCTGTTGCTGACGGCCGTGGCGGACTCGACGGCGGAGGGGGGCCGATGAGCGTGCGCGGTACCCCCCGACGGCTGGAAGGCAGCGGCGAGGACGTCGGCCGCGGCCTGGGCCGGCTGGTCGTCACCCTGCTCGAGGTCGTCCGCCAGGTGGTGGAGCGCCAGGCGCTGCGCCGCGTCGACGCCGGCGACCTCGACGACGAACAGATCGAACGGCTCGGCCGGGCCCTGATGCAGCTGGAGGACACCTTCGACGAACTGATCGAGCACTTCGGCGTCGTCCCGAACGACGTGTACCTGCCACTGGACCTCGCGGCGCTCGACAGCCGCACCGCCCCCCCGAGGAGAACCCCATGACCATGGCCAGCGTCAACCGCGCTCCCCGGCCCAGCAGCCTCGCCGACGTGCTCGACGTCGTCCTCGACAAGGGCATCGTCATCGACGCCTACGTGCGGGTGGCGGTGGTCGGCATCGAGCTCCTGACGATCGACGCGCGCATCGTGATCGCCAGCGTCGACACCTATCTGCGTTTCGCCGAGGCCGTGAACCGCCTGGACATCCAGCCCTCGGATCAGGTCGCGGGCCTGCCCGGGCTGATGAACGAGATCACCGAGGGCGGTGCGCGGTCCAAGACCAAGGGCGCGCTCACCGGTGCGAAGGAGAAGGTTCAGGACGTCGTCTCCTCGATCACCGGCGGGGGCGACGACGACGAGGACGAGGAGCGCGAGGACGACGAGCGCGAGAGCCGCCGCGCTGACCGCGGTGTCCCCGCCTCGCGGCGCCCGCGGTCGAGGCGGTGACCGTGCTGCTCGTCCACGGCCTGCTCCGCGAGCACGACCGCGAGGTGCTGGACCGGCTCGACACGGGACCGGTGCATCCGCGGGTGGTCGCCAGGGGTGCGCTGGCCGCGGCCGTGACGGAAGCACCCGACCACGCCCTGACGGCGGACGACGCGGTCGCGCATCTCGACCTGCTCGTCGCCCTCGCCGCCGACGTCCCCGTCCTGCCCCTGCCCCTGGGGACGACGGCGCCGGACGATGACGCCGTCCGCGAGGAGATGCTCACCCCGGCGGCGGACGCGCTCGAGCGGCAGCTGGCCGCGGTCGCCGACCTGGTCGAGATCCGTCTGGACATCGCCTTCGACACCGACGCGGTGGTCGCCGCCGGCACGCGCGGCGACCCGGAGATCGACCGGCTCGCCAAGAGGAGCCGGGCCCGTGGAGCGGGGCTCTCCGAGCGGATGGCCCTCGGGGAGGCGGTGGCCGCCCGGGTCGCGGACGTCGAGGCGTCGCTGGTGGAGGAGTGGACGGCGGAGCTGACCCTCCTGGCCGAGCGGTCCGTGGTGCTGAGCACCGACGAGCAGGTTCGCCGCACCGCCTTCTGCCTGCGCCGGGACCGCTTGGCGGAGGCCGATGCCGCGGTCGCCCGGCTCCGGGAGGCGGCGGCCGGCCGCGCCGTCGTCGAGTACGTGGGGCCGTTACCGCTCTACAGCTTCCTGGACGACTTGCCGCGGGCGCCGGAGCCCGCGCCGCGCTCACGATGGGGGTGGTGACCGAAGCGGACATCGTCGGTACGGGGGCCGACAGAAACAGCTGGGACGCATGACACCCGAACTCCACAGGAGGAGTGCAGTGACCGAGATCCCTGTCCCGAATCCGTCGATGCTCAAGCTGGGAGGCATAGCCCTGGCCGGATACGTCCTGGGCCGCTTCAAGAAGGGCCGAGCCGCCGTGGGCCTGGCCATGTGGGCGGCGGGAGTCAAGGCCGACCCCAAGGCCCTGCTGAGACAGGGCCTGATGACCCTCGCCAGCTCCGAGGAGGGGAAGGAACTGCTCTCTCAGTTGCGCGGACCGATGCTCGAGGCCGGCCGGAAGGTGGCGGGCGCGACCATCGAGGGCCAGGTGTCCGCCCTGACCAGCGCGCTGCAGAAGCGCACCGAGGCGATCAACACCGGCGCCCTGGTGAAGCCCGTGAAGGGCGTCGTCCCCGAGGGCGGGCCCCTGAAGGGCGTCGTCCCCCAGGACGAGGACTCGGCAGAGCAGGACGAGTACGAGGAGGAGCCCGACACCGGCGAGGAGGAAGAGGAGCCCGAGGAGGAGGGCGAGGAGGAAGAGGAGGAGGAAGAGGAGCCCGCCGAGGACGAGGCCCAGGCCGAAGACACCGGCGAGGAGGAAGAGGAGCCCGCCGAGGAGGAGGAAGAGGGCGAGGAGGAAGAGGAGGACGAGGCCGACCGCGCCGAGGAGCGGCGAGCCCGGCGCAAGCGACGGTCCGAGGAGGGGGCCCCGGCCAAGAAGATCGCGGCGAGCGCCCCCGCGAAGAAGTCGGCGAGCGCGCCGGCGAAGAAGGCCGCCCCCAACGCTCCGGCCAAGAAGACCGCGGCCACCGCCCCCGCCAAGAAGGCGGTCGGCGCGCCGGCGAAGAAGACCGCAGCCAGCGCTTCCGCCAAGAAGTCCGATGGCGGTGAGCCCACCAAGCGGGCCGTGCCGCAGAGCCGTGCCGCGCGTCGTCCCCGCAAGGAAGGAGACCGGTCATGACCAGCAGCAACGGTGGATCGCGAGAAGAGGGTGGCAGCCTGATCGGCTCCCTCGCCAGGAGCCCGGTCGTCGGCCGGCTCGGCGAGGCGGCCCGGGAGTATGCCAAGGCCCGCGGGTCCGACGTCGTGCGGAAGGTCGGCGACAAGGTCCAGGACGTCACCGGCTCACTCACCGACACGGCCGAGAGCGGGGGCTTCAAGGCCACCGCCGTCGGCGAGGCCGCGAAGCGGGTCGTCCAGGGTGACAACCCGGTCAAGGCGGCGCTCGGCGGGGTCGGTACCGGGCTCAAGGAGAAGGTCAAGGGTGCGCTGGGCAGGAGCGGCGGCGCCGGCGGGAACAAGAAGTTCATGTCCATCATCGAGGACATCCACGTGGGTGTGCCGGTGGACGTGGCCTACGACCAGTGGACGCAGTTCCAGGAGTTCGCGAGCTTCATGAAGGGCGTGGACTCGGTCGACCAGACCGACGAGGTCAACAGCAACTGGCGGGTCAAGGTGTTCAAGTCCCGCCGCAACTTCAAGTCCACCGTCACCGAGCAGATCCCCGACCGGAAGATCGCCTGGTCGGCCGAGGGCGCCAAGGGGACGACGAAGGGCGTCGTCACCTTCCACCCGCTCGCCGACGACCTGACCCAGGTCCTGCTGGTCATCGAGTACTACCCGCAGGGGCTCTTCGAGAAGACCGGCAACATCTGGCGGGCTCAGGGCCGCCGCACGCGGCTCGATCTCAAGCACTACCGGCGCTTCGTGATGATGCGCGGTGAGGCGACCGGCAGCTGGCGCGGGGAGATCCGCGACGGTGAGGTCGTGCGGTCGCCGGAGGAGGTCGAGGCGGACGAGCGCGCGGCCGAGGAGCAGGGCGCGCAGGGTGCCGAAGAGGGCGCCGAGGAAGGGGCCCAGGCGGAAGAGGCCGGCGAGGAGGCCGGCGAGGAGGCCGGTGAGGAGCCCGGCGAGGAGGAAGAGGAAGAGGAAGAGGAAGAGCCCGAGTACGCCGAGGCCGAGGCGGAAGAGGGCGAGGAAGAGGAGGAAGAGCCCGAGACCGGCGAGGGCGAGTACGAGGAAGAGGGCGAGGAGGAAGAAGGCGAGGAGGAAGAGCCCGAGACCGGCGAGGCCGAGGCGGAGGAGGGCGAGGAAGAGGAGGAAGAGCCCGAGACCGGCGAGGGCGAGTACGAGGAAGAGGGCGAGGAGGAAGAGCCCGAGGCGGAGGAGGCCCGGAGACGGCCGGCCCGCCGAGGCCGCCGCCGGGAACCGGCGGTAGCCCGATGAGTCCCGCCCGATGAGTCCCGCCCCGATGATCAGGGAAGAGAGGTAGCCCGTGTCCCAGTCCGATGAGGTCGACGTCCTGGCTCCGGAGCGGGAGGCCACCCGCGTCCTCACGGTGCGCGAGCAGGTCCTCGACCTGCTGCTCGAGAAGGTGGAGTCCGACCGCTACCCGTCCTCGACGATGCTCGACGAGATCGAGCGGCTGCTGACGCCGTGGCGGCGGGAGGACTACGCCGACGTCCTGCTCGAGAAGGTCAGGAGGGACAAGTACCCGAGCCGGGACATGATCAAGAGATTGCTCCGGCTCTCCTCCTGACGCGGGGTGCGGCCGGAGTGCTCAGCTCGCCAGCAGCCGCGCGTGCGGCAGCCCCTGTGAACCGCTGGTGCCCGGAACCCTCATGGTTCCGGGCACCAGCGGTTCGACAGTGCCGCTAGTCGAACGAGTGCTCCGGGCCGGGGAACACCCCGCCGCGCACGTCGTCGGCGTACTCGCGGGCGGCCCGCAGCAGCTCGGCACGCAGGTCGGCGTACTTCTTCACGAACTTCGGCACCCGGCCGCCGGTGAACCCGGCCATGTCGGGCCAGACCAGCACCTGGGCGTCGCAGTCGACGCCCGCGCCGATGCCGATCGTCGGGATGGTGAGCTCCTTGGTCACCTGGCCGGCGATCTCGGCGGGCACCATCTCCATGACGACGGCGAACGCGCCGGCGTCCTGCACCGCGTGGGCGTCGGCGCGCAGCTTCTCGGCCCCGGCGCCGCGGCCCTGCACCCGGAAACCGCCCAGGTTGTGCTCGCTCTGCGGCGTGAAGCCGATGTGCGCCATCACCGGGATGCCGGCCTCGGTCATCATCCGGATCTGCGGCGCGACCCGCACCCCGCCCTCGAGCTTGACCGCCTGCGCGCCGCCCTCCTTCATCAGCCGGACGGCGGTGGCCAGCGCCTGCTCCGGGCCGGCCTCGTAGCTGCCGAAGGGCATGTCCGCGACGATCAGCGAGCGCTTCGTCGACCGGGTGACCGCCTTCGTCATGAGCAGGATGTCCTCGACCGTCACCGGCACCGTCGACGACAGCCCGAGGACGACGTTGCCGCTCGAGTCACCGACCAGCATCACCGGGATGCCGGCCTCCTCGAACACCGAGGCGCTGACCGTGTCGTAGGCGGTGAGCATCGCCCACTTCTCGCCGCGCTCCTTCGCCTGCTGCAGGTGGTGCACCCGCACCCGCGCCGACGAGGTCCCGCCGTAGAGCACCGACTCGCTCATAGTGCCGCTCCTTCGCGGACGCTGGGCAGGCTCTCCCGCCACCGGTTGGTGATGGGCAGCCGCCGATCACGTCCGAACGCCTTCAGGCTGATCTTCGTTCCCGGCGCCGACTGGCGGCGCTTGAACTCGGCGGTGTCCACCAATCGGAGCACTCGGGCGACCACCTCCGGGTCGTGCCCGCGCTCGAGCAGCTCGGCCATGCCGAGGTCGCGGTCGACGTAGTCGGCCACCACCGCGTCGAGCTCCTCGTAGGAGGGCAGCGAGTCGCTGTCCTGCTGGCCGGGGGCGAGCTCGGCCGACGGCGGCTTGTCGATGGAGTTCTGCGGGATCGGCTCGATCTCACCGCGGCGCCGCGCCTCCGCGTTGCGCCAACGGGCCAGCTCCCAGACCAGGGTCTTCGGCACGTCCTTGATCGGGGCGAACCCGCCGGCCGCGTCGCCGTAGAGGGTCGAGTAGCCGACGGCGACCTCGCTCTTGTTGCTGGTGGCCAGCAGCAGGTGGCCGTGCTGGTTCGACAGCCCCATGAGCAGCGTGCCGCGCACGCGTGCCTGCAGGTTCTCCGCCGCGACACCCGCCAGGTCGACCGAGCCGGAGAAGGCGTCGACGATCGGCGCGATCGGCACCACCGAGTAGTGCAGCCCCAGGCGCTTCGCCGAGTCCTCGGCGTCGGAGAGCGAGTGCTCGCTGGAGTACTTCGACGGCAGCCCGACGCCGTACACGCGGTCGGCACCCAGGGCGTCGACGGCGAGCGCGGCGACCAGCGCCGAGTCGATGCCGCCGGAGAGGCCGAGCACGACCGAGGGCATGCCGTTCTTGTCGATGAAGTCGCGCAGGCCCAGCACCAGCGCCCGCCAGACCTCCTCGCAGTCCGAGAGCGGCTCGACGACCAGCCCGGGAACGGCCTCGAAGGCGGGAACCGGGGCCTCGGACAGGACGTGCCGGGTCACGGTCATCGGCCCGATCCGGCCCTCGCGGCGGTCGGGTACCGACGACGGGTCGAACCCCAGGTCGACGGTGAGCAGGTGCTCGACGAACTGCGGGGCGCGGGCGAGCAGTTCGCCGTCGGCGCCGACCGCGAGCGAGTCGCCGTCGAAGACCAGCTCGTCCTGACCGCCCACCTGGTTGCAGTACAGCACCGGCGCCTGCGCCTCGGCGGCCCGGCGGCGCACCAGCGGCAGCCGCAGGTCGTCCTTCGCGCGCTCGTACGGCGAGGCGTTGGGGGAGACGACGAGGTCGACCCCGGCCTGGCCGGCGACCCCGCACGGACCTCCCTCGACCCAGAGGTCCTCGCAGATGGTCAGCGCCACGTCGACTCCGTGCAGCCGCACGATCGGCAGCTCGGTGCCCGGCACGAAATAGCGGGCCTCGTCGAAGACGCCGTAGTTGGGCAGGTGCCGCTTGTAGTAGCGGACGACGACCTCGCCGCCGTGCAGCAGGGCGGCGGCGTTGCGCGGGGCGCCGTGCCGGGGGTTGGCGTCGCCGGGCCGGTCGTGGTCGTCGTCCGCCGGGATCGAGTCGACCGGGGCCGGTCCGGCGCCCTCGGTGTGCGCCAGGTACCCGACGACGACGGCGAGCTCGCCCAGCCCCTGCTCCTCGAGCGTCGCGGCGAGGTCGACCAGCGCGTGCTCGCTGGCCCGCGCGAAGGACTCACGGAGCACGAGGTCCTCGGGCGGATATCCGGTGAGGGTCATCTCGGGGAACACCACCAGGTGCGCCCCGGCGGCGGCCGCCTTCGCTGCCCACCTGGTCACCAGCTCCGCGTTCCCGGAGAGGTCACCGACGCGGGTGTCGACCTGGGCCAGGGCCACCCGCAGCTGCACCGGCTGCTGATCGTTCACGGGGTCAGTCTGGTCGCCGTCCCGCAGCGGTGGCGAGTGGGGGAGACAGTGACCGCCGTCACGGCCGGCTCAACGCGACCATCAGCTCACGGCGGCTGTTGACGCCGACCTTGTCGAAGGCGCCCCGGAGGTGCTCCTGGACGGTGTACTCCGACAGGTGTAGCTGCGCGACGATCTGACGGGTCGATGACCCCCGGAGCACCAGTTCGGTCACCCGCTGCTGCGCCGGCGTGAGGCCGTGCGCCGCGAGCAGGAGGGACGTGACCTGCTGCGGCGGAGCCTGGGTCAGGACGACGGCGATCGCGGGAGGGTCCGAGCCGTGCAGCACCGAGGAGGAGACGGTTGCCCACCGGGCGTCCCGGGTGCGCAGCCGCGCCTCCCGAGGGGGAGTCCCCGCCGGGGCGTGCAGATGCTGGGCGGCCACCGCCCGCACGGCCACGGGGAGGTCCCCCTGGGGCGCCGCCTCGTCCTCCAGTGCGTCGAGCCACTGCTCGGCGGCCGCGTTCATCGACAGCGCCGCGCCGTCCGGCCCCACCAGGACGACGCCGGGACCGTCGGGCGGGGGATCGGCCGAGGACGGGGAGGCCAGTCCCCGGCGCAGGCCGCGGGCCAGGTGCGGGGCGAGCCGGCCGACCAGCCGCACCTCCTGCGCGCTGAACCCGGCTGCGGCCCGCTCCCGGTGGAGGCAGAGGGCGCCCCAGCACCAGCCGTCGCAGACCAGGGCGGCCCGCAGCTCGTCGCCCAGCTCGAGGGGGGCCATGACCTCCCGGTACCGCTCGCTGGAGGCGCGGTCGCCGTGCGTGGCGTCATCCAGGGAGCGGACGTGGCCCGGCGTCCCGGCGAGCTCGACGAAGTGGTTGACGTCGGACCCGCCGAGTTCGTTCGCCAGGAACTGCTCGGCCGCGCTCGTCAGAGGCACGTCCTGGTGGGCGGAGGTGAACAGGAGCGTCGACGGGTCCACGGTGCCGAAGAACGCCGCGTCGACGGTCATCACCCTGCGCAGGCGGACGAGCAGCTCGTGACGCAGCGCATCGGCGTCCAGACCGGTGTAGCAGAGCTGCACCAGCCGGTCGACGGCGTCGCCGCCGAGCCGCGCGGCCACTGACCGAACGCTACGCGGGGACCGGCGTGCTGTCTGCCGTGCGCACCACCCCGAGTGCGGTCAGCATCCCGAGGTCGTCGAGCTGCGCCCAGCGCTCGGCCACGAGCCCGTCGGCGATCCGGAAGACGTTGATCCCGTGCAGCGTCAGGGTTCGTCCGGACGGCGGCACGCCGAGGAGGGTGCCGCGGTGTGTGCCAGTGGCGGTGAAGTGCTCGACGACGATGTCGCCCTCCGCGACGAGCCGGTGCAGGTCGCTGTGCCAGTCGGGGCACGCCGCCCGGATCATCTCCCCGGCGGTTCGCCACCCCTCCCGGTCAGGGGAGACGCCCATCGGCGGGTTGTGATCCACGTAGTCCTCCGCCAGGTACCTGTCGACGGCCGAGAGGTCGCCACGGGTGTACAGCGCGTCGATGAACTCGCGGACGATGGTCTTGTTGCGCTCGATGTCGGTCATGGGACCGATGGTGGAAGTCGCCGCGGCCCGCGCCTA
>Ga0308173_10000703_pt1 | contig 15015 bp, 15 predicted proteins | sample PhyPR1_FD_203716 | JGI IMG/M metagenome (GOLD analysis project Ga0308173, IMG submission 203716) | Soil microbial communities from UC Gill Tract Community Farm, Albany, California, United States - DLSLS.P.R1 | ecosystem: Environmental > Terrestrial > Soil > Agricultural land | place: USA...
GGCCGAGTTGGCGGCGGCGAAGAAGTTCGGCACCGCAACCACGACCGTGGCGAACTCGATCGCCAACGGGTTCCTGAAGACGCTGGAGACTGGCAGCGCGGCGGCGATCGCTTCGGCGATCAAGTCGATGAACTCGAAGCTGCAGGCCGCGGGTGCGGGTGGGCTCGTCGCGGGGAATCTGGCGACGTCGTCCAGGTTGCAGTCGTTGGCGAATCAGCGGGCGTCGATTCAGTCGAGGATTGCGACGGCGCAGCAGTACGCGTCGGATCAGTCGTCGTCGCTGGGTGACTTCCTGGCGTTGTCGAACACGCCGTCCGCGAGCATTGCGAGCCTGATTTCGCGTATGGCGGACCGGCAGAAGCAGGCCTCGGGTTTTGCGTCTGAGGTGTCGGATCTGTCGAAGCGGGGCCTGGACAAGTCGCTGCTGTCGCAGTTGGCGGAGGCCGGTCCGGGCAGCCAGTTGGCGTCGCTGCTGTCGAAGGCTTCGGCGTCGGACATTGCGCAGTTGAACAAGCTGGCCGCGTCGCAGCAGAAGCTGACGGTCTCGTTCGGGCAGACCATGGCTGACGCGTTGTACGACTCCGGGGCGAACGCCGGGCGCGGGTTCCTGTCGGGTCTGCAGGCGCAGGAGAAGCAGATCCAGGCGGAGATGAACCGGCTGGCCGCAGGCATGGTCGCCACGATCAAGAAGAAGCTCGGAATCAAGAGCCCTTCGACGGTCTTCCGTGACCAGGTCGGCAAGCAGGTCGTCATGGGTGCGGCGGCGGGTGTGCGGCAGTACGGGCACCACGCGACACGTGAGGTGCAGCGGATGGCCGACACCATGGCCGCAGTCCGCGCCCGCACCGGCGCCGGCAGCTCACGGGGCGGTAGCGGTGACGAGATCCATCACCACTACAGCACGACCTACGAGATCAACGCCCGGACCGTCGACCTCGACCAGCAGCAGTTGGAAGTGGTGCAGCGCCGGGCTGAGGCCCGTCAGCGTGTTGGCCGGCCGCGGTAGAAGGGGGTAGCTGGTGCCGATCTATGTCGGGGTCGTTGCGCCGACTCCCCCTCCTCCGGTCACGCCGCCGCCCCCGGTCATGGTTCCGGAGGTCGGGTATGCGTCGATCTCCTACATCGACCCGCACGGCACGGTGTGGCCGATGACGGACCAGTGCCGGGGCTACTACGCCTTGGCGGAGGGCGTCAGCGGCCTGGGCGCGGCCCCGGTGACCTTGACGACGGACCCCCTGCCGCGGGGCGGTGTGAAGTTGCGGCATGTGCAGCCGCAGGCCCGCACGATCGTGTGGCCCGTGCACGTCCAAGCGGCCACGCACCAGGACTTCGTTGATCTGTGGCGGAGTCTCGGCAAGGCCTTCACGGACACTCTCCGGTACGGGCCCGGCACTCTGGAAATCGCCCGACCCGACGGGCGGCGACGTCAGATCCGGGTCCGCTACCAGGAGGGCTGGGAGGGTCTCGGCCAGGCGGGCACGGGGATTTCCTGGGACAACGCCGTGGTGACCCTTCTGGCGGAGGACCCGTACTACTTCGATCCGGAGCCGGTCACGGTCACCTTGACGACGGGCACGCCAGCGGACTTCCTGAACCCGTACCTGACGGTGTCGTCCGCTGAGGTGCTGGGTTCGACGACCATCACCAACCCTGGTGACGTGGACGCGTGGCCGTCGTGGACGATCACGGGCCCTGCGACGCTGGCGACGATCACCCGGAACGACACCGGTGAGGCGTTCGTCCTCGACCCGAACGCAACAGGCATCGGCCACGGGAACCTGCTGCTCGGGCAGTCGGTGACGGTGACGACGGACCCGCCGTCGGTGCGGTATCAGGACGGCACGAACTGGATCGGGTCGTTGAACTGGCCGTCGGCTGTGCTGTGGGGTCTGCAGCCCGGAGAGAACGACCTGACCATCGAAGTCGACGGCGCTGGCACGGGCTCGGAGGTCACGTTGACGTTCTACGCCCGCTACGAGATGGCCTGACATGGCGATCACACTGCTGGTCACCGACAAGGACCTCGTCGTGCAGGGCGATCCGCTGAGCGGGTGGACCGGTCTGACCTGCGACCTGAACTTCAACCAGCCCGCCGCGGGCACGGTGACGCTCCCGGCGTATCCGGATGTGATGGCGCAGTTGCAGCCGGGGAATCGGCTGGTGGTGATCCGGGACGGGGCGATCTGGTGCGCCGGGCCCATGGAGTCCCCGCAAGAGTTCACATGGGACCTCGACTCCAACACCGACCCGGGCACCGTCAGCGTCAACTTCAGCGACGATCTCGCCAGGGTCGCCGGATGCCTGACCTACCCCGATGCAACGAAGGCTTTCAACCTGCAGCCTGCGGACACCACGGCGCGGGCGATCAGCTCCACCAACGCGGAGACGATCATCCGGACGCTCGTCAACGAGAACTGCGGGCCAGGCGCGATCGCCGCGAGGCGTATCGAGCAGCTGGTCCTCGACTCGGTGGCCAGCGTCGGCAGCAGCACGTCGATCAGCACCCGGTTCGAGGCGCTGCTGGACGTGTGCCGCACCGTCGCGGCCACCGACGGGCTTGGGTTCCGCACAAGGCAGGACGGCAACGCCATCAAGTTCGGGGTGTACCTGCCGCAGGACCGCACCGCAACCGCACGGTTCAGCCGGGACCTCGGCAACCTGCGGTCCATCTCCTACGCCCTCGTCGCACCCCTGGCGACCGCCGAACTCGTGCAGGGCGGCGACATCACCACCGCCACCGGCGTGTACGTCGAGGTCGACTCCGGCGCCGACACCGACTGGTACCGCGTCGAGAAGCTGCAAGACCAGTCCGGCATAGCCGATGACGCCGACGGCGAACTCACCCAGGCCGGGAACCTCGCCCTCGGCGACGACAACCCGCAATCGTCCCTGTCCACCGTCACTGTCGACACCGACGACCTGAAGGCCGGCCGCGATTTCTTCCTCGGCGACAAGGTCACCGTCGTCCTCCCGACCGGGCTTGAGGTGCAGGACGTGGTCCGCACGATCAGCCTCGCAGCCGACCCCGAAGGTGGCGAAGTCGTCACCTCGGTCGTCGGCAACCAAGACCAATCCACCGCATCGGCGACGACCCGCGTCGTCCGTGAGCTGAGCCGCCGGCTCGGCCGTCTCGAATCCAGGAGGTGACCCTGTGGCGCAGTCGTCATGGCCGTCCCCAGACTCGTCCCGCACGGTCACTGACCTGCAGTACGAGCGTCTCGTCACACCCCAGTACATGGACGGCCTCAGCGGCAGCCCCACGGATGCCGCACTCGTCACCGCCGACGGCTCCGGCATGCACGTGTTCGTTGCCGCGTCGCGGTATGGGCAGGTACGTGGCCGCGGCTGGACGTCCGGCACTTCGGCGCTGACGCTGACCATCAGCAGCAACACGTCCGGAGCGACCCGCACCGACCTCGTTGTTCTCGGCCTGAGCCGCTCCACGTGGGACGTCACCGTGTACGTGAAGACCGGCACGCCCGGCTCCGGCGCACCGAGCTTGCAGACCGACACCGGTGACACCGGCACCTACGAGATCCCCCTCGCCGAGGTGACCGTCATCAACGGGGCGTCGGCGATTTCGTCGAGCCAGGTGAAGACCCGCCACTGGTACGCCCGCCCCGACGGCGTCGCGTCGGCCGGTGCGGACACGCGGCCGCCATCGCCGTGGCCCGGGATGCGGCTGTGGGAGAACGGCTCCAGCTACGTGTGGAACGGCTCCATTTGGGAGGTCACCTCCGGCCTTCCGTCCCCGGTCACCTCCACGCAGTCCGTGGACGTCACCGGTGCCCCCCAGACCCCGCCGGGCTTCGAAGGCACGGCCACGTGGATCGACGTCAACTCCGCGTGCTGGACGCCCGTCACGTTCACGGTGCCGCAGTCCGGGCGCGTCGCGATCACCATCGGCGGCTGGATCGAGAACCGGCAGGACACGTCGAGCACGATCTGGCTGTCGTATCGCGGATCCGGCGGCGGATTCACCGCGGGCACCAGCTCGTCCGTGATGAACCCCCGTGGTCTGTCCGTGAGGAACGGGCGCCTGGTGGCCAGCAAGCGGCGCCTGTTCACGGGCCTCACGCCGGGGGCCACCGTCACGCTCATCCCCGTGTACTTCACGGGCGCCTACTCAGGCGACAGCAACGTGTCTGCCATCCGTGATGGCAACCTGATCGTGGAGCCGATGCCGTGACCCGCCACATGTACGGCCAAGGACCGGCCGACTGGACGTTCTCCGTCGGTGACGCTGACACCGCGACGCTGGCCGGCGCGGTCAACCTTACGTTCTGGAGCTCTCAGACGTCCGGGACGCAGTACACGGACCTGCTGAACGCCTCGGGGTCCCCGATAACTTCGGTCACCAGCAGCGACGGCTCCAGTGGTCTGCCGGTGGGTACGATCCCGCTGTTCTTCGGCCCCGACAGCATCACGTCGATGTGGGCGGACGGCGGTGGCGGCTACCGGTCGCTGGTGACGGCCCACGACGGGTTCGCGTTCAGCGACGACGCACGATTCGGTGAAGTCGCCGGCCTGACAGTCTCAGGTACCGCCGCTGCGGGACGCTACCTGCGGGCCACGAGCTCTGCTGGCGCCGAGTACACCAACGACGGCACCACCGACTGGCTGAACGTGCAGTCGCCCGCCTACTCCGGTGGCGCTGCCGGTGACGGCACCACAGACGACACGGCGGCGATCCAGGCCGCCCTGACGGCATGCCCGCCCGGCGGCGTCGTGTATTTGCCCGCAGGTTCCTACGCGACGAGTGCGCCTCTCACGATCCCGCCGGAGGTGACCCTTCGGGGCGGTCGCGGCGGCCACATCGACGACCTGTCCACGCCCACCCTGAAGCCCCTGGCTAGCTTCACGGGCGCGGCCGTGCTGCTCATGGTCGACCAGACCACTGGCGGCTACTCGCGGGCCAGCACGGAGCAGCGTATCGAGCACGTCAGCATCGACGGATCCGCGCTCCCTGCGGGCTCGGTCGACGGGATTCAGGCGCAGGGCTACGTCCACGGCGTGTACCTGACTGATGTGCAGATCCGGCACATCCCGAACCACGGCATCAACCCGGTGACGAACAGTTCCGGGTCGCCGTATTCGTGGCGGTGCACCCGCGTGCACGTCTCGGCGTCGGGCGGCATCGGGATCACCGCGTCGATGACGGACACCACGTGGCTGGACTGTGAGGTCATCGGCGCGGGATCCCACGGCTGGTTCGTCGGCGGCGGCGCGAACGCCGTCTACATTGGGTGCCGTTCCGAGTGGTCCAGCCTCGACGGGTTCAACTTCGGCTCTGGCACGGGCACGGGCTCCGGCTCCGGTGGCCCGCTGTTCGTCGGCTGCACCACGGACCGCAACGCCCAGAACGGCATGATGATCCCGTCCGCCGCCAACGGGAACGGGCCTATCACTATCACCGGCTGCTCGTTCCGCCGTGACGGCTCGGGGGCGACGAGCAGCGGCTACGCGGGCATCAACATCAATACCTCGACGCAGCCCGTCACGATCACTGGCTGCCAGGTGTACCCCGGCACATCGGATAGCGGCACCGGGAACGCATCACCCCAGTACGGCCTGTCCGTGACCGGCGTGACGTCGGTGTCGGTGTCGGGCAGCCACTTCCACGCGATCAGCGAAGGCGTTCACGACGGCGGCAGCAACACCCGCTTCGCTCGCGGGCTGAACATCACCGAACGGACCGGCACCACGAGTTCCCCGACGACCGTCACCCGCGGCGTGCAGACCTACGGCACAACCGGAGGCAGTCTCGACGTTCCCGAGCACCTGGCCGGAGTCCCGCACCCGCGGGAGCACGGCCTGGCCGCGTGGTCGTTCCCGCCCGAGCAGGTCGTCAGCGGCAAGGCTGGCACGGCCGGCACTTTGTATCTGGCGCAACTGTATGTGCCGCGGCCGGTGACTGCGACGAAGCTGTGCTGGGGCATCAACACTGCCGGGTCCGGGGCTGTGGCCGGGCAGAACTGGGTCGGCCTGTACTCGGCGGCCGGTTCGCTACTGGCCAGCGCCGGGGTGGATGCCCGGGTCAGCACGTCCGGGGCGTGGCAGGAGACAATCACCGGGACGGCTCTGACGCCGGGCTCCTACTGGATCGCTTTCCTGATCAACGCGACGACGATGCCGCAGATTTACCGGGGCGGCGACGTGTCCGCTGGGCTGATGAACCTTGGTCTGTCTGGTGCGACGTTGCGGTGGGCGACGAACGGCACTGGTCTGACCGCGTTGCCATCGAGCATCACCCCCGGCAGCAACACCAGCGCACAGTTCGCGTACTTCGGCGCGGTCGGCTGATGCCGATCCAAGCCCCGACACCCGTGACTCCGGCAGCCCCGGCGGTGGTCGCGTTCATCGCTGCCCTGCCGGGTGTGACGGTTGCCGTGGGCGGCTGCCCCGCCGGGGCGCCTACGAGCGGCCTGGTGGTGGCGTGGGCTCAGGTGTCGGATGCCGCCGCGCCAGGCGGTGTGCGCCTGGATCCGGTGTTTGTGGCGACCGGTAGGGCGTGGACCCCGGATCAGTTCCGTGCCATCTACGGGCCGCAGGGCACTTTCACGGTCGCCGTCCCTTAGCTCATCCGCCCCAACGTCCCGCCGCATGCGGGGCTTTCCCATGTCCAAGGAGCACCGTGACCACCCACACCCGCCGCTACGGCCGGCGGGCGCCCAAGCGCGCCCCCGCGATCCAGTTCTCCCGCGTCCGCCGCGGCACCGCCACCCCGCCGGCTCACCCCACGGCTGCCGACAACCTGGCCCTCCTGAAGGGCGGATGGGCCCTTCTTGGGAACGACGTGGCTGGGGATTGCGTCGCCGTGACGTGGGCGAACGTGCGGCGGCTCGTCACCGCGATCCTCGGGGCCCGCGAGGTGTACCCGACGCAGGACGAGGTGTGGGCCGTCTACAAGACGCAGAACCCGAAGTTCAACCCGAACGGCACGGCGGCCACCAACGGCCCGGGGTCGAAGTACGACGAGGGCATGGACATCCAGACGCTGCTGGAGTACCTCGTGAAGGTCGGCGGCCCGGACGGCGTGAAGGCCCTCGCGTTCGCGCAGGTCAACCCGCAGAGCGTCGAGGACGTCAAGGCCGCCCTCGCGATCTTCGGCTACGTGTGGACCGGCATCAACGTCCTGGAGATCAACCAGGAAGAGTTCGCCGACGAGCAGCCCTGGGACTACTCCCGCACCTCCCCGGACGATGGCGGCCACTCCGTCATCACCGGCGGATACGGCGCCCCCGGCGCCGGCCCGCTCGGCGGCGACGAGCGGTTCATCACCTGGGCCGAAGAGACCTCGTTCACCGACAACTACTGGCGGCGCGAGGTCGAAGAGGCGTGGGTCGTGATCTGGCCCGAGCACCTCCAGGACAAGACGTTCCTCGCCGGCGTCGACGTCGCAGCGCTCGCCGCGGACTACACGGCCATCACCGGGAAGCCCTTCCCGGCCGTCATCCCTCCGCAGCCCACCCCCACGCCGACTCCGACACCGGCGCCGACGGTGGACCAGAACGTCCTGGCCGCCTACCAGCACCTGCAGACTTGGTACAGGGAACAGGGAGTCTGACGTGGGCGTCTACGGCCAGGACTGGTCGTCATTCCAGTCGACCACGCTGCCGACGACGGGCCTCGGCTTCGCGGTGGTCAAGCAGACCGAAGGCCTGACGTACACCAACCCGAACGCGGCCGGGCAGGTCGCCCACGCCAGAGCGAACAAGCTCATCGTCGGGCACTACCACTACCCGCACATGGCCAACAGCCCGGCAGCGGAAGCGGATCGTTTCCTCGCCGTGTCGAAGCGGGCCGCCGGGGACTTCCTCGTCCTCGACTGGGAGGGCTACGACAAGTCCAACGATGGCGTCCCCTTCTCCACACAGGTCGCCTACAAGAAGGCGTGGCTCGCCCACGTCCAGGCCGCCGTTCCACACCTGCAGACCGGCACCTACGCCAACACCAACTACCTCAACCGCGACCTGGCCGGCGCATACGGCGACTTCCTATGGATCGCCACCGCTGACCGGCCCGCCGGCCAGCCCGGCATCAGCCACAAGTGGCTGTTCCACCAGTACGGGGCGTCCGGCATCGACCGCGACTACTGCCCCCTCACTCTCGCCGCGCTGAAGGCGTGGACCCACGCAAAGGAAAACCCGGAGGACGACGTGGCCTGGACCGATCGACTCACCATCGCCAAGGGCCCGTGGTCCGACAAGGCGCAGACCGCCACAGCTGAGGACTGGCTGATGGCCGGCAACCTCAAGGCCGGCGCGGCCGTGGCTGGTGTGCAGGCGCTGACCGCCCAGGTCGGCGCGCTCACCAAGCTCGTCGCCGAGATGGCCACCGCTCTGGCCAAGGGTGGAGGGCTGACCGCCGAGCAGGCCGAGGCCGCAGCCACAGCCGGCGCGCAGGCCGCGCTCGCGGAACTCGGCCACGCCCTCGACGGCGCCAACCCCACCACCTAACCCCAACCAGCAGAAACGGATCACCATGGGAACCACAACTCAGCGGTGGATGGTCGAGGCGAAGGTCGTCGCCGCCACCGCCATCTCCACCGGCGTAGGTATCGGTGTCGCCATCCTCAACGACGTCGAAGCCGACCACTCTCTGCTCGGCGGGATGCCCGCCTGGGCGCAGGCCCTCGTCCTCGTCGTCGTGCCCCCGGTCGCGACGTTCCTCGCCGGATACCAGGCCAAGCACACCCCGCGCACCGTCAAGCGCGGCTAGCTGCCGCCCGGGGGGAAGCAAGGGGACAACTTCATGTTCAGACGGTTCGGGTTGTTTCTCGCGCAGCAACCAACCGACCCCACCGGGGCACTGCTGCAATACGGGGCGCTCGGGGTCCTCACCCTCCTCGCGGTGATCGCGGTGCGGGTGATGTACCTGCGAATGGTGCAGCAGTACGACCGGGAGCGAGAACGAGCCGACCGCCTGGAGGCAGAGCTTCGGGAGCTCAACACCACCATCCGCGGCGACTACGTGGGCACGATCGGCAACGCGACCAGGGCCATCTCCGAGGCCACAGACGCGGTATCCAACGCACTGGCGGCGGTGAGGCGAGATGGGCGGCGTTGACGATGAGCTCCTGCAGGAAACCGAACGCATCCGCCGCCGCTTGAAGGAGGCGGGGGATGCGCTCGACCAGTTCGTGGATCAGCTCACAGAGTTGACGGCACAGCTTGTGCGAGACACAGGAGGGGGTGGACGGAATGACGATGCTGCCGCCTCACCAGGATGACCAGCCTGAAGACGAGGTTTTCGACGACCGGGACGCGCGAATCGAGTCTTTGGCGAAGCAGGCGGAGGCCCTCAGCGCGGGTGTCACTGACCTGATGAACGGCACTGGGACGGCGATTGTCGGGTTGGCGAAGCGTGGCCGGTCCACGCGCCGCCTGGTCATGATGATCGGCCTGTCTCTCGTGCTGGACGTGCTTTTGACGCTTGCGGTCACGTTCACTGTGACCCGCATGGAAGGCACCTCGAATCGGGTGGACAAGCTGTCGTCGAACCTGCGGCAGCAGACCTGCGGGATCCTGCAGATCCTGGTGAACGCGGACACTCCGCAGGCCGCCGCGATGGCGAAAGCCCGGGGTGACGACATGAAGGCCCGCGCGAACTCGTTCCAGCTCATCCACCACTCCTACGCCGCACTGACCTGCGCACAGCTCATCAAGTAACGCACAACACCAACGCCCCCACCTGGCTTCGGCCGGGTGGGGGCGTTGTCGTGCGTTCAGGGCTTAGCGCTGGTGGATGTTGGTGGTGGAGCTTCCGAGCCAGCGGTTGGTGTTGTGGACGTGGGTGGTGTTGGTGACGCGGGGTCGGCGGGCGACGAGGGCGGGGAGGGTGCGGGCGGCCCCGTACAGGCAGAAGCCGAGGACGAGCGTTCCACTGCCGATGCCGCTTGCCACCCCCACGGCTTGCGCGAAGCCCCAGCCCACACCGGCGGCAAGAGCTCCGCCTCCGACGCCAGCACCGAGCATCCGCTGGGCGACAGGGTCCAGGAGAGGTTGCGGGGTGAGGTCGCGGGGCTGGTAGACGACAGGGGCCTGCACGTACTCGGCGGGTACGGCGACGGAGTTCGACGGGTTGTAGGGGTCGGGCAGGTAGACGATGGGGCCGGGCCGGTAGGGCTCGACGTGCCCGGTGATGGGCTCCGGCTGGTAGGTGGTGGGCTGCCCGGTCGTGGCGGGCCGCCGGTCGGGCAGCATCAGGGGTCTCCTAGGCGTTGGCGGGTTCGGTGGCCTTGCCGCTGCCCTGGCAGGGGCCGCAGGCGACGACGATCTGCTGGCCGCCGAACGCGGAGTACAGGGCGCCCTTGCCGGCGCACTGCCAGCACTCGCCCGGCTTGGCTCGGCGGCTGGAGTTCTGCTTCTCCCACTGCTGGTCGGTCATCCCGGAGTCGGTGACTGTCTTCGACACGGGCGTGGGCTGCTTTTTCGGCATCGGGGCCGGTCCCCTCTGGCTGATGGGTTTGGCTGTTTCGGGGAGTTGCGCATACCAGGACCCGCCGACGGACACCCCGGCGTGGGTGTTGCGTTCGTGGGTGCGCAGGGCCCCGGTGGCGGTTTTGGCGTCCCGATACCTCGGCTTCTCGCGCTTCCCGCAGGGGCACTGCCAGCCGATGAGCCCGGACCGCTTGTCGGGGCCGAAGCGGGCCTGCCGGGCGACCGCCGCACGGGACACGCTGTTCGTGGCGGGCTTGGCAGGGCAGGGCTTCGATCCGGTGAAGTTGCCGTCTTTACCCTTGGTGTAGATCGTTCCGGTGCCGTGGCACTTCGCGCACCCGGCGTGCGTGGCACGGAGGATCGCGGCGTCCTTCCGGGTGCGGACGGTGGCGCGGCGGCCCTCGGCCTGGCGGGCGATGAACAGGGCCAGCCGGATCGCCATCCGCTCCGGGAACGACTTGCCGCGGGGACGGACCGAAAGGCGCTTGCCCGCGGCGGGCTTGCGGCGCGCCGCGCTCCTGCGGGCGGCCGTTCTCCGGGCGGCGGGACGCTTCTTGGCTGGCATGAGTGGGAGCCTTCCTTCCGTGTCACATATGCGGATCAATGGGGTGTCTCAGGGGCGTCTTAGGCCCGTCTTGAGGGCGTCTCACCTGCGGATAATCGCTGGCGGCGAGACAGACCCGAGACGGGTCGCGGACGGGGGCAAGACGCCCCCGAGACGGGGGTCAAGACGGGTCAAACAGGGCAGCAGCGGCCTGGTCGACGAACCGTCGCTCCCAACCGCGGGCCTGCCTCCCGTCGACGTACTCCTTGCTCGACTTCGCCAGCGGCGCCAGCTCCGCAAGGAGCTGCTGCAGGCGCGCGCTGTCCTCCTCCACACCGGCGGCGGCGATCACCGCGCTGGGCAGCCACGCCGCCTGGTGCTGATCGAACAGCCGCAGCAACGCCGCGATCTTCGCGGCCCGCGGGTCGTCCAGACGGTCCAGACGGTCCGCGACGGTCTCGCGCACCTCACCGTCCCGGGTGATGACGTGCAGCAGGTCAGCCGCGGCGAGGGAGTCGTAGTCGAACCACGGACGGCCGGCGGCGGCGCGGTCCTTGACGGCCTGCCGGATCTGGTCGCGGTCGAAGCGGTTCCACCGCCACTGGATGGGGCGCAGGAACCCGGGGCCCTGGATGTAGAACTTGCCCGCGTCGTACACCCGCTCGTCGTCGACGGCCGGGCGCAGCCGGTCCGGCCGGTAGCCGGAGGCGGATGCGCCCTTGCCGAAGACGAGGAGGATGTCTTCGCTGCGGGAGGCGAGGAGGACCCGGTAGGTGACGGCGCTGGCGATGGCGTCGCCGAGGGCGTCCTTGGTGGCTTCCTGCGCGGCGAAGATGAGGTGGACGCCGGTCTCGCGCCCGATCCTCAGCAGCTTGATCGCGAGTTCCTTGGCTTCGTCGGGCAGGTAGATGAACTCGTCGACGATGCCGTAGATCGTGGGGTCCTCCGGGGAGGGTTCCCACAGGTCGCCCATGTCCTTCCGCGACTTGATCTTGTTGCGGGCGGAGGCGATGTCGACGAGCTGCTGCAGCCGCTCCGTGCACGCCTTCCCGCCGCGGATCGGGGGGAGGGCCATGGCGTCGGCGAACTCTGTCAGGCCGTCCTTGACCGGGTCCATCTCGATGGCGATGGCGTCCCGGCACGCGGTGATGGCCTCGGCCAAGCACCGCAGTGCGCCCTTCGTCTTCGCCGCGCCGGACGAGCCGATGATGAGCATCGACATGCCGCGCAGCCGGAACTCCAGCGGCGCCCCGTCCATGCCCCGCCCGTACACGGCAACGTCGCGCACGGACAGGGAGTTGGGGGCGTGGACCTCCGGGCGGGGCATGTCGTCGAACGGGTCGGAGGTGACCAGGCGCAGCACGACGTGTGCGGCCTTCGCCGGGTCGGGCTCGATGAGGGTGCCGCCCTGCTGGATGTCGAAGTGCGCGTCCAGCTGGTCGGCGGCGGCGTTGACCCGGCCGGGGGTGGAGCCCTTGAGCTGCAGGTCGATCTCCCAGCCCCACGCCCGGTGACCGAGGACACGGATGGAGCGGGTGTCGATGCCCTCGGCGAGCAGGGCCCGCTCGACGCAGTCGGACACCTGCGAACCGTCCTTGCACCACGCGAGCGGGAAGGGGTCTTCGCCGTTGTCGACGTCCTGCTCGGCGATAATCTCGGTCGGGGCGAGGCCCGCGTTCAGCCGGTACCGGCCATACAGGGTGAGGAACGTGCCCGCAGCGATGGCCTCGACCGTGGGCGCCGTGGCCAGCGCGGTCATGCTGTCCCATCCGGCGCCGGCGTCGAGTCCCCACCAGGCGAGCAGGTCGGCGACGGCGGTGCCGCCGGTGAGCCAGCCGAGGGTCTTCCACCGGTTGCGGCGCGTCTGGTGGACCCGGTTCCACTTGGCGCCGTCCATGCCGCCGAGGGACTCGATGTGGTCGTGGGCGCGAACGTACCGGTAGCCGAGGTGCAGGGTCGACGCGAGGCCGTGGCACAGCCACTTCGTGACGTTCCATCCGCCGCGGCTGGTGGCACCGGCGGCGACCATGGCGGCGCTGCCGGCGCGGGAGACGAGGGGCCGCTTGTAGGGGACGTAGATGATCGTGCCGGGCGGGATGTCGTCGTCGGTGTCGTGCTCGACGAGCTCGCCGGGGATGACGCGCGGGGTCTTGTCGAAGCCGTAGTCGGTCTTGAGGAAGTCCGGCACGTCGAGGTCGCCGTGGGTGAGGTCGTGGCCGTTGATGGTCATGGGTCAGGCGTCCTTCTGCGCGGTGTCTCGGGCGGTGATGGCGGCCTGCGTGCGGGCGGCCTGAACGAACGGAGCGGAGTCACCCGGGCGGCGCACTCCACGCACCGGCGGACCGGTAACCGAACCCCTACGGCGAGTAGGGGGGACTTGTGAATTGACCTGCGCGTCCGGGGTCTTCCACACGCCCTTTTCGGGGGCGTCAGCGCGGGCGTCGAGCATGCGCCTGGCAGCCGCGTTGCGGAGCTTCTGGGCCTCCGCGGAGTCGCCAGGGTCGGTGCCCTCGACGTCCTTGTGTGCCCGCTTCCACACGGCCTCGGTGACCGTGGTTTCGCCGAGCGCGGCTGCCAGCTTCACGGCCCAGGGCCACACCTTTGGAAACAGATCCGCGCGCTTCTTCGCGAGCTCCTCGGCGGCCACACGGGCGGCCTCCACGGCGGCTTCCTTCTCCGCCTTCGCGGCGGCCTCGCGCGCGGCCTTCTCAGCTGCAGCACGCTTCTCCGCGCGCTCCTGCGCCTTCCGCTCCCGGCGCGTCAGCTTCCCATCGCGGGTGCGGATCCGCCCGTGCTCGTGGAGGTCCCACACCCCGGGCCCGGCAACCGACGCGAACGCGGTGGCGACCGCAGTGCCGATGTCGAACGAGTGGAGGCCGTGGTACAGGTTCACCCCGGCAGCCAGCAGCGCGAGGAACCACACGATGGTCCGGTAGTGCCATACGGGGCGGCGGTTCGCGACAGCCGCGCGGGCACCGCGGTGAACGACCCAGGCGGCACCTTCGAGCATGAGCGGAGCCGCGGCCATCCAGGGCGCCTTCGGGCTCCAGAAGAACGACATCTGCACGGGCAGGCTGACGATGCCGCAGACGATCGCGAACCAGATCGCGTAGAGCCGCCACTTGTCGTCGGCGTGCTTGATCTCCTTGGCGGCCGCCTCCTGGGCTGCCTGCTGCTCGACTGCTTCCTTGTCGGCGTCGGCTCGGGCGCGCTCGGCGTCGGCCTTGCGCCGTGCGCTCTCGGCGATGCGGGCCTGCGACGCGGCTGCCTCTTCGGCGGCTTTCCGTTCGGCGCGGTCGTTGATGAGGCGCTGCTTGCGGGCCTCTTCTTCCGCCTTGATCTCCAGGGCGCGGGCTTCGGCTTCGGCGAGGGTGCGGATGCGGTCGGCTTCGGCGTGCTTGATGGGGTCGTAGGCCGGCTCGGCGGCCACGGTGGGCTCCTCGATCGGCGGGGTGGGGGTCTCGTCGGCGGTGGCGGTTCCGATGCCGCCGATGTGTATGGGCTGCCATTCCCCCAGGACGCGCAGCCCCTGAGGCTTGGTGCCGTTGAGAGTCTGGCCGTTCACGATGCGGTCCCTTCGTAGTCGGTGGCGTATGCGTGGGCGTAGTGGGCTTGGGCGGCGGTGAACTCGTTGGTGAACGCGTGGGCGATGCCCATGCCAGCGGTCTGGCCGAGCGGCGGGCGTCCGGTGCGTTCGGCGAGGTACATCTCCAGCCACGCGGCGAGCGTGGCGGCGATGGTGACGATGACGCGGCAGACGCGGAGGACGAGGACGACGGCGCCGAGCCCGATGTGCGCGGCGAGGACCGTCCCGGCGACCGCGACACGGCGCGTGGCGCGCAGCAGCAGCTGCCACCGGGTCGGCTTCGCGGTGATCAAGAACGGGTGCATCGGTGCCTCCTATCTCGGATGGGTCGTGGTCTGTCGGTGGTGCCCCGGGCCCGATTCGGTCGGGCACCGTCGCGGCTTGGCCGGGGCTGGTGGGGGTTAGACGGTGTCGAGGGGGACGCGGATGGTGTCGTCGTCGGG
>Ga0308173_10000705_pt1 | contig 14993 bp, 15 predicted proteins | sample PhyPR1_FD_203716 | JGI IMG/M metagenome (GOLD analysis project Ga0308173, IMG submission 203716) | Soil microbial communities from UC Gill Tract Community Farm, Albany, California, United States - DLSLS.P.R1 | ecosystem: Environmental > Terrestrial > Soil > Agricultural land | place: USA...
CGAAAAAGCGAAGTGACAACTGCTCGCGCTGGCCAGTCGCGGCAGTAGGCGCCTGCGCCAACACAAGAACGGCGGCGAGTATTGCTGACGACCTAATGACGACGGGACTACTCCTTCGGCTGCAACAGGCTCAGCGCTTCATGACCCCGTGCTCAAGACATACGACGCGACTAGCTTAATCGGTCTGCAGTGCCTCACCATCCGGAGGAATCCGGAGCGCACGGCCCAACGTCGCAAGCACCGACTGTTTCTTGCGTTCAACCAGCGTTATTATAGGCCATTCATCGAAGGGGCAGATGATGCGCAAATGTTGGAGCGCGCTGATCGGCACTTGCCTGACGATCACCGCCATACCTCTCCTTGCCCAAGGGGCGAAAGGCTCCGCGCAGCTTGAACTTGCAAGGCAGGCTGACAAGCTGAAGGCTGGGCAATGGGTGCTGAAGCCTGAGATCGCGCCCGATGGGCCGGTGCTCGTCTATGTCGATCTGACACGCCAGCGCGCGACGGTCTATCGCAACGGCGTGCGCATCGGCGTGTCGACCATCTCATCGGGCAAGGAAGGGCATGAAACGCCAACGGGCGTGTTCACGATCCTAGAAAAGAACGTCGTCCATCATTCCAAGACCTATGACGATGCGTCGATGCCGTTTCAGCAACGGCTGACGTGGATGGGAGTGGCAATGCACGCCGGCAACCTTCCCGGCTATCCGGCGAGCCACGGGTGCGTCCGGCTGCCGATGGAGTTCGCGAAGCGCCTGTTCGAAGTGACTCCGATGGGCGGCACGGTCGTGATCGCAGGCGGTAGCGAGGACCCGATCAAGCGGCCTGCTGCGGGCGTGCTGTCGCCGACGATGGCGGGCGTGACCAAGATGCCGGCGATGCCGCTGTCGCCAGACGGCAAGTTCACCTGGAACCCGGCCGCGGCGCCCACCGGGCCCGTGTCGATCATCATCTCGACCAAGGACCAGCAGGTCGTCGTCCTCCGCGAGGGCATCGAGATCGGCCGCGCGCATGCGGTGGTCGCGACCCAGACCGACCAGCCGCAGGTCATGACGCTCACCGGCGGCGACAAGCCGCAGTGGATCCAAGTCGGTGTCGCCAACCTCACCGGTGAGCCGGCCGAAATCATCAGCACCGAGCGCGTCGAGCAAATGCACCTGCCCGCCGAGTTCGTGAAGAACATGCGTTCGGTCATCCAGCCTGGCACGACCGTTCTCGTGACTCAGGCGAGCGTGGACCCCAGCTCTACTGGCGTTCAGCAGACCGTGATGGACGCTGGGGACGACAAGAAACCTCAGTAACGATCACTGCGCGGGTGCGGGGCTCGGTTCCTCGCTCGGGCCGTCGATGACGGGCCATCCATCGTCGCTCCAGCGGATGCGGTCGATCAGCATGATGCGACGACTGTTGATCTCGGCGGTGATGTTGACGCGTGAGTGGTGCACGTCGGCGGCGTGGTAGACGATCCAGTCCTGCCCCTTGCCGTCAGTCACGACGCTATTGTGGCCAGGCGCGATCCACCGCCCGCGCTTCTCCAGGATGATGCTGCTGCGCCAGCCTTTAGCCTCCTCAAGCGTCTGAAATGGCCCCACGGCGCTCTTCGACCGCGCGACCATGACGGCGTAATTGGCGCCCGGCCCGCAACAATTGTCGCCGGAGTAGAAGAGGTAATAAAACTCCCCATGCTTCACGAGCCAGCTGCCCTCTACGAGCACGGGGAACGCCTTGCGGCCCTTGCTCGGCCGCACCAGTTCCAGCGGACTGCTGCCGGGTGCAAATGACAGTCGGTCTGGACCGAGCTCCTGCACCTTGAGTGGCTCGAACCCGGACCCCCAGTAGAGCAGCCGCTTTCCGCTCGCCGGATCATCGAACGCCATCGGGTCAATGTTGACGAAGCCTTGGCCGCACTGGAGCGGATGGCCGATGTCGACGAATGGGCCCGCGGGCGAGGTTGCCGTTGCGACGCCGAGGCAGAGTCCGTGCCGCTCGTCCGACGTGTTTGGCTTGGCGGAAAAGTACATGATGTACCGCTTGCGATCGCGAATGACATCCGGCGCCCAGAAGTCCTGTGTCTGCGATGCCCAATTCGGCTTCTTCGGAAGTGCCTCGCCCAGATACTCCCAGTGGATCAGGTCGATCGATCGCGACGCCTGAATGTTGATCCATTTGCCGTTGCGCTCCGTTTGCGTTGCGTACGCATAATAGCTTCCGTCCGGCGAACGAATCACGGCGGGGTCCGGGAAATCCGCGTCCAGCACGGGGTTCGAGTATGTCGCCGGTTCAGTATGAGGACCGGCTTCGGGGGCCAGGAACAGGGCTGTGGCAAAGGCGACAAACGCACGCACGGGGGGGACCATAAGTGCACCGTCGTCGTTGCGGAAGCTCGAACGATAGCTAAGACTTCACTCTCGATCTCGGAGTCTGGCGTGTCGCGTGCAATTTTGAAGGTAATCGTCGCTGCGGCCGGCATGCTGTGCTCTGCCCAAGCGCTCGCCGAGGCGGCGTTCGTGCCCGTGTTTCGCGACAACTTTCCCGATCCGTTCGTGCTGCAGCATGGCAGCACGTTTATCGCATATTCGACCAATGACGGCCCGAACGTGCCGATCGCGACATCGACCGACCTGGTGCACTGGGCGTTTGTGAACGACGCTTCGGGCAGGAAGCGCGACGCCCTGCCCAAGCTCGGGAGTTGGGCAAAGACCGGCTTCACCTGGGCGCCGGAAGTGTTGCAACTCGGCGGTCGGTACCTGCTCTACTACACGGCAAGCGACGTGAAGCGGAACGCGCAGTGCATCGGCGTGGCCGAGGCAAGCGATCCGCTCGGCCCTTTCGTTGACTCGCGACCCGAACCCATCGTTTGCCAAACCGACCTTGGCGGGAGCATCGACGCGGATGCTTTCCGGGATGCCGACGGCAAGCTCTATTTGTACTTCAAGAATGACGGGAATCGCGTCGGGAAGCACACCGCAATCTGGGGTGAGCAGCTGGCAGCGGACGGCGTGTCTGTCGTCGGTCCAGCGAAGGAGTTGATCCATGACGATAAGCGTTGGGAGCAAAAGCTCGTCGAGGCACCGACGATGGTACGCTCCCCGATCGGCTATGAGCTGTTCTTCTCCGCTGCTTTTTTCGGCTGGCACGACAATCAGGAGCAGTCGCCGTACGCCATGGGATATGCGAGCTGCTCCGGGCCGCTAGGACCGTGCACCAAGTCACTCGATAATCCGATGCTGCACAGCTTCTATGACCGGGAAGCGGGCTGCCTGAGCGGGCCAGGACACCAGAGCATATTCACGACCGGTGGGCGGAGCTTCATTAGCTTCCATGCATGGGAAGCCACGAGGGGATGCCGGCGCCTCGGCGACAAGAGATTTCTCTATGTCGCGCCGATCTTCTGGAAGGACGGCAAGCCTCAGATTGGGCCGAGCCTCCGCTAGGCATTCAGCTCGGAAGAGCAGTGCGCGCGCACTGCCCTTCCGGCTTGTTTAAAAGTCAGCCGCGCTCCGGTGCGGGTGCGGGCGGCGGAGGTGGTGTCGGTGACGGTTCTGGAGCCGGCTGCACCGGCGGTGGAGGCGAAGGCGCCGGCGGGAGTGCGGCGGGAGCTGGCGCTGGCCGGGGACCGCCGCCGAAGCGGACACGGATGCCGCCCGAGATTACCCTTTCCTCGAAGCGCACGACCATCGGGAAGATCTCCGGGCTGCCGGGGGCGCCGCCCGCGTAGTTCACGCGCACGATATCCGACTTGAACGGGTTATTGAGGATGTTGGTCCAGTCGAAGAACAAGGTGAAATTGGGCGTCACATCGTAGCTGCTGGACCAGTCCAAGCGGCCGTGAGGATTGCCGCGGCCCTGCAACGTGAAGAAGCCGTCACGCTCCGAAAGGGGACCCTCTGGATAGCTGCTCCGGTGATTGTAGGAGAGCCGAGCGGTGATGGGCCCCTTCTCGTACATTGCGACCAGATTGTACGTCCAATTCGAAACATCGGGAATCCGAGTCCGAATGACCGTCGCGTTGTCGTGGCCCGGACCGGGGATACAGGGGGTGACGTCACCCGGGCAGAAGAGGGGCAGATCGATCTTCGGATCGATGTAGGTCACGTTGGCTTGGAAGCCGAACGCTCTCGCCCAATTCGGAACGAAGTTCCAGTCGAAGAAGGTCGTGACCTGAGCCTCGAAGCCTTGGATGCGGCCCTTGTTCGTATTGACCGGGCCGGTGACCTCGATCGGGAAGCCGCTCGCCGGATCCGGCGTCGGATATTCGAATGTCCTATTGACGATGAAGCCCGTCATGTCTCGACGGAAAGCAGCAATTGAGGCGAAGCCGGTCGGCGAGAAATAATATTCCAGGCTTGCGTCGTAATTTTTCGACCGGAGCGGCTCGAGGAATGGATTGCCGCCGCTGCCCGACACGACACAATTCGTCGTCGACGGATCGCATGATGGCGACGGCGGCGTACCGAGGCTGAGCGCCGGATTGAGCTGTTCGTACAGAGGACGAGTAATCGTTTTCGTTGCCGCGAGTCGGAGCTGCAAATCACGCGTGAAATGGGCGTTGAGGTTCAGGTTCGGGAGCCAATTGGTGTAGCTGTTGTCGATGCTGAGTGGCTGGTCAGGAAAGCCGAACTGCACGCGGGTGCCGTGGATCAGATCCTTCGTGCGCACGGCGCGGACGCCCAATGTACCGTCAATTCCAACGCCGCCTGGGTTCAGGCTGAAGTTCGCCTGTGCGTAGCCCGCGAGGGTCTTCTCGTTGATGTCGAAGCTGCGTGCCGGAATGAGAGCGGGTGGTCCTGCATCGTTATTCTGCGACCGCGTTGGGTTCGGATCGAGCGGGATTCCATTATCCACATTGAACTGGCGCAGCGCGATCAGGTTTTGCCACACATTATCGTACGTGGGTGCAAGCCAGTTGATCGGGAAGGGCCGATGGCTGTCGCCGTGAAAGGCGGACTGAAAGAGCGTGTAGTTGAGCGGGGTTGTGCTGACGGGGATGTTGAACAGACCGGTGTTGTTGGCGTCCCAGTACCGCTCCGCGTCGGTCCGGCTAGCATTGCGATCCGTGTAGCGGATACCCGCCTGGATTTTCGGCAGCCAATCCAATCCGGACGGCTTGTATTCGGCGTCGAGCCGCCCCTGCCAGTCATCGCCCTTTGCAACTTCGTAGCGTTCGAAGAAGCCACGATAATTGTAATTGTCGGGGTCGGTGAAATCGACGCCCTCGACGTCGAATGTCGGACCTGATCCTCCGGGACGGCCGGTGAACCAGTTTACAGTATAGCCGGTCTTGTTGATGTAATAATCGACGCTTTCAGCGCGCAGTTTGAACTTGCTGTTCGTGCGCGCGAGGTCGCCTGTAACGAGCAACGGTCCAGCGTCCCAACGGCCGCCGACGGCGAACTGATAAGTGTTCGTCTCGCGCTTGGTCGCGCCTTGAAAGCCTTGCGCGGTGCCTAGGCAACCGGGGTTCGTTACAGTGCCGCTGATGATCTGGTTGGCATCGTTCGTGACGATGTTGGAATAGGTCGCACCGCCGCAATTCCACAGCGGTTGGTGGAAGAAGTGATCGGTCACGCGCTCGCGATAACCTTGCCACAGCCCCTCAGCGTAAAATTCTAGGTTAGGGCCAGGCCGCCACTGCAATGCGCCATTAATTGACGGCCGCCAGCGCTCGCCCTCGCCATAATTGATCTCGGGCCAGTCGGGAGAACGATGCCCCGCGAGGTCGGCAATGAAGAAGCCGTGGCGGCGCGTCGAATCTTGATAGTGCATGCGCGTGTAGGAGAAGTTGATCAGCGCCCCGATCTCGCCTCCACCGACGTTCCACCGATCGGTCAGCATGAGCTGGCCATTGAGGTTCGGGTCACGCGACTGGTTTGGATAATTGCCCCACACGGATCCGTTCACTTCGAACCCGCTGAAGTCGAACGGACGACGCGACCGCACGTTGATCAGTCCGGCGATACCGGGCTCGACCAGGTTCGCGGTGGATGTCTTGAAAGCTTCGATCGCCTGGATAGCGCCGGCCGGGAAATCCTGCAGCGCAACTGAGCGCGTCTCGGCCGTGAAGATCTCGCGGCCGTTGTAGGTCGTCGTGTAATAAGTGTTGTCGAGACCGCGCAGAAGCACGCGCGACGCTTCGCCGCCATTACGTTCAACCTGGACGCCAGGAATGCGCGCGGCCGACTCCGAGACGGTGATATCGGGAAGCTTGCCGATATCTTCGGCGACGATCGCGTCGATCATCTGTGTGCTGTTGCGCTTGATGTTGCGCGCGGACTGAAGGCTTCGTCGCAGGCCCGTGACTACAATCGCCTGACCCGACGAAGCGGGTGTTCCGGCTTCCGTCTGAGAAGTCGATGAAGCGTCTGCGCTTCGCGCAGGATCCGCTGGCGCGGCGCCGGTCGGCTGACTGAGTGCCGGCGATGCCGAAGTGACGATGGCGACGAAAGCCGTCGTGGAAAGAATCAGAGAAACACGCCGCATAGTGAAGCCCCCTTCAAGCGACTAAAGCACAAAACGCGATATGTGCTTTTTAAGCCCCGGCCACGCACGCTCACAAGCGGCAATGCGGCAACACTGATTCAGATTAGCTACTCAGCTTGCGCGAGTAGATCATCGACACGGCGCTCTGCGTCGGCGAGCGCCTGCGGAATCGGCTTTTGGCCGGTGAATGCTGCAGCAGCTTCCTCTCCAACGAGCCCTTCGATTGCGTTTTGCCGAAGCACGTAGCTCGGCAACGGACGACCAATCGACGCGAGCGGCGCGATGTCGGCGCGGTGCGGCAGTGCAATGAAACGAGGGTCGCCAAGCACAGCCTGGAATGCGGGGATATGACCGGTGCGCGCCCAGTCGAAATTGTGCGCCGCCATGAACTTGAAGAAGCGCGCGATCGCCTCGCGCTGTTGCGGCGTTCGCTTGCGCGTCGGCACGACCCAGGAATGGCCGCTAACGAACTCGACATGTTCGCCCCAAAGGCGAGGATAGGGAAAGACGGCATAGCTTTTGTAGAGCGGTCGCCCGGGCGTGTTCGCTTCCTGCTCGAACGTCCCGATCATCCACGTGCCCGTCGGATAGATGCCGCCCTCGCCGCTCATGAACGCAGCGATCGCCGCCGGTGTGTCCATGTTCTGCGTACCCAGTCTTTCGACATTGATGAGCCGCAGAAAATTCGCCGCACGCAATCCCTCCGGCGTGTTCAGGCGAATGTGCTTGGGATCGGGGAACACGAGCGCACCCTGCGCCATGATATAGGTGAACAAGTTGCGCGCCGCGAACGCCGGGTCGGCGACGTTGCTCTGGATGAAATAGGGCTTGCCTGTACGCGCTTGAAACTGCCGCGCCTGCGCGATGAATTCTTCTGTTGAGTTCGGCAAGACCGGCTTGCCGCCGCGCATGAGACCCGCCTTCGCAAACAGCGCCGTGTTGACGTGGAAAAGGCCGCCATGCGTGTCCCACGGCAGCGCATAGATTCGGTTGCCGATCGTGACCCCGCGGCGGGCCGCATCGGTGAAGCCCTCGGACGCAATGCCCGCTGCCTTGAGGTAAGGATCTACGCGCTCGAGCAACCCCTTGGTCGCATAGTCGCTAATGACTCCTTCGTGCATCGTGACGAGGTCCGGCGGGTCGCGTGCGGCAACCTGCGCCGTGAGCTGCGGATATCCGGGCCACGCGACGACATTCACATCGATATGAATGTCCGGGTTTTCGGCATTGAATCGGTTGACCAACGTGGTGATGATTCCGCACTCGCCTTCTGCCTTCGACACATCGATGCTGTTGCCATAATCGGCGCCGCACTCGCCGAAGAAGCGCTGCAAATAGAGGTGCGTCTTACTGTCACCGTTCGAGCAACTGCCGAGGGTGAGCAGTGCCGCGGCTGCTGCGGCGATGCGCCTCATCGAACCGCCGTGCCCGCCATCGCGCGCACGATCTGTTTCTGGAAGATGAAGTAGACGATGAAAATCGGGATCGACGCGAACACCGCCTGCGCCATCAGATACCCGAGACCGCTTGTCTGCGCGTAATTCATCTGCGCCGCCGCAAGGCCGACGGTCAGCGTATACATGTCGCTTCGCGTGGCGCTGATCAGCGGCCACCAATAATCGTTCCAGCTGCCGAGGAAGGTGAACACCGCAAGCGTCGACTGAGCTGGTTTCGTTAGCGGCAGAATGACCTTCGAGAAGATCGTCCAGCGCGACGCCCCGTCCAGCATCGCGGCCTCATCGAGCTCGCGCGGAATGCCGCGCATATAAGTAGTCATGAAGAACACGCCGAACGGTGCGATCAGACCCGGCAGGATCAGTCCGGGATAGCTGTTGTGCAGGTGTAGCCATGCAAAGAGCTGGTGCTGCGGAAGGATCACAGCCTGGCTCGGGATTGCGAGGCCAATCAGAACGAAAAAAAACAATGTCCGGCGAAACGGAAAATCGAGACGCGCAAAACCGTAGCCGGCAAGGCTGGCGAGGATCAGCACGCCGGCGGTCGTCCCTAGTGCAACAATCGTGCTGTTTAACAGCCATCGAAGGGTCAGGCTGTTGCTCACGATCGCCGCATAATTTTGCAGCGTGTACGGACCATGCAGTGCTGCTTCGCTGTGACCGATCAACTCGGCATTTTTCTTGAGCGAGAGCAGCAAGGTCCAGATCAGCGGCACGAGCATAACGACAGCACCGGCCGCCAATCCGGCCAAGCCCAGTGGGCCCAAACCTTTGCGGCGAATGTCAGCCATCTTGCGCTGCCGTCGCTCGACCGGTCGCCCAATATTGCGTGAGCGTGACCGCAAGGATAATCAGGAAAAGCACCTCGGCGGCGGCGCTCGCATAGCCGAGCTCCCATCGGCCGAACGCCGTCTCGAACAGGAACAGCACGGCGGTTCGCGATGCACCGCTGGGTCCGCCAGCAGTGAGCAACTGCGACTGTCCGAATAGCTGCAATTGCGCGGCGGTCTGCAGCATGATCACGAGTACGACGGTGCGACGAAGCGACGGCAAGGTGATCCGCCAGAAGGTTGTCCAGCGGCTCGAATTATCGAGCGCTGCGGCCTCATACATGTCCTCCGGGATCTGCTGCAATCCGGCGAGGAACAGCAGCATTGGGAAACCGACCGACCACCATATTGTCGTCACCGCCAGAGCCGGCAGCACGAGATGCTGGTCGCTCAGAAACGGCAGCGGCTCGGTGCCGAGCGCCTTCGCCGCGAAGCCGAGGAAGCCTGCATCCGGAGCAAGCATGAACCGCCAGACCAAGGTTACGATCGTCACCGACAACACCGCCGAGGAAAAGAAAATGCCCCGCAACAACGCGGCACCGCGACTGCCCCGATTCAGCGCAAGCGCAAGCGCGAGCGCAACGACTGTCAGAATCGGCACGATCATTAGCGTCACTTCAAACGTCTGAATCAGCGACGCGCCAAATACTGCATCGCGGGCCAACCGAACGTAATTTCCTGTCCCGACGAAATGGCCGGCGCCGAAGAGGTCAACCTGATTCATGCTCAGCCAGAGTCCGCGCAGCAGCGGGAAGATGAGGATGATCGAATAGAACAGCAGGAATGGCGCGACGAACAGCAAGCCGCGCCAGTCACGTGCGCTCGTCATGCGGAGGCCCGGTGGTGGCCGTTGCCGTCGCTGTCGAAAACATAGGCCGACGCACCGTCAATCTTCAGCGACACCTCATCGCCAATCTTGGCGCGGCTGTTACCCTCGTCCTCTGCAGTGATAGTCTGACCGTCGGCCATGCGCGCGTAAACCAGAGTCCGCTCGCCGAGACGCTCAAGCAGCTCGACTTTCGCTTTCGGCATGCCCTTCCCGCGCCCGCCGATCCGCACCGCTTCCGGGCGAAGACCGAGCCTCAGGTTCGTCCACGACGGCAGAGACTCTCGGGGCACCTGCGTCGCGACAACCGTGCCATCGCCAAGCTTGAGTGTCGCCATCTTCCCATCGACGAGCTGCGCCGGCAGCAATGTCATTGCTGGCGAGCCGACGAATTGGGCGACGAACGTATTCGCCGGGCGGCTGTAGATTGCCATCGGGGGGCCGATTTGCTGGATCTTGCGGTCGTTCATCACGACGATCCGGTCAGCGAGCGTCATCGCCTCCGCCTGGTCGTGCGTGACCATGATCACTGCCGCATCCACCCGTTGCTTGAGCTGCGCGAGTTCGACGCGCGTGCGGAGGCGAAGCGCGGCGTCGAGGTTCGAAAGCGGCTCATCGAGCAGGAACAGATTGGGTTCCTTAACCAGCGCGCGGCCAAGCGCCACGCGCTGCCGCTGGCCCCCCGACATCTCTGCCGGCTTCCGCTCGAGCAGCGGCTCGATTTCGAGCACTCGTGCGGCATCGGCAATGCGGCGTGCAATTTCGTCCTTGGACACACGGGCGTTCTTGAGGCCGAACGCCATATTCTCGCGGACGTTCATGTGGGGGTAGAGCGCGTACTGCTGGAAGACCATTGCAACACCGCGCTTGCCGGGGGGCAGGCCGTCGATGCGCCGTCCTTCAAGCCAGACCTCGCCGGCGTCAGCCGTTTCCAGCCCTGCGATGATCCTCAGCAACGTCGACTTGCCCGAGCCGGACGGCCCAAGGAAGGCAATGAACTCGCGCGCGTCGAGCGTCAGGTCGATATTATCGAGCACCGGTGTCGCGCCGAACGACTTCCGGATGCCCTTCAACTGCAGGCTCGCCACTCAACTCTCCCGTTGGCGGCATTAGTCTACCGAAGGATTTCGCGTCGGCAACGGCGACTGTGGCAGAAGCTGAATCCGATCGCTGTTAGTCGCCCAGACGCGCGTTCAGTTGCGCAAGCCGCTTCTTCAGGACTTCGACATTTTCCGCATTCGTGGACTGGAGCTGACGCAGCCCCTCCTCGTCGATGTGCGTGATTGCGCCCCGCTCTATTCCTTGGAGCAGCTCGACCAGCCTGTCGCGCTCCTCATGCCAGTTCTCTGCACTCACAATCGCCTCCGTATTAAGCGGCGCTGCTGCGGAAGGACGTTCCGTTCCCGCCACCCGCATCCTGAGCCGCTCCAGGATGCTGTCATAGTCAGCAATATCCTGGAGCAGGATCGTAATCGCGTCGTCTTTCGACATGCCGTGCGCAGGTTCGCAGCTGCCGACCCGGACTGACGCAAGCAAAGCTGCTTTTTGGTCCCGCTTCAGCTGGGTCTGCTCGATGCCCTTGCTGAAATAGGTCAAGGGACTGCTCGCGAGTAAGCCTCGGCTGTAGGGAGCGACGTCATCATGGGCCCCGCTCGCGCGACATTGCTCTCCTTGACTTCATGAACCCGCAGCATGTCTCAGCTCAAACGGGCCTGCGCGAGTTCGAACTCGAGTTCAGAAACCAAGTCGCTAACCTGCTCACCGCAGGGCTGACGATCAACTTGCCGCCCATAGTCAAGCAGTCTCCTCCAATGCTGGATGGTGTCCGCGTGCACTGGACGGCCCCGCCAACGCCGGGCGCCTGCAACGGCGGCGATGAGATTAGCACGAACGCTCCCTTCGATTCGCATCCATTGTTCTCCCGACACCCTATTGAATTGACCGTGTTGCTGCTCCGTCCCGCTCAGCTGCTGCGCCGCGGACCGCCTCGAGTCGTTAGTCACGGCTTCCCTTCGCTTTGGAGTTGCCGCGCGCCCGTGTTTGCAGCGGCACGGGCGTGCAAATTTGCGTTGAGCCGCTCCAACACGCTGCCCCGCGCCGTCCAGGCCACGGCGCTCCGTTCGAGGCGGTCGCGCATGTATTGGCCGACCTCGGCGCCGCGTGCGCGATCGTCTTGCGCCAGCTGCCGGCAGCCTTCCGCGGTGTCCTCCCGCTTGGAGCGACGACCGAGGTACGTCGTAGAGGCGTCGCTGCCTACCATAAGGGAGTAGTCGGCCGGTGACGCTGGCGCGTGATAGCCTTCTCGTCGAGTATGTGGGCCTGCAGGACCACCTTGATCCGCTCCGCTCCTTCACTGCTTTGGCATACGAGCCGCACTCCGCCCGATGGGAGCCGCTCAATCAACGACACCCGCACCTTTTCCTTGAGGCAGCGTGAAACGACCTGCCCCTCATTCAGACCCAGAAAGACGGCCCGGCTCATGCCTTTGCTTCCCGGTTGGCCGCCGCCACCTCGTCGGCAGCGTTCGAGCCCCGGTGATGGCTCCAAAGATGGATATCAGCAGGCCGCCCCTCGATTCCGTTCCGCTCAAGCGCGGCCTCAGCGATTATTTGGCGACTGCTCATCGATCGCGGCCGATAACGTCTGCGGTATTGATTCCATAACGATCGGCAAGCTCGCTATGGACCCGGCGAGCCTGCTCGCAGCCAGCATTTGCAGATCCGAACAGAGAGATTGGATGGCGCTGATGAAGGTAATTGAGGCCCACGGGCGTGCTCCACGTCGTAAGCGGGAGCTCGGCGGTCTCTCAGCCGCGCGAAAGCCTACAGGAGAATCAACGCGCGATGGCTTCTTCTAGCACGTCCCTAAGGCAGAAGCGAATGCTTGAGCCGACGTTACAGCACTCCCTGCAATAGGAAATACATCGCTATCGGGTGACTGGGGGAGATGAGGGGAATCGAACCACTCTGCAGTGCCATCGACGCTGTCGCGACGGCCAATAGCCGCGCTGACCCTCGTTCTTAGTGGACTGTTGCTGGCGATCGGCATCCTGGTCGCCGGCGCGAGCGGCCTTTGCTCCCTTTGATGTTTTCTTCAGTCCCGGAGGCAGCATGCGTGAGAGGTTCTGCATGTTGGCGCTTGTCCTCCTATTCGGCGGCCTGCCGTTCCCTCTCGCTGTTGTCTTCATAATTGTTGAAGATCGCGGACCACGGACAGAAGCAAGAACCAGCGACAGGATAACCGGGGCAGCTTGACACCCGCGCCCCTTGCAGAAGCGGACATTAATAGACCCGCCGGGAACCTCTGGCGAGAAGCGCCATCTAATGTCTGGTGGCACGGCACTTCGTGCCGTCTTATGAGGGGATTTTTTGATGATGAAGACCGCTCTGATCGGCCTTGGATTGTTGGCGTTTTCGGTTCCGGCAGCTGCGGCGAGCGGGCTGACCGATCCGCAGATCGCGCATATCGCCTATACGGCTGGAACCATCGACATTGCGGCCGCGAAGCAAGCGCTTGCGCGTTCGCACAACAAGGCGGTGCGTGACTTCGCCGAGGAAATGGTCCGCGACCACAAGGCGGTGAATGACAAGGCGCTTGCGCTCGTGAAGAAGCTGCACGTGACGCCTGAGGCTAACCCGACCAGTGCCGGGCTCAGCAAGAGCGCCGCTGCGACGCTGAACAGGCTTGGCCATCTCCACGGTCGCGCATTCGATCGCGCCTACGCGGAGAATGAGGTCGCGTACCACCGCACCGTGAATGGAGCGCTCTCAACTACCCTGATCCCAGCGGCGAGCAATTCCGAGCTGAAGTCGCTGCTGAGCACCGGACTGACGCTCTTCAAGGAGCATCAGACCCATGCCGAGCACCTCGTGAAGGAGGTGAAATAGAATGCCCTCATGGGGTCGCCTGCTGTGCGCCCTGACCGTCGGGGCGCTGCTGCTGACCTCCCCAGCGGCAGCTGCCCCACATATCTGGACGGTGGTCCTCGACAAGATGAAGTTCGGACCCTTGCCCAACCAGTTGCACAAGGGAGATTCGATTGTCTGGGTGAACCGCGATTTCCTCCGGCACTCGGCGACTGCGGCAAACCATAGTTTTGACGTCGACCTGCCCGCCGGGGCGAAGGGAATAACTGTAGTAAAATCCGCAGGCGCGATCGCCTTCGCTTGCCGCTACCATCCCGGCATGCGCGGCGTGCTCCAGGTCCGGTGACGAAAGCGATGGGATCAGTCCAAACCACACTCGCGTACCGCCATGACGACGATTCCGAACTTGCACGGCGCTGCGCTGCGCGAGATCACGATGCGATCCGGCAGGTCATGGTGGCCAACAACCAGCGAATGTTCCGTGTTGCCTGGAGCGTGCTGAAGAACAAGTCGGATGCTGAAGAAGCGGTACAGGCGGCCTATCTATCCGCTTTCGCGAACATCGGATCGTACGAAGGCCGGTCGGCGCTCTCGACCTGGCTAACGCGTATCGTGCTGAATGAGGCGCTCGGCCGCCAACGCGCGGAGCAGACGCGGCGCAAGTCTCTCGAGCAAAGAGGGGTGTCCATGCTGGACGATTACCGTGACGCACTCATGCGCGGCTCCGACAGCGACACGCCCGATGTCGCGTTCGCGCGCGAACAGATCCGCATGGTAATCGAGCAGGCCGTCGGAAACCTGCCCGAGGCGTTCCGGACCGTGTTTGTGCTGCGCGAAATCGAGGGGCTCAGCAGCGAGCAGACGGCGCAAATACTCGATCTGCCCGTCCCCACGGTGAAGACCCGCCTGTTCCGCGGCCGCAAGCGGCTTCAGGAGCTGCTGGCACCGGAAGTGAAAGCCGTTCTCACCGGAACCTTCCCCTTTGCCGGGGCGCAGTGCGCCCAGATGACGGAGCGCGTTCTTCGGGTGCTCTGAGGTGTCAGCCCGCCGCGCCGGTGTGCTTCAGCGGCACGAATAGGCGGAACTCGGACGTCAGGACGAGCCTCGGAACGCCGCATAGCTCCCGTAGCTCGTAACCAGGAATGGCACGACGTAAGTGAGCGCAAGCTTCCAGATGACGGGCCACTTGCCGGACAGCATCTCGGGTCCCTGGTTTATGAGATTGAGCGCTGTCCCGACCACCACCGCCACGGCCAGCGAACGCCTTAGACACTTCCCGGTGAGTGTACGCCTTGCAGCTTCGTGAGCTTCCATGCGGCCCGTGATAGGTCTGTCGCTAAGGTCTGCAATGGGTCGAAAGTAGACTCTAGCATGGGTCGATCCGGCCTGCCCTCTTAGACCTGTCGAGGAATTTACGGGAATCCAGTACGACGCAGTCGTAAGTCATTGGAAACGCTGGTGGAGCTGAGGGGAATCGAACCCCTGACCTCTGCAGTGCGATTGCAGCGCTCTCCCATCTGAGCTACAGCCCCGCGCC
>Ga0308173_10000706_pt1 | contig 14986 bp, 20 predicted proteins | sample PhyPR1_FD_203716 | JGI IMG/M metagenome (GOLD analysis project Ga0308173, IMG submission 203716) | Soil microbial communities from UC Gill Tract Community Farm, Albany, California, United States - DLSLS.P.R1 | ecosystem: Environmental > Terrestrial > Soil > Agricultural land | place: USA...
CTTGATCCGTTGTTCAGGCATCCAAGGTTAACCGTTTCGAAGAAAAGTAAACAGCCCTTCCGAGCTCTTTTTGAACTGGCCTTTTAGTGCATAGCCGACGCATCGCTTGAAAGGAGATCGACGAGCGCTTTCGCGCCGCGTCGCCATGACTGGTCCGTATTGCCGCGTATGTCTACGGAGCGCTGAAAGAGCGTCGCGCCGCTATTCGCATCTTCCACGCGCAAGTTCATGTTCAGAATCAGGTTGCTGATCTTCTGCACCCAGCAGACGCCGACGCGTGACACGCCTAGCTTTCGAGCCACACGCAATTCACATCCGTTGCAGGCGTTGATGTCCTGGCCGCGTTGCAAAGATGCGATGAGATCGCTTGCCTGTGCGTTATCCGCGATGACCAAGGGCGTGCGTTCGCGCAAGTCGTCGCGCAATGCGTTGCTGATCATCGAAAGGCGCTCGCTTTGGATACGGTTCGTATCCGCGTCGTTGTAGGCGGCGTTATCGTCGATCAGCGTGCAGTCGAGCAGTGCAATGGACTGTTCGGCGCTTTGCGCACGCACGGGGCCGCTCAGTAACAGTGCGCTGATGAAGACGAACGCCAGAGCGCGGACGATGATTGTCATGGTTGTCCTGGTCGATGAGTCGCGACGCATGCGCCAACAGCATGCCGATCACCTGTCTGCGCGTGTCCAACATACGCGCCTCCGATGCTTCGATCAAGCGCTGCCTGCGATCGTGCAGAGGCGCGCCACCTATAGCGCTGCAAGCAAAACGCGAAATTGGCATAGGCCTTGCAGAAGCATTGTCGAGCATGCCGATGCTCAATGCCGAACTCACTACGGAGAACCATCATGAAACGCACTCTCGTCATTGCAGACCTTCCGCTCGACAAAGCCGCGCACGCGAGCGAAGCCAGCCTCTCTCGGCAACGGATGCAGCGTATCGCTGGAGGACGTTCGGTTGCCGCGACCGTCGATGGCCGCTCGCCCGCAACCGTCGACGACTGGCAGATGAACATCGCCATCTTCGAAGGACGCGTCGGCGGGCCGTATCTCCTTTGATGCTGTGTCAGCGGCTCGCGTGCGTGCATGTGGGCCGCCATCCCCGACTCAATGGATTCGCTAATGGATTCCGCGCTCCAACAAGAGTAAAACAAGAGTAAGGTTGGCTTGCCCGTAGGCGAAAACAGGGAGGCGATCATGTCCGGCGACCCCGCTCCTCAATGGCGCGTCTTTGAATATGAGGGCTTCGATATTCACGTGCTGCCGCACTTGAAGCCTGCGCCCGAACATGGAACGGCGCGCATCGCTGAGCGGCACGTCTTCATCGGCTATGTATGCCTGCATGGCGCCGATGCTGCCTCCACCGGCGAAGCGGTTCACTTCCACGCAGATGGCGACGATGAATATAAGTCCGAGCAAGACGCGCTGGACGATGCGCGGCATATCGGCAAGAGCATCGTGGATGGCACGCATCCGGACTTGTCGGTGCTTTCCATCGTTTCGCACCATCATCACTCGGGCTGACATTCGCGCGCATGGCGACTTCCAGTCATGACGACGCGCGCGTTGAAAGTCTAAGCGCGATCACGCTTGCCACACACGACATGGCGCGCGCCGTGCGCTTTTATCAGGCGCTGGGCTTTCGCATGGTTCATGGCGGGGAGAGCGAGTTATTCACGTCGTTTGCGCTCGGCAGCTCGTTCCTCAATATCACCAGCGAGACGCATGGTCCGATTCAATGGTGGGGCCGCGTCATCATCTACGTGTCCGACGTGGACGCGTTCTATCGGAAGGCGAAAGCCAACGGCATCGAGCCGCAGTTCGCCCCGCGCGACGCGCCCTGGAACGAGCGCTACTTTCATCTTACAGATCCTGACGGTCACGAACTGAGCTTCGCCCGTCCGCTTTAGCACCTCGCTTCACGCTGTCCGACGATAAAGGCAATGAATTCGCGCTGTTGCTATTTCGCAAATGCGCATAGGCCAAGCGGATTCCAGGCGTAGAGTTCAAGTGCTTTGTGACGAACGTGGTGCGTTGCGGCAAGCGTCGTTCATACGGGCTTAAAGCCTCGAGCGCCTTTGGCCGATATACACGCATGACACGGCGTTCAGGAGACCTCAGATGAAATTCGCGAACGAACGATCCCTTCGCTACCAGGTGGAGAAATGGCTAGCGCCTTCCAGCGCGCCGGTTCACGTAAAGCAGTTCAGCCGCACGCGCGCCGATCACCGGCGTTTCGTCTGCGTGGAGACATGGCAAGGCGCGGCATCGAAGGCATTGTTCTTTTTTCGGCACGACGACGGACAGTGGTGTGTCTATCCGCCCGCGCCTCAGCGAAGAAACACGCGCGGCGAGAGAGTTGCCGCTCAAGCGCTATGGGCTTAAGGCCGCAGATTGTTGAAGAACTGAAACCACATGGCGCCAAACGGATTGGCGGCGCTTGTCTTTTTCGGCTCGGTGCTTTCTGCGGTTTCCTCTGTATCAGCGACGGGCTCGGCTTCGGAAGTCGCCTGACGTGACTCATGGAGCGCGACGACGCTCTCTGCTATACGCTGCGCAGTCTGTTCATCGCAGTCGTCTCCCAGGAGCACGCCGAACACTACATCGCGGTTGTGTCCCTGCGATGCAAAACGCATGGCAAGCGATACGCGCTTCGCATAAAGCGACTCGCGCTCCGCTTCCTCTTCGCGCATACGCGCTTCCCAACGCTTGATTTCCTCCGCAAACGTGCGGTCATAGACCTCGCGCTGCGCCGGGTCCGAGAGGATGGCGTAGGCTTCCTTGATCTCCTGAAACTTTGCGCGCGCCGCTTCTTCGTTGCCGGCATTGCGATCGGGATGGCTGCGCATCGCCGCCTTGCGATACGCCCGCTTGATCTCATCTTCGGTGGCGTGTTCATCGACGCCTAGCGTTTCGTATAGCGTTGCCATGTGCAGTAGTCAGAAAGAGACGCGAAGCATCGTAACACGCTAAAAATAGGGACTTTTCCACGCTAACGGCGCGCGGCGACGATCATGCGCACGCTCGCCGCGCCAAGCAAATCGTAGATCGCACGCGCGGGCCGCAAATAATGCGCAATATGCAGCCGAATTACGATGACGGCCAAAGCAAAGAACGCCACCGTCAGATATGCATAGTGCCGCGCATCGGCCACGAAGGCATATTGCGTATGCAGCAGCACGAAGACGAGCCAGCCAAACGCGGGCGCGTGAAGCGTCCAATGGCGTTGGGCGAAGTGCCATGCAAGCCGCCGCACGTCGCTTCTTGCGCGGCGGTTCAGTCCTGCGAACTCTCGGCGTCTGCTTGTAAAAACCGGCATCACGTATAAGGCCGCGCCATCAGCGCGTCACATTGCGCAGCGAAAATCGAGCGTTTCGATCTCTTGAAGCATACGCGCGAGGCCGCTTGATAACGATGGCCCTTTCTCTCGACGATATCCGTCATCTGTTCGATACTCACGGCGCAATGGCGTATAGCGGCGAGCCCGTGACGCAGTTGCAACATGCGCTGCAGACGGCGTCGCTTGCGGAAGGCGCGGGCGCAAGCCATGAGTTGATCGTCGCGGCACTGCTGCACGATCTCGGTCACTTGCTAAACGTACAGGGCGAAACGCCCACTGAACGCGGTATCGACGATCTGCATAAATATTACGCGCTGCCCTTTCTCAGGCCCACGTTCTCCGACGCTGTGCTCGAACCCATTCGTCTGCATGTCGACGCGAAGCGCTGCCTTTGCGCGATTGATCCGGCGTACCACGCGCGGCTTTCCGCGGACTCTGTGCGCAGCCTCCAATTGCAAGGCGGTATTTTCGATGCCGAGAAAGCGCATGAATTCCTGGCGAAGCCTTATGCGCAAGACGCAATTGCTTTGCGCCGCTGGGACGACGAGGCGAAACGCGCCGATCGCATCACGCCGCCGCTTGCTTACTATCTGGAAATCGCGGCGCACATCGCGTGAGCTCAGGAACGGCGTATTGACCGTTCGAGTAAACTGGACTGCATGCACGCTGATCGAAACATAATCATCTGGCCGCAATTTCCGGGTTCACCTGCGATGCACGCATCATGAAGGGCGGCAATTTCCGCATCACCGCGGCCGTCGTCGCGAGCGCGCTCTTCATGCAGAACATGGACGGCACTATCGTCGCCACTGCCATTCCAACGATGGCTCGTGACCTACACGTCGATGCCGTCCATCTGAGCAGCGCAATCACCGCTTATCTCGTCGCGTTGACCGTATTCATTCCGGCAAGCGGCTGGGTCGCGGACCGCTTCGGCGCGCGACGCGTCTTCATGTGGGCTATCGCGACGTTCACGCTGGCATCCATTGCATGCGCTGCGTCCATGAACCTGCCGCAATTGCTCGCCGCTCGCGTGGTACAGGGGCTGGGGGGCGCGATGATGGTCCCGGTCGGCCGTCTCATCCTGTTTCGCGGCGTCAAGCGTGAAGAGCTGCTGCAAGCGACGACATGGCTCACCATGCCCGCCCTCGTCGGCCCGCTGCTCGGTCCGCCGCTTGGCGGCTTTCTGACGGATGCGTTCTCGTGGCGCAGCATCTTCTGGGTCAACGGTCGGCATCGCAGGGATGGTGCTGACGTGGAAACTCTTGCCACCTTCGCCGGCTGAGAGCCGCACCGCGCCGGACTTGCGCGGCATGCTGCTCTCGGGGGCATCGCTGAGTCTATTCATGATCGGCATCGAGAGCGCGGGTCGCGGCGTCTTGCCTGCGGGCATGCCGTGCGTGTGCGTTGTGGCCGGCTTGCTGCTTTTCCGCGTGACGGTCTTGCACTGCCGGCGGACGCCGAACCCGGCTATCGACTTTTCGCTGCTGTCCATTCCGACTTTTCATGCGGCGACCGTTGCGGGCAGCCTATTTCGCGCAGGCGCGGGCGCACTGCCGTTTCTCTTGCCGCTGACGTTGCAGACAGGCTTCGGATATAGCGCACTGGCAAGCGGTCTTGTCACGTTTGCAAGCGCGCTCGGCTCTTTCTGCATGAGGCCGATGACCGCGCTCGCGCTGCGCCGATTCTCCGTGCGCACGGTGCTGTGCGCGGGCAGCGTCTGTTTCGCCGGCGTGCTGGCCGTTTGCTCGACGATGTCGCAAGCGTGGCCCGCAAGCGCGATCTTTTTGTTGCTGCTTGTCGGCGGCCTCGGCCGATCACTCAGTTTCGCGACGATGGGCGCGCTCGCGTTCGCCGACGTCCCGAAGGCGCGCCTCGCCGCGGCCACTTCGTTTCAGGGCACCGCCCAGCAATTGATGAAGGCGCTCGGCGTGACGGTGGCGGCCGGGACCATCCAGGCGACGATGCTCGTTTCCGGCAGTACGCACACGGAACGCTGGCAGCTTGCCTGCGGATTCATTGCGACGGCGGCGCTCGTCCTCGCGTCACTGCCCATGTTCGCGCGCCTCCCGGCAGGCGCTGGCGAAGGAATTTCGGCTCCGTCCGCAAAGCCCGCGGATGCACGCAGCGCCGTCAGGAGTGACAGCAGGTAAATCCTCCCGGGTGCCGACAGAAATCTTCATATTTAAGACAAGTACATGATCCGCAAGCACTTTTTACGGGGATATAATGCGGCCTTCGCTTGACTTCGAAGACCGATGCGCCGATCCCTCCTGCTCCTCGTCCTGTTGCTGACCTGCACGCAAGCCGCCACTGCGCAGGAAAACGCGCTCGCGGCCAGCGCCGCAGTCGCTCAGGAAGCCGCGCAACCCGACTCAAAATTCGATGCCGCGCGTCACAAAATCTCCGAAGCCATCATGCGAAAGTTCGGCGTTGCTCGCGACAAAGCGCAAACGATAGCGTCAGCAGTTATGGCATCGGCGTCGAAATATTCACTTCCGCCGGCGCTGCTGCTCGCCATCATTTCTATCGAATCGCGTTTTAAGGAAACGGCCAAGGGCGCGAATGACGCGACCGGCCTGATGCAAGTGGTGCCGTCGGCGCACAAAAGACTCGTGCGCAATGTGGACCTGATGGAGCCAGAAGCCAATATCGAAATCGGCTCTGCAATTCTGCATGGGTATTTGAAATCGGCACAGGGCGATGTCGATGCCGCGCTCAAAAGTTACGGCGGATCGCGCGCTTATGCAGAGAAGGTGAGTCTTCGCGCCAAAAGCTTCGAGCCAATGGCCTCGGTCGACGGGGCATCCGCGCCCGCGCAGTAAAACGCCCTCAATTCAGGGCAATTTCTTCACGTTGAACTCGCGCGCTGCCGCGTGGCGGATGCCGCTAATCTCACGGCGATCGCACCCGCTTGCGCGCTGACGGGGTGCTTCATTGAACATTGATCGTCTTATTGCGAGCCCTTGCCGTTCGACATGCCACCAGTGCTGCCAGCGCCGGTCGAGCCGCCGCGTTGCAGCGTGCCTTGGCCCATGTTGTTGTTCGCGCCGTTGTTGCCCATGCCGCTCTTGACACCGGTACCCGTCGAGCCATCTCCCGCGCCGCCCATGCCCGTGCCGCCCATGCCGACGCCGCCGCCCTTGCCCGCCGCGCCATTGCCCGCACCTGCGCCACCCGCCGCTCCGTTGCCGCCAGCGCCTGCTGCGCCAGCGCCACCGCCGCCTGCGCTACCGCCACCGCCTGCACCACCACCGCCGCCGCCTGCCTGCGCATAAACGCCGCCCGACAAGCCCAATACCATTGCCGAAATTACTAGCTTCGTCGTGATCGATTTCATTGCAAGTCTCCAAAGTTAGCGTGCCGGATGATGCAGTCAACTCCCTGCATCGACCGTAACGCTGAGAGCGCAAGCACCGTGCCGCGTCCGCTTGGGCGCGGGCAGTCAATAGCCGTAGCCGGCGGGCGTACAAGGGACATAGGCGCGGCGATAGCCGTCATAGCAATAACCGGCTGGCGGCGCCGGTTGTGCGTAGGCCGGCTGTGCGTAGGCCGGCTGTGCGTACACAGGTTGCGAGTACGCCGGTTGGGCATTGGCGACCGACGTCACCAGCGCGCCGAGCACCGCGCCGCCGATCAACGCGCCGACGATCGCGCCGCCGTCCCCATATCCGCGACCGCCGCCTCCGTGCCCATGCGCCGACGCCTGTCCCGCCATGGACAAGCTACCAATCATCACCAAGACAAGTGCTGCACGTTTCATGACTTCTTCTCCATCCCGTTTGCCGGGTGCATGGAAAGCATCTTAAGCAGGCGCGCAAGAAATAGATGAAGCAGTTCAAAACCGTGCATTTCTGCATTTACAAATTCGATTCTTCGGAGCACGAACGGATTGCCGTGTAACAGCAAACGGTGGAATTTGCATTCAGTAACAATCACGCCTCGCTCAATGAATTCGACTTTCCTGTTTCATTTGCTCGCGACTCGTTACCGTTTGTCACCACGTCCGCGTCAACGCATTCAGGCGCGACCGCGTTTTACCCGTCACATGCGCAACATCGCCATGTGTCCTCGAAGAAACGCAGCATCAAAAGGAGTCGAACATCATGAAGAAAATCGTCGCCGCTCTCGCATCCACGCTGCTCGTCACGACCGTCTTCGCGCAAACCGCCGCGACAGACACCAATAAGGCGCAACTGAAGGCCAACAACGAAAAGGCCGAGGCCCAGGCCACCGCCAACAAGAAGAAGACCGAAGCTCATAAGGATGCCGCCAAGGCGCAGGCATCCGCAAACGAAGACAAGGCATCGGCTCAAGCCGACGCCAACAAGGAAGCCGCGAAGGTAGCGCAGGCGACCACGCCGGAGCAAGCCTCCGACGCTCGCGGTGATGCCGCGAAGGCACAGGCGAAAGCCAACAAGAAGAAGCACGCTGCACAGTCCAAGGCCGACACGAAAAAACAGGACGCAGCGAAGGATGCCAACGTGGCACAAGCAAAAGCCGACAAAGAAAAAGTCGAGGCTCAAAGCGACGCGAACAAGGCGGCTGCCGATGCGAAGGTCGACGCGGCGAAGAAGTAAGGGAGGCCGGCGTTATCGCATTGCGCATTGGGGCGACCTGTTGAGGTTGGCCCCTTGCGTTCCCACTAAGCGAGCCTTCGGGCTCGCTTTTTTATTGCGCCGTGGCCGGCGCGCGACCGATACATCGTCGTCGCATTCAAGAATGAATAGCGATGAAAACGTCCGACAAGATGCGCATGCTAACCGGTTGGTTATCGCACTGCGCTGCGGATTACGCGCGACAAAGCAATGTCCCGACGCGGTTCGTCGGCATTCGGCTCATCGTACTTTGCCTGCGACGCGATCTGCGCCATGCAATCTAAGCGCGCGTCGCACATCAATCAATCGACGCGCTCGACGTCGTCCGCACCGATCTCATGCTCGACGCTTGCGTGGTGCTCGCTGACGGGCAACGCCGCCTTGAGCGCGCGTTCGCGCAGCACGAGCCGCACGCTATGAACGGCGGTGAGCACGACCGCAATCCAGATCGGCCCATACGTGCCAAGCTGGTTCGCCGAGAAAGGCTCGCCAAGCAGCAACACGGCAACGCCGACCAGCAGCACCGGCTCGACATAGCCGAGAATGCCGAACAACGCGAGAGGCAAATAACGGCTCGCGCGCAGATACGACGCAAGCGCGATTGTGCTCAACGCGCCAAGACCGGGTAAAAGCAGCGTCCAAAGAAGCGGCGAGCCCGCGACGACCGCGAACGAGCCACGCGCAATCAACGCGATAAGCGCTACGGGCGCCATCAACATGATTTCGATGGCGAACGCCACGAGCGGGTCTGTATTGAGCCGCCGTCGCAATATGAAATACGGCGGATAACCGAGCATGACGACGAGCGTCGGCCAGGCAAACGCATGCGTAACCAGGAACTCGTGCGCCACCCCAATCGCCGCCGCGGTCACGCCCGCCCACTGCAGCCTGTCGAGTGGCTCGCGATAATAGAAGCGCCCAAGCAGGACCATCGCAAGCGGCAAAAGGAAATATCCAAGCGAGACTTCGAGCGCGCGGCCATGCAGCGGCGCCCAGAGAAATATCCATAACTGCACGCCGAGCAGCGTGGCTGTCGCCGCAAATGCCGCAAGCAACCGCACGTTTTTAGCGAGCTTCGCGACGAGCGCGCATAATTGCGGCCAGCGATTTCGCAGCGCGACGAGCAGCAACGCGCCCGGCAATGTCCACACGATGCGCCACGCGAAAATGTCGAGCCCGTCGAGCGGCGCGAGCCACTTCGTGTAGCCCGACATGAGTGCGAACAAAGCGGAAGCGGCAACTGACAGCGCAATGCCGCGTCCTAGAACGTGCTGATTCATCGAGAAGGCGCAAGGTGGTTGTATGAGCCGATCAACGGCACCTGCGCATTCTAAACGCCGCGTCGCACGGTTCGCGCGTACTTCTTGCTTGTCCGCTACACCGCTTGAACTCCGTTCACCGCCAACTTGTCTTAAACCGTTCACGCCACTAGGCGATCCTGAAAGCCGACACGAAGTCGAGCGACGCAACGTAGCCAGCCGCCGCTCACGTCATTGCATCAGCCGCATCCAAACGCCGTGCCATGTATGACCGGGCACGCGAAAAAAACGCCGCATCGATGGAGACGTCATGATTCAACCCGCCCTGTCGCCCCGTTTTTCCAGCGCCTTTGCCGAGGCGGTTCACGCCGGCCTTCTTAAGCGCCCGCAGAAAGAACTGCCTTCGATGTATCTGTATGACGAAGTCGGCTCCGCGTTATTCGAAGTCATCACCGCGCTGCCTGAATACGGCGTCACGCGCGCAGAGGAACGCGTGCTGAAAGCGCATTCGGCCGATATCGTGGCCGCGCTGCCGGGCAATGTGAAAGTCGCGGAACTGGGAAGCGGAAGCGGCCGCAAGACGCGCCGCATTCTGGAAGCGCTTTGTAAAAAGCAGCCAACCGCTTATTACCCGATTGAAATCTCGCGCACGGCCTTGCAACTATGTCGCCGCGAGCTTGGCGATATCGAGCGCATTTCGATTGTCGGTTATGAGCGGGATTATCTCGCCGGACTCTCGGAAGTCAGCGCGAAACGCAATGACGGCGAACGGCTTCTCGTGCTGTTTCTGGGCAGCACCATCGGCAACTTCGCACGCCTCGCCGCGACGAAGTTTCTGCGCTCCATCCGCGGCATGCTCGAACCCGGCGACGCGCTCTTGCTCGGCACCGATCTCATCAAGCCGCTGCCGATGCTGATCGCCGCTTACGACGATCCCATCGGCGTGACGGCGGCCTTCAATCTGAATCTGCTTGCGCGTATCAATCGCGAACTGGACGGCGACTTTCCGCTGGATGCCTTCGAACACGTCGCGCGCTTCAATCCCGATGCACGCAGCATCGAAATGCATTTGCGAGCCACGCGCGCGCTGACGGTGCACGTGCCCGGCGCGGATCTGCACGCGGAATTCCGCGAAGGCGAAACGATCTGGACGGAGAGCAGCCACAAATATGCGGCTGAAGAAGTCGCCCCGATTGCCGCGGATGCGGGCTTCGAATGCACGCACCAATGGCGGGACGAAGAATGGCCGTTCGCGGAAAGTTTGCTGGTAGCGCGTTAGCAGTCAGTGCTGCTCGAAGCGTTCATAACGCTTTTCGACGTAACGCTCTTCGCTGAAAAAGTCGGTGACGCGGGCATGGGGCGGCCCGCGTCGCAGCCATTCGAGCATGAGATCGACCTGATTCGCCGAACCCTGGACGACGGCTTCGACCGAGCCGTCATCGAGATTGGCGACCCAGCCGCGCACGCCGAGCGCATGCGCGCGCCGCACGGTGTGATGGCGAAAGCCGACGCCTTGCACCACGCCTTCGACACGCACGTAATAGGTTTCGATCCTCGTATCCAGATTCGGGCCGGACATCGTGCATTTCCTCGTCAGTGATTCATACGCCGCATTGTAGTCACCCTCGCGAATGCGCGTATGAACCGCCGAGCGCTCAGCCGAGCCGGAACGGCTGTGCGTTATCCGCGCGCTCGCCCGTATGCGGACGCGCCACGCGCGGCAGCTTCACTTCGAATACGGTGCCCGTATCGGCGGAAGAATGCACCTTTACTTCGCCGCCGTGCATCTGCGCTATTTCGCGCGTGATGTACAAGCCGAGGCCGAGCCCGCTCGATTCGTGCTGACGCCGCCCCGAGCGATACGGCGCGAAAATCGTCGGCAGCACTTCGGGCGGAATCTCGCCGGCGTTCTGCACGATGATGCTCACGTCCTTCGCGCCGCCTTCGAGCCGAACTTGTATCGACGAGCCTTCGAGCCCGTGCTGCAGCGCATTGCCGATCAGATTCGAGAACACTTGCGAAAGCAGATCGCCATCGCCTTGCAGGAGCGTATCGCCCTGACGCAGCACGAAAATGCGTCCCTTGCCGACACGCGCCTCGTATTCCTCGACGATATTCTTCGCAAGCGTCGTCAATTCGACGGCGCGCGGCTGCAACGTCACCCGCCCGCCGCGCAGACGCGCGAGATTCAGCAACTGGTCGACCATGCGAACCATGCGCATGCCGCTCGACTTGATGCGCGTGCCGATGTTCGCGACGTTCTCGTCCTTCACGAAGCGCGCCAGATATTCCGCCGATGCGATCACGGCCGAAAGCGGCGTGCGCAGATCATGGCCCAGCACGGCCATCAGCATTTCGTTTGCGTCGAGCAGTTGCTGCACGGTGGCGAGTTGCGTCGCCAGTTGCTGCTTCTGCCGCTCCATCTGGATGAAGACGTCGACCTTCGAGTTCAGGATGCGCGAATCGAACGGCTTGTAGAGAAAGTCCACCGCGCCCGCTTCATAGCCCCGAAACGTGCGGTTCGTGTCCTGTGCCGTCGCGGTCAGGAAGATGATCGGCACGTGGGCCGTGCGAGGGCTGCCGCGCATCAGTTCGGCAAGCTCGAAGCCGTCCATGCCGGGCATGTTGACGTCGAGAATGGCGAGCGCGACTTCATGCCTGAGGAGCAGTTCGAGCGCGGCCGGACCCGATTCCGCCTGCAGCACCGACAGATCCGGACGCGCGAGCGACGCTTCGAGCGCGGTAATGTTGTTGCGGATGTCGTCGACGATCAGCACGTGAATGGGTTGCGTCATCTGGTGACTCCTTGGCTTCGTTTCGTTTCAGCCTCGCGCTTCATCAGCGCATGCGCGCCGCAAGGCGCTTCGCCATGTAGTCCGGCGTGAGAATGTCCTGCACTGCCCCCCGTGCGATGGCGGACAGCGGCATCGCGGACGCGGACGCGGTCGCCGGGTCCTGCGCCCAGCACACGCCGCCTGCATCGCAAATGGCGCGTGCGCCGCGCGCGCCGTCGTCGTTCGCGCCCGACAGCACGATGCCGAGGAGCCGCCCGCCGTAGGCATGCGCGGCCGATTCGAACAGCACGTCCACCGATGGTCGCGAAAAGCGCACCGGCGGATCGACCGACAGCGCAATGGAAGGCGCCGCGCCGCCTTCCGCTTCCACCATCATGTGATAGCCGGGCGGCGCGAAGTAAATGGTGCCGGGCGCGATTTCGTCCTTGTCGAACGGTTCCTGCACGCGAATCATGCAACGTTCGGCGAAGAGTGCCGGCAGCAGGCTCGGCTGCCCTTGCCGGACATGCACGACGACCAGCACCGGCAATGCGAAGCCACGCGGCAACGCGGGCAGCAACAGATTGAGCGCTTCCACGCCGCCCGCCGACGCGCCGATCACGATCGCGTCGACGCCATCGAGGGCGTCGGAGGGGTCGCGCGTGCGCGAGGCTGCGGGGCTCATCGCTATACCTTCTGGTAAAGCCGCTCGCGCGGATTGAAATCCGCGAAACGGTCCGCGTGCTTCGAAAAGCGCAGGCTTTCCTTGCTGCCGAGCCCAAGAAAACCGCGCCGCACGAGCGAATCGCTGAAGAGGCCGAGCGCGCGATCCTGCAACGCGCGGTCGAAATAAATCAGCACATTGCGGCACGAGACGAGATGCGCTTCGAGAAAAACGCTGTCGGTGGCGAGGCTGTGATCCGCAAAGACCACGTGCGACTTGAGCGTCTGGGAGAACTTGGCCGCGCCATACGCGGCATGATAGTAGTCCGACAGCGAACGCTTGCCGCCCGCCGCGAGATAGTTCTGGCTGAAGCCCGCCATGCGTTCCAGCGGATAGATGCCGCTCTCGGCCTGCCGCAACGCTTCCGCGTTGATGTCGGTTGCATAGAACACGGTGCGCTCCGCGATGTTCTCTTCCGCAAACAGGACCGCAAGCGACCAGAGTTCCTCGCCGCTGCTGCATCCCGCGACCCAGACCTTGATCGACGGATACGTATGCAGAATCGGCACGACGTGCTCGCGGATCGCACGGAAATACGACGGGTCGCGGAACATCTCGCTGACCTGCACCGTGAGGTACTGGAAGAGCCGCCCGAAGAGCGCCGGTTCGCGCAGAATGCGCTCCTGCAACTGCGAAAGCGTTGCGCACTCCAGATCGTGCACCGCCTGCGCGAGCCTGCGCCGCAGCGAACTCACCGAGTAGTGCCGGAAGTCGTGCTGATACTTAAGATAGATGGCTTCGAGAATCAGCTTCAGTTCGATATCGAACGTGGCGTCTTCCTCGTGCTTGCTGTCGTTCATCAGATCGATTGTTGGTTCATCGTTGCCGCAGCCACACGCGGCACAGTGACACGAGCTTATCCACGTCGATAGGCTTCGATATGTAGTCGTCCGCACCCGCTTCGAGACATTTCTCGCGATCGCTCTGCATCGCTTTCGCGGTCAGCGCGATGATCGGCAGGCGCGCATGCTCGGGCCGCTTGCGAATTTCGATCATGGCGGTGAGGCCGTCCATCTCGGGCATCATCACGTCCATCAGGACGAGGTCGATGTCGTCATGACGCGCGAGCGCTTCGAGCGCCTCGCGTCCATTGCGCGCAATTTCGAGCTTCGCGCCGAGCGGCTCGATGACACGCGAAAGCGCGAAGATATTGCGGACGTCGTCTTCGGCAAGCAGGATGGTGCGGCCTTCGAACACATCGTCGCGCTGGCGGGCCGCGCGCAGCATGCGCTGCTGCTCCGGCGGCAGCGCGCTCTCGACGCTATGCAGGAACAGCGTGACTTCATCGAGCAGGCGCTCGGGCGACTTCGCCCCCTTGATGATGATCGATTTCGAATATCGGCGCAGGCGCTGCTCTTCTTCCTGCGAGATTTGCCGCCCGGTATAAACGATCACCGGCGGCGAGGCGAACTCGCTGCTGGTCGAGACTTTTTCCAGCAGTTCGTATCCCGAGCCGTCGGGCAGCGCGAGGTCCATCACGACGCAATCGAAGCTCGCGCGCCGCATTTCCTCCAGCGCTTCCGCAATCGATCCCGCCTCGACAATGCCGACCGTCTCGCTTGCGAGCAACGCGTGGATGCTCTGGCGCAGAGCGGGATCGTCCTCGACGACGAGCACCCGCCGCATGCCCTGCGACGAACGCGCTTCGAGCTTGCGAATGGCCTGCGCGAGATCGTCGCGCGCGCTAGGCTTGAGCGTGTAGCCGATTGCGCCGAGATGCAGCGCGACGTCGGCGTGATCGGTCGCGGAGAGGATATGGATGGGAATGTGGCGCGTGAGCGGATCATGCTTCAGCCATTCCAGCACGGTAAGGCCCGACTGATCCGGCAAGCCGATATCCAGCAGAATGCCGTTGGGCTGCATCGAGCGCGCAAGCTCGACGCCCTGCGTTGCGGTCGCCGCGTGCACGCAATCGAAGTCGAGCTCGTGCGCGAGATCATAGAGAATGCTCGCGAAGCGTTGATCGTCTTCAATCACCAGTATCACGCGATCCGGCCGCTGACGGCGCGCACGGTCATCCGCGATGCCTTGCGGCTCGGGCATCGCCGGAAGTGGCTGCGTCGGAGGCTGCGTCTGTGTTCGAGTACGCGTCTGCACAGGCGTTTGCACGGGCGCGGCCGTCGGCGGCGGCTCGACTGCGGCCGGCTCCGGCTCGCTCATATGGCCGATGGTGTCGAGCTTTGCGGTCACGGTGCCTTCCTGAGCGGAAATCGGCAGTGTCACCGAGAACACGCTGCCCTTGCCCACTTCGCTCGATACACCGACCGATCCGCCCAACAGACGCGAGAACTCGCG